>Ga0207951_100124_pt1 | contig 49617 bp, 44 predicted proteins | sample Subbio12Aug_8Bad_FD_184830 | JGI IMG/M metagenome (GOLD analysis project Ga0207951, IMG submission 184830) | Serpentinite rock and fluid subsurface biosphere microbial communities from McLaughlin Reserve, California, USA - CR12Aug_8Bad (SPAdes) | ecosystem: Environmental > Terrestrial > Deep... | reverse complement strand
GCCAGCGGGCGGTGCAGTCGATGCGGCAAGACCCTGGCCGGTCCCGTGCCGGGTAGCGCGCCGCCTACCTGCCCTTGTCCCGCGGCGGCACGAAACCGATCGGTCGCCGGGGTGGGTCGGGCGGGGTCATCAAGGCCCGCAGCGCGTCGAACACCTGCTTCAGTTGCGCGCGGGTTTCTTGGCCGAGGGTGTCGTGGCGCAGCGCCAGCGCTGCGGTCTTGTGCTCGAGATCGGCCAGCCGCTGGGCCAGGTCCTCGTGCGTGGCCGCGAGCGCGCGCACGCGTACGAAGGTGCGCATGATCTCGATGTTGACTGCGATGGCGCGCTGGCTGCCCAGCACCGACGAGAGCATGGCGACCCCCTGCTCGGTGAAGGCATACGGCGCGGTGCGCCGTCCCCCGTGGCCGGCGCTTGAGATCACAGATCGTGATTTCAAGTCGGCCAGTTCCTGGGGCGTGAGTTGGAACATGAAGTCCGTCGGGAACCGTGCCAGGTTGCGCTTGACGGCCTGAACCAGCACGCGTGTCTCCACGCCGTAGAGCCCGGCCAGGTCTTCGTCGAGCATCACGCGCTGCGTGCGCAGTGACAGGATGCGACTTTGGATGGCGGGCTCAAGCGCTGTCATCGGGGGTTTGAATCACAGAATGGTCTGGCTCCCTCACACCCGCAGCAACTGCTCGCGCCAGTACAGCAGCTCGTCGATCGACTCGTGCACGTCGGCCAGCGCGGTGTGCGTCTGCTGTTTCTTGAAGCCGTCCATCAGGCTCGGTCGCCAGCGGCGGGCGAGTTCCTTGAGCGTGCTGACGTCGAGGTTGCGGTAGTGGAAATACGCCTCGAGCCGCGGCATCGCGCGGGCGAGGAAGCGCCGGTCCTGGCAGACCGAGTTGCCGCACATCGGGCTCTTGCCGGCGGGCACGAAGCGCGCGAGCCAGGCCAGCACCTGCGCTTCGGCGGCAGCCTCGTCGACGGTCGAGGCGCGCACGCGCTCGATCAGCCCGGACTTGCCGTGCGTGCCCTTGTTCCAGGCGTCCATCGCGTCGAGCACGGCCGCGCTCTGGTGGATGGCCAGCACCGGGCCTTCGACGCGGGTCGTCAGTTGGGCGTCGGTGACGACGACGGCGATCTCGATCAGGCGGTCGCGCTCGGTGTCGAGGCCGGTCATCTCGCAGTCGAGCCAGATCAGGTGCTGCTCGCTCAGCGGCAGCGTGGCGCTGTCGGTCATGGGGTGGGGCAGGGTGGGAGGTCGGCAATACCGGCGACGCCGCGCTGGGGCATCGCCGGCGGCTGCGGCGGCGCGATTGTCGCAGGCCTACACTCGCGGCATGCTGCCCGTTGCATCGCCCGATTCGCTGCCCTCGCTGTCGCTGACCTTCTCGCTGGTCTTTGCGGCCGCGGTGCTGCTGTCCTTCCTCGTGCGGCTGTGGCTGGCCTCGCGCCAGGTGCGGCATGTCGTGCGGCACCGCGACGCGGTGCCGGCTGCATTTGCCGGCGCGGTCACGCCCGAGGCCCACCGCAAGGCCGCCGACTACACCGTCGTGCGCGCCCGCCTGGGCGTGCTGGCGGCGGCCTTCGGCACCGCGGTGCTGCTGGGCTGGACGCTGCTGGGCGGGCTCGACCTGCTCAACGCCACGCTGCGCGACGCGCTGCAGCCGCGCTGGGGCGACATGGTCTACCAGCTCGCGCTGCTGACGGCCTTCGTCGCCATCGCCTCGCTGCTGGACCTGCCGTTCGACCTCTACCGCATCTTCGTCGTCGAGCAGCGCTACGGCTTCAACCGCATGAGCGCGCGGCTGTACCTGGCCGACACGCTCAAGGCCATGGTCGTCGGCGCCGTCATCGGGCTGCCGCTGGCCGCGCTGGTGCTGTGGATCATGGGCGTCTCGGGCGGCTGGTGGTGGTTCTGGGCCTGGCTGGCCTGGGTCGGCTTCCAGTTGCTCGTGCTGGTGCTGTACCCGACGGTCATCGCGCCGTGGTTCAACCGCTTCGAGCCGCTGGCCGACCCGGTGCTTGAAGCCCGTGTCAAGGCGCTGATGGCGCGCTGCGGTTTCGACGCCAAGGGCCTGTACGTGATGGACGGCAGCCGCCGCTCGGCGCATGGCAACGCGTACTTCACCGGCTTCGGCGCGGCCAAGCGGGTGGTCTTCTTCGACACCCTGCTGGCCAAGCTCACGCCCGGCGAGGTCGAGGCCGTGCTCGCCCACGAGCTGGGTCACTACCGCCAGCGCCATGTGCTCAAGCGCATCGGGCTGATCTTCGTGGCGAGCCTGGCCGCGCTCGCACTGCTGGGCTGGCTGGCCGCGCAGCCCTGGTTCTACGCCGGGCTGGGCGTGGCGCCGAACATGCTCGCGCCCAACGACGCGCTGGCGCTGCTGCTGTTCATGCTGGCGCTGCCGCCGTTTGCCTTCCTGCTCGGCCCGCTGGCGGCCTGGACTTCACGCCGCCACGAGTTCGAGGCCGACGCCTACGCCTGTGCGCAGGCCGACGGCCGCGACCTGGCCAGCGCGCTGCTCAAGCTGCACGCCGACAACGCCGCCACGCTGACGCCCGACCCGCTGTACGTGCGCTTCTACTACTCGCACCCGCCGGCGTCGCAGCGCCTGGCGGCGCTGGCCACCCACACCCGCGCGCCCGCCCAGGCGCTGCCGGAGGCTGCCGCATGAACCCTCTCGCCACCCAGCATTGCCGGCCGCAGGACGGCCAGCCCCCGATGGACGCCGAGCAGGTCGCCGCGCAGCTCACGCAACTGCCCGGCTGGGCCGTGGTCGACGGCGCGATCGAGAAGACCTACCGCTTCGCCGACTTTCATCAGACGATGGCCTTCGTCAACGCGCTGGCCTGGGTCGCGCACCGCGAGGACCACCACCCCGACCTGCGTGTCTCGTACCGCGAGTGCAGCGTGCGCTACCACACGCACTCGGTCGGCGGGCTCACGCTCAACGACTTCGTCTGTGCGGCGCGCATCGACGCGCTGAGCGCCGATTGACCCTCGACAGGCCCGCCGACCTCGCCCGCGTCGTGGCCGGCCACGGCCGGCACGTGCTGCTCGAGACGGCCGCGGGCCGGCGCGTCATCGGCCACCTGCGCGGCAAGAAGAATCCGTGCGTCGTCGGCGACCTCGTGCACTGGCAGCCCAGCGGCGACGAGGCGGTCGTCGAGCGCATCGCGCCGCGGCGCAACCTGCTGCTGCGCCAGGACGACTGGCGCAGCAAGGCCTTTGCGGCCAACGTCGACCGGCTGCTGGTGCTGGTCTGCGGCGAGCCGATGTTCAGCGAGTCGCAGCTCGCGCGCGCGCTGATCGCCGCGGCCGACGCCGGCGTGCCGGCACGCGTGCTGCTCAACAAGACCGACCTGCCGGTGGCGGCGCTTGCGCGCGAGCGGCTTGCGCCGTACCGCGGCTTCGGCACCGAAGTCGTCGAGTCAGCGCTGAAGGCCCGCCCCGACGAGGCCCGCGAGCGGCTCGCACCGCTGCTGGCCGAGGGCGTGACGCTGCTGCTCGGGCCCAGCGGCAGCGGCAAGAGCACGCTGATCAACCTGCTGGCCGCGCAGGCGCAGGCGCAGGTCGGCGAGATCTCGCGCGCCTTGGGCAGCGGCCGCCACACGACGACCGCGACGACCTGGTACTGGCTCGACGGCGAGCGCCGCGGCGCGCTGATCGACTCGCCAGGCTTCCAGGAATTCGGCCTGCGCCATGTCGACGCGCAGCGCCTGGCCGCGCTGATGCCCGACCTGCGCGCGCACGTCGGCGACTGCCGCTTCTACAACTGCACGCACCGCGACGAACCCGGCTGCGGCGTGCGCGCGGCGCTGGCGCGCGGCGAGATCTCGCCGTCGCGCCACCGCATCTACCTCGAGATCCTCGACGAGCTCGCGCGGCCGCGCTGGTAGCCGGTCACGACGCCAGCGCGCGCGGCAGCGCCGCCGCCAGGTGGCCGACGCTGCGCTCGACGTCGAGCAGCTTGTCGAGCCCGAACAGGCCGATGCGCAAAGTGCGCCAGTCGGCGCCCTCGCCGCATTGCAGCGGCACGCCGGCGGCGGTCTGCAGGCCCTGCGCGGCGAAGGCCTGCGCGCTGGCCAGCCCCGGGTGCGTGGTGTGGCTGACGACCACGCTGGGGGCCTGCCAGCCGGGGGCGGCGACGCTGGGCAGGCCATGGCCCTCGAGCAGCGCGCGCACGCGCTGGCCGAGCTCGAACTGGCGCGCGCGCAGTGTCGCGAAGCCCGCTGCGCGCGTCTGCGCCATCGCGTCGCGGGTGCGCGCCAGCGCGTCGGTGGGCATCGTCGCGTGGTAGGCGTGGCCGCCGCCGAGGTAGGTGTCCATGATCGCCAGCCACTTCTTCAGGTCGCAGGCGTAGCTGCTGCTGGCCGTGGTCTCGATCGCGCGGCGCGCGCGCGCCGACAGCATCACGAAGGCGCAGCACGGCGAGCCGCTCCAGCCCTTCTGCGGCGCGCCGACCAGCACGTCGACGCCGCAGCCGGGCATGTCGACCCAGACCGCGCCCGAGGCGATGCCGTCGACGACCAGCAGGCCCTCGTGCTCGTGCACGGCGTCGGCCAGCGCGCGCAGGTAGTCGTCGCCGAGCAGCAGGCCGGCGGCGGTCTCGACATGCGGGGCGAAGACCAGCGCCGGGCGCTCGCGGCGGATCGCGGCGAGCGCCTCGTCCAGCGGCGGCGGCGCCCAGGGCGCCTGCGCGCCGGGCGCCAGCGGGCGCGCCTTCAGCACCGTCTCGCTGGCCGGGATGCGGCCCATCTCGAAGATCTGCGACCAGCGGTAGCTGAACCAGCCGTTGCGGATCACCAGGCAGTGCCGGCCGCCGGCAAACTGGCGCGCGACCGCCTCCATGCCGTAGGTGCCGCTGCCGGGCACGATGGCGACGGCCTCGGCGCCATGCGCCTCGCGCAGGATCGCGTCGATGTCGCGCACGACCTGGCCGTAGCGGCGCGACATGTGGTTGAGCGCGCGGTCGGTGTAGACCACCGAATATTCGAGCAGGCCGTCGGGGTCGACGTCGGGCAGCAGGGCGGGCATGGCAGCGGGGCGCGCAGGGCGCGGCAGTTCGGCGGACGGCCCAGGTTATCACCGCGGCCGGCGGGCCGTGCCGTGCCGGCCGCGGTCGTCAGACCCGCTTCATCAGCCGCAGCATCGCGTGCGCGAGCGGGCGGTACGGCGGCAGGAACAGCGACATCGCGTTGACGCGTGCCTGCCAGACCACCGGCTTGAGCTTGCTGAAGGTCTCGAAGCCCCAGCGGCCGTGGTAGTGGCCCATGCCCGAGTGGCCGACGCCGCCGAAGGGCAGGCCGTACTGCGCGACATGCAGCAGGGTGTCGTTGACGGTCACGCCGCCGGCATGGGTGCGCTCGAGCGCACGCTGGGTGCGGCGGCGGTCGGCGTCGAACCAGTACAGCGCCAGCGGGCGCGGGCCGGCGTTGATCGCGGCGATCGCGTCGTCGAGCTCGTCGTAGGGCCGCAGCGGCAGCAGCGGGCCGAAGACCTCGTCGGTGGCCAGTGCGTTGTCGGGCGGCACGTCGAGCACGAGCTGCGGCGCCAGGCGGTGGCGCTCGTCGTCGCGCTGCGGGCCGCCGAACAGCGCGACGGCGCGCGCACCACGCGCGCAGGCGTCGTCGAGGGCGGCGCTCAGCCGGTTGTACTGGCGCGCGTCGATGACGCTGCAGTAGTGCTCGTCGTACAGCCCGTGCGGGTAGAGCCGCTGCGCGACCGTGCGCGCGGCCGCGGCGAAGGCCTCGACCTGCACGCGCGGCAGCCAGACATGGTCGGGTGCGATGCAGGTCTGGCCGGCGTTGATCAGCTTGCCGACCAGGATGCGCTCGACCGCGCTGGCCAGCGGGTAGCCGGGGCTGAGCACCGCGGGCGACTTGCCGCCGAGCTCGAGCGTGACCGGGGTCAGGTTGGCCGCCGCCGCGGCCATCACCTTGCGGCCGATCGCCGTCGAGCCGGTGAACAGCAGGTGGTCCAGCGGCAGCGCCGAGAACTGCGCGGCGACGCTGGCGTCGCCGGTGACGACGTCGACCTCGTCGGCGCGAAAGGCCTGCGCGCACAGCGCGGCGAACAGCGCGCTGAAGCGCGGCGTGTACTCGCTCATCTTGACCAGCACGCGGTTGCCCGCGACCAGCGCCGCGGTGAGCGGCGCGACGGCGAGGAACAGCGGGTAGTTCCAGGGCACGATGATGCCGACCACGCCCAGCGGCTGCGGCAGGACCTGGGCCTGCGCCGGCAGGAACCACTTGGCCACCGGCGCGCGCTGCGCGCGCATCCAGCCGCGGCCCGCGCCCAGCGCGACCTTGATCTCCTCGAGGCTGGGCCAGACCTCGGCGAGGTCGGTCTCGAAGCGCGGGCGGCCGCCGAAGTCCTCGTCGATCGCCGTGGTGATCGCCGGCTCGTGCTCGCCGAGCATCTGCTGCAGCCGCCGCAGGCGGTCGGCGCGCACCTCCCAGGTCGGGTAGGGCTCGGCGGCAAAGGCCGCGCGCTGGCGCGCCAGGCGCTTGTCGAGGGTGGGTGTCTTCATGCATCGATCGTAGGCTGCGCGAGGCGCGTGGGTTGGGGGCGGCGCTCCAGAGCCGGGGCTGCCTCAGGGTTTGTCCGGGGGTGTGCTGACTTGAGTCAAGCGCCTGGCTTGACTAACATCTACCGACTGGTCGGTCGAAATTGTGTCAGGCATGGTCGACACACCGACACAGGCGTTCGGCCACACCGTCGAACGTCACCCTTGCCTGGAGCCCGCCCCGATGTCCGCAGCCAGCCCCCAGCAGACCGCCGAGCAAGTGCGCGCGGGCATGTATGCGCGCGACCGCGCCTCGCGCGGGCTGGGCATGCAGGTCGTCGAGGTTGGCCCCGGCTGCGCGCGGCTGACGATGACGGTGCGCGAAGACATGCTCAACGGCCACGACATCTGCCACGGCGGGCTGGTGGCCACGCTGGCCGACTCGGCCTTTGCCTTTGCCTGCAATTCGTACGGCGAGTTGACCGTGGCCTCGGGTTTTGCGGTCGACTTCGTCGCCCCGGCGCGGCTGGGCGACCTGCTCAGCGCGAGCTGCCACGAGGTCTCGCGCGCCGGGCGCACCGGCGTCTACGACGTCGAGGTGCGCAACCAGCGCGGCGAGCGCATCGCCGTCTTCCGCGGCCGCTCGTACACCGCCAGGGGCCGCCCGGCGGTGCCGCCGGCGCAGCCCTGAACCCCCAGTCCCGCGCAAGAGCCCGGCCATGCCCGTCAAGCACCCCGCCCCCGGCGACCTCGATCCGATCGAGACCGCCAGCCGCGACGAACTCGCCGCGCTGCAGTTGCAGCGCCTGCAGCAGACCCTCGCGCATGCCTACCACAACGTGCCGCATTACCGCGCCGCGTTCGACGCGCACGGCGTGCAGCCGGCGGACTGCCGGTCGCTGGCCGACCTCGCGAAGTTTCCGTTCACCGGCAAGAAGGACCTGCGCGACCAGTACCCCTTCGGCATGTTCGCGGTGCCGCGCGAGCAGGTCGTGCGCATCCACGCCAGCAGCGGCACGACCGGCAAGCCGACGGTGGTCGGCTACACCCGCGCCGACCTCGACACCTGGGCCGACCTGGTCGCACGCAGCATCCGCGCCAGCGGCGGACGCCCGGGCGACATCGTCCACGTCGCCTACGGCTACGGCCTGTTCACCGGCGGGCTGGGTGCGCATTACGGCGCCGAGCGCCTGGGCTGCACGGTGATCCCGATGTCGGGCGGCCAGACCGAGAAGCAGGTGCAACTGATCTGCGACTTCCGCCCCGACATCATCATGGTCACGCCGAGCTACATGCAGGTCATCATCGAGGAGATGGAGCGCCAGGGCCTGGACGCGCGCGCCAGCTCGCTCAAGGTCGGCATCTTCGGCGCCGAGCCCTGGACCGAGGCGATGCGCCACGACATCGAGGTGCGCGCCGGCATCGATGCGGTCGACATCTACGGCCTGTCCGAGGTCATGGGCCCGGGCGTGGCCAACGAGTGCATCGAGACCAAGGACGGCCCGGTGATCTGGGAAGACCACTTCTACCCCGAGATCATCGACCCCGAGACCGGCGTACCCTTGCCCGACGGCGAGGAGGGCGAGCTGGTCTTCACGACGTTGACCAAGCAGGCGCTGCCGGTCATCCGCTACCGCACGCGCGACCTCACTCGCCTCTTGCCGCCGACCGCGCGCAGCATGCGCCGCATGGGCAAGATCGTCGGCCGCAGCGACGACATGCTGATCATCCGCGGCGTCAACGTATTCCCGACGCAGATCGAGGAGCTGGTGCTGCAGCATGGCGCGCTGTCGGGGCAGTACCAGCTCGTCGTCACGCGCAGCGGCCACCTCGACGAGCTGCAGGTCCTCGTCGAGCTGCTGCCGCAGTACGCCGGCGCCGGGCGCGATGCGATTGCCCATGAGCTGCAGCAGCGCATCAAGACCCTGATCGGCGTCAGCGCGACGGTCAGCGTCGGCGCGCCCACGTCGATCGAGCGCACGCAGGTCGGCAAGGCGCGCCGCGTGATCGACAAGCGACCCCGTTGAATTCCCGTCAAAGGAGCAAGCGATGTACACGCAGACGATGGACGTCGAAGGCGCCGAGAAGGCCAAGGCCGTCACGACCCTGGCCGAGGCCGAGCTGATGCAGCGTTTCGATGCGCGCATCGACGACGGCGGCTTCATCGAAGCCAAGGACTGGATGCCCGAGCACTACCGCAAGACGCTGGTGCGCCAGATCAGCCAGCATGCGCATTCCGAGATCGTCGGCATGCTGCCCGAGGGCAACTGGGTCACGCGCGCGCCGACGCTCAAGCGCAAGGCGATCCTGCTGGCCAAGATCCAGGACGAGGGCGGCCACGGCCTGTACCTGTACGCCGCGGCCGAGACGCTGGGCACCAGCCGCGACCAGATGCTCGAGGCGCTGCACAACGGCAAGGCCAAGTACAGCAGCATCTTCAACTACCCGACGCTGAGCTGGGCCGACGTCGGCGTGATCGGCTGGCTGGTCGACGGCGCGGCGATCATGAACCAGGTGCCGCTGTGCCGCTGCAGCTACGCGCCCTACGCGCGGGCGATGATCCGCATCTGCCGCGAGGAGAGCTTCCACCAGCGCCAGGGCTACGACGCGCTGCTGGTCATGATGCGCGAGGGCAGCGACGCGCAGCGGGCCATGGTGCAGGACGCCGTCGAGCGCTGGTGGTGGCCGAGCCTGATGATGTTCGGCCCGCCCGACGGCGAAAGCGTGCACAGCGCGCAGAGCATGCGCTGGGGCATCAAGCGCATCAGCAACGACGACCTGCGCCAGAAGTTCGTCGATGCGACGGTGCAGCAGGCGCAGGTGCTCGGCGTCACGCTGCCCGACCCCGCGCTGAAGTGGAACGAGGCGCGCGGGCACTGGGACTACGGCGCGATCGACTGGGCCGAGTTCTGGCGCGTCGTCGGCGGCGACGGCCCGTGCAACAAGGAACGCCTGGCCGCGCGCGTCAAGGCCTGGGACGAGGGCGCCTGGGTGCGCGAGGCGGCGCTGGCGCATGCGCGCAAGCAGGCCGTGCGCGAGCGCCAGGCGGCCTGATACCCGAGACCCGATGGAGACCCGACGATGAACACCGCCACCGATACCGAAACCGAAACCGTCACCGAATGGCCGCTGTGGGAAGTCTTCGTGCGCACCCGCGCCGGGCTCGACCACAAGCACTGCGGCAGCCTGCACGCGGCCGACGCGGCGATGGCGCTGCACATGGCGCGCGAGGTCTACACCCGCCGGCAGGAGGGCTCGAGCATCTGGGTCGTCAAGAGCGAGCAGATCGTCGCCAGCGACCCCGGCGACAAGGACATGCTGTTCGACCCGATGGAGGACAAGGTCTACCGCCACCCGACCTTCTACAAGCTGCCGGCCGAAGTCGACCACATGTGAGGCGCGTTGCCATGAGTGCTTCGATCACGCTCCACTGGAGCCCCGAGCTGCGCTACCTGCTGCGCCTGGCCGACACCTGCCTGATCTCGGCGCAGCGCCTGGCCGAGTGGTGCGGCCACGCGCCGGTGCTGGAAGAGGACATCGCGCTGACCAACATGGCGCTGGACCTGGTCGGGCAGTCGCGTGCGCTACTGACCCTGGCCGGCCAGGTCGAGGCGCGGGCCGGCCGCGAGCGTCCCTACGACGAGGACCAGCTCGCCTTTCTGCGCGACGAGCGCGACTACCTCAACCCGACCCTGGCCGAGCTGCCGAACTCGGCGGCGCCGGGCACGGCCAGGCCCGGTGACTTCGCGACCGCGGTCGTGCGCAACCTGATGGTCGCGACCTACCTGAAGCTCTGGTGGGAGCGCCTGGCCGATTCGCGCGAGACCGAGCTGGCCGCCATCGCCGGCAAGGCCCTGAAGGAAGCGCGCTACCACCAGCAGCATGCCGGCGACTGGCTGGTGCGCCTGGGCGACGGCACCGCCGAGTCGCGCCGCCGCGTCGAGGCCGCGCTGCTGCGGCTGTGGCCCTACCACGCCGAGCTGTTCGACGCCGACGAGGCCGACGCCGCGGCGCAGGCCAGCCGCCTGGGGCCCAGCGTGGCCGCGCTGCACGAGCCCTGGCTGGCCGAGCTGCGCGCCTGGCTCGACGACGCCACGCTGGCCATGCCGCCGGCAGGCAGGTTCCTCAGCACCGGGCGGCGCGGCGTGCACAGCGAGCACCTGGGCTACATCCTCGCCGAGATGCAGCACCTGCAGCGCAGCTACCCCGGGGGGGCGTGGTGACCACCGGGGCTGCCGGCGCTGCGGTGTCGCCGCGCGTCGAGGCCGCCTGGCAGGTGCTCGACGGCGTGCTCGACCCCGAGGTGCCCGTGCTCTCGGTCTGCGACCTGGGCATCGTGCGCGAGGTCATCGACCATGGCGATGCGGTCGAGGTCGTGCTGACGCCGACCTACTCGGGCTGTCCGGCGACCGAGGTCATCGAGGCCAGCGTGGTCGACGCGCTGGTCGCCGCCGGGCTCGGCCCGGTGCGCGCGACGACGCGCCGCGCGCCGGCCTGGACCACCGACTGGATCAGCGCCGAGGGCCGGCGCAAGCTGCGCGAGTACGGCATTGCGCCGCCCAGCGGCAGCGCGGCTGTGGCCGGCCCGGCGCCGGTCCGCCTGGTGCGCCGCGAGGTGGTCGCCGCCGTCGACTGCCCGCGCTGCGGCAGCGCGCGCACCGAGCGCCTGTCGGCCTTCGGCGCGACTGCCTGCAAGGCGCTGTGGCGCTGCCTCGACTGCCGCGAACCCTTCGAACACTTCAAGCCGATATGAGCACACCGCTGTTTCACGCCCTGCGCGTCAAGCGCATCGAGCCCGACACGCCCGAGGCGGTGATCCTCAGCTTCGAGGTGCCGACCGAGCTGCGCGAGGTCTTCGGCTACACGCAGGGCCAGTACCTGACGCTGCGCGCGCGCATCGACGGCCAGGACCTGCGCCGCTCGTACTCGATCTGCGCCGGCGTCGACGACGCCGAGCTGCGCGTGGGCGTGCGCCGGGTGCGCGGCGGGGTGTTCTCGAACTGGATCAACGCCCACCTGAAGCCCGGCGACACGCTGCAGGTGATGGCGCCGCAGGGCCGCTTCTTCGTGCCGATCGAGCCCGACGCGAAGCGCCACCACCTCGGCATCGCCGGCGGCAGCGGCATCACGCCGGTCCTGTCGATCATGAAGACCGTGCTCGCGCGCGAGCCGAAGTCGCGCTTCACGCTGGTCTACGGCAACCGCACGCTGGCCTCGACGATGTTCAAGGAAGAGCTCGAGGACCTGAAGAACCGCTACATGACGCGGCTGGTGCTGCAGCATGTGTTCTCCGACGAGCCGACCGACGCGCCGATCGCCCACGGCCTGCTCGACCGCGCCAAGCTCGGTGCGGTGCTGCGCGCGCTGCTGCCGGCGCGCGGCGTCGATCATGCCTACGTCTGCGGCCCGTTCCAGATGAACGACGAGGCCCAGGCCGCGCTGCTGGCCGCCGGCGTGCCCGAGGAGCGCGTGCATGTCGAGCGCTTCGGCGTCGCGCCGACCGCAGCCGGCGCCGTCGACGCCGTGGTCCACGAGGCCCAGCCGGGCGACGCCGAGCGCTCGCGCGTGGTCATCGTGCGCGACGGGCTGACGCGCGAGATCGAGTTCAGGCGCGAGCAGCCAAGCATCCTCGACGCCGCCGCCGCGGCCGGGCTCGAAGTGCCGTTCTCCTGCACCTCGGGCGTCTGCGGCACCTGCCGCGCCAAGCTCGTCGAGGGCCAGGTCCGCATGGGCCGCAACTTCGCGCTCGACAAGGCCGAGGTCGCCGCCGGCTTCGTGCTCACCTGCCAGTCGCACCCGCTGAGCGAGCGCGTGGTGCTGAGCTTCGACGAGCGCTGAGCGCCGCAGCACCGGCGACACCATGGCCCGCGGCCGCGCCCCGACCTACGCCGACCAGCGCGCGGCGATCCTCGCGCAGGCCGCCGCGCTGTTTGCGCAGCGCGGCTACGCGGCGACGACGATGAACGACATCGCCGAGGCCTGCGCGCTGTCCAAGGCCACGCTCTACCACTACACCCGCGACAAGTACGCGCTGCTGGTCTCGATCTGCGCGGAGCATGTGGCGACGCTGCACGCGCTGGTCGTCGAGGTCGAGGCGCGTGCGCTGCCGCCCGAGGCGCGGCTGCGCGCGCTGATCACGCGCTTCGTTGCGGCCTACGCCGATGCCCGCCACGCGCACCGCGTGCTGACCGAGGACGTGCGCTTCCTCGACGACGTCGACCGCGAGCGCGTGCTGGCCACCGAGCGCGCGCTGGTCGCGGCCTTCGCCCGGGCCGTCGTCGGCGTGCGCCCGGACCTGGCGCAGGCCGAGCTGGCCAAGCCGCTGACGATGCTGCTGTTCGGCATGATCAACTGGATGTTCACCTGGGTCCGCCCGCAAGGCGCGCTCGACCACGACGCGCTCGCGCCCGTCGTCGCCGACTTGTTCCTCGGCGGCCTGCCGGCGGTGCGCGCCGATGACCGCACGGCCGCTGCGGTTGCCGATCTCGCCGCTTGAGGCGGCTTGTATGATGACGATTTTGATCATCATACGGGCGCCTGCCCCGGGGAGACGGTTCGATGCAATGGCTTCCACGTCCGCCTGCGCTGGCCCTGGCCGGCATGCTGTGCGCGCTGGCGCCGCTGGCCAGCGCGCATCCGCCACTGGTTGCCACCGACGATGCGGCCGTGCTGGCGCGCGGCGACTGCGAGCTGGAGGGCGGCTTCGAGCGCCTGCGCGAGTCCGGCTTGCGCGGCCGGGCGCAATCGCTGGGCGTGGCCTGCGGGGTCGGCGCGGCGACGCAGGCGGGCCTGGCCTGGTCACGGCGGCGCGGTGCGGCCGGCGACAGCGATGCGCTCGACCTGGCCGGCAAGACCGCGCTGGCGCAGGCCGGCCAGACCGCGCTCGCGCTGGGCTGGGGGCTGGGCGGGGAGCGCACGGCGGCGGGTTCGCTGCGGCAGCATTCCGCCACGCTGGCCTTGCTCGCCACCCGGCCGCTGGGCACGGCGCTGACCTTGCACGTCAATCCTGGCGTGGCGCATGCGCGCGGCGACGGCTTGCGGGCGACCTGGGCGCTGGCCGCCAACCTCGCGACCGGACTCGGCGTCGACCTGACCGTGGAGACATTCGGTGCGCAGGGCAGCGCGCCCGGGCAGGCGCTGGGCCTGCGCTGGCCGCTGGGCGAGCGGCTGCAGGTCCATGCGGCGCTCGCGCGCCAGTCCGGCGCGGGCGACGCACCGGCGCTGTCGGCCGGCTTCGTGCTGGGTTTCTGAGCGCTCCGGGGGGCGGGCCGACGGGTCCTGGGCCTCGGGCGCTGCCGGGCCGGCCGACTTCGCCATACTTCAGGCTGGCCCCGGAGACCCCATGACCCCCATCATCCCCGTCACACAGAGTCATATTGCCGGCCGCTGGCTGGGCCGCGAGCCGGCGCAGGCCTTGCGCAGCGCAGTCAACGGCCGCATCGTCGCCCACACCCACGCCGAGGCCATCGACTTCGGCGAGGCGCTCGCGCATGCGCGCACGGTCGGCCTGCCGGCGCTGCTCGCACTGGACTTCCAGCAGCGCGCGCAGCGGCTCAAGGCGCTGGCCAAATACCTCGTCGAGCACAAGGAGCGGCTGTACGCGGTGTCGGCGCACACCGGTGCCACGCGCGCCGACGGCTGGATCGACATCGAAGGCGGCAGCGGCACGCTGTTCGCGTACGCCGGCATCGGCAGCAACGAGCTGCCCTCGGGCAACCTGCTGCACGAAGGGCCGGCGCTGCCGCTGGGCAAGCAGGGCGGCTTCGCCGGCACGCACATCCTGGTGCCGCGCGGCGGCGTCGCGGTGCACATCAACGCCTTCAACTTCCCGGTCTGGGGCCTGCTCGAGAAGTTTGCGCCGAGCTTCCTCGCCGGCATGCCCTGCATCGCCAAGCCGGCCACCGCGACCGTCTACCTCGCCGAGGCGCTGCTGCGGCTGATCGACGAATCGAAGCTGCTGCCGCCGGGTGCACTGCAGCTCGTCGTCGGCGGCACCGGCGACCTGCTCGAGCGCCTCGACGGGCGCGACGTCGTGACCTTCACCGGCAGCGCCGAGACCGCGGCGCGGCTGCGCGTGCACCCGAACCTGGTGCGTGCGAGCGTGCCGTTCAACGCCGAGGCCGACAGCCTGAACTGCGCGATCCTCGCCCCCGACGTCCAGCCCGACGACGCGGAGTTCGAGCTGTTTGTCAAGGAAGTCGCGCGCGAGATGACGGTCAAGGCCGGCCAGAAGTGCACCGCGATCCGGCGCGCGATCGTGCCGCGCCGCCACCTCGACGCGCTCGCCCAGGCGCTGGCTGCGCGGCTGGCCAAGGTCGTCGTCGGCGACCCGGCGGTCGAGGGCGTCAGGATGGGCGCGCTGGCCTCGCAGGCGCAACTGGCCGACGTGCGCGAGCGCGTGGCGCGGCTGCGCGCGGGCTGCGAGGCGGTCTACGACGGCGGCGCTGGCTTCGCGCCGCGCGGCGAGGGCACCGCCGAGGGCGCCTTCCACCCGCCGACGCTGCTGGCCTGCCGCGACCCGCAGCGCTTTGCCGAGGTCCACGAGCTCGAGGCCTTCGGCCCGGTCAGCACCCTGCTGCCCTACGACGAGCTCGACGAGGCGCTCGCGCTGGCCGCGCGCGGCCAGGGCAGCCTGGTCGGCACCCTGGTCACCCGCGACCCGGCGACCGCCGCGCGCGCCGTGCCGGTGGCCGCTGCGCTGCATGGCCGGCTGCTGGTGCTCGACCGCGAGGCTGCCGCCGAGTCGACCGGCCACGGCTCGCCGCTGCCGCAGCTCAAGCATGGCGGCCCGGGGCGCGCCGGCGGCGGCGAGGAGCTCGGCGGCCTGCGCGCGGTCACGCATTATCTGCAGCGCTGCGCGTTGCAGGGCTCGCCGACGATGCTCGCCGCAGTGGTCGGCGAGCATGTGCGCGGCGCCCGGGTGATCGAGTCCGACGTGCACCCGTTTCGCCGCCACTTCGAGGACCTGCGCATCGGCGAGAGCCTGCTGACGCACCGGCGCACCGTGACCGAGGCCGACCTCGTGGCCTTCGGCGGCATCAGCGGCGACTACTTCTACATGCACTTCGACGACATCGCCGCCAAGGACAGCGCGTTCGGCCAGCGCATCGCGCATGGCTACTTCGTGCTGTCGGCGGCGGCCGGGCTGTTCGTGTCGCCGGCGCCGGGGCCGGTGCTGGCCAACTACGGGCTCGACGCGCTGCGCTTCATCAAGCCGGTAGCCATCGGCGACACGATCCAGGCCCGGCTGACCGCCAAGCGCAAGACCGACCGCGGCCGCAGCGATGCCAAGGGCGTCGGCCAGGGCGTCGTGGCCTGGGACGTCGAGGTGCGCAATCAGCATGGCGAGCTGGTCGCCAGCTACGACATCCTGACCCTGGTCGCCAAGCGCGGGGCGGCGCCTTGACGGCACGCGCGACCGCGCTGCTGGCCGCACTGGCCGTGGCCGCGACAGCGGCCGCAGCCGCCAACGTGCCGGTGCTCGAAGGCAGCGTCAGGTACGTCGCCGACGGCGACTCGCTGAGCTTCGTGCCGGCGCGCGGCGGGCCGCCGCTGGCGGTGCGCCTGCACGGCGTCGACGCGCCCGAGATCTGCCAGGCCTGGGGCCCCGAGGCGCGCGCGGCGCTGCAGCGCCTGGTCCAGGACCGCACGCTGCGGCTGCAGGTGCGCGGGCGCGACGAGCATGGCCGCCTGATCGCGCAACTGCGCCACGGCGACGTCGACATCGGCCAGCGCCTGATCGCCGACGGCCATGCCTGGAGCCACCGCTACCGCCACGACCGCGGGCCCTATGTGCAGCAGGAGCGCATCGCGCAGGCGCTCGGCCGTGGCCTGCATGCCGAGCCCGGCGTGCTGACGCCGCGCGAATTCCGCCGCGTGCACGGGCCCTGCGGGCCGGCATCTGCGCGCTGAAGCGGCGTGGGCGGCCGTCGACCCCCGCGATGAGGGGGCGTGCGGGCGTGAAATCGCGCACGCCGTGGCTGGCAGGGCTCGCCGCGCGGCTGCAGAACACATGACAATTGCTTACATGGCCTTGGTCGTGGGCGGGTGGTGCATCGCCCGAGGACCGCGTGCCAAAGGCCGACCGACCATGGTGTTCGACTTCTTCCGCCGTTCCGATTCACAGGCGTCCGCGCGCGAGGCGCGCGAGCGCGCCGCGCAGCGCGTCAGCGCGCGCGGCACGACCGACCCCACAACCCTGCGTCAACCGGCCCGCCCGCAGGACCTGCTGCTGAGCGCGCTCGCGCAGACCTGGGTCGGCTCGCTGGAGCACGGCGAACGGCCCGAGGCGCTGCTGCGCAAGTACCCGCGCATCGCCAACCGTCTGGCGCTGTGCTGGGACGATACGGCCTTGCTCGATCGGGTCTTCGACGACCTGCTGGTCGACCGCCGCGGCGGCCGGCGCGGCTTTGCGCCGGACGTGCAGGCCGAGTTGCTGCGCCTGCGTGCGACGCAGGCGCGCCGGCGCGCTCTGGCGCGCATCGCCGGCCTCGAGGTCAACGAGGTGCCGTTCGAGCCCTGGAGCCTGCGCACGCTGGCCATCGGCGAGCTGCGCGGCCAGCGCGCCGACGCCGAAGCGGACCTCGGCCGCTGAGCCGGGCGCGCTCAGCGCGCGCCCTGGCGCATCAGCGTGCTCTTGCCGAACAGGCTCTCGACCAGGTCGACCGCCAGCAGCGCGCTGCGGCTGCGCTCGTCGAGCGCGGGGTTGAGCTCGACGACGTCGAGGCTGGCCAGCCGGCCGCAGTCGGCGATCATCTCCATGCACAACTGCGCCTCGCGCAGCGTCGGCCCGCCCGCCACCGGGGTGCCGACGCCGGGCGCGATCTCGGGGTCGAGGAAGTCCAGGTCGAGGCTGACGTGCAGGTGCGTGTCGGCGTCGAGCCCGTCGAGCGCCTGCTCGACCGTGCGGCGCATGCCGTGCTCGTCGATCCAGCGCATGTCGTAGACGTCGAGCCCGACCGCGTGGACGAAGCGCTTCTCCTGCGGGTCGACGCTGCGCACACCGACCAGCCGCAACTGCGCGGGCTGCAGCGCCGGTGCCGCGCCGCCCAGGCCGATCAGCGCCTCGGGCCCGTGGCCGCACAGCACCGCCACCGGCATGCCGTGCAGGTGACCGCTGGGCGTGATCGCGCGGGTGTTGAAGTCGGCATGCGCGTCGAGCCACAGCACGCGCAGCCTGCGGCCCTGTGCGTGGCAGTGCCGCGCGACCGCGGCGATGCTGCCGATCGCCAGGCTGTGGTCGCCGCCGAGCAGCACGGGCAGCCGGCCGGCGCGCAGCTCGGCCAGCACCGCGTCGTACACCAAGCCGCACCAGGCCTGGACCTCGGCGAGGTGGCGCCAGCCGTCGACTGCCGGCAGCCCGGGGTTGGCCGGCCCGTCGAGGTCGCCGTGGTCGGCGAGCGCCACGCCCTGGCGCTGCAGGGCCTCGGCGATGCCGGCCACGCGCAGCGCCTGCGGCCCCATGCCGGCGCCGCGGGTGCCGGCGCCGACGTCGGTCGGCGCGCCGATCAGGCTGACGGCGCGGGCGGGCATGGCTCGAGCGACGTTGCAGACGTTTCAGATATCGACGGCGAATTCGCCGGTGACCGTCGGCTGCGCGTCGTAGCCGTACTCGGCGGCCAGCAGCTCCCAGGCTTCCTCGGCGGTCTCGACGTAGTGAAACAGCAGCTTGTCCTGCGGCGCGATCATGCCGGTGGCCACGAGGTGGTCGAAGTCGATCAACCGCGTCCAGAACTCGCGGCCGAACAGCAGGATCGGGCGGCGGCGGATCTTGCCGGTCTGCTGCAGCGTCATGACCTCGAACAGCTCGTCGAGCGTGCCGAAGCCGCCGGGAAAGCACACCAGCGCGATGCTGCGCATCAGGAAATGCATCTTGCGCATCGCGAAGTAGTGGAACTGGAAGCACAGTTGCGGCGTGATGTACGGGTTGGGCGCCTGCTCGTGCGGCAGCACGATGTTCAGGCCGATGCTCCGGCCCTCGACCTCGTGCGCGCCGCGGTTGCCGGCCTCCATGATGCCGGGGCCGCCGCCGGTGCAGACGTAGATCGGCGTGTCGTGCGAGCGCGAGCGCGTCGTCACGATGGCCGCAAAGCGGCGCGCCTCGTCGTAGTAGTCGCTCATCGCCAGCGCGGTCTCGGCAGCGGCGACGGCGTGCTCATCGCCACCGGCGCGGGCCTGGGCGAGCTGCGCCTGCGCGTCGGCGGGCGGCAGGATGCGCGCGCTGCCGAAGATCACCACCGTCGCGCTGATGCCCAGCTCCTGCTGAACCAGCTCGGGCTTGAGCAGCTCGAGCTGCATGCGCACCGGGCGCAGCTCCTCGCGCAGCAGGAACTCGGTGTCGGTGAAGGCCAGCCGGTACGCGCTGTCGGGGCCGGCGTAGCGCTCGGCCTCGGGCACCGCCAACGCCTCTTGCTGCGCGCTGGGGAAGTTGCGGGCGGTCAGGTCGGCGCGTTTGTGGTCCATTGCTGCGGTCGGGGTTGGGGTCAGCGGGCGGCGCGGTGCGCACACACCGGGCAGTCGGGTTGGCGGGCGACGCGCAGCTCGGTCCATTCCAGCGCGCGCGCATCGAGCATCAGCAGCCGCCCGGCCAGCGAGCGGCCGACGCCGGCGAGCAGCTTGAGCGCCTCGGCGGCCTGCACGCTGCCGACGATCCCGACCAGAGGCGCAAACACGCCCATCGTCGCGCAACGCACTTCCTCGAGGGTCGCCGCGGGTGGAAAGATGCAGGCGTAGCAGGGGGAAGCCGCGTCGCGCGTGTCGTAGACCGAGACCTGGCCGTCGAAGCCGATCGCCGCGCCGGCCACCAGCGGCCGGCGGTGCGCGACGCAGGCCGCGTTGAGCGCCTGGCGGGTCGCGAAGTTGTCGCTGCAGTCGAGCACGATGTCGGCCTCGCGCACCAGCGCGTCGAGGGCGGCGGCGTCGGCGCGCAGCACCAGCGGGCGCACCGCGACATCGGGGTTGATTGCCGCGATGCTGCGCCGCGCCGACTCGGCCTTGGGCTGGCCGACGCGGGCGAGGTCGTGCGCGATCTGGCGCTGCAGGTTGGTCGTGTCGACGAGGTCGTTGTCGACCAGGGTCATGCGGCCGACGCCGGCGCTGCCCAGGTACAGCGCCACCGGCGAGCCCAGCCCGCCGGCACCGATGACCAGCGCATGCGCGTCGAGCAGCCGCTGCTGACCTTCTACGCCGATGTCGTCGAGCAGGATATGGCGCGAGTAGCGCAGCAGCTGGTCGTCGGTCATCGCTGCGCCGGCGCCTCGGCCTGGCGCTCGGACATCGTGCGGCTGGTGACCACCGGCAGGCCCTTGAGGTGGTTGAGCGCCTGCACGAGCGGGAAGTCCTCGGCGCTGCCGAACTCGGGCAGCGTGCGCGGGCTGGCGCCGCGCGCGGCCTGTTCCTCGAGCTGGCGGCGGGCCTGTTCGCGTGCGCGTTCGCGCTCGGGGTCGGCGTCGGGCGCGGCGCTGCCGGCGAGGTGGCGGTCGTAGTCGGCCTCGCGCAGCCGCAGCGCGCCGACCACGTTGCCTTCGGCGGTCTCGTCGATCCAGAGGTCGGGCACGATGCCGCGCGCCTGGATCGAGCGGCCTGTCGGCGTGTAGTAGCGCGCGGTGGTCAGCTTGATCGCCGTCTCGGGTGTCAGCGGCCGCACGGTCTGCACCGAGCCCTTGCCGAAGGTCTGCGCGCCCAGGATCGTCGCGCGGCGGTGGTCCTGCAGCGCACCGGCGACGATCTCGCTGGCCGAGGCCGAGGCCTCGTTGACCAGCACGACCAGCGGCACGCGGCGCACGGCCTCGGGCAGGCGGCGCAGCGGGTCGGCGGCACCCCGGCGCACGTAATGCTCTGGGGTCGCGCGGAAAACGGCGCGGGTCTCGGGCAACTGGCCCTTGGTGTTGACGACCACCGCATCGCGCGGCAGGAACGCCGAAGAGATCGCGATCGCGCCGTCGAGCAGGCCGCCGCCGTTGTTGCGCAGGTCGAGCACCAGCCCGCGCAGGTTGGGCTCCTGGCGGTAGAGCTCCTCGACGCGGCGCACGAAGTCCTCGACCGACTGGTCCTGGAACTGGCTGATGCGGACCCAGCCGAAGCCGGGCTCGACGATGCGCGCGCGCACGCTCTGCGTGCGGATCTCGGCGCGCGTGATCGTCACCGGGAACGAGCGGTTCTCGCTCTTGCGGAAGATCGTCAGCACGACGCGGGTGTCGGGCTCGCCGCGCATGCGGCGCACGGCCTGCTCCATCGTCATGCCGCGCACCGGGGCCTCGTCGATGCGGGTGATCAGGTCACCGCTGCGGATGCCGGCGCGAAACGCCGGCGAGCCCTCGATCGGCGAGACGACCTTGACCAGCCCGTCCTCCATGCCGATCTCGATGCCCACGCCGACGAAGCGCCCGCTGGTGCCCTCGCGGAATTCGCGAAAGCCCTTGCTGTCGAAGAACTGCGAGTGCGGGTCCAGCCCCGAGACCATGCCGGCGATCGCATCGTTGATCAGCTTGCGCTCGTCGACCGGCTCGACGTAGTCGGTCTTGATGATGTTGAAGACCGCAGCGAGCTGCTGCAGCTCCTGCAGCGGCAGCGGCGACATCGCGCCGCGGGCCATCGCCTGCAGTTGCATCGTGGTCAGCGCGCCGGCGATTGCACCGACGGCCAGCAATCCGGCGACTTTCAGTTTGGCACCCATGATCGGCGACCTTCAGGCGAGAACGGGCGGCAGCGCCCAACAGAGCCGCAACAACCCCTGCGCAGCCCGCCGCGTGTAGCCTCGCACGCAGTCGTAACCAGTATATGCCGCGGCCCGTCTGAGAGCGGGGGCGGGCGCGAAAGTTGCGTGGGCGTATCGGCAACCCTGGGGTCGGGTTGCGGTTGCCTGGTCCCCCCGACAGGAATCGAACCTGTATCTGCCGCTTAGGAGGCGGCCGTTCTGTCCATTGAACTACGGGGAGCGCAGCGTGCGGATTGTGCCTTCGCGCCATGGGCGCCGTGCTCGCTCAGTCCCAGCGCCAGGTCCAGATCAGGTCGAGCGCCGATGCCTCGCCGGTCTGGGCGCGCACGGTGAAGCGCTGCGCGGCGCGGTAGACGAGTTGCCAACTGCCGGCGGTGGCGTTGACGCCGCGTTCGTAGGCGACGAACCAGCGCCGGCCGAGCTGGCGGCCGACGGTGACGACGGTGTCGCGCAGCGTGCCCTCGCCGACCTGGGCGATGGCCAGCGCGTCGAGGCCGAGCGCGCGCATCAGGCCGGCGTCGATGCCGGGCTCCTCGCCGGCCAGCAGCGCCAGCGCGAGGCTTTGCAGCAGGGCGGTGTCGGCCTGGCCGAGGCCGGCGGGCTCGCGCCCGAGCAGCAGCCAGGACAGCTTCTCGGCCTCGGGCAGCGGCGGGTCGCTGTAGAGCCGCACGCGCGGCGCGCGTGCGGTGCCACCGATCTCGACACCGACGTCGATGTCGAGGTGCGGGCGCAGCGCGAGGATGTCGAGGCTCGGGTTGTCGGGCTCGCCGGTGAAGCCGAGGTTGCCGCGCTCGATGCGCAGGCGCTGGCCGTAGGCCTGGTAGCTGCCGTCGACGGCGCGCACGGTACCGATCAGCGTCGGGCGCCGCGCGGGCGTGCTCAGGCTGAGCTGCCCGGCCAGCCGGGTGTCGAGGCCGCGCCCGCGCAGCCGCAGGTCGGGGCCGAGGTCGAGCGCCAGCCGCAGGTCGACCTCGCGCAGCCGCGGCGGCGCCGGCGGCGGCGCCACCGCCAGCGGTGCGCCGCGCGGCACGATGCGCACGTCGGCGTCGAGCGCCGGCGCGTCGGCCTGGCCGAAGTCGAACAGGCCGCGGTCGACGAGCAGGCGTCCGGCCACGCGCAGCGCGTCGGGCTCGAGGGTGGCGTCGGCGCGGCCGCTGACGACGGCGCGGCGGTCGATGCGGCCCAGGGCCTGGAAGCGCTCGGCGACGAGCTGCAACTGTGCGCGCGGCGCGGCGCCGAGGCGGGCGCCGCCGGTGATCGCCAGCGTGCCCTCACCGCCGCGCAGCCGCAGGGTCTCGATGCGCGCCTGCTCGCCTTCGAGTGCGACGGCGAGCAGGCCCTCGCGCAGGTCGACGCCGTGCAGCACATGGCGCAGCGCCAGGCCCTGCGCGTCGAGGCGGCCGCGGTATTGCGGGTCGCCCCAGGTGCCGGCCAGCGCGGCCTGCGCCTGCAGCCGGCCGCCCGGGCGCCAGCCCGGTGGCAGCCAGGGCGACCAGACGCCGAGGTCGGCCACGCGCAGCTCGAGCACGCCGTCGAGCGGGGCTGCGGCCTCGGGCCAGGCCGCGCCGGGGCTCGCGCGCAGGCGCTGCGCGCCGGCCAGCACGCCCAGGTGCGTGCCGGCCAGCCCCTGGGCGAAGACCCAGGTGCCGCGCTCGGCCGCCAGCGACAGCCGCAGGTCGCTCAGGCCGAAGGGCCGCTGCAGCCCGTCGATGGTCAGCGACAGGTCGCCGCGCTGGCGCTCGACGACGAATTCGGCGGCGACGGCGGCGCCTTGCTGCCAGCGCAGCGTCGCGCCGACGTGCAGGTCGCCGCCCCAGCCGAACTCGGGTTGCAGCCGGCGCAGCGCGGCGGCGACGTCGAAGGCCTCGAGCTCGGCCTCGGCGGCGAAGACCGGCGGCTGGCCGGCGGCGGCGGCGGCCCACTCGAGCCGGCGCCAGCGCAGCGCGGCGTCGAGCACCTGCGCGCGCCCGGGCTCGACGCGCAGCGCACGCGGCGCGCCACCGGCGGCAAACCCGGCGTCGACGACGAGATCGCGCGCGCGCAGCCAGGGGGCCGCGATGACCGCCGGTGGCGTTGCCGCCACAGGGGCGACGCCACCGACGACCAGTTCGGCCAGCCGCAACTGCCAATGCCCGCCGCCGTCGGCCGCGGCGCGCCAGCCGCCCTCGCCGTGCAGCGCGAGGCGGCTGCCCTCGGCCGCGACGCCGGCCGGCAGCCAGGCGTCGGCCCAGGCCGGCGGGCGCAGCGCGCTGGTCACGTCGAGCGCGATGCGGTGCGCGCCGGGGCTGCCGTCGATCCGCGCGTCGAGGCGCGGCAGGCGCAAGTCGGCGCGCCGCAGTTGCTCGGCGGCAAGCTCGATGCGCAGCGGCGCGTCGGCGCGCAGCGCGGCCAGCGACGCCGCCGGCGCGAGTGACCATTGCAGTTGCCCGCGCCCGAGGTCCAGCGCTGGCGAGCGCAGTCCGTCGACGCGGACCTGACCTTCGGTGCGGACTTCGGGCCAGCGGCCCCAGGCGCGTGCACTGGCGTGCAGCGCGCCGGCCCGCGGCCACTGCGCGGCGAGCGCCGGCAGGGCCTGGGCGAGCGGGGCGAGGGCGGCCAGCCGCGGCGCCTCGACCTCGGCCTGCCAGGACGTGCCGGTCGGGGCCTCGTCGGTGTGCAGCCGCAAGTGGTTGCCGCCGAGCTCGGCGGCCACGCGGGCCTGCGCCGCGGCGCCGGCGCGGTGCAGCCAGTGCAGTGTGGCGCGGGTGGCGACGCCGGCGACGCGGCTGTCGTCGACCTGGACTTCGGCCTGGCCGCGCAGCGCGGCGAGCGACTCCAGCAGCGGCCGCGCTGCGCCCACGGCCGCCGCCGGCGCGGCGAGCTCGGCCTGCCAGCGCGCCGACCAGCGCTGCTCGGCGCGCCACAGCGGGTGGTCGAGGGCGGCCGGCCACCACGGCCGCGGGTCGAAGCGCTGCAGCGCGCCCTGCGTGGTCAGCGTCCAGCCGCCGGCGGCGTCGAGGCGGGCGCTGGCGTCGAGCTGCGCGCTGGCCGCGCCGGCCGCAGCGCGCAGCCCGCGCAGCTCGACACCCCAGGCGCCGCGCTCGGCCTGCGCAGCGACCTGGCCCTCGAGCCGCAGCGGCGGCGCCGCCGGCAGGGCGAGCGCCTGGCCGGCCAGCCGCAGCTCGGCGGTCAGCGTGCGCGCCGCAGGCGCCGGGCTGCCGTCGGGCGCGGGCAGGCCGCCGGCGCGCAGCACCAGCGTGCCGCCCAGCGTCAGCGCCGGGGCGCGCGCATCGAGCGCGGCGGTGCGCAGCGCGTGCAGCGTGGTGTCCAGGCTCAGCGTGTGGCCCTGCCAGCGGCCGCGGCCCTGCCAGCGGCCGGCGTCGCGGGCGGCGTCGGCGAAGCCGGCGTCGAAGGCCAGCAGCTCGACGGTGTCGCGCGCGTCGGGGTGGCCGCGCAGCCGGGCGTCGAGCCTGCGCAGCGGCAGCCGGGCGTCGCTCCAGCGGCCGGGCAGCGCGTTGCGCAGCGCCAGCTCGGCCTCGATCGGTGCTTCGGGCCCGGCGCGGTGCAGGTCGGCGCGGCCGCTCAGCCGCGTGCGCGGCGCGCGGCGGTCGAGCGCGGCGAGGTCGAAGTCGCGCGCCTCGACGCGCAGCGCGGCCAGCGGCCACGCCGCCCACGGCAGCAGCGTGGCCTGCGCGTGCAGCGTCGCCGGCGGGCTCAGGCTGTCGATGCGGGCGCTCGCGTCGATGCGCTGCAGCGGGCCGCGCAGCGCGAGCTCGGCGCGCCAGGCCGGCTCGGGCTCGCGGGCGTCGCGCAACTGCGCGCTCAGCGCAAGCGGCAGCTCGCCGTCGGTGCCGACCTCGCCCTGCGCCTGCACCTGCGCATCGGCGACGGTCAGCGCGAGCTGCTCGAGCCGGTGCCGGCGGCCGGCGTCGGCGCCGAGCTCGAACGCGGCCTGCACCGCGCTGACCGCCGGCAGGCCGCTGACTTCGAGCGTGGCGATGCGCAGCCCGGCCACGCGCAATCGCAGCGGCAGCGCGAGCGAGCCGGGGGCCGGGGCGGGATCGGCCGGCGGCGCGGTCCAGGCCACGCGCTGCGCGGCGAGCGCATCGAGATCGACGCCGATCCAGGCCTGCGCGTGCGGGCGCCAGCGCAGCCGCAGCCCGCTCCAGCGCAACTGCTCGACCTCGAGCACGGCCTGGCCGTCGCTCCAGCGCAGGCGAGCGGCCTCGAAGGCACCGCTGGCCAGCGCGCCGCGCGGCGCCTCGAGCTGCAAGCCCGGCACGCGCGCGAGCAGCCAGGCGCTGCCGGCGGCGGTGCCGAGCAGCGCGGCCAGCGCCAGCGCGACGGCGGTCACCAGGCTCAGCAGCCCGGCAAACAGCCAGGCCGGCACCCGGACCCAGGCCGAGCGCAGGGCCCGCGCCAGGCGGTGCCGGCCGGCCGGGCCGGGTGCCGGCGACGGGGGTGGCGCGGCCTCGTTCATTGGTGCACCCTACGGCCTGCGGCCGTTGCTGCCAAGCGGAAACGAGCGCCTGCGGGCGGCCGGGCGGCGCTCATCGAAGTTGTCGTCAGAAGACGATGCCGACGCTGAGGTGCGTGCGCCAGGCCCGCGTCTCCTCGCCCCAGGCGAGGTCGAAGGCCAGCGGGCCGACGGGGCTGCGCCAGCGCAGGCCGACGCCCGCGCCCAGCGCCGGACGCAGCGTGTCCCAGCCGCGGGCGGCGCGCCCGACGTCGACGAAGGCCGCGCCCCACAGCATCGGCAGGTGCGCCGACAGCGGCCGCGCGAGCTCGGCGCTGGCGGTGAACAGCACGTCGCCGGCGCCGACCACGCCGCCGACGACCGGGCCCAGCGTGCGGTGCGCATAGCCGCGCACCGAGTCCTCGCCGCCGGCGCGAAAGCGCAGCGTCTCGGGCACCTGCACGCCGTCGCTGCGCAGCACCTGGCCGAGTTCGACGCGGGTCTGCGTGAACCAGCTTCCGCGCAGCGGGTGGTAGAGCGTGTAGCGCGCCAGCAGCCGGCCGTAGGGGCCGCTGCCGGCGGCGTCGCTGCGCGCCTGGCCGACGCCGGCCTGCAGCGACAGCGCGTGGCCGCGCGTGGGCAGGATGACGTCGTCGAGGTCGCGCCAGACCAGGTGGTGGTGCAGCGAGAGGGCACCGGCGTCGCGCCGTGCGCGCGGGTCGGTGGCCGGCAGGCCGGTGTTGCGCACCACCGCGCGTTCGACTTCGGCAAAGACCCGCCGGTCGAAGCGGCGCGAGTCGTGGCTGCGGCCCACGCGCAGGCGGCTGCTGTGCGTCTCGTCGGTGTCGGTGCGTTCGCGCGCGTAGGCGCCACCGACCAGCCAGCGCCAGAACCCGGGCCCGGGGTAGCTGCTGAGCTCGCCGTCCCAGGCCTGGCGGCGCTGGGCGAGCTCGGCGTCGATGCGGGCGATCGCATCGAGGCCGAAGACGCGCCGGTGCGTGTACTCCAGCGAGCCGCGCGCGCCCACCGGGGTGCTCCAGCCGACCCCGGCGGTCAGCTCCTGCAGCCGGCGCTCGCGCACGACGACGGCCAGCGGCGCCGCATCGGCCAGCGCCGGGTCGGGGTCGACCGCGACGGTGGCCGAGTCGAACAGGCCCGAGGCCAGCAGCCGCTCCTGGTAGTCGATCAGCCGCTGCTCGGTGGCCGGGGCGCCGGCGCCGAAGCCGGCGAGGTTGCGCACCGGGCGCTCGGGGTAGCGCGCCAGCCCCTGGATGCGCAGCTCGCCGATGCGGTGCAGCGGGCCGCTGTCGGCGACCGCGTCGAGCTCGGCGCTGGCCTGCGCGACGTCGATCAGTGCCCCGGTCTCGCGCCAGCGCGCGCCGAGGTGGCCGTCGGCACGCAGCCGCGACAGCAGCCCGGCCTTGGCTGCCGCCCACTGCGGGTTGCGAAACGGCTCGCCCACCGGCAGCGCCCAGTCGCGGCGCACGGCCGCCAGGGTGGCAGCGGCGTCGCGGTCGCCGGCGGCGGCGCGGCGGGCCAGATCGCCCTCGACCTCGATGCGCACGCCGCGCACCTGCACGCGCGGGCCGGGGTCGACGCGCAGGCTCACGCGCGGCGGCGCGTCGGCGACAGCATCGGCGGCTGGCGGCTCGCGGCGGACCTCGATGCGCGGCTCGAAGTAGCCCTCGGTCTGCAACAGGCCCAGCGCCTGGCGCGGCGTGGCGGCGAGCAGGCGCTCGAGCTCGTCGGGGTCGATCGCCTCGCCGGCGGCGAGGACAGCCAGCCGCGCGAGGTCCAGGTGCGCGCCGAGCAGCGCGGCGAGTTCGGGCGGGGCCTGGACCTCGAGCTGCACCGGCGGCGCGGGGGGCGGCCCGGGCGGTGCAGCGGGTGTCCGCGCCGCTGGCAGGAGCGCGCAACCCGAGCCGAGCAGCGCCGCCAGCCCCAGCGCGGCCAGCCGGGCTGGCGCGCGGCGCGCGACGGTCATTTGCTGAGCAGACGCATCGCCGCGTCGAGCCCGGCCAGCGTCAGCGGGAACATGCGCTGGCCGACGAGCTGCTGGATGATCGCGATGCTCTGCCGGTACCCCCAGGCGCCCTGCGGCTCGGGGTTGATCCAGGCGTGCTTCGGGAAGGTCTGGGCCAGCCGCTGCAGCCACTGTGCGCCCGGCTCCTCGTTGTGGTATTCGACGCTGCCGCCGGGCTGCAGGATCTCGTACGGGCTCATCGTCGCGTCGCCGACGAGGATCAGCCGCCAGTCGCGGTTGTAGGTGCGCAGCAGGTCGGCCGTCGGCGTCTTCTCGCTGTGGCGGCGGCGGTTGTTCTTCCAGACGAAGTCGTAGACGCAGTTGTGGAAGTAGTAGAACTCGAGGTGCTTGAACTCGCTGCGCGCGGCACTGAACAGCTCCTCGACGCGGTGCACATGCTCGTCCATCGTGCCGCCGACGTCCATCAGCAGCAGCACCTTCACCTTGTTGTGGCGCTCGGGCACCATGCGGATGTCGAGCAGCCCGGCGTTGGCGGCGGTCGCGTGCACGGTGTCGTCGAGGTCGAGCTCGAGCTCGCTGCCCTCGCGCGCGAAGCGGCGCAGGCGGCGCAGCGCGACCTTGATCTGGCGCGTGCCGAGCTCGACGCCGTCGTCGTAGTCGCGGTAGGCGCGCTGGTCCCAGACCTTGACCGCGCTGCCGCGGCGGCCCTTGTCCTGGCCGATGCGCACGCCGCGCGGGTTGTCGCCCCAGGCGCCGAAGGGGCTGGTGCCGCCGGTGCCGATCCACTTGCTGCCGCCCTCGTGGCGCCCCTGCTGCTCCTCGAAGCGCTCGCGCAGCGTGGCCATCAGCGCGTCCCAGTCCATCGCCGCGATCGCCGCGCGCTGCTCGGGCGTGAGCTCGAGTTCGAGCCGCTTGCGCAGCCACTCGAGCGGCAGCTCCTGCGCGAAATCGGCGCGCTCGACGACGCCCCTGAAGTACGCGGCGAAGGCGCGGTCGTAGCGGTCGTAGAGGGCCTCGTCCTTGACCAGGGTCAGCCGCGCGAGGTGGTAGAAGTCGTCGACCGAGCCGTCGACGACGCGCGCGCGCAGCGCCTCGAGCAGGCTCAGGTACTCGGTGACCGAGACCGGCAGCCGGGCCGCGCGCAGCGCGTGGAAGAAGTCGATCAGCATGGCGGGGCAGCGGCGAGGGCAGGCACAGGAATGCCCGGCCAGTGTAGGGCCGAACCCGCGCCCGACGGCGGCGCGCGGGGATCGGCGCCGGCGGCGGCCGGGCCAGCGGCTGGCGGGGCGCGCTCAGGCCAGCGAGTCGTTGACCTGCTCGTTGAACTCGGCCAGGCCGACCGCGGTGCCGATCTCGCGCGGCAGCGCGTCGCGCACCGAGAATACGCCGAGGATCGCGCCGCCGTCGGCGACCACCGGCAGATGGCGAAAGCCGCGCTCGATCATGATCAGCACCGCGTCGGCGACCTTGGTGTCGGGGCCGATGCAGCGCGGGTTGGGCGTCATCACGCCGGCCAGTGTCGTCTTCGCCGGGTCGAGCGCCTTGGCGACGACGCGGGTCATCAGGTCGCGCTCGGTGACGATGCCCAGCAGCCGCGCGCCGGCCTCGACGACCAGCACGCTGCCGCAGTTGGCGCGCGTCATCACACAGGCCGCCTCGTGCACGCTGGCGCCCGGTGGCAGGCTGACCAGCAGCCGCCGCGGCATCGACTGGTAGACGGTGCGTTCGGTGCTCATCGGGCCCTCCTAGCGCAGCGAGGCGTTGATGCGCGCCAGTGCCGCCGCGCCCGGGCACAGCGTGTCGGCGCCCAGCGCGTTGAGCGGCGCGGCCGTGGTGTTGAGCGCGTCGTGCAGGTCGGTGGCCAGCGCGTCGACGTAGAGCAGGCCGGTCAGCAGCTCGCCGTGTGCGGCCTTGCGCTGCATGTGGTCGAGCGCGGCGTGGCGGTCGGTCGGGTCGTGGTCGGCGTCGAGCTTGCGCAGGCGCAGCACCGAGCCGTCGTGGTTGGCGACCTCGACCAGCTCGCCCGGCGCGTAGCGCGCGGTGATCTCGTGGCCCGGGCCGATGAAGTCGACCCGCGTCACCGCCTCGTTGTGCTGGCGCACGTAGTCGTAGCTCTTGGTGCTGCCGCCGTGGTTGTTGAAGGTCACGCAGGGGCTGATGACGTCGATGAAGGCCGCACCACCATGCGCCAGCGCGCCCTTGATCAGCGGCACGAGCTGCTCCTTGTCGCCGCTGAAGCTGCGCGCGACGTAGGTCGCGCCGAGCTGCAGCGCGATGCCGACCAGGTCGACCGGGCTGTCGTGGTTGACGACCCCCTTCTTGCTCTTGCTGCCGAGGTCGGCGGTGGCCGAGAACTGGCCCTTGGTCAGCCCGTAGACGCCGTTGTTCTCGACGATGTAGGCCATGCGCACGCCGCGGCGCATCGCATGTGCAAACTGGCCCAGTCCGATCGAGGCCGAGTCGCCGTCACCCGAGACGCCGAGGTAGAGCAGGCTGCGGTTGGCCAGGTTGGCGCCGGTCAGCACCGAGGGCATGCGCCCGTGCACGGTGTTGAAGCCGTGCGAGGCGCCGAGGAAGTAGTCGGGCGTCTTGCTGCTGCAGCCGATGCCCGAGAGCTTGGCCACGCGGTGCGGCTCGAGGTCGAGCTCCCAGCAGGCCTGCACGATCGCCGCCGAGATCGAGTCGTGGCCGCAGCCGGCGCACAGCGTCGAGATGCGGCCCTCGTAGTCGCGGCGCGTGTAGCCGACCTTGTTGCGCGTCAGCGTCGGGTGGTGCAGGCGGGGCTTGGCGATGTAGGTCATGCGTGTTGCTCCAGGCGCAGGCCGGCGGTCCACACCAGGTTCTTGCGGATCGCCCCGGCGATGAAGCGCGCGGTGATCGGCGTGCCGTCGTAGTGCAGCACGCGCACCAGCCGGGCCGGGTCCAGGCCCAGCTCGGTGACCAGCAGCGTGTGCATCTGGCCGTCGCGGTTCTGCTCGACGACGTAGACCTTGTCGTGCTCGGCGACGAAGTCGGCCACGCTCTGCGCGAACGGGTAGGCGCGCAGCCGCAGGGCGTCGACGTGCAGGCCCTCGGCGTCGAGCTCGTCGAGGGCCTCGTGCATCGCCGGGCTGGTCGAGCCGAAGTAGATCACCCCGTGGCGGGTCGGCCGTGCGGCCTTGCGCAGCACCGGCGGCGGCACGAGCTGCGCGGCGGTGCGGAACTTGCGCAGCAGCCGCTCCATGTTGTAGAGGTAGTCGGGGCCGCGCTCGGAGTAGCGCGCGTAGGCGTCGCGCGTCGTGCCGCGCGTGAAGTACGCGCCGCGCGTCGGGTGCGTGCCCGGCAGCGTGCGCCAGGGGATGCCGTCGCCGTCGACGTCCTTGTAGCGGCCGAAGTCGCGGCCGGCTTCCAGCTCCGCGGCGCTCATGACCTTGCCGCGGTCGTAGGCGCGTGCGTCGTCCCAGGCGAAGGGCTCGCACAGGCGCTGGTTCATGCCGATGTCGAGGTCGCTCATCACGAACACCGGCGTCTGCAGGCGGTCGGCGAGGTCGAGCGCGGCAGCGGCATGCTCGAAGCATTCGTGCGGGTCCTGCGGCAGCAGCAGCACATGCCGGGTGTCGCCGTGCGAGGCCCAGGCGCAGGCCAGCAGATCGGCCTGCTGGGTGCGCGTGGGCATGCCGGTCGAGGGGCCGCCGCGCTGCACGTCGATGATCGTGACCGGGATCTCGGCGAAGTAGGCCAGGCCGAGGAATTCGGTCATCAGCGAGACGCCCGGGCCCGAGGTCGCGGTGAACGCGCGCGCACCGTTCCAGCCGGCGCCGACGACCATGCCGATCGAGGCGATCTCGTCCTCGGCCTGCACGATCGCGTAGCGCTGCTGCCCGGTGGCCGGGTCGACGCGGTACTTCTGGCAGTATTTCTCGAACGACTCGGCGACCGACGACGACGGCGTGATCGGGTACCAGGCCGCCACCGTCGCGCCGCCCCAGACGCAGCCCAGCGCCGTGGCCGTGTTGCCGTCGACGAAGATGCGCGCGCCGACCGCGTCGGCGCGCCGCACGCGCAGGCCGATCGGCGCGGGCTGGTGCTCGGCGGCCCAGTCGCGGCCGAGCTGCAGCGCTTGCAGGTTGGCGCCGAGCAGGCGCTCCTTGCCCTTGTACTGCTCGCCGAACAGCGTCTCGAAGACGCCGACATCCATGTCGAGCAGCGCCGAGAGCACGCCGACGTAGACGATGTTCTTGAACAACTGGCGCTGGCGCGGGTCCTGGTAGGTCGCGTTGGCGATCGCGGTCAGCGGCACCGCGATGACCTGCACGTCGTCGCGGAAGGCAGCCGGCGGCAGCGGCCGCGTGCTGTCGTAGAGCAGGTAGCCGCCGGGCTCGATCTCGGCCACGTCGGCGTCCCAGGTCTGCGGGTTCATCGCCACCATCATGTCGACGCCGCCGCGGCGGCCGGCGTAGCCGCGCTCGCAGACGCGCGCCTCGTACCAGGTCGGCAGGCCCTGGATGTTGCTCGGGAAGATGTTGCGCGGCGCCACCGGCACGCCCATGCGGATGACCGCCTTGGCAAACAGCTCGTTGGCCGAGGCCGAGCCCGAGCCGTTGACGTTGGCAAACTTGATGACGAAGTCGTTGACGGCTTCGATGCGCTTCATGCGGGCACCTTGGGCTTCGGGGTCGGGGCGGGCTGCGGGCCGCGGCTGCGCGGCCCGGCCTGCGCGGTGTAGAGCAGCATCTTCTGCATGTCCCAGGCGCCGGTCGGGCAGCGCTCGGCGCACAAGCCGCAGTGCAGGCAGACGTCCTCGTCCTTGACCATCACGCGACCGCTGCGCAGCGCGGTCGAGACGTACAGCGGCTGCGCGAGGTTGGGCGCCGGCGCCTTCAGCCGCGTGCGCAGCTCGGCCTCGTCGCCCGGCGCGGTGAAGCTGATGCAGTCCATCGGGCAGATGTCGACGCAGCCGTCGCACTCGATGCAGGTGTCGCGGTCGAACACCGTCTGCACGTCGCAGTTCAGGCAGCGCTGCGCCTCGCGCCAGGCGGTGGCCACGTCGAAGCCGAGCTCGACCTCGACGCGGATGCTCTGCAGGGCCTGCTCGGCTGCCGCCCACGGCACCTTGTAGCGCGCATCGGCCGAGACGTCGTTGTCGTAGCTCCACTCGTGGATGCCCATCTTCTGCGAGGCCAGCGTGGCCTGCGGCGGCGGGCGCTCGGCCGGGTCGGCGCCGTGCAGCAGGCGGTCGATCGACACCGCCGCCTCGTGGCCATGGGCGACCGCAGTGATGATGTTCTTGGGGCCGAAGGCGGCGTCGCCGCCGAAGAAGACATGCGGCAGCGTCGACTGCAGGGTGACCGCGTCGAGCACCGGCAGGCCCTGGCGATCGAAGGCGATGCCGCAGTCGCGCTCGATCCAGGGGAAGGCGTTCTCCTGGCCGATCGCGACCAGCACCGTGTCGGCGGCCACGCAGACCTCGGGCTCGCCGGTGGCCACCAGGCGGCGCCGGCCCTGCGCGTCGTACTCGGCCTTGACGCGCTCGAAGGCCATGCCGGCGAGGCGGCCGCCGTCGTGCAGCACGCGCAGCGGCACGAGGAAGTTCAGGATCTCGATGCCTTCGTGCAGCGCGTCTTCCTTCTCCCACGGCGAGGCCTTCATCTCGTCGTAGCCGCTGCGCACGATGACCTTCACGTCCTTGCCGCCCAGGCGCTTGGCCGATCGGCAGCAGTCCATCGCGGTGTTGCCGCCGCCGAGCACGATGACGCGCTCGCCGACGCTGGTCACGTGGCCGAACGAGACCGAGGCCAGCCAGTCGATGCCGATGTGGATCTGCGCCGCCGCCTCGGCGCGGCCGGGCACGTCGAGGTCGCGCCCGCGCGGCGCGCCGCAGCCGACGAAGATCGCGTCGTAGCCCGCGCGCAGCAGCGCGCGCATCGACGCGACGCGCTGGCCGGCGAGGAAGGCGACGCCGAGCTCGAGGATGCGGTCGGTCTCCTCGTCGATCACCGCCTCGGGCAGCCGGAACTTGGGGATCTGGCTGCGCATGAAGCCGCCGGCGCGCGCCTCGCCGTCGTGGACGTCGACCGCGTAGCCCTGCAGCGCGAGGTCGCGCGCCACCGTCAGCGAGGCCGGCCCGGCGCCGACGCAGGCCACGCGCAGGCCGTTGCGCGGCGCCGGCCGCGGCAGCCGCGCCGTGATGTCGCCCTTGTGGTCGGCGGCCACGCGCTTGAGGCGGCAGATCGCGACCGGCTCGGGCTTGTCGAGGTTGCTCTGCTCGACGCGGCCGCGCCGGCAGGCCGGCTCGCAGGGCCGGTCGCAGGTGCGGCCGAGGATGCCGGGGAAGACGTTCGACGCCCAGTTGACCATGTAGGCGTCGGCGTAGCGGCCCTGGCCGATCAGGCGGATGTACTCGGGCACCGGGGTGTGCGCGGGGCAGGCCCACTGGCAGTCGACCACCTGGTGGAAGTAGCCCGGGCCGGCGCGGTCGGTCAGTTGCAAGGCTGGCTCCTGCGGTGAGGTGGCCAGTCTACGGACTGGCGCGCACTTCGTGCCTCGGGCCAAACGCGCATGCCTGGCGGCGTCGGGTCCAGCGGGCGGGCCGGCGGCCGCGGTCAGCGCCGGCGCAGCGCCGCCGGCAGCAGGTCGCGCGGGTCGATCGGGCCGATCGCATCGAGCGTATTCTTGAGCAGCAGCGCGTAGTCGGTGTCGCCTTCCATCACCAGCTTGCGCTCGAAGAACAGCGTGTCGGCGTCCTCGCGGCCGGCGGCCAGCGCGTGCAACGCCGCCGCCGGCGCGGCGATCCGCAGCGCCGGCGGCGCGGCGCGCGTGGCGACGGCAAACCCGGTTTCGGTCAGGCGCAGCCGCAGCCGCAACCCCAGGTCGGTCACGCGGACCTCGACGACACGCTGCGCCAGCGCGGCGCGCGCGTCGCGGTCGAGGCGCGGCAGCAGCGCGCGGTCGAGTGCCCGCGCGAGCACGAACGACGGTGGCTCGGGCGGCAGCCGCTCGACGACCTGGCGCGCAGCGGCCAGCGCCGCGCCGAGCAGCGCGGCCAGCGGCGCCGGCAGCGGCAGGCCCGGAGGGGTGTCGGTGCCGGCCCTCATCGCATCCTCAGGCCGCCAGCGCGCTGTGGCCGGCGGCGCGCCGTGCGTAGCCGTCGGCGAGCGCACCCGGCAGCGCCAGCGCGCGCAGCGCGGCCAGCTCGGCGGCTGCATCGGCGTCGCCGTTGAATACCCGCTCGAAGCTTTCGAGCACCTGCGCAAAACCCTCGGCGACCGGCGACAGCCGCAGGCGGGCGACGCCGGCGTCGGTCAGGCGCTGGCGCCAGCCGAGCAGGCACTGCACGCGCGCCGACAGCGTCTGCAGGCCGTTGAGGGCGAGGAAGTCCTCGCCGTCCTGGGTGCGCAGCAGCAGCCCGTCGGGGTGTTCGAGGCAGCGCCAGCCGCATTCGTCGCGCTTGAGGCCGTGGTGGTGCGCGGTGAAGCAGCGCGCCGAGATCGCCAGCGGCAGCCGGCCGAAGGCGAAAATCTCGGCCGCCACCGCGCCGGCGGCGCCGATCGCGGCGACCGCGTCGAGCGGCAGCTCGACCGCCGGCACCCAGCGGCAGGCGCCGAGCGCCGCGTACTCGGCCAGCGCATCGGCGCTGTAGACGTTGACATGCGGGCCGAGCGCGAACGGGCGGCCGCTGGCGGCGGCCAGCCGCAGCGCGGCGGCGTCGTTGGCCTCGAGCATGAAGTCGTCCTGCGCGGCGAGCCGGCGCAGCGTGCGCAGCTCGGCCTCGGACTCGATCAGCGCCTGCGTGGCCAGCAGCACCTGCTTGCCGGTGGCGGCGAGGTCGCGCGCCAGATCGATCCAGTCGTCGGTGCGCAGCTCGCGCCGGCGCGAGCAGACCACCTCGCCCAGCGTCACCGACTGCACCGGCGAGTCGGCGACCTGGGCGTAGAAGTCGATCAGCCGCTGGCGCGGCCAGTATGTCAGCACCGGGCCGACCGACAGGGCAAAGCGCATCGTCTGGCTCATGTTGAGGGCGGGCCGCGATCGCGCGCTACTTCCACGGCCGCGCGTACGCGCCGAGGGTGTGCTGCTGGCCCTCGCAGAGCCGGTCGAGCACGCCGACCCAGGCCGGCGCCGGCGTGTACGCCGCGCCCGGGCGCTGGCGCGCGGCCCAGGCCGCGTCGATCGCCGCGCGCCAGACGCGCGTGACCTGCTCGACGTAGGCCGGGCTGCGCTGGCGGCCCTCGATCTTGACCGCCGCGACGCCGGCGTCGATCAGCGCGGGCAGGATGGCCAGCGTATTCAGGCTGGTCGGCGCCTCGATCGCGTAGCCGGCCTTGCCGTCGTCGCCGACCGCGTAGCGGCCCTTGCACAGCGTCGGGTAGGCGCGCGCCTCGTCGGCCGCGTAGCGGTCGATCAGGATGCCGGCCAGCCGGGCGTCGACGCCGCCGGCGCGCTGCTCCCAGCGCACATGGCTGCCCGGCGAGCAGGCGCCGAAGTTGTTCGGCGACTGGCCGGTGGCGTAGCTCGAGAGGTGGCAGCGGCCCTCGACCATCACGCACAGGCTGCCGAAGCCGAAGACCTCGACCTCGGCGCGCGTGTGGCGGACCAGGTGCGCGACCTGCGACAGCGTCAGCACGCGCGGCAGCACCGCGCGCTCGATTCGATAGCGCTCGCGGTAGAACTCGATGGCCTCGTGGTTGGTCGCGCTGGCCTGCACCGACAGATGCAGCCGCAGCCCGGGGTGCGTGCGCGCGGCGTAGGCGAGCACGGCGATGTCGGCGGCGATCAGCGCGTCGACGCCGAGCTCGGCGGCCGTGTCGACCGCGCGCCGCCACGGCGTGGCGTCGTGCGCATCGGCGTAGGTGTTGAGCGCGAGCAGCAGCTTGCGGCTGCGCTGGCGGGCGTAGGCCAGACCCTCGCCGATGGCCGCCAGGTCGAAGTTGAGGCCGGCGAAATTGCGCGCGTTGGTCGCGTCCTTCAGGCCGAGGTAGACGGCGTCGGCGCCGGCGTCGACGGCCAGCGTCAGCGCGCGCAGCGAGCCGGCGGGGCAGACGAGTTCAGGCTTGCGTGGGGTGGCGGCGGGCAGCATCGGCGGGCGGGCAGGGCGCGACCGGTGGCCATGCCCCGCGCCGCGGCGCGCAGCTTCGCCGGCCGCGCTGCCCTCGGCCTTGCGCCGGATCAAAGCTGTCCGCAGGGACTATGCCGGCTGCGCCAGCGCAGCGGCCAGCGCCTGGGCCAGCCCGGCGATCGCCCCGGCGTCGGCGTTGAGGGTCAGCGCGATGCGCAGCCGCGCGCTGCCCTGGGGTACCGTGGGCGGGCGGATGCCGCGCACGTCGTAGCCGGCCTGCTGCACGCGCGCGGCCAGGGCCATCGTGCGCGCGTCGTCGCCGACGACCAGCGGCACGATCGGCGTGCCGCGCACGAGCGCGCCGAGCGGGCCCAGCCGCTGGGCGGCCAGCGCGATGCGCTCGCGCAGCGCGGCGCGGCGCCAGTCGTCGGCGGCGCAGATGCGCAGCGCGGCGCGCAGCACCGCGGCCATCAACGGGCTGGGCGCGGTCGAGAAGATGAAGCCGCGCGCGCGGTTGACCAGGTGCTCGGTCATCGCGCGCGGCCCGCACAGCAGCGCGCCCTCGGCGCCCAGGGCCTTGCCGCCGGTGCGCAGCGTGATGACGTAGGGGCGGCCATCGTAGGCCGCGGCCAGGCCGCGCCCGCCGGGGCCGAACACACCGCTGGCATGCGCCTCGTCGACGACCAGGATCGCCTCGTGGCGCTCGGCCAGCGCGGCCAGATCGGCCAGCGGCGCGGTGTCGCCGTCCATGCTGTAGAGGCTCTCGACCGCGATCCAGGGCCGGCCGCGGCCGCCGCGGCGGCGCCAGGCGCCGAGCGCGTCGTCGAAGGCCGTGGCGTCGTTGTGCGCGGCCGCGACCGCCTCGGCACGGCCCAGCCGCAGGCCCTCGTGGACGCTGGCGTGGACCAGCGCGTCGTGCACGACGAGGTCGCCGCGCTGCGGCAGCGTCGCAAACAGCGCGGTGTTGGCGACGAAGCCGCTGGGCAGGAACAGCGCCGCGGGCGTGCCGTAGAACGCCGCGGCCTCGGCTTCCAGCGCCTCGTGCTCGGGGTGGTTGCCGCGCAGCAGGCGCGAGCCGCCCGAGCCCAGCGGCACCCCGCGCGCGAGCGCCTCGGCCGCCGCGGCGCGCAGCGCCTGGCTGGCGGCCAGGCCGAGGTAGTCGTTGGACGAGAAGTCGACCCCGCGCCGCGGCGCCAGCGTGCGCAGCCGTGCGCGCGCGGCCAGCGCGCTGAGGTCGGCCTGCTGGGCGGCGAAGGGGTCGGCGGCTGGGGCGGTGGCGGCCATCGGCGCGCGATCTTAGCGGCGCGTCCCGCCGCCCTCAGCGGTGGTGGCGCTGCATGAAGACCAGCTTCTCGAACAGCGTCACGTCCTGCTCGTTCTTCAGCAGCGCACCGACCAGCGGCGGCACGACGACCTGGTCGTCGCGGGCGTGCAGCGCCTCGGCCGGGATGTCCTCGGCCAGCAGCAGCTTGAGCCAGTCGAGCAGCTCCGAGGTGCTGGGCTTCTTCTTGAGCCCGGGCAGCCCGCGCACGTCGAAGAAGCTCTTCAGCGCAGCGGCCAGCAGCTCGCGCTTGAGCCCGGGGAAGTGCACCTCGACGATGCGCTGCATCGTCTGCGCATCGGGGAACTTGATGTAGTGGAAGAAGCAGCGGCGCAGGAAGGCGTCGGGCAGCTCCTTCTCGTTGTTCGAGGTGATGAAGACCAGCGGCCGCTGGCGCGCGCGCACCGTCTCGCGCGTCTCGTAGACGTGGAACTCCATGCGGTCGAGTTCGCGCAGCAGGTCGTTGGGGAATTCGATGTCGGCCTTGTCGATCTCGTCGATCAGCAGCACCACCGGCCGCTCGGCGGTGAAGGCCTGCCACAGCACGCCCTTGACGATGTAGTTGCGGATGTCGTGCACGCGCTGCGCGCTGGCCGCATCGGCAAGCTGACTGTCGCGCAGGCGGCTGACGGCGTCGTACTCGTAGAGCCCCTGCTGGGCCTTGGTCGTGCTCTTGATGTGCCACTGCAGCAGCGGCATGCCCAGCGCCGCCGCCACCTCCTCGGCCAGCAGGGTCTTGCCGGTGCCCGGCTCGCCCTTGACCAGCAGCGGGCGCGCGAGGGTGATTGCCGCGTTGACGGCCAGCATCAGGTCTGGCGTGGCGACATACTGCGAGGAGCCGGTGAACTTCATCTGATTTGCCGCAAGGCCGCGTTAGTACCGAGGCAGTATAGGGTCGCGCTCCTATAATCCCGGCACTCCGACAGCCAGCCTTGCACCAAGATGAAGCGCGCCCTGATGATGTTGATGGCCCTGCTGGGTGCTGCCGCGGTCGGCGCGGGGGCTCACGCCCAGGGCCTGACCGGAGATGTCCAGGCCGGCGCGCGCAAGGTCTCGATGTGCATCGGCTGCCATGCCATCCCCGGAGCCCGGGCCAGCTTTCCCGAGGTTCACCGCGTGCCACTGATCTCGGGCCAGACCAAGGCCTATCTGGTGTCTGCGCTCACCGCCTACCGCCAAGGCGACCGCCGGCACCCGACGATGCGCGGCGTCGCGCGCTCGCTGACCGACCAGGACATCGCCGACATCGCCGCCTACTACGCCAGCCACGGTGGCGCGGGCAACCCCGAGGTGCCGACCACGCCGGCGCCGGCGTCGGCGCGGGTGGCTGCACTGCTCGAGCGCGGCGCTTGCATGCAATGCCACGGCGCCAACATGAACAGCCCGCTCGACCCGAGCTTCCCGAAGATCGCCGGCCAGCACGCCGACTACCTCTTCGTCGCGATGCGCGCCTACCGCGTGCAGGGCAACCCCAAGGTCGGCCGCAACAATGCGGTCATGCAGGGCATCGTCGCGCAGTTCACCGACGCCGAGCTGCGGCTGATGGCCGAGTACATCGCGACGCTGCCGGGCAACCTGCACACGGTGCCGGCGCCGCGCTTTCGCTGAGGCGCGACCGGGGCCCCCGCGGCCGCCGCACGGGGGCGCCTTTCCCCCCTTTTTCGTCCCGCCGGGCCGCCGGCCTGCGGGCACACCGGCCGGTGCATGAGGCCCCGCTGCGGGGCGCTGCGGTCAGGGGTGCCATGCTCAAGAAGATTCCGGTCGAACAGTTGCGTGTGGGCATGTACCTGCACGACTTCGACGCCGCCTGGCTCGACCACCCGTTCTGGCGCAAGGGCTACGTGATCGGCGACCCGGCGGACCTCGCCCGTGTGCGCGACAGCGCGGTGCGCGGGGTCTGGATCGACGTCGAGCGCGGCATCGACGTCGCCGCTGCGGCGGCTGCCGTGGCGCCGGCTGCGGTCGCAGCGCCGGCTGTCGCCGGGCCGGTCGCGCCGGCGGCCGGCGCGGCATCCGCGCGGACGCCGCGGCCGGTCGACTTCGGCGACGAGCTGTCGCAGGCCGCCGGCGTCGTGCGCCGCTCGCTCGGCGCGGTCCGGTCGATGTTCGCCGAGCTGCGCCTGGGCAAGGCGATCGACCCGGAGGTCGGCGCGACCGTCGTCGGCGAGGTGGTCGCCTCGGTCTGGCGCAACCCCGGTGCGCTGGTCAGCGTCGCGCGCCTCAAGACCGCCGACGACTACACCTACATGCACTCGGTCGCGGTCTGTGCGCTGATGGTCGCGCTGGCGCGCCAGATGGGCCTGGACGCCGAGCGCTGCCGCGCCGCCGGCATGGCCGGGCTGATGCACGACATCGGCAAGGCGGCGATGCCGCTGGACATGCTCAACAAGCCCGGCCGGCTGACCGATGCCGAGTTTGCGGTCATCAAGACCCACCCCGAGCGCGGCTGGGCGCTGCTGCGCGAGGCCGGCGGCGCCGACGAGCTCACGCTCGACGTCTGCCTGCACCACCACGAGAAGGTCGACGGCAGCGGCTACCCCAAGGGCCTCGCCGGCGACGCGATCTCGCTGTTTGCGCGCATGGGCGCGGTCTGCGACGTCTACGACGCGATCACCTCGAACCGCCCGTACAAGGCCGGCTGGGATCCGGCCGAGTCGATCGCCCGCATGGCGAGCTGGCAGGGCCACTTCGACACGCCCGTCTTCGCGGCCTTCGTCAAGAGCCTGGGCATCTACCCGGTCGGCAGCCTGGTGCGGCTGAAGTCGCAGCGGCTGGCGGTGGTCGTCGAGTCGAACCCGCAGCGCCCGACAGCGCCGGTCGTCAAGGCCTTCTACTCGCTGGGCCAGCAGATGCCGATCGCGCCCGAGCGCATCGACCTGGCGGCGTCGGCGCGCGATGGCATCGTCGGCCGCGAGCCACCGGGGCGCTGGAACTTCCCGCACCTCGATGCGCTGTGGACGGCCGACGCCATGCGATGATGGAGGGGCCATGACGATCAAGCTGACCCTGCCCTCGATGACCTGCGGCCACTGCGTGCAGGCCGTGACCGCCGCTGTGCGCGGCGTCGACCCCGACGCGCGCGTCGACATCGACCTGGCGCAGCGGCGGGTGACGATCGAGTCGGTGCAACCGCGCGAGGCCTTCGTCGCCGCGCTTGCCGAAGAGGGCTACGCACCGGCGCCCTGAGCCCGGCGCGCGTCGCGCGCGGTTCAGACGAAGTACGCCTTGCGCAGGTACTGGTCGACCATGCGCTCGGTGTTGAAGAACGAGGCGTTGAGCGCGATCGCGTGGCGCATCACGTCGATGTAGCGGTCGCGCTCGCCGTAGTACAGCGGCAGGATCGTATTTTCGAGCTTGTTGTAGAGCGCGGCGGCGTCGGCCGGGCGGTTCTCGCCGGTCGCGGTGGCGTGGCCGTTGGCGATCGCCCAGCCGGTCACACCCTCGACGCAGCCCTCGATCCACCAGCCGTCGAGCACCGAGAGTTGCGGCACGCCGTTGACGGCGGCCTTCATGCCGCTGGTGCCCGAGGCCTCCAGCGGCGGCAGCGGGGTGTTGAGCCACAGGTCCACGCCGGCGACCATGCGCCGCGCCAGCGCCATGTCGTGGTCCTCGAGGTAGACCACGTCGAGGCGGCCGCGCAGCGCCGCGATATGCGCGTGCACCTTGCGGATCAGTTCCTTGCCGCCGCCGTCGCGCGGGTGGGCCTTGCCGGCGTAGATGACCTGGATCGGCCCGGCGCCGCGGTGCAGGGCGACCAGCCGCTCGAGGTCGTGAAACAGCAGGTCGGGGCGCTTGTACGGCGTCACGCGGCGCGCGAAGCCGATCGTGAAGACGTTGCCGAACAGCGAGGCGCCGCTGCGCGTGTTGACATGGTGGATCAGCGCGTCCTTGGCCGCCTGGTGTGCCGCCCAGACCTCCTGGCGCGGGATGCCCAGCGCGTAGCGCAGGCTGGCGCTGTCGTGCCGCCAGCCGCCGATGTGGCGGTCGTACAGCGCCTGCAGCGACGGCGCCGCCCAGTGGGCCACATGCACGCCGTTGGTGATCGAGTCGACCTTGTACTGCGCGTACATCTGCCGCGAGACCTCGCCGTGCTTCTGGGCCACGCCATTGACGTAGTGGCTGTTGTCGAGCGCGAGGTAGGTCATGTTGAGCCGGCCGTCGAGGCAGAACTCGGCGACCCGCTCGGTGTAGGCGTCGCCGTAATCGGTGATCAACGCGGCGACCAGGCGCAGCGGGAACTGGTCGTGCCCGGCCGGCACCGGGGTGTGCGTCGTGAATACGCACAGCGGGCGCACCGCCTCGGCCAGCTCGGGCGTGATGCGGGTCAGGCCGCGCCGGCGCATCTCCTCGTGGCCCAGCTCGACGACCAGCAGCGCGGCATGGCCCTCGTTCATGTGGAAGCGCCGCAGCGCGTCGTAGCCGAGCGCACGCAGCATGCGCACGCCGGCGATGCCCAGCACGATCTCCTGGCGCAGGCGGTAGGCCTCGTCGCCGCCGTAGAGGTAGTCGGTGATGCGACGGTCCTCGTCGGCGTTGCCCGCCACGTCGGTGTCGAGCAGCAGCACCGCCACCACATGGCCGCCGACGCCGACGACCTCGTGCCGCCAGGCGCGCACGACCACCTCGCGCCCGGCGATGCCCACGCTCACGCGCGCCGCGGCCTCGACCAGTGTCGTCTCGGGGCTCCACGACCAGGGCTCCTCGCGCTGCTGGCCGTCGGCGTCGAGCCGCTGGCGGAAATAGCCCTTGCGGTGCACCAGCGAGACCGCGACCATCGGCACGCCGCCGTCGGCGGCCGAGCGCACGGTGTCGCCGGCCAGCACGCCCAGCCCGCCGCTGTAGGTCGGCAGCGCGTCGGCGAGCGCGATCTCCATCGAGAAATAGGCGATCTTCGCGGCGGTGGCCATGGCGGGTGGGCGATGAGGTGGCGTGAGACGGACTCTACCGCCGCCGCATGAGTTGTTCCACCGCGCTTCGCGCGACCCGCGACGCATGAAACGGGCGTCCAATAGCGCTGTGGCGGCGTCCGGCACAGAGGTCGGTTTGTCCTTGGTGCCTCGAACCCGTGCATGAGTTGGACCCGCGGCCTCACGAGCACCCCGTACTGTCGCCTGGGGCTTCATGTCCCCGAGCACGCATCTCAGACTTCGATGACGTGGGCCGCACGCCGATGTCGCCACACTCCTCGGGCCATCATTCAGGAGGCGATCATGGAAGTGATACACCCGCGCTGCGCGGGACTGGATGTGCACAAGCAGACCGTCGTGGCCTGCGTTCGCATCGCCAGCGACGGCGCACCGTTGCAGCAGGTTCGCACCTTCGAGACGACCACCTCGGGGCTGCTGGCGCTGGCCGACTGGCTCGACTCCTTTGGCGTCGAGCACGTCGCGATGGAGGCCACCGGCGTGTACTGGAAGCCGGTGTGGCACGTGCTCGAAGGCCATTTCACGCTGGTGTTGGCCAATGCCGCGCATGTCAAGAACGTGCCCGGGCGCAAGACCGACGTCAACGATGCGACGTGGCTGGCCGACTTGCTGGCCCACGGCCTGATCCGCGCGAGCTTCGTGCCGCCAGCGCCCGTGCAGGAGCTGCGCACACTCACGCGCACGCGCAAGCAGTTCGTGCGCGAGAGGGTCTCGCACGTGCAGCGCATCGACAAGGTGCTCGAAGACGCCAACCTCAAGCTCGGCGTCGTGCTCAGCGACATCCTGGGCAAGAGCGGGCGTGCGGTGCTGCAGGCCATCGTCGATGGGCATGACGATCCCGCGTACCTCGCCGGCTGCGTCAGCGTGCGCGTCAAAGCCAGCCGCGCCGAGGTTGTCGAAGCCCTGCACGGTCGCATCAGCGCGCATCACCGCTTCATGCTCAAGCTGCACCTCGGGCACATCGACGCGCTGGACAAGGCCATCGCCGAGATCGACAAGGAGGTGGGCCTCGGGCTCGAGCCGTTTCGCCAAGCCGCCAAGCCGCCAAGCTGCTGAGCACGATGCCCGGGCTGAGCAGCGTCAGCGCCCACGCGGTCGTCGCCGAGATCGGCATCGACATGTCGCGCTTTGCCACGCCGGGGCACTTGCTGTCGTGGGCCTGCCTGTGCCCGCGCAACGACGAGAGTGCGGGCAAGCGCCGCAGCACCCGCCTGCGCCGTGGCGGCAAGTGGCTCAAGACCACCCTCGTGCAAGCCGCCTGGGCCGCCATCAAGGTCAAGGGCAGCTACCTGCAGGCGCAGTTTCACCGCCTGCGCGCGCGCCGCGGCGCCAAGAAAGCGATCATCGGCGTGGCCACCTCGATGCTCACCGCCGCGTGGCACATGCTGCGCGACGGCACCGAGTGGCACGACCTCGGCGCCGCCCACTTCGACCGTGCCGACGCCGCCAAGACCGCCAAGCGCCTGATCCGCCGGCTGCAAGATATCGGCTACAAGGTCGAGGTCGCGCCGGCTTGAAGACAAACGTTTCATCTCAGTCAGGGTCACACAGGCCGAGCGGAGCGGACAGCCCGATCGCGCCCGCGCCCGTGGCGTAGGGAATTCTTGGCTGCGCCGCCGCGAAGGCCTCGACCGCGTGACTTTATGCCGCTGGCGCAGGCCTCTGGTGGCCGATCATGCCGGTCAAGTTGTCGTTGCCGTGCTTGCCGTGCCCGTCCAGTCTGCCGATTCCTGCGCGACCGACGTCTGGCGCCGCGATTTCGGCCGCTGCCAGGCCCTCGTCGTCGACGGCAGTCCGATGTCGCGCTCGGCGCTGGCCGGCATGCTGCGCGACTTCGGCATCGGCAACGTCGTGCAGGTCGCGCGCGTGCAGGACGCCCGCCGGCGCCTCGAGCACGAGCGTTTCGACGTGGTCCTCAGCGAGTACCGCTTCGATCAGCAGCCGATGACCGGGCAGGACCTGTTCGACGACCTGCGCCTGGCCAACCTGCTGCCGCTGGCGACGGTGACGGTGATGATCTCGGCCGAGGCGAGCTACCTGCGAATCGCCGAGGCGGCCGAAGTCGCGCTCGACGCCTACCTGCTCAAGCCGCACACCGAGCAGGCGCTGCGCGAGCGGCTGCTGCAGGGCTTCGAGCGCAAGGCCGCGCTGGCCGACATCTTCCTGCTGGTCGAGCAGCAGCGCTGGCGCGAGGCCGCGCAGCTTTGCGAGCTGCACGTGCACCAGCGCCACAAGCACTGGGTCGCGGCCGCGCGCATCGGTGCCGATCTGTGGCTGCGCCTCGGCGAGGCGCGCACCGCGGCGGCGCTGTTCGACGCCGTGCTCGCGACGCGCGCGCTGCCCTGGGCGCGGCTGGGCATCGCGCGCAGCGAGTACCAGGCCGGCGCGGTGCGCAAGGCGCGGCGCACGCTGGAAAGCCTGCTGTCGGACCAGCCCGGCTACGCCGACGCCTACGACGTCATGGGCCGCGTGCTGCTCGAGCAGGGCGAGGGTGCCGAGGCGGTCGCGGCGCTGCGCCGCGCGCTGGCGCTGACGCCGGGCAACGTCACACGGGCGCTCAAGTTCGGCGTGCTGGCGTTCTACCACGGCCATGCCGACGAGGCGGCGCAGGCGCTGCAGCAGGCGATGCGCCTGGGCCTGAACTCGCAGGTCTACGACTTGCAGGGGCTGGTGCTGCTGGGCACCTTGCACTTCGATCGTGGCGACCGCCGCGGCCTGCTGCACTGCCTGCGCGCGCTGCAGTCGGCGCGCCGCGACCAGCCGGCCAGCGCGCGGCTGCGGCGCTTCGAGGATACGCTGGCGGTGTTGTCGGCGCTGCTCGAGCGCCAGGTGGCCGAAGCCGTCGCGCTGACGCAGCGCGCGGTGGCCGAGCTGCAAGCCGATGACTACGAATTCGAGGCCGCGTGCAACCTGCTGTCGGTGCTGGCGCGGCTGCTCGCGCGCGAGGTCAGGCTCGACGACTGGCCGTTGTGGCTGGCGTCGCTGGCCGACCGCTTCGCAGTGTCGAAGACCTCGTGCGAGCTGCTGTGCTGCGCCGCGCAGGGCGTTGCGGCTTCCGAGTCAACGAAGGGCCGCTCCCGAGTTGACTCGACCCCCTCGGGGGGCGGCGGCGGGCTTTTGCCGCCGCTTGGGGGCGCGTTCGAGGCGACGATCCGCGCGCGCTATGCCGACATCTGCGACGCCGCCGAGGCGGCCGTCGCGCACGCGGTGGCCGGCGACCCGCGCCGCGCCGTCGTCGAGCTGACGGCGCATGGCGAGCGCACGCGCAACGCCAAGCTGCTCGACCTCGCGCAGCACACGCTCGAGCGCCATCGCGAGCGCATCGGCGACGCGCCGGCGCTGGCCGGCGGCATCGAGCGGCTCAACCGGCGCTACCGCAGTTACGGCACGCAGTTGCACCTGGGCGCGCCGGTGGTGGCGGCCGCGCCGCCGGCGTGAGCCGGGCCGATCAGCGCGTCGCGCGCTGTCGCACGCAGTCGAGGTAGGCGTGGCCGTCGGGCGGCAGGCCGCTGCGCTGCGAGGCCCAGACCATCTCGCCGAGGCAGTCCATGACCGCGTGCTGCGCGGCATGCCGCGAGCCGCAGCGCGCGGTCAGCAGCCCGACGGCCTGGCGGATGCCGGCGGGCTGGTCGATCGCGACCTGCTCGCTGATCGACAGGTGCATGCTCAGGTGCAGGAAGGGGTTGGTGCGGCCGTCCTCGACGGTGTAGGCGGCGGCCAGCGCGGCGTCGAGGTCGGCGAGCTCGGCGTGGTACTCGGGGTGCGCGTCGATCCAGTCGGCGGCCTGGGCCTCGATCGGCGCGAGCGGCAGCGCCGCGCGCCACTTGCGGTAGACCGCGCAGAAGAAGCGGCGCACGTCGTGCTGGGACGGCTGGAACATGCGGCGATTGTCGCCAGCGGCAGCAGGCCTGTCGCGGCCGTGGCGGCCGCCGTCGGTGGCAGCGCAAGCCCCGCGGCCGGCGGCGGCCACATGGGGCGCTTACATTGCCGCCCATGCCGCCTGCATCGTCCCCACCGCCCCGCCCGCCCTCGGTCTACGCGCTCGCGCTGCGCCAGACGCTGCGCGACCTGCGCGCCGGCGAGCTGCGGCTGCTGATCGTCGCGGTCATGCTGGCGGTGGCCGCGCTCAGCGCGGTCGGGCTGTTTGCCGACCGGCTCGAGCGCCAGCTTGCGCGCGACGCGCTGCAACTGATCGGCGGCGACGCCGTCGTCGCCAGCGACCAGCCGCTGCCGCCGGCCTTTGCGCAGCAGGCCGCGGCGCTGGGCCTGCGCAGCGCGACGACGGTCAGCTTTCCGAGCATGGGCCGGGCCGACGACGCGCGCGGCGGCGCGGCACGGCTGGTCGCAGTCAAGGCCGTCAGCGACGCGTACCCGCTGCGCGGGCGGCTGCAACTGCGCACGGCGGCCGATGCGCCGGTCTTCACCGCGCCGTCGGCGCCGGCGCGCGGCCGCGTCTGGGTCGACCCGGCGCTGGTCGAGGCGCTGCAAGTCGGCGTCGGCGACACGCTGTGGCTGGGCGATGCGGCGCTGGTCATCGACCACCTGATCGTCGTCGAGCCGGCGCGCGGCGCCGGCTTCATGGCGCTGGCCCCGCGCGTGCTGCTGCACCAGGACGACCTGGCCGCGACCGGGCTGATCCAGCCGGCCAGCCGCGTCAGCTACCGCCTGCTGGTGGCCGCGGCCGGCGCCGGGCCCGACGCCGCGGTGCGCGACTACACCGCATGGGCCCAGGCCCGGATCGAGCAGCAGCGGCTGCGCGGCGTGCGCATCGAATCGCTCGACAGCGGCCAGCCGGCGATGCAGACCACGCTCGAGCGCGCGCGCCTGTTCCTCAACCTGGTGGCGCTGCTGGCTGCGCTGCTGGCCGCAGTCGCGGTGGCGATCGCCGCGCGCGACTACGCCGCGCGCCACCTCGACGACTGCGCGATGCTGCGCGTGCTCGGCCTGTCGCAGCGCCGGATCGCGCTGAGCTACGCGCTGGGCTTCGTCGCCGTCGGGGTGGGTGCCAGCGTCGCCGGGGTCGCGCTCGGCCTGGCCGTGCAGCAGGTCTTCGTGGCGATGCTGGCCGGGCTGGTCGACGCCGCGCTGCCGGCGCCGGGGCTGGTGCCGGCGCTGTTCGGGGTCGGCGTCGGGCTGACCCTGCTCGTGGCCTTCGGCCTGCCGCCGGTCTTGCAGCTTGCGCGCGTGCCGGCGCTGCGCGTGATCCGGCGCGAGCTCGGCACGATCAAGCCGGCCTCGGCGCTGGTCCTGGTCGCCGGCACGCTGGGCTTTGGCGCGCTGCTGCTGGCCGCGTCCTCCGACCTGCTGCTGGGCCTGATTGCCGTCGGCGGCTTTGCCGCGGCGGTGGCCTTGTTTGCCGCGCTGGCCTGGGCAGCGGTGGCGCTGCTGCGGCGCGCGGTGCCGCAGTCGCGCGCGCCGCGCTGGCTGCTGCTGGCCACGCGGCAGATCGCCGCACGCCCCGGGTTTGCGGTGCTGCAGGTCTCGGCGCTGGCCGTCGGCCTGCTCGCGCTGGTGCTGCTGGTGCTGCTGCGCACCGACCTGATCTCGAGCTGGCGCCAGGCTACCCCGCCCGACGCGCCCGACCGCTTCGTCATCAACATCCAGCCCGACCAGGGCGAGGCCTTCCGCCGCGTGCTCGCCGAGGCCGGCGTCGCGCGCTACGACTGGTACCCGATGATCCGCGGCCGCCTGGTCGCGATCAACGGCCGCCCGGTCGATGGCGATGACTTCGCCGACGAGCGCGCGCGGCGCATGGTCGAGCGCGAGTTCAACCTCAGCCACGACGCGCGTCTGCCCGCGCACAACCGCATCAGCGCCGGGCGCTGGCGGCCCGACGAGGCCGACGGCCTCAGCGTCGAGGACGGCCTGGCGCGCACGCTGGGCATCGGCCTGGGCGACACGCTGGCCTTCGACATCGCCGGCGTGCGCCACGAGGGCCGCGTCAGCAGCCTGCGCGCGGTCGACTGGGCGTCGATGCGGGTCAACTTCTTCGTGATGTTTCCGCGCGCGGCGATGCCCGAGCTGCCGACGACCTACATCGCCGGTTTTCGCGCGCCGCCGCAGGCCGGCTTCGACGCCGCGCTGACGCGGCAGTTTCCGAACATCACCAGCGTCGACCTGTCGGCCTCGCTGGCGCAGGTCCAGCGCGTGCTTGACCAGGTCATCCGTGCGGTCGAGGTGCTGTTCGGCTTCACGCTGGCAGCCGGTCTGGTCGTGCTGTTTGCCGCGGTCACCGCCACGCGCCAGGCGCGCTCGCGCGAGTACGCGCTGATGCGCGCGATGGGCGCCAGCCGCGCGCTGCTGGTGCGCGTGCAGCGCGCCGAACTGCTCGGCGTCGGTGCGCTGGCCGGCGTGCTGGCCTCGCTGGTCGCGCTGCTGCTGGGCTGGGCGCTGGCGCGCTACGCCTTCGGCTTCGACTGGAACGCACCGGCCTGGGTCGTCCTCGCCGGCGGCGCCGCCGGCGCGCTGCTGGCGCTGGCCGCGGGCTGGTGGGGCCTGCGCGACGTGCTGCGCCAGCCGGTCGTGCAGACGCTGAGGCAGGCCACCGGCGGGTAGCGGCCGGCGCGCCGTCGCGTCGGCCTTGGCGTCAGGCCGCTGCCAGCGAGGGCCCGCCGAGCCTGAAGGTGGCCACGACCTGGGTCAGGCGGCGGGCCTGGTCTTCGAGGCTGTGGGCGGCGGCGGCCGACTGCTCGACGAGGGCGGCGTTCT
>Ga0207951_100123_pt1 | contig 50209 bp, 48 predicted proteins | sample Subbio12Aug_8Bad_FD_184830 | JGI IMG/M metagenome (GOLD analysis project Ga0207951, IMG submission 184830) | Serpentinite rock and fluid subsurface biosphere microbial communities from McLaughlin Reserve, California, USA - CR12Aug_8Bad (SPAdes) | ecosystem: Environmental > Terrestrial > Deep... | reverse complement strand
GAAGTCCCGGAAGAGGTGTAGATTCTTACGTAATAAATTCTGAGAATTTATCTCTAACAAATTGTCCTCTAAAAAATTTCCCCTCCCCTGGCGGGAGGGGATGAAGGGGAGGGGGAACTAAATTATACTCACCCCCACCCTCACCCTCCCCCATCAAGGGGGAGGGAATTAAACCGAAGAAATTTCAAATATTTTTGGTTAGAGTTTATCTATAAATTAACGGTTTCTAAGAAGGTTGTCATTCCGGCCCCGATCTTCATCGGGATAAACTCCAGCCGGAATCCAGTTTTTTCAATCCAGCCAGAGGTGGGACTGGATGCCCCCGTATCAAGCACGGGGCAGGCTCCTCACGTCCGGCATGACAGAAAAGGGACATCTATAAATAAACTCTATTTTAAAAATCGACCCGAACCGTATGCTCATCGAGCACTCTACCCGAAACCTCTTTCCTGGTCGCGAGATTGATCAGTTTGATGCGGTCTCCTCTCCGTCCTTCTTCTCTTGCCTCCCCCACGGTAGTGATTTTGACCTGGCGACTCTCTGCCAGGAGCATCACCCGATCTCCTCTTCTGAGCAGCGGGGGTTCCTCGACGATTCCGGCCCGCAGGACCTCGCCTCTGTTGATTGCAATCGTCACCCTCTTTCCCAAAACCTCTTTCATCTCACTGAGGAAGTCATGGGAGAGGAGGGAGAGGCTCCGGCTCACCCACTGCACATCCTTCGTCTGGACCTCATGATGTTTTCCAAGATAATGTGCGGCCGCGATCACATCCGTATAGATATCGACTCGTCCGTTCACCCTTGTTTTTCCCACCTCTCTTCCATTCGTTCGAAAAAGGAGAAGTCCGGAAATATTCCCCCCCCGGCGGGCCTGTTCGGATAGGAGGATATCGCAGGAGAGATCTCCGGAGGGAAGCCCGACCTTCTCATAACCATGGATTGCCTTGATCTCGATTCGGTATTTCTTCTCGGGGTAGATGGCCTTAAAACCAGCCTCTAAAATTCTCATGACTTCATCCAGCTCAAGGGCCTTCCCTTCCCTGTTGATTTCGATGGAAAGGGAAGATTGTCCTGATATTCCGGGACCGGGAACGAGAAAGGTCCCGGAGGCGAGAATGATAAAAAAACATATGGCCTGTTTCATCCATCCATCTCCTATCTCTTCAGGTTATTGGCGACCTGGAGCATGTCATCTCCGGCCTGGATCACCTTGCTTCCGATCTCATAGGCCCGCTGGGCCATGATCATATTGATCATCTCCTCCACCATATCGACATTCGACATCTCCAAAAATCCCTGGGAGAGCGTCCCGAACTCATCCGTCCCCGGATTCCCCTGGGCCGGGTCTCCGGACGCCTCGCTGGGAATGAACAGGTTTTGTCCGATGCTTCTCAATCCCCCGGGGTTGGGAAAGTTAAATAACTGGATCTGAACGCTTCCGAGTTCCCTGCCGTCGGAGCCCGAAGCGACCAGCATCCCTCCTGAGTCGATCGTGATCGTCGCTGTCCTGGCGGGAACCGCAAATTCGGGCTGGAGCCGGTTTCCGTTACTGTCACAGATATAAGCATCCTTATCTAACTTGAAAGCTCCCGACCGGGTATAAACCTCTCTGCCATTGCTGGCGAGCTTTAAAAAACCCTTTCCTTCAATCGCCACATCGAGTTGATTTTTGGTATTGGCATAATCCCCCTGCAGAAAAAGTTTCTCCACGGAGACAACCTTCGATCCCATGCCTATCTGAATTCCCGAAGGGATCTGCCCTCCTCCGGCTGTGGAGGCTCCTGCGGTCCGGATGTTCTGATACATCAGGTCCTGAAAACTGGCCCGGCTCTTCTTAAATCCACTGGTATTCACATTGGCAAGATTGTTGGCCACCACATCGATATTCGTCTGCTGACAGGCCATGCCTGTTGCCGCTGTCCAGAGTCCTCGCATCATCGTTTTTATTCCTCCTTGTTGGGATGATTAAACCCTTCCGAGGTCATTGACTACCTTTCCATTCAGTTCATCCCGGGATTGAATCACCTTCAAACAGGACTCATAGGTCCTGAGGGCGTCGATCAACTTCACCATCTCTTCAATCGAATTGACATTCGACTGTTCGAGATAACCCTGAAAAATGGAGGGCGTTTCAACCTCCTTCTCCCTTTCAGGAATCTCTGACACGAACAGACCGTTTCCCTCTTTTCTCAACCGGGTCAGATCGGCAAAGGTGACCAGGGCGATCCGGTCCGCCTCTCCCCCATCTAATTTGATCTTCCCATCCTTCTCCACGACCATCTCTTTTCCGCTCAGCCTGATTTCTCCTCTCTGCCCGAGGACAGGAAAACCATCCGCCTGGATCAATCTCTGTTCCCTGTCCAATTTGAAATGACCGGCCCTCGTATATCGAATCCCGTTGGGCGTCATCACCTTGAAAAATCCTTCTCCTTCAATGGCCAGGTCAAGGCCGTTTCCGGTCTTTTCGATGTTCCCCTGTTGAAAGGAGACGACGGAGATTTCCTGCTTTTCACCTCCTGAATGTTCGAGCGCTTGAGAAAAGAGGGTTGAAAAAACGGGGACATCCTTCTTGTAACCCGCTGTTTGCACATTGCTTAAGTTCTGGGAAATCAGTTGAAATCGCCTCTCCTGTCGAAGCGCTCCCGAGGGGGATAGGTTAATGGATGGTCTCATAATCAATTCTCCTTATGCTGACAATGAAACTTGCAAACCATGTGCCAATTGTCAAACTCCCTCTATTTCCAATAAATTGAGATCTTTCAATCAACTTTTTGACGCTTCTATCAGGCAAAGAGATACCCAAAGATAAAGACCACAGGGAATTTTTTTCCTATCCCCTTCGGGGTTGTAAGGAAGACCACCTTTGATTCATCGAATAGACAAAGGCCAGGATCTCCGCCACGACCAGATAGGCCTCGGGAGGAATTTCCTGGTAGAAGTCGAGTTGTGCCAGCGCCTGAACCAGAGCCGGATCTTCCTGGATAGGAATGCCATGATGCCGGGCAAGTTCGATGATCTTCTGGGCAAGCAAGCCCTGACCTTTGGCCGTCACCCTCGGAGACTGATCCCGGCCCGGAATATATTTGAGCGCCACCGCCTTTTTAATAGACCCTCTCTTCAGCTTCGGCTGTCCCATTGGGTAAATCCTTTCATCGATGGAGCAATAAGCCCTTAGGGAATTGATAACGACAAAAGATTGTCGATATGCCCGATACAGTTATCGTGTCAGTTTGTAGCGCCCTCGTTTATCGGGGGCGCAGCTTTCGTCCCGACTAAATCGGGACGCTACAAAAGATAAAACGTTCATTCACAACTGCCCTGAAGGGGCCATCTCTTCCGGGCGAAGTCCCGGAAGAGGTGACAGGCTGGAAGCCTATTCCACCAAAGAGGGAGGGAAAAGACTTTTGAATAGGATCAAACGACCAGGTTCAATAATGACCTGTTATTTCCTTTCATCTCGCTCAGAAAAATTTCAACAATCTTCTCCGGAGTCCGGGTGGAGACAAGCATCTCGGACTGAAATCCAAGATGATGAAGCCGCCTCTGAAGCTCATTGAGCGCTCCGCTGAAGAAGGACGCCGCCTCATCAGAGGAAAAAAAGAACCGGCCATAAAGGTTTTTCCCGGTCATCCTCACCTCGATGCTCATCTTTCCCCACTCCGGCAAATGGAGCAAAAAGAGCATGGACATCCCCTCGGGATCCGAACGGTCTGACCCGGATTGAGGAAGAGAGAGATGGAGATCAACGAGCTGAAGGCGTTCCTGTATCCAGAAAGGAAGGAGAAGAAATATCTTCTCCTGAATCCCGGCAGAAGAAGAGTGAAGCAACTGGCAGCCTTCGATTTTGCGAAGAAGATGATGAACGCCGTCCAGGAGTTCTTCGCGCATGGCGGAACCGGGGCCTGAGGTCTGGACCGCAAGCGAAGAAGTTTCGAGCTGGGCCTTCAATCTGGCCAACAATCCTTTTACATCCCTGCCCAGCGCCGCTTCGAACCGGCCCCGGCTGCGTGTTTCGATCAGCTGTCCCAACTGATGTTCGAAAAAGAGGCCTGACCGTGTGATCATCTCCTTGATCTGTCCGGGATCGATTGTGAAGGACAGGGAAGGGGAAAAAGAGCTCCACAGGCTCAGCAAACGGTCCATCGTCTCCCGCACCGCAGGAGCCATTTCCTGCCTCCCTGTTTTCCAGAGAAGGGATAATCTTTCTGATAGGTCCCCCATGGAGGGATCGGTCATGAGAAAGGCTTTAAGCCATCTCTGGGCCTCCAGGAGGCTCGTCTCTTCCGGCTGAAGAAGTTTCAGAACGATTTGAGGATAAACCGCCTTGATTTCAAAAAGTCCCTCCATTCCTCTGCCCAGCGGCACGCGGCTCTCCACGGAGAGATCATGGCCTTCCATGCGGATCACCGCATGGCGATCATCGATCGCTTCAATCACCTTTCCCCGGAGAACCCCGCCAATATGAAAAGAGGGAAGGTCTTTCCCTGAGGGGGAATCCAGGCGAACCAGATCGAATGAAGTAAGAAATGGAAATTGGATCTCTTTCAAGATAATCTCTTATGGAAATTTATTTGCCCGCCAATTCTCTTCAATGGACATGACGGATACATCACTTATGAAACATAAAAATTTCCAAGTATTATCCTCCCCCTTAAGAGGCTGTGTTGTAAACCCCTTTTTGTCACCCTGAACTTGGTTCAGGGTCTCGTAAGTATTTGATTCTATGAGATGCTGAAACAAGTTCAGCATGACATTTTTTACCATTTCCCCTGTTACGACACAGCCTCTGATGGGGGAGGAGTGAGGTGGGGGTGGATAGGCAGTTTTCCCCCTCACCCCTACCCTCTCCCCTGCCTTCGCCGAAGCGGCTTCGCGCAGGCAGGCACCAGGGGAGAGGGAGATGATAGTGTAATTTTCTACGTAATCTTTAACGGAGAGGACTCCTGGCATCTCTTTAAATTCATGATGAGCTGGACTTCTCCGATGGAAAACCCCGTCTGCCTGGCAATCTCTGAAAAATCCCGGCCTCCTTCGCCCATCTCCATGATCTCGACTTTCCGTTCCTTACCGGGGATCTCCTCGGCAATCGGAATCATTTCCCGATCCATCCCCGCCATCATGGAACGGAGCGCCTCGATTTTTGCATCGAGTTGTCCGATTAATCTGTTCGTAATTTCTTTCCTCTCTTCAAGGGTCTTTGAAAGCTTCTCATAGACCAATTCCGATTCCTCAACCCATTCCCTGATTTGATCGGAATTCTTATAAACCGGTCTCGGACCACTGAGAAGAGCCATCACCCGCCTGAAATAGGCGACCATGATGATGAGCGAAAGAAGGACGCTCCCTGCCAAAGGGATCAAACCCGCCTCTATGCCCGTTAAGTTCAAAAAGCTCGCTGTGCCTGTCTCCATTTTTTGCCTCCTCATCTCCCGTGGCTATTAGGAATCTTCTCATTAGGAACCCAGGAAACCATGAATGAAAAATTTGGGTTTTAGAATTTGAATTTTTCCTGCCTTCCTGGCTTCCTTATTAGGGGATGTTATATCAGATGACAATGTCCAGGATTTTTCCTGAAGACGGATCCCTTTCCTGATCAAGGATTTCTTCCTCCTGATCCGTATCGCCCGGAGGCTTCTTCCCCCGCCCTTTCTTTCTCTTCCGCAGAAGGATCTCCTGCCCGGGGGCATCTCCTCCGGAATCTTTCATTTTATCCGCTGAAAGGAGGCCGCCGAGTCTCCCTGAGATTCCGATCTCATCCGCCATGTGGGGTTACTTCCCTTCAAAGACCTTATTGATCTTCTCGGTCAGGGTTTCGGCGGTGAAGGGTTTGACGATATAATTGCTCACGCGATACTTCACCGCCTCGATGACATGCTCCTTCTGTCCTTCTGCCGTGACCATGAGAAACGGCAAATCCTTCCATTCCTCGCTGGTCCGGACGGCTTTTAATAGCTCCAGTCCGGTCATCTGGGGCATATTCCAATCCGAGATGACGAAGTGGATCTTCTCCCTTCTCAGGACATCCAGGGCGGCTGTCCCGTCTTCGGCTTCGTGGATATTGACATATCCGAGTTGCCTGAGAATATTTTTGATGATCCTCCTCATGGTCGAAAAATCATCCACCACCAAAATGTTCATCTTTAAATCCGGCATCTTTCTTCTCCTTTAATATGAAATCTTCCCCGTGAGAGCCCTTTACAGACCATCCTCCAGATAGCGTTTCAACCGGGCTCTCAATTTTAAGACCCCTTTCGTATGAATCTGACAGATTCTGGACTCGGTTAAATCGAGCGCCTCTCCGATCTCTTTCAATGTCAGTTCCTCGTAGTAATAAAGCGAGATGACCATTTTCTCCTTCGAAGAAAGCTCATCGATCGCTCGTGCCAGAACCTTCTTCAACTCCTTAAGGCTGTATTGATGAAAGGGATCCTTCTCCTCGCTGTCAACCAGGGAGTCCAGAATCTCTTCGAGTGAGAGCCTGGGAAATCTCTTCTGAACTTCCTCCATATCCAGGGGAGAGAGACCGTGAAGGTTCTTCATCGTCTCATAATAGGCATCCAGAGAGACGCCTATTTCGGAGGCAATTTCATCATCCTCCACCGACCTTCCCTTCTTTTTTTCCAGGTGGTCGATCGTTCTCTCGATCTGGGTGGCCTTCTGCCTTACGGACCGCGGCACCCAATCCATCGATCTCAATTCGTCGAGCATCGCTCCGCGGATCCGGAATTCGGCGTAGGTTTTAAACTCCACCTTCTTGCCCGGGTCGAATTTCGTTAAGGCATCCATCAGGCCGATCACTCCCGCGCTGATTAAATCATCGATGGAGATATGAGAGGGAAGCCTCATGGCCAGCCGGTGAGCAATAAACTTGATCAAAGGGGTATATTGCAGGATCATCTCGTCACGATCCTCGGTCTTCGGCTTAGGGATCGCTGAAAGACGCTCCGCCGGAAATCTCGCCTGTTGATAAAAAGCTTTTGCTTTCAAACGATCCCCCCTTTCCTGATACAGATCGTCCTGGGATTGAAATAGCCTCTTCCAGAAAAACTGGATCCCGCCCGTGTCAACGGATCTCGAGGGCCTCTCGAAGATCGCCCTCGCCAGATACTCAAAATGCCTGCTCGAAGGCGCCTTTGGAAAGATTTCGAGAACGGGCTTCTGGTGTCTGACGGCCAGAGGAAGTTTCTCGTCAAAGGGGATGAACCCCAGGTAATCAATCGACAGGCTTTTGAGAAAATGGTCGGCCGCCTTGCTGATCTTTTTAAAGACCCCTTTCGCCTCCTCCTCACCCGAAACGAAATTGACGAGCATCATAAAATCCTTCTTCTTGCACCGGGTGGACAAGACCTTGATCAGGGCATAGGCGTCCGTCATTGAGGTCGGCTCGGGGGTGGCGATGACGATCGATTCCTGGGCCGCCATATTAAAATAGAGGACATTGGAAGAGATGCCTGCTCCGGTATCGATGAGCAAAACGTCGATGTTCTCAGCCAGGAGGTCGATCTCTTCCAGCAGGATGAGTTTCTGTGTTTCGTTGAGATCGACCAGACCGCAAACCCCTGAACTGGCGGGCATGATCCGCATTCCCCCCGGTCCCTCGATCAGGATCTCCGAAAAACTCTTTTCCCGTCCGAAGAGATGTTCGACCGTATATCGGGGAGTCAATCCCAACAGGACATCGATATTGGCCAACCCCAGATCTGCGTCCAGCACCAGAACCTTCTTTCCCAGCCGGGTAAGGGCCAGGGCCAGGTTGACCGCCACATTCGTCTTGCCAACGCCCCCTTTTCCGCTGGTGACGGAGATCACCCTCGGACAGCGGAGTATCGCCTCATCCCTCCTAACTCCGGAAACAGGGGAAGAGCGCTCCTTTTGCTCTGCGGCTTGATTCATGATCGTTCGTAATTCTTCTGCCTGGTCCATTCAATTTCACCTCGTCAATTCCATGTAATAGCGCTGAGCACCATATTGGCCACTTTTGGCTTCGTGGCCGGTTCGATATCCTCAGGAACGCTCTGGCCTTTGGTCAGATAGGAAAGGGGCTTTTTGAAGCGAACCAACTGGTTGAAAAGAGGAACATACTGAGTGGTCTCATCGATTTTGGTAAAGATGTAACTGGAGATGGGAAGAAGGCGGAACCGCTCGACAATCCATTCCAGATCGCTCTCCTTCGTCGTTGCGCTGAGAAGGAGGTGATTCTCTATCTTCGGATGGACGCTCAGGAAATCTCTCAATTCCTCGATCGGTTTCATAAGGTGAGGACTTCTTCCGGCGGTATCGATGAGCAGGAGGTCCTGGTGTCTATTTCTTTCGATGATCTGCCTGAGTTCTTCCGGATGGAAGGCTACCTCCAGGGGCAATCGCAGGATCTGGGCGTACTGTTTCAACTGTTCGACCGCTCCGATGCGATAGGTATCGATCGTGATCAGGGTGATCCGGTCCGTCACCTTTAAACGGAAATGGGCGGCCAGTTTTACCAGGGTGGTCGTCTTGCCGATCCCCGTGGGTCCGATAAAGGACCATATCCTGGGCCCTTTAAAAGAGGGATCGGTCACCTCCACACATTCCATGAGCTTCCAGCTGAGAAGTCCCCGATAGGCCTCGGTTAAATTTTTGGCTGACGGTTCTTTTCGGAAGGCTCGGATCTCTTCGGCCAGCCCCTGGACAAACTCCGGAAATAGACCGGCGGAGTGGATCTTCCGGAGGAAGAGTTCCTCTTCCGATTCCTTCGGCCCCCTCACCTTCTCCATCCCGGCAGGCCAGGCCAATGGATCCCATCCGGAGAATTCTGGCGAAGATTTGGAAGGTCGATCGACCGCGGCCACCACCTCAACCATCGAAGGCGAATAAAGTCCGGGCCCTCGAAGAGCGTTCCTGATCTTCTTCGTTGAAAGGATGATCGCCTCCGAACCCATCTCCTCCTTCACTTTTTTCAATGCCTCCTGGATATCCTTTGCCACATACTGTTTGATCTGCATAAAAAACTCCCTGCCTCTTCACCCTCTTTTAAATTCCGTATCATTTTTGTTCTTTGAAACGATAATGATAGAGGACACAGGTCAGGGATGCTGGAGAAGCCTTAGAGCGGATACCTTTAATCAAACGATATCCACGGTCAAAAGGTAAATCAACGTTTCAAGAATTTCCTTGTCAACAATGATCATCCCTATAAAGACCGCATTCTAAGGCTTTGGAAGCATTCCTGGCCTGTGGCCAACTCCGTTTCAAAGGGCTAAAGTGTTACCAAATTCCAAATTCAACATTCCGCCTTCCGCCTTTTAGGACAGGGTCACCGTCCCCATGGATTGAATCTTTGTCTGGGGAGGCAATTCGCTATGGGATAGAACCGCAACCTGCGGAAGGATGCGATCGAGCAAACGTTTCAAATGTCTCCTCAGCGCAGGGGAACAGAGGACGACGGGTTGATAATTGAGGCGCGTCATTCGTTCAAGGGTCTGATGGAGGTTCATCACCATCTTCTGCGCCAGATTGGGTTCCAGGGAAAGGTTCGCTCCGTAATCCCCTTTTTGCACCCGGTCTCTCAACATATCCTCCGTATTCTGATCGAGAGTGATGAGGGGCAAAATCCCTTCCGCAGTTTCATACTGTTTCACAATGGAGCGGGCCAGCCTCTGACGGACATATTCGGTCAGGATGTCAGGGTCTTTCGTGACAGGTCCATAATCAGCCAGAGTCTCCACAATGGTCAAAAAATCCCGGATGGAGACGCGTTCCTTCAGAAGATTTTGAAGGACCTTCTGCACCGCCCCTAAAGGAAGAAGTTGAGGCGTCAACTCTTCGACCGCCTTCGGATATTGCTGGGCCAACCGGTCCAGTAATTTCTGGACATCCTGTCTGCCCAGGAGCTCATCCGCATGGGATCGCAGGGTTTCAGTCAGATGGGTGGTGATGATCGTTGAAATATCGACCACCGTGTATCCTGCAAACTGGGCTTCATCCTTTCTCTTCTCCGGAACCCATAAGGCCGGAAGCCCGAAGACCGGCTCCAGGGTCGGAATCCCATCCAGCGTTCTCTTCACCTCGCCGGGGCTGAGGGCCATGACATAACCCGGCATCATCTCGCCCCGCGCCACTTCATTCCCTTTGATGACAACCCTGTACTCTCCCGGTTTCAACTGGAGGTTATCCCTGACCCGAAGGGGAGGCACGATAATTCCCATCTCCGTTGCAAACTGGCGTCGGATGGAACGGATCCTCTCCAGCAGGTCCCCGTTCTGCTCTTCATCGACGATCGGGATCAAACCGTATCCCACCTCCAGTTCCAGTCGGTCCAGGCTCAAGAACGACTCCACCTGTTCCGGAGAGGGAGGCAAAGCCATCTTCTGCGCCTCATCGGCCTGCTTCCTCACCATCCTTCTCTGTTCCTTAAAAACGGAGTAGCCCAAGAAGCCGACGACAAGAGAGAGGCCGATAAATGGAATATGGGGAAGGCCGGGGATCAATCCTAAAAAGAAGAGGATGCCGGCTGAAAGGCTGATGGCCTGAGGGTGAAGTCTGAACTGGTTTCCCAGTTCCTTTCCCATGTTTTCCTCAGAGGCCGCCCGGCTGACGATGAGGCCTGCCGCCGTAGAGATCATCAGCGCCGGGATCTGTGAGACCAGACCGTCTCCAATCGTCAAAATGGTGAAAGTTTGAGCCGCCGAAAGAAAAGTCATCTTATATTGAACAACGCCGACGATGAACCCTCCCACGATATTGATGAGAATAATGAGCAGCCCTGCAATCGCCTCGCCTCTGACAAACTTGCTCGCTCCGTCCATGGCCCCGTAAAAATCGGATTCCCTCGCAATCAGAGATCTCCGCCTGCGCGCCTCCTTTTCGTCGATCATGCCGGCGTTGAGGTCCGCATCAATGCTCATCTGCTTTCCGGGCATGGCGTCGAGGGTGAACCGGGCGGCCACCTCCGCAATCCGTCCGCTTCCTTTTGTGATGACGATAAAATTGATGATGATCAGAATGCTGAAGATGATGAAGCCCACGAAATAGTTTCCGCCGATGACAAAGTGGCCGAAGGATTTGATCACTTGACCGGCTGCGGCTGTCCCTTCGTTTCCGTGGAGCAGGATCAGACGGGTGGTGGCAATATTGAGGGAAAGCCTGAACAGGGTGGTCATCAGAAGGAGAGAAGGAAAGGTCGAAAATTCGAGCGGGGCCTTAATGTAAAGGGAGGTCAACAGGATGATCAGAGAAAAGGTGATGCTCACAGAAAGAAGAATATCCAGCAGAAAAGCGGGAAGGGGAAAGATCATCACTAATAGAATGGAGACGACCCCTGCAGCCAGATAGAGGTCCGCCTGATGAATTCTGTGTTCGCCGTCAGGGATGGTTTTGAAAGAGTCTGCTTTTTCGCTCATCTCTTTACAATGTCCTGTTCTTCATCCGGTAGACATAGGCCAGAATATCAGCCACCGCATGGTAGAATCTGGAGGGAATCATCTGGCCTACCTCCACGGTTTTGTAGAGCATATGGGCTAAGGGTCTGTTTTCGATAACGGGGATGTGATGATTCCGGGCGATTTCGATGATCTTCTCTGCGATAAAGCCGGAGCCCTTGGCCGCCACCTTGGGGGCCTCCATCTTCTTTATCTGGTAGAAGATGGCCACGGCCAGGTGGGTGGGGTTGGTGATGATCACATCCGCCTTTGGAACCTCCGCCATCATCCGTCTCCTGGCCATCTGACGCTGGAGGCTGCGTATTCTCGATTTGGCAATCGGATCTCCCTCGGTCTGTTTGAACTCCTCCTTCACTTGTTGTTTGGTCATCCGGAGGCTCTTTTCATAAGTCCAGCGCTGGAAAAGATAATCCAGGCCTGCAAGAACGATCATCACCATGCCGGTCCGAAGCAGGAGGTCCCATGAGATGGAGCGGACATATTTCAGAATGGCCTCCGGCTCCTGATCCATCAGAAGGGGAAGGCTGGACAATTCCTTCTTAATCGTGAAATAAACGACCCCGCCGACGATCGCTAATTTGAAGATCGATTTTAACAATTCCGCCAGGGATTGTTTGGATATGAGTCTTCTCAAGCCCGTGATGAGATTGAGTTTGGACCAGTCCCATTTCATGGCCTCTGTCGCCATTAATGTCCCGCTCTGAATATAATGGCCGAGGACCGACAGGACCAACGCGGCGAGGAGAATAGGAGAGAGAATCAGAAAGAGGGCATGGATCAGTTCCACATTGAGGATCTGAATCGTCTCGAGAGAAAAAGACCGGCCCCCAACCTGTGTAAAGGATTTAATCATCAGATCGGAGAGGTGTCGATAGAGATAAGAACCGAATAGAAACAGAATGGAGGCCCCTCCCATCAGGACAAAGAGCGAAGGGATCTCCCGGCTCTTCGCCACCTGGCCTTTCCTTCTCGCCTCTTCCCGCCTTTTCGGCGTGGCCTGTTCAGTTCGTTCGGAAAAAGACTCTTCTGCCATAGTTATCTCTTCATCAGGATAAACTCATTTTCCTGATTTCCTGGCTTCCTTATTGAAAAAGACTCTTCTGCCATAGTTATCTCTTCATCAGGGGCAGCAGGGTGGTCGCCAATCCCCGGCCCGATTCATCCATCAGGTTCTTGAGGGCGGGCCATAACAGCTCCATCGAAAGCCCCAGAAAGATCAGGCCCAGACTGATTGTCAACGGAAAACTGCTCATGAGCAGGTTCACCTGCGGGATCATTCTCGCAGTGATCCCCAGCGCAATCTGCACCAGCATCATGACGGCCAGAATAGGCGCCCCGATCTTAATCGCCAGCACAAACATCCCTCCCGACAGACGGATGAAGAGCTGAACCAGTCCTTCCCGGGGGTGAAACTCTCCCGGAGCGAGGAGATGAAAACTCTGTGCGAGGGCCTTGAAAAACCAGTGATGTCCGTCCACCGCCAAAAAGAGAAGCAGGCCGATAAGGTAATAGAATTCGGCCAACACGGTCGATTCGGCGCCTGACTGCGGGTTCATCACCATCGCCATTCCGAACCCCATCTGGAAACCAGCCAGTTCACCTGCCAGTTGGAGGCCGGCAAAGACCAGACGGACCGAGAAACCCAGAAGGAACCCGATCATCAATTCGGAGAGCGCAAAGAAACCGAAACTCAATGGCTCGGATGGGAACCCCCCCGCCTCGATCTTGACTGTGGGCAGAAGCGCCAGGCTGATGATCAGGGTCAACCCGGCCTTCACTTGGGCGGGAATGTTACGGGAATGGAAAAGGGGCATCATAAAGACGATCGGCGCAACCCGCATCAGGACGAGGAGCCAGGTTTGAAACGTGGGCAATGTCCACTGGGAAAAATCATTGACCATCGAAGCCTCTTCCTTTCATCGCACAAATCCGGGCAGCTGAACCAGCAACTGTTCCGTATAATAAATCATCTTCTGCAGCATCCAGGGCATGAGAAAGAAAAGGCTGAGCAGGACGGCCACGATCTTCGGGACAAAGGTGAGCGTAATCTCATGCATCTGTGTAACCGCCTGAAAAAGGCTGATGATGAACCCCACGACCAGTCCCACCCCCATGATCGGCAGGGAGAGGTAGAGGGTGATCTCGATCGCCTCTTTTGCAATGCGCACCACAAGTTCAGGATTCATCCATTCTCTCCTAATAAGGAATTCAAGAAGCCATGAAAAAAGATTTTTGTTTTATGAATTTTTCCTGAATTCCTGGCCTCCTAATAAAAACTCTTCACCATCGAGCCCACGATGAGATGCCAGCCGTCGACCAGTACGAAGAGCAGGACCTTGAAAGGCAGCGAGATCATTACGGGCGGAAGCATCATCATCCCCATGGACAACAGGATGCTCGAGACCACCATATCGATGACCAGAAAGGGAAGAAAGAGGACAAATCCCATCTGAAAAGCCGTCTTCAACTCGCTGATCATAAAAGCCGGAAGGAGCACGGTGGTTGGGATGTCTTCCGCATTTCTCGGTTTTGGAATCTTCGACAGGCCGATGAACAGGGCCAGGTCCTTCTCTCTGGTCTGTTTGAACATGAACTGGCGAACCGGTTTGATGGCCTCTTCAAGGGCCCTCTCCTGCGATAGCTTCTTCTCCATATAGGGGGTGTAAGCGTTCTCTTTGACCGCCTGCCAGACCGGAGTCATGATGAAGAAGGTCAGAAAGAGGGACAATCCGATCAGGATCTGATTGGGCGGCATCTGATGAATTCCAAGGGCATTCCTCAGGAAGGAGAAGACGATGATCAAACGGGTGAAGGAGGTCATCATGATCAGAATGGCCGGAGCCAGAGAAAGGATGGTCAGAAGAAAGAGAATTTGAATGAGGACAGAGACTTCCCCCGGATCTTTCGACTCTCCGGCGCCGATCTTCACTGTGGGAATGGAAAGGGCTTTGGCCTGGGCAAGTCCCTGTGAGGGGAAAAAGAGTAGAAAGGCGATCCCCGCCATTCCGACGATCAAGAGGAGGCGGAAGCCATGGAAATTATTTCCCATAAACCCTCCTCCACAACCCGTCTTTAAAACCTTTCGGTTTCATGAAAAAGGGCTGAAAATAATGGAAGGGAAAGGAGGCTTCCTGCTTCGGCGCAGCGCGGTTCAACATCCTCTCGATGAACTCCCTGTTTTCGATCTTGGTGAGAAGGGTGATTTGAGCCTCTGAAATCCCGAGAGCCAGGACCTCTCCGCCCATTTCAACCAGGGAAAGGTATTTTTGCGGAGCAAGACAATGGGTGGCCAGCACACGGATTCCAGAATCGCTGGATGATCCTCCTGTCATCATCCGGTTCTTCTTCATCAGCCTGGCAAGGAGAAAGAGAACGAGGAGAATTGTCCCCAATACCAGAATCATCTTTAGAATAGCCCAGCTCATCTCCATCAGGCCCCCAGTTGTTTGACCCTTTCGGCAGGACTGATGATATCCGTAAGTCTCACGCCGAATTTTTCATTGACGACCACCACTTCCCCGCGGGCCACCAGTTTCTGATTGACCAGAATCTCCAGAGGTTCTCCCGCCAGTTTGGAGAGCTCAACAACCGACCCCTGTCCCAATTGAAGAAGTTCGCTGATCAATATTCTGGCCCGGCCCAATTCCACGGAGATTTCCAGCGGAATATCGAGAATGAAATCGAGATTGCCATTCTCCTTCGGAGGGGAAACTTCTTCGCCCATTCCTTCTTTCCCCCCCCTCTCTCCTGTGAAACTCCGTTGCTCCTGCTCCATAACCGACCTCCTCATTCAATCTATGCGGATTTTACTTTCCCTTCGATTTGAATCGCTGTGTTGCCTCTGCAAATCCCGGGTTTTCCGAGGAATTTGGGAACCCCCTGGACCTGAATCACCAATGGATCCGAAACCTCCCGGTTAAGGGAAAGCACATCCCCTTCCTTCCATCGGAGAAGATCCTGAACCAGCGCCCTGGACTTCCCCAGTTCAACCTTCACTTCCACTTCGGCGCTCTGCAATCGCTCTAGGAATCTCGAAACCCAGGTCTGATCCACCTCAAGCTGCTCGCTCTGAAATCCGGAATAGAGCCTATTTTTAATGGGCTCGATGTTGGCATAGGGAATGCAAAATGTGATCATTCCGGTAAACTGCTCCAGTTCCACTCCGAAGGTGATGTTGATCACGAGATCGCTGGGTGAAACGATGCTGACGAACTGAGGATTGATCTCGCTTCTGACATGCTGGAGCGTAATGGGATGGATCACATTCCACGCCTTCTCCATATCCGAGAAGATCATGGCCGCCAACTTATGGATCAATCTCGACTCGATTGCGGTGAAATCCCTTCCTTCGACCCGGTAGGTTCCCTTCCCCGACCCTCCGAAAAAGACATCGAGCAGGGTGAAGACCAGCTTGGCCTCCAGGGCTAAGATCGCATGTCCCCGGAGGGGGTCCATCCGGAAGATATGGAGACTGCTCGGGACCGGAAGGGTTTTGATGAACTCCCCGAATTTCTTCATCTCGTTGCCCCTCGAGCCCACATCGATCGTCTTCCTTAAATCGGAGGAAAGGCTGTTTCGGAATAGACGGCAGAAATGATCATTGATGATCTCCAGAGTGGGCATCCGCCCTCGGATGACCCGGTCCTGATTGTTGAAATCATAACGATTAATGCCCGAACGATCCGGACTTTCCGGTGCGGCGCTGACATCTCCATTTTCCATTCCCCGAAGAAGAGCGTCGATCTCTTCCTGACACAAAATCTTTTCCACACTCATCATTGCACCACGAATTCGGTGAAGTAGACCGTCTTCACCTTAAATTTTTCAAAGACTTGATTCGCTTTCAGGACAATCTCCTCCTTCAACTTCAACTTCCCATTCGACTCAGCAATTTCCGGATAGGTCTTGCTGGTGAGGATAGTCAGGATGGCATCCCTGAGCTGAGGCAGGCGCTTTGCATACTCCTCATTCGCCTTTTCGTCCTCGCTTTCGATATCGATCTTAATCTTCAGGTATCTTGGAAACTCCGTATCGGCGAGATTGACGATCATCGAATCGAGGCTGTAAATATGGCCTTGCTTGGCCGGTTCGGACTTCTTCTCCTGTGTTGAACCATCCTCTTTAAAAGGGTTGATCCCCGCCGGAAGGAGTGATGGAGCAAAGAAAAAGATCGAACCAATGGCCGCAAAGATAAGGAAAAAGAGACCGCCTATCACGATGATCAACCCCTTTTTCCCCTTTTTAACCTTCGGAGACTCGCTTTTTGACCCTTTGTTCTCTTTTACTTCAGCAGCCTGTTTTTCCGCCATTCCATCTCTTCCCGGAATTAAACTTTAGAGAGAAGAATAGCAATGAGCGTGCCAACTGGAAATAACTTATAGGAGTCGGCTAATCTTATGAGAGAATTGAGTTTTTTAATTTCAAGGCGGAAACAGGACAGAAGGATGGCCGTCAATATTCAGGTTGTTTGTCAACGGTTTGACAGAGTAGAGTTCGGAGTTTGGAGCATAAATTTATCTATTTTTCCACTCCGAACCCCGAACTGTGAACTCCGAACGATTAACGGATATTGATCAACTGGGCCAGCATCTCATCGGTGGTGGTGATCACCTTCGTATTCGCCTGATAGCCCCTCTGGATGATGATCATCTTAATGAATTCAGCGGCCATATCGACATTCGACTCTTCCAGCATGGAAGAGGAGATCGCGCCCATGCCCCCTATTCCTGGTCTATTATAAAGCGGATCCCCGGAAGTTGTCGTCGCCTGGAAAAGATTTGCCCCTTTTCGGCTAAGGCCGTTGAGATTGGGAAAATCGGCCAAGGCGAGACATGCAATCTTGCGCCGCGTCCCGTTCGTATAACTGGCGACAATGTTCCCTTCATCGTCGATGCTTACCCCTGAAACCGTCCCGGCCGCATACCCGTCTTGAGTGAGGACCTGAATCGCCGAAGGAGAGCCGTACTGGGTCGTTCCGGTAAAATCGACGGTCGCTGCCGGAGGAGTGAGACCGTTGGCAAAGGTGACAGCCCCCGTATAAAAATTGACCGGCATCGCCGTAGTTAACTCCCCTGAGGAGTTAAAAACTGCTGTCCCTGAGCCATATTGCTCAAGAACACCCGGGGTTCCTCCCTGAACATCGGCGCCATCGATCACGGCGTTCCACCCCCAGGTCTGATCAGCTGTCTTGGTAAAATAGACCCTGACCTGGTGGGACTGCCCCAGTGAATCATAGATGTTCAAGGCCGTTGAAAAATGTGAGGTCCCTGATGGATCGGCAATATTCCAGGCCATGGAAGATTCGGAGGCGTTCAAATTTAAAACCATGTCCGCATTGCTGGAAACGCGGGGAGGGATCATGCTATTCTGGTTAATCTGGATATCCGATAAGGAATTGATCAGGGTCGTTCCCGTGCTGTCATAGAGATATCCCTGGACCTGATATCCCTGGGGGTTGACATAGAAGCCCAGGTTATTGATTTTAAAATGGCCGGCGCGGGTGTAAGATATCTCGTCTGTGAGAGAATCTTGAAGAACGAAAAAACCTTTTCCGTTGACAGCCACATCCGTGGAGACATCGGTCGTCATCAGAGAACCCTGGATGAAGTTGGCATCCACTGTCGAAACCTTAACGCCGGCGCCTGTCTGATTGCCGCCGGAAACCCCCGAGAGGGAAACCCCGAGGACATCCTCAAAGTGAACCGAACTGTTCTTAAAGCCTGTGGTTTGGAGATTGGAAATGTTATCTCCGATGACCCGCATGGCCGTGGCATGGGTGTCAAGACCCGAAAGCCCCGAATAAAAAGATGATGTGACAGACATATGAATAACCTCCTTTCGATTTTAAGAAGATGAGTTCAGGATGGCTTTTACATCCTGTAAGGTAATTCTTTCCGATCCCAGATCCAGATAGATCACTCCGTTTTCGAATTGTATCCCGGTGACCGTGTCTATTCTTGAAAGACTGGCTGGAATGGGCTGTCCCTTTTCATCAACGGCTGTGACCTGGAAAAAATATCCGCCGTCAGGTTGTTTCATGCCCTCCTGCGATTTTCCATCCCAGACCAGCTTTTGCCTGGAACCATCTTTTGCTCCTTCATCAAGGGTTCGAATCAATTGCCCCTTCCCGTCATAGACCTGGATCTTCACCTTTCCAGGTTTGGATAATTGATAATAACCCTCCGACGCCTTTCCTCCATTGATGGACAGATACTGGCTTTCGGTCTCCACCCTCTTTCCAATCAACCCGGTCGCCTGCAAACTGTTCATGGAGGACTGATAGGCGCCCAGAGTTTCGAGAGAGCTTTCGATTCGATTCAAACTGTCCAAGCTGTTAAACTGTGCGACCTGTGTGGCCATCTGATAATTATCCATCGGATTGAGAGGATTCTGGTTCCTTAGCTGTGTGATGAAAAGGTTGAAAAAATCCTGCTGGTCGAGACTGGTCTTCCTCTTTCCGGAACCAGCTGCCGGATCAAAATTGACCGTGGGAGATACGGACGAAATACTCATTTTGTAACCTCCTATTATGTTATATAACTCTGTCTATATAACTGCTCACTCCGGAATATCGACGGATCGGAGTGGAAGGGACATCCGAAGATTCGGATGATAGAAAAGCCCTGTCTTCTTTGACTTCCCTTCCCTCTCGTTGTCCTTTAAGAAAAAAAAACTCTCTCCTCTCCATGAATCGATCTTTCTCCTGCTGAACAAAAACATCAAACCTCTCCAGTTTAAAACCATCCTCTTCCAGTATCCTGCGAAGTTCCACCCGGTGGGCCTCGAGCAGCTCTTTTGTTACAGGGCTTTCCGCCCAGAGAGTGGCCCTTACCATCTCCTTCTCTTTTATAACCTCCATGTAGAGATTCCCGAGACGGGGGGGATCTAATGTCAGTTTGACTCTTTCCTCGCCATTTTGAACGGACCAGGCCATCTTCCGGCCAACCTGATGATAAATTTCAAATGACTCCGCTTTCGGAAAAAAGCCATTCTGCCCCTTTGGAACCTCCTCGGGCATGAAATGCTTTATTTTAGATTCCGGCCCGGCCCCGTTCTGTATCGAACAGGATTCGGAAAGGGAGGGATTATTCTTCAGGGATGCCAATCTGTGGTTGTCATTTTCAGAGTCAGGGCTTAACCCGCTGATTTGAGGTTTATCAATGAGTTCAAGCTTCAATGTCAGGTCCGGTCCGCCTTTTTCCGAAGTAACAGTGGCTTGATTTAAAGAAGTCAAGGCCCTCTGGCCATCCTCACCGATCAGGTTGGGAAGATGGGATGGGCTGGACTTAAAAGATGGGATATCCAAAAATTGATTGAGTAAAGGAGGAAGTTCCTGACCTTCGGGAAGGACGGGAACGCTCAATGGATGAATTAGGTTCTGCTCAATCAGTTCATTGAAGGTGTTGTAAGAAAGAGATTCTTTCTCTTCTGATCGGGGGAAGAACGTTTCTTCTGATAAAGCAAATAAGGACTCCCCTTGGCATTCATCCTCATTACAAAATCCTACCTCCATATCAATCATCTGATTAAGGAGAAGGGAATTGAATTCCTCGGAGGAAAAATCGGGAGAAAGGACGGGAGGATTCCCTTCGAATCCCACAGGCGTCAGGTTGGCTAAAATTGGCAGTTCCATCATTTGCCTTAAGATAGAGCAATGGATATGCCAAAATAAAATAACTTGACCGATTTTTTATTCCGCTATTATTTCCGATAGCTTACCTCTGTTCCATTTAATCGTAAAATAATAATTCTTGATCGCTCCGGCAATAATTTCCCCTTAACCTAAAAAAAACGGAGAAAATATTTCCATGATTAAGAAATTGAATGCAGTCGCTCACGAATTAAAAGTTCCCTGCTAATAAAAAAGAAAAGCCCCGACCGATGCCGGGGCTCTTCGATAATAATACTGGCGTCCCCAAGGGGATTTGAACCCCTGTCGCCGACGTGAAAGGCCGGTGTCCTTGGCCTGACTAGACGATGGGGACGAAATCAAATGGAATAATGGAATATTGGAAAAATGGAATACTGGGTAAATAAAGCTTTTAGAAAAACCCATTATTCCATCATTCCATAATTCCAGTTTTCCAGTTTTATTTGGTGGGCCGTGCGGGACTTGAACCCACGACTCTCTGCTTAAAAGGCAGATACTCTACCGTCTGAGTTAACGGCCCGTCTGATTCAGCGTAAGAGAAAACCCCCTGTATTGTCAAGATGAAATGGAGAGATCTCTGAAAAAAATACTTTTCGCTCTCTGATCAGAGATTTCTGGATTTTTTCAGAAATCCCATGGAAATGACGCAACACTTTAGTCCTTTGAAAAAGGGTTTTTGACCTCAATCGTCTCATTCCTTTCCGAACCGACTGAGACCATCGCTATCTTTACATGAGTCAACTCTTCGATCCTTTTCAGATAGCGTTGCGCCTGAACGGGAAGCTCTGAAATCTTTTTCGCTCCCTTCACCTCTCCTCTCCACCCCTCCAATTCTTCATATACGGGCTCGGAGCTTTCCAGCAGGTTGAGATGAGACGGGACATGGTGAAGAATTTTTCCGTTCACGCGATACCCCGTGCAGATCTTCACCTTGTCAAAATCGTTCAACACATCGAGTTTGGTGATGGCCACCTCCTGGATGCCGTTGATCCTTATGGCGTGGTTGACCACCACGGCATCGAACCAGCCGCATCTTCTCGGTCTCCCGGTTGTGGCCCCGTATTCCCCTCCCTTTTCACGGATCCTCTCTCCGACCTGATCCTTCAATTCGGTTGGAAACGGCCCCTCCCCCACCCGTGTGGTATAAGCCTTTGCCACGCCGATCACCGAGTCGATCATGGTCGGACCGATCCCCGAGCCCGCGCAGGCATTTCCCGCCACGGTATTGGAAGCTGTCACATAGGGGTAGGTCCCGTGATCCACATCCAGGAGGGCTCCCTGCGCCCCTTCAAAGAGAATATGTTTCCCCTTCTGAATTTCATCATAGAGGATGAGCGAGGTATTCCTCACATACTTTTCAATCTGTTTCCTAAACCGGAGGAATTCATCAAAAATCTCCGACAATTCGAAACCTTCCTCCTTCAGCACCTCCGAGAGATAGGCATTCTTCTGGAGGAGGTTGGATGTTAGCTTTTTCCGGAAAACCTCCTCATCCATGAGATCAACCACACGGATCCCGTAACGCGCCACCTTGTCTTCATAGGCAGGCCCGATTCCGCGGCCTGTGGTCCCAATCTTAAAGACCCGGTCTCTTGCGATATCGATCCTCCGGTGGTAAGGAAGGATCAAGTGAGCCTCTTCGCTCACCATCAACTGCGAATCATCTTTTAAGTGTCCTCTCTTTTTTAATTCGTTAACCTCTTCGATCAATACGGCCGGGTCCACGACGACCCCGCTTCCGATCATGCACTGCTTATTCTCATAAAGGATGCCGGATGGAATCAGATGAAAAACAAACTTCTCTTCCTTAAGAACGATCGTGTGACCCGCATTATTCCCCCCTTGAAAACGGACAACGATATCCGCATACCGGGTCAACAGATCAACGATTTTCCCCTTTCCTTCATCCCCCCATTGAGCGCCTACAATCACAATATTGGCCATATTCACCTTCTGTTTAATCTGAAAATAAAAGCATCGGGTTAGCGTCAGGGTATGGTCGTTTCCATGGTTCGTGGTTGTCCCGAATGAATGGGAAGAGACGGACCCGTTATCAAAAATGTTTAACTGATTAAAGCTCGATCTGGCGGACCGAGATAATATTGGGCAACCTCAAAATTTCACCCACCATGCCCGGAGGCAGAGGAGAATCGAGGTGAAGAAGGGAGATCGCCATTCCTCCCATTCGATCGCGACCGAACTGCATGGTGGCGACATTGATATTCCGGCTTCCCAGCGCCGTTCCGATATTGCCGATCACTCCGGGTCGGTCATAATTATTTACCAGGAGGATGTATCCCTCCGGAAGAGCTTCAATGAAAAAATCGTTCAGCTTGACGATTCGCAACTCCTTTCTTCCGAAGAGTGTTCCTGCGATATAGTTCTGCTCCATTTTCGACCGCACGGTCAGGGCGATCAGGCTGGCAAAGTCCTCTGCCTCTTCACTGATGGATTCCGTCACCCTGATCCCTCTCTCCCTGGCCATAATGGGAGCATTGACAAAGTTGACCGTCTCACCCACAAACGGCGTCAGCAGTCCCTTCAGGACAGAGATGGTGATAGGTTTCGTCCCGTATTCTAAGATTTCGCCGTGGTATTCGATCAGAACTTCTTCAATGGCATAATTCGAAATCTGTCCCAAAAAGCTTCCCAATTTCTCCCCCAGCCTCAGATAGGGCCTTAAGAAGAGTAGGATTTCCGGGCTGACAGCCGGGATATTGACCGCATTTCGGATTTCACCATTGATCAGATAATCGACAACCTGCCGGGATATGGCGATGGCCACATTCTCCTGGGCCTCTTCTGTCGACGCTCCTAAGTGAGGGGTGCAGACAACTTCTTCCAGCTCCAGAAGAGGATTTCCAATCGCGGGTTCTTTTTCAAAAACATCGAGCGCGGCTCCCGCGACCTTCCCCGTTTTAATCGCCCCGTAAAGGTCCTTTTCGTTGATGATTCCACCCCGGGCGCAGTTGATCAGGATGACGCCTTTCCTCATCTTCGCAATGGCATTCTGATCGATCAGATTCCGTGTCTCTTCGGTCATGGGAGTGTGGATGCTGATGAAATCTGACCGGCTCAGGAGTTCGTCAAAGGAGACCGGCTCAACCCCTTTCTTCTCCGCTGCTTCCGGAGAAAGATAGGGATCGTAGCCGATGACCTTCATCTTCAAGCCCCTGGCGCGGTCAACAACGATCGTTCCGATGACTCCGATGCCGATCAGTCCGAGCGTCTTTTGATAGAGCTCCACCCCCATAAACTTCTTTTTCTCCCATTTGCCCGCCCTCATCGAGGCTGTAGCTTGAGGAACCTTTCTTGAGACGGAGAGCATCATGGCGATCGTATGCTCTGCCGCGGCAATGGCATTCTCCTGGGGGGTGTTCATGACCACAATCCCCTTCTTGGTCGCCGCAGGAATATCGACATTGTCCAGCCCGATCCCCGCCCTTCCGATCACTCTCAGGCGGCTTCCTGCCTCAATGACATCGGCCTTCATCTTCGTCTCGCTCCGGATGATGATCGCATCGTATTCGGCGATGATTTGCTTCAACTCCTCCTGTGAGAGACCGGGTTTGACATCATACTTCAAGCCCTTTGCTTGTTCCAGAACCTCCAGTCCTTTCTGGGACATCGGATCGCTGACCAATACCTTCATCATCTTCTCCATTACAGTTCACCCCACACGATGTGACCAATAATGATTCCGCAATCTCTCTGAGCCGGAGGCCGCATTCCGCACTCCGAAATCCATTACAACTCCATCAATACCTCTTCCAGTCTTCTCACGCCCGCTCCCAGTTCGAACCGATAACCCATCTCTTTCAGGAGCATCTCCAGAGCGGAGATGACCATCACCATGTCCAGCCTTCCATAATATCCGAGATGGGCGATTCGGATGATCTTTCCCTTGGCGCGGTCCTGGCCCTCTGCCACCGTAATCCCGAATCTCTCGAAGAAAAGGTCTTTTAATCGTTCTCCGTCGATTCCCTCGGGGATCTTGACGGCAGTGACCGCATTGCTCGGCGAATCCGGGGCATAGAGGCCGAGACCCAAAGCCTTTGCGGCCTCACGGGTGGCCCTGGCCAGCTTTTCATGTCTTAGAAAGAGGGGGGCCAGCCCTTCCTTCCGAATCATATTGAGCGACTCCCTTAACCCGACAAAGAGGGAGATTGCCGGAGTATAAGAGCTCTGATTCTTCTTCGTCGATTTCAACTCCTTTTTGAAGTCAAAATAAAATTTTGGAAGATTCGACCTTTCGACCAGCCTCCACGCCTTTTCACTCAACGAGGCAAACGCAAGTCCCGGAGGAAGCATCAAAGCCTTCTGTGACCCGCTCACCACGACATCGATTCCCCACTGATCCATCGGAATATCGAAGACGCCAATGCCAGTAATGGCATCGACCACGATCACCTTGTCTTCATATCTCTTTACAATCTCCGAAATCTCCCGGATGGGATGCCTCACGCCGGTCGATGTCTCGCTTGCCTGCGTATAAACCGCCCGGATCGCAGGATCGGACTCCAGCGCCTTCCGAATTGATTCCGGCTCGACCGCTCTTCCCCACTCCACATCGATGGGGATAAATTCAATCCCGTAGGCATTGCAGACCTCCCCCCATCTCTCCCCGAACTTTCCTCCCCGGATGACCAGGGCCTTGTCCCCTCTGGAAAGGATGTTGGAGACCGCTCCTTCCATCGCGCCCGTGCCGGAGGAGGTCAAAACCAATACTTCGTTCTTTGTCTGGAAGAGGTATTTTAACCCTTCCCTGATCTCAGCAAAAATCTTTTCGAACTCAGGCTCCCGGTGGTGCATGATCGGTTCGGCCATCTTGAGGAGCACTTCGGGCGGAAGCATGGTTGGACCGGGTGAGAAGAGATATTTCTTTTCCATAAAAACCTCCTTCACTTTAGCCGTTAAATATTATGTGATAATCACCTCCATGTCAATATTTTCTTCGTTTTTTTTAGCCCTTGAGCAAAAAGTAGTTTTCCAGAGCTCTTTTTCAACAACCTTTTTCAAAAACCTTGACATTCGAGCAATAATTCTCTAATTTTTATAAAGCCCTTACCAAGGAGAGATCGATCCATGGACCAAATCCCAACCAAAACTCTGGCTGAGGTCTATCTCAAGCAGGGTGATCTTCGGAAGGCATACGGTATCTATAAAATCCTTTATGATAAAGATCCCTCTGATCCGGAGATTCAGAGAAAGTTGAGTGAATTGGATCAAGAGATGAACCCCTCGCATTCCTCTGCTCAACCCCTTCCCCGCTCCAGGGAAGAGAAGATACGCTTCCTTGAGAGGTGGCTCGCTCATATTCGTGAAAGGGAAAAAGGGTGATGCAGAACTCGTTTTTTGATAAAAGGCAACGGTCTGTTCGGGAAATCATCGATTTCAATCAACTCGATGGAATTCTCTTTACCAATCTTGAGAATATCCGTTATTTCTGCGGTTTTACAGGCAGCGACGGAGCCCTTCTCCTCGCCCGTAAAGAGACCTCCTTCCTGACCGATTCACGCTACTGGACGCAGGCGGAAGAGGAGGTCAAGCAGTCCCGGATTGTCCATTACAAAAAAAAACTGGAGGGGATTGCATCTCTTTTCTCAGATTTGAAGCTGAAGAAGGTGGGAGTGGAAGGTCCTTTTTTCGCTCTTTCATCCTTCCAATTCCTTACAAAAAAATTGGGAAACGAAGTGGAGTTCATCGCACTGGATGATGAGATCAAAAACTTAAGGGCAGTCAAGGACCCTCAGGAATTATCCCTCATCCGGGCGGCAATCGATCTCTCAACAAAGTCATTCTTTCATATGATGGGAATGCTAAAGGAGGGAGCAATTGAAAGGGATGTCGCGCTTGAAATGGAGTTCTTCATGAAGAAAAACGGAGCTGAAGCGGCCGGTTTTGATATCATCATCGCATCAGGGAAGAGATCCGCCCTGCCCCATGGAAGGGCAAGCGCAAAGAGAATCGATAAGGGAGACTTCATTCTCATCGATTTCGGTTTAAGGGCTCATGGTTATCACTCTGACCAGACGCGAACCCTCGTCTGTGGAAAACCGACTCAGGAACAGTCAAATATCTATCAGATCGTCAAAGAGGCCCACGACCTGGCAATAGAGGCCATACGGCCTGGCATTCCCATCTGTGAGATAGATGGAATAGCAAGAAACCATATTAAGCAAAAGGGCTATGGAGACTATTTCGGTCACGGGTTGGGCCATGGAATTGGCCTCGCCGTCCATGAAGACCCTGTTGTAAACGGTGAAAATAAAGGGCTGATTCAGGAAGGAATGGTCTTCACTGTCGAGCCGGGCGTCTATATCCCGCAATGGGGGGGAGTCCGGATCGAGGATATGATCCTCGCCACCTCTCAGGGAGCGGAAGTGTTAACCCATCTTCCTCGAGAACTGACGATTATTTAGAGTCCGTCCATAAACTCCTTTTACTGTCATGCCGGACTTGATCCGGCATCCAGACGCCGTCCCGACGAAAATCGGGAACCCTCTCAAAGACTGGATCCTGGTTTTCACCAGGAACCCTGGATTCCGGCTTTCGCCGGAATGACAACCTTGTTGGAAACAGTTAGTCTATGGACAGACACTATTCAATACACCCTTGACCATTGCTCAATAATTTCTTATATTGTTGTCGTCAGATTCACTATTGGATTCACTATACGACTAAAAGACTTTGGACGAAAAGACTAATGTGCGGGCATAGCTCAGCTGGTAGAGCATCGGCTTCCCAAGCCGAGGGTCGCGGGTTCGATCCCCGTTGCCCGCTCCAAAAAAATCAAGAGGTTACGGCATTGAAGCCGTAGCCTCTTTTTCGTTAGTGTCCATATAGGTGTCCATCGTTCCGGCGATCCTCCCCTTTCCCTGCTTTAACTTCCCTCCTAAAAAAACTATTGGCAACGATGGCATTTTTGAAACAATTTATAGTTAGTGGAACATGGACAACGGGCTTATCAGATTATGAATTAGTTTCGTATAATTTAAGAAAAAGCCTGGGTGTCATTTATCAAAAAGGTTTCCCTAATTTTCCCGACGAAACTTTCCGCGCCCTCAAGTAGACTGAATTTTTCACTCAAGATCTCCAGGCTGCGTATTCCGACGCAAACCGGCCACCTATGTTTGGGTAAAACCCAAAAGGATTAAACGCTTTATGGGTTATTGGATTTTCGTTATTGGATTCTCAAAGAGGGGCAATTAGCGAGACTCAGTACGGAGTTTTTCTCTTGATGAGTTTTTTCAGATAAGGAGGAATAAGAGGACTTTGGACAATTCCACTGCAAATTTCTTTTTTCAAATATGAAGGAATCTTCCTTTCTTTTATTTGAAATGGAGGATTGGAATTAATCCTCTTTTTCAATTCCTCCTTGGAAAGCATCTCAGCGCGATTGCAATCAATGATAGTATCTTTGTTGAGAAATGAAAGGTCATTTCTGCTTATCTGGATTAATGACCTTATGGCCTTGGGGTTTGTCCTCCTGTAATAATTCTTTTGGGATTCTACTTGGGAGGTAAGAATACAGATAATCAGATTTTGGTCGTCTCTGATAGGAAACGCTATGTAAAAATGAGGGTGTGCATTTTTATTGTGCGTTGTGTCCTTGAAAAATAATATGCAAAAATCATTTATACTTTGTAAAAGAACTTCAGACGGAATGTCCATCCTAATCACATTCTCCCATGAGAATGCGCCTGGATTGTTCTATGTGATCAGGAGGCATGGCAAGGTAATCATTTTTGAGGATGGATAAAAGTTCGACTGTTTGTATCTTTTCCCTTTTTGTTTCATTTCGCTTAAATAGATTTTCGTATCGTTTCCATTCTGGGTATTGGTGGGTGTATTTGATAAGTTCTTTTTCTCCCATTTTCCCAAATTTCTCCAGAATAAAATCAAGGGCTTCTATATCTGTTTCCGAAAGCCTGTCAAATTCACCGACGTTGCAAGTACTTCCTTTTTCAAATTGATGTTTACCAACTTTTTTTAGTTTACTCTTTGCATATTCATATTCTTTTCTGTTTAAAAAGTCTGAATCAAGACTCAAAATATCCTTTGCTGTTGTTCCAACGGGTCCGACCCTCATTGCCCAGTATTCATCATTTGTCAATGTGCGCCCATAACGGATGAGGTGATATTTATCAGCAAGGAACAACAATTTAATGAGCGTGAGCTTATCCGCTTTCTTAATTTTAGCCAAAAGGTAACATAAAGCTTGAATTATTTTGGTTGTTTCAGTCATTTCCCCCCCTTCCCACCCGAGTAGGTTCAGAAGGACTCAAATAATTATAATGCCAAATTCCACTGGAAAGCAATAAGGAGTTTAGATCATTAAAGAGAAAAATTCTGAAAAAGTCAATCAAAAAACTCAGGCCTGTTCCAGAACAATCAAAAGTAGGCAGGGTGGGGGGCTGGGTAGGAAATAAGCAGATAATAATTAGGAAGGGTGTAAAATGGGATCGTTTATTATAAAAAGATTGACATTAATGGAAAAATATTATGTTTTGGATAAAATTTAACTCGTACTGCACAAAATAATCATTTTTATGCAATACACTCTCGACGTAACCCCAAGTCTCCATAGATAGAGCTTATAAGCTTCCATTCCTCCGAGTCCCCCCTCTCCGACTGATTTTTCAGTCAAATGGTGCATCCTTGTCTATTTTCTCCCCCTATCTTCCAATGGGCTGAACTCTTGAATTAGGCGTTTAAATCCAGAACCGGGCCTTTTAAATTTTTTAAATTTTGGTGTGTTTAAATTTTGGTGTTGACAAGGAGTTTTGAAAGATTTAGGTTAGTGTAACAATCGGGAGGGGATGCCATGTCGGATGAACTGAAGATTGTCCTTGAAGACGTCAAGGAGAAGTTTGATACGGTGATTGAGGCTTTTAATATGGTAAATGAGAAGCTTGACCGTCACGAACAGGCCGAAGAAGAACGGTTCCAGAGACTGGAGTCTGAGGTCCTTTCAATAAAGGCAAATGTGTCGGAGATCCGACGGGACCTCAATGAGCATCGAGATAGCACAGAACCCCACGGAGGAAAGGTCAAAAAAGAGGCATCCTAACGAAAACTCAAATTTTTTACTTGCTTTTTTGAAACTATCTTGTATAATCTTCACAAATAAATTTTTTTATTTGAGGAGGGCACAGTTATGGCAGTAAAGAAACCGCTTACCAAATCACAGATCATCTCCTATGTTGCACAGAAGTTCGACCTCTCCAAGAAGATGGCTGGGGCCATCGTTGACGAGATGGCCGCCCTGGCTGTCGCAGAAACCAAGAAGGCAGGCGCCTTCACCTTCCCCGGCATTGGCAAACTCGTCCTGGTGAAACGGAAAGCCCGCGTGGGAAGAAATCCGGCAACGGGCGAGGCGATCAACATCCCGGCAAAGACCGTAGTGAAGATGCGAGTTGCCAAGGCCTGCAAGGACGCCATCGTCCCGCCGAAGAAGTAAAACTAAACTCATCTCAAGCAAAACAGGGAAGCCACTCCATCACCATTCTCGGAAATGGGAGCGGCTTCCTATCTTTTTTTCTCTATCTTAAGGGAGATAGCGTTGTAGTGGTACGGGCGCTCCACTTCGATTTTTTCCCTGTCCCACCATGGGTATTTCCCTCCGAATTGCATCACATTCAGATAGGGGAAGATATAGGATCTCCTCCGCATATTCTCTTTACTCGATTTTGGTAAGAGATCCCAAAATCTTTCCCATCAAGTGATTTCTCTTCTTCGCCCAATCCGTCATTAATGAATGCATCCTTTTCAGAAAAACCTTATCCGTCACCGGAACCAGATTAATGCCGATATTGAGCAAGCCTCCGGCCAGGGCCGCATCCGCAAGAAAAGCCGCCACCCCCGTGTCGCTGACCGCATTCGGATTTCCTTTGAGAACGAGAAGTTTGGAATATTCCAGAAGCTGGATGGACTGCCGGCATACCAACCGGGGTGTCACAGTGGCTTTCTGATAGGCCTTCTGGATCGCTTTGATCCGGATCAGACGGTCTCTCTCTGTCTTTCGAGGAAGGCGAAAGGCTTTGATCACCCCATTAAAAGAGTCCGCATCTTCATCAACGCCAAGGAAAAGCCTTCTCTGAATGACCAGGGCCTTCTTTTTGATCCCCTCCATTTCCTTCCGTCTCTTGTTATCCTTCTTTGAAGAGAGACCGGCCACCATGGCAACCAGGGAGGCGGAGAGAGCTCCTGCCAGGGCAGAAGCGCTTCCTCCGCCTGGAGTCGGGCTGTCCGAAGCAACCTTTTCTAAGAATCGTTTCGTTTCCATATTATCCTCCTATTCACCCCCACCCTCTCCCTCCCCCGTCCAGAGGCTGTATCGTAATTCCGTTCATGGTTCGAGAACCTCACCACGAACGGATAACGGCATGTTAAAAATCAATCACTTAGCCGTTCGTCCTGAGCGTGTCGAAGGGCGAATGGCTAATTACGACACAGTCTCCCAAGGGGGAGGGGAAGTTGAGGAGGCTTATTCAAATTCTAAGAAGGAGACCAGGAACTCAGGAAAAATCATAAATTCTTTCTTTGAATTATTTCCTGCTTTCATGGCTTCCTAATTCTAAAATCCGTTGCTCTATGACCTGATTCGTTGAAAAATCCGGATACTTCAAATAATGCCTGACAACGCCTTCCAGAACAGCGAGAGGAACCAGTCCTACAATCTCGGATCCTTCGATTTCTATCCCTCTCTTCATTGCCTCTGTTCTGATAAACTCATAGACCTCTGGAATATTGGTCACCCGGTAATGGGTCAGGTTCATCGAGACCTGAACCATCCCCTTCTCTTTCAGTTCCACTCCCATCGCCCTCACATGAGGGAATCCTCCGTCCTTAAACCTCACCTTCTTAGCAATCTCCTTGGCCAGGCTTAAATCCTGGCTCTTAAGGTTGACATTGTAAGCCACCAGAGGGAATCGCGCTCCTGCGACCGTTGCTCCGGACTTAGGGTTGAATTCCGCTGGTCCTTCGTCGGGTTTCCATTCAAGATCGCTCAGCTTTTCTGGAAGCCCCTCATACCCCCCTTTTCGAATCGTTGGTAGATCTCTCCTCTCCGTCCGGAGAGCTGCCTCTTCATAAAAGAAGATGGGAACCCCTCTTCTTCCCATCTCCTTTCCAAATTCTCTTGCTATCCCTACAGCCTCCTCCATCTCGACCCCGTGAATGGGAACAAAGGGAACGACATCCACTGCCCCTAAACGGGGATGTTCTCCCTTGTGCTCTCTCATATCGATCAGATCAACGGCCTTCAGGGCAAAAGAGAGGGCCGCCTCTTTCACTGCCTCCGGTTCGCCCACAAAAGTGAAGACGCTCCGGTGGTGATCCTTATCCGAAGAGATGTTGAGAAGCCTGACCTTTTTATGCTTGATGATCTCTTCGGCAATCGAAGCGATCCTATCCGGATCTCTTCCCTCACTGATATTGGGGACACATTCAAGAAGTCTCATTGTCTTATCGTCTCATAGTCTCGTGGTCAATGATCATTGGTAATTGGTCACTGACCATTGATCATTGAGTTTTGATAAACCACCTTCCCATTCTTAACGACCAATTTCACATGATCCACGCCGAAATGGTAAGGAAGATACTTATAATTCGGGATGTCGAGCAGGGTCAGATCGGCCTTCTTCCCCGTATCAAGGCTCCCGATCTCCTTCTCTTTTCCCATGGACCTGGCCGCATGGAGGGTGGTGGCCTGGATCACTTCTTTGGGGGTCATTTTATAGAGGAGACAGCCCATGGTCATCATCAGGGGAAGGGATTCGGTCATTGAGGAGCCCGGGTTCAAATCGGTGGAGAGCGAAACAACAACTCCCTTCTCGATCATCTCCCTTGCGGGTGGATATTTCTTCATTGAAAGAAAGAAACTAACTCCCGGCAACAGGACCGCTATGACCCCTTTCTCGGCCATTCGCTCAATCCCCTTCTGACTCACATATTCGAGATGATCCGCAGAATAGGCCCCGACCTCAGCCGCCAGTTCCGCTCCGCCGCCTGGGCTCAGTTGGTCTGCATGGATTTTCGGTTTGAGGCCGTATCGCTTTCCTGTCTCGAGGATTTCTCTCGACTCTTCGAGATGAAAAGCCTTCTCCTCACAGAAGACATCACAGAACTCTGCCAGCCCTTCTCCGGCTACCCTTGGAATCATCTCTTGGGTGAGAAGATCCATGTATCTTCTTCTCTCATTTCTAAACTCTTTCGGAAGGGTGTGGGCTCCCAGGAAGGTCGGGACAATGTCCACGGGATGATCTTCCTGTAATGCCTTCATCACCCGGAGAATCTTTAGTTCACCCTCAAGCGAAAGCCCGTAACCGCTTTTGGCCTCAACGGTCGTCACTCCCTTTGACAGCAGTCGATCAAGCCTCTTCTTTCCCTGAGAGAAGAGCTCCTCAAAGGAAGTCCTCCTCGTTGCTTCAACGGTGGAAAGAATTCCGCCTCCCCTCCCGGCAATCTCCAGATAGGTGTGGCCTTCAATTCTCTGTTCAAATTCATTTTCTCTTGAACCGGCAAAGATGAGATGGGTATGCGAATCGATGAGGCCCGGCATCACGACCTTTCCTCTCGCATCGATCACCTGCCCTTCCGGATCCAGAACAAAATCTCCCGGTAATGCATCCGTCTTTCCGATCCAGAAGATCCTGCCCTCTTTAACGGCGACTGCGCCGTCCTGAATGATTCCCAGTCCTGATTCATCTTTAAAGGAGGAAGTAAGGGTGAGGAGTTCTTGGGCATTTTTGATGATGAGATCGATTTCAGTTGGTTGAATCATTTTAAAATCGTAGCGCCCCCATTTACTGGGGGCGAATTGGAAGAATCCCGTCGGCAGTAAATGCCGACGCTACTATTTGGCTTTATCGAATTATTTTTTTAACCGCTTTAATAAATCTATAGTTATCCACTCTTCTTCCGATTGTCACCCTTCCGAAGGTCGGATACCCCCATGTCTTTCCCGGCCGGATGATGATCCCTTCTGCAAGGAGTCCACGGAAGACCTCTTCCGAATCCCTCTCGAAATTGATGAAGATGAAGTTGGCCTGACTGGGAACATAAGACAGTCCGATCCTGTCCAACTCTTGATAGAGATATCTTCTCCCCTCATAAACCATTTGAATCGATCGGATCGCATGCTTCTCATCGTTCAAGGCGGCCACAGCCGCCGCCTGGGCAAGCCGGTGGACAGGAAAGGGGTCTCTCACCTGATAGAGGCAATGGATTAAATCCTCTCTCCCTAATGCATAACCGATTCTCAAGCCAGCCAGACCATAAACTTTTGAGAAGGTCCTCAGGAGAATCACCTGCTTCTTTCCGACGTAATCGAGGCCGTCGGGATTGTATGGATCTTCCACAAACTCTCCATACGCCTCATCCAGAATGACGATGACACGATCCGGAAGTTCGGAGAGAAAAGAATGAAACGAATCTCTGCTCACTGTCGTTCCGGTCGGGTTATTGGGATTGCAGACGAAGACCAGTTTTGTCTTCCGGTTCACTCTCTTCAACATGCCCTCCAGATCGTGCGTGCACTCTTTCAACTTCACTCTGACGGGTTTTCCTCCCATGATCTGGGTCACATTGGCATAGACGGAGAACGTGGGATCCGCCATGATCACCTCATCGCCCTCGTTGACAAAGGCGCAGGCGATCATCAGAATGAGATTATCCGCCCCATTTGAGATAACCACTCTCTTCTCAGGCAATGAAAGTTTCTGGCTGATGGCCTGCCTCAGGATCGAACAGGGGCCCTCCGGATAAAGATGAATCTTTGAAAGCTCTTTGCGGACAGCTTCGATGGCTTTTGGAGAAGGTCCCAATACATTTTCATTTGATGCCAGTTTGACCCATTGCTTCGCGCCGTACTCTTTCTGAACCTCCTCGATCGATTTTCCGGGGATATAGGAAGCGATTTTCAATATGTTCTTTCTTGCCATTCTCTCAATCTTCAATTCCCATCTTCCTTTCTTTTAAAGAATAATAGGCAATCTTTCTTGGCGGAGATCCACCCTCGAACAAACAATGAAAATTGAGTAGGGGCGGCTCTCTGTGGCCGCCCTATGGAGGAGCCCACAAGAGGGGCTCCCCTACGTTTTTTTGATTGGGGCGCTGTTATTTTCTAGGCAATGTGCCCATTTTAATGAATCAACCGATTATGTCAAGGAGATTGTGGCGTGGATAAATTATTTGACAAATGAAATCGAACATATTAAATCTTTTTGGGAAATTCAATCAAAAGGAGGCGTCGGAATGAAGATGAAAAAATGTATTGTTATTCTTGCAGTCGTCTCGATTTCGTTGTTATTCCTTTCAGTCTCAGTTAGCGCACAGACAAAGGTTTACACCTGGAAGATTCAGAGCGCATTTGCAGCCGGGGCCTATGAGTATGTTAATCCAAAAGACCTTGTGGCAAGGCTTGAGGAGATGTCAGGCGGAAGAATCAAGGTCGAGATTCTCCCTGCCGGCGCAATTGTGCCCGCGTTTGAAGTCCTTGACGCCGTTCACAAGGGGGTCATTGATGCCGGTCATGGCTGGTCGGGTTTCTGGGGAGGCAAACATCCCGCTGTAGCGCTTTTCGGCTCACCGGGCGGCGGTCCATTCGGTATGGGGAGTGAGGATTACATGAGCTGGCTCTATATTGGCGGCGGCCTGGACCTTTACAATGAACTCCTCCAGAAAGAGCTGAAATATGATGTGCTTGCTTTCCCCACCTCCATAGACCCTCCAGAGCCGCTGGGCTGGTTTAAAAAGCCTGTAAAATCAACAGCCGAGTTCAGAGGAATCAAATTCAGAACGGCCGGAATGGCCGCTGAGCTCTTCAAGGAGATGGGTATGTCTGTTGTTATTTTGCCAAGCGGTGAAATCGTTCCCGCTCTTGAAAGAGGCGTCATTGATGGGGCAGAGTTTCATTCTCCGAGCGCAGATATGTCCATTGGGCTTCACACCGTACGCAAATTTTTTCACATGCCGAGCGTCCATCAGCCTACGGGAAACATGGAGCTCATCATCAACCGGAAAAAATGGGATGAGTTGCCTTCCGATCTAAAGGCCATCGTCAGAGCAGCCTGTATCGCCGAAACCCTCTATTTTTCCTTGAAACATTTAGATCAGAATGTGAAGGACCTTGATGCCATGGTCACCAAGCATGGGGTAAATGTGGTGGAAACGCCCAAGGAGATGATCATGGAGATGCTCAAAGCCTGGGACAGGCTGGCTGAACGTAAATCCAAAGAGAGCCCCTTTTTCGGCAAGGTCCTGGCCTCTCAAAAAGTCTGGGCTGGACGCATGGTGCCCTACCGGCTGGTTGCTCACCCACCCTACGATACGATTGCCGACTATTATTGGAAAGGGGTCAACCCTTACAAAGTGGTAAAGCCATAGGATAGGGCTTGCAGAGTAAACTTTCTCATAGCAGAGAACGGTTTTAAACCGTTCCCTGCTGTTTTTCTGTTTTTCCCCTCATCCTTTCCGGCTGTTGTGAGAACATGATATGGATCATCTTCCTAAAGGCATCCAAACGGTTATCAAAGTGATCGATGCCGTCGGCGAATGGTCAGGGAGAATCGTCGGCTGGCTGATCATCCCTCTCATCTTCGCCTTGACCTATGAGGTCATTGCCCGCTATGGCTTCAATTCCCCCACGGTCTGGGCTTATGATACCGCCTATATGCTTTACGGAAGCCTCTTCATGTTAGGGGCGGCTTATACCCTTAAAAAAAATGGACATATCCGGACCGATATATTTTATGACCGCTGGTCCCCGCGGCGACAGGGCTGGGTCAATGCCATCTCTTATCTCTTTCTTTTTTTCCCGGGGATGCTCTTTTTTTTAATCTCCGGTCTGGATGCGACCATCCACTCCTGGACGATCCTGGAGAAATCCGATTTCAGCCCATGGAGGCCTCCCATTTATCCCTTTAAAACCGTCATCCCGCTGACCGCATTTCTCCTGATGGTTCAGGGATTTTCGGAGTTTCTAAAAAGTTTATATGCAGCTCTGAAGGGGGAGTGGTTATGAGCCCTGAATATTTAGGTCTGATCTTTTTAGCCGCCCTCTTGATTGGGATCTTTGCCGGATTCCCGATCGCCTTTACTCTTATCATTCTCTCCATCATCTTTGGCTATATTGGTTTTGGCGATAGGGTCTTTCACCTGATGGTCTACCAGACCCTTGGCGTGATGAAAGAGGAGACCCTAGCCGCCGTCCCTCTGTTCATCTTCATGGGACACCTCCTCGAAAAGGCGGGGCTGATGGAGCGTCTCTTCGCCTCCTTTCAGCATATGCTGGGCGGCGTGCGGGGCTCTCTCTATCTTGGGGTTCTTCTGACCGCGACGATCTTTGCGACAGCCACGGGGATCATCGGCGCTTCTGTCACGGTCATCGGGATCATGGCCGCTCCGGCCATGATGAAGAGTAAATATGACGTGAGGCTTTCGGCCGGCGCCATCACTGCCGGAGGAACGCTGGGAATCCTTATTCCTCCCAGCGTGATGTTGGTCGTCATGGGACCCGTGGCAGGGGTTTCGGTTGTTAAACTTTTTGGAGCAGCCATTTTACCGGGCCTTCTTCTCTCCGGCCTCTATATCGGCTATGTTATGATACGGTGTTACCTCAGGCCCGAACTCGGGCCTCCCCTGCCTCCTGAGGAACGGCTCACCTCAACCCGAAAGATCTTTACCGAATTCTTATCGGGCATTCTTCCAATGGGATTCATCATCTTTGCTGCTCTGGGCAGTATCATTATGGGGCTGGCAACCCCTACCGAAGCCGCCGCCATGGCTTCCACCGGCTCTATCCTGTTGACTCTCTTCTACCGGCGATTCACCTGGCCCATACTCAAAGAGGCCGTTTATAAAACCCTCCAGACCTCCAGCATGATCCTCTTTCTCGGAATGGCCTCCAATATATACGGCGCTGTCTTCACACGGCTGGGAACAAGCGCTATGATCGCCGAGTCTTTGCTCAATCTTCAGATTCATCCGATGGGATTGATCGCCCTGGTCATGCTGATCATCTTCCTTTTAGGCTGGCCCCTCGAATGGCCGGCCATTGTCTTCATCTTTCTCCCGGTCTTTCTTCCTGTGGTTCAGGAACTGAAGATGGACCTTCTATGGTTTACGACGCTGGTGGCAGTCAACTTGCAGACCGCTTTTCTTTCTCCGCCCGTGGCGATGGCCGCCTACTACCTCAAGGCCGTGGCTCCGGGGTGGGAGCTGAGGGATATCTACAGGGGGATGATGGACTTTATGATACTCCAGATGATCGGATTGGGGCTGGTATTTTTCTTTCCAAAGATTGCCACCTGGCTTCCGGGTTTGCTCTTCAGTTAATTCGTGTCTGTTTATAAACTAACAGTTTCCAAAAAGGTCGTCATTCCGGCGAAAGCCGGAATCCAGTCCTTTCAAGACCTTCTGGATGCCGGATCAAGTCCGGCATGACGGAAAAGGCGCATTTATAAACAGACTCTAATTCAGCGCTCCTACAACCCGTTCAACCTTTTTCAGAACTTCTCCGGATTCGATCAGGTGCTGAATTCTCTTGATATCCGTGCTAAACCTGCGATCCCCTTTGATGGCAGGAACTTTCTCACGGACAACGCGATAGGCTTCTTGCACCCCGATCCCCGGCCGCAGGGGAAGTAGAAATTCCAGGCCCTGCGTGGCGCATAAAAGTTCCATGGCCAGAATATGCTCCACGTTTGTGACAATATCCCTCCCCTTTCTTGCGGCAATCGTTCCCATGGAGACATGGTCCTCCTTATCTGCGGAGGTGGGAATGGAGTCAACGCTGGCAGGATGAGCAAGGATTTTATTCTCAGAGGCCAGGGCCGCCGCGCTCACCTGGACCATCATCAGCCCTGAATGAAGCCCCCCTTCGGCAGTGAGAAAAGCAGGCAATCCGGACAGCGCGGGATTGATCAACTTCTCAATCCTCCTCTCCGAGATGCTTCCCAATTCAGAGATGATGATCCCCAGGAGGTCCATGGCAAAGGCCACAGGCTCTCCATGGAAATTTCCGCAATTGAGGATCTTTCCCTGATCGGCGAAGATCAATGGATTGTCCGTAGCGGAGTTCACTTCGATTTCGAGGATCTTCCGGACAAAAGAGAGACCATCTCTCACCGCGCCGTGAACTTGCGGGATGCACCGAACCGAATAAGCATCCTGGATCTTTGAACAGAATTTATGAGATTCTTCAATCTCACTCTTCCGGCATAACTTCTGAAAATTCTTTGAAACCGCAAGGTGCCCCGGAAAGGGACGGACTTTCTGAATGTCAGGATCGAAGGCGCTGAGCGTCCCCTCCAATGCATCCAGTGTGCATGCCCCCACGATGTCAGCCATTTTGCAGAGCCGCTCCGCCCTGAGAAGGGAGAGAATTCCTACGGCGGTCATGACCTGAGTGCCATTGATCAACGAAAGACCCTCTTTGGCCTTCAGGGTGAGGATGGGAATGCCGGCCTTCTCCATCGCCTTTCTCCCCGACATCACTTTTCCGTGGAACAGGGCCTCTCCTTCGCCCATTAGAACCGATGCGAGATGAGCAAGCGGTGCGAGGTCTCCGCTGGCTCCCACTGAACCCTGTTCCGGAATACGGGGATGAACCCCCCTGTTGATCATTTCAACGAGCGTCTTCAGGACCTCCATCCGGGTTCCGGAATAGCCCATGGCGAGAACATTGGCCCTGAGCAGCATGATCGCCCGTGTCGTCTTCTCATCGAAATAAGGGCCCACCCCCACACAATGGCTCCGGATGAGGTTTCGCTGGAGGGCCTCGATCTGAGAGAGGTTTATTAACTGATCGCTTAAAAGTCCAAACCCTGTGGTCACTCCATAAATCTTCTCCCCCTGCTCAAGAGCCTCCTCCACAAAATCCCTTGAGCGTTTCATCTTTTTGTTAACTGAAGAGGAAATTTTTACCCTGGCCTTGCCTTCAGCCACCTCAAGGACCTTCTCAAGGGTGAGATGTTTTCCATCCAGAGTAATGACTTTCATCTAATCTCCACAAACCCAAAAACCTCCTCCCCCCTTGTGGGGGAGGATTAAGGTGGGGGGAACAAATCTATCTCATTAATGCGCTTACTATTACCTCTTTGACTGACTCCACCTCTTCTAAAACTTGATTATCCCAGAACCTCAGAATACGAAATCCCTCTTTCTCCAACCATGCACTTCGCTTTGCGTCATATCCCAATTGATCAGCATGATGTCCTCCATCAACTTCAATGATCAATTTTTTCTCAAAACAGACAAAATCGACAATATATTTTCCAATGGGTTGTTGTCTACGAAATTTGTATCCATCAATTTGACGAAGCCGAAGATGTCTCCATAACACACGTTCAGTATCTGTCATATTCTTTCTTAACTGCCTTGGTCTGATTCTGTCCATCCCCCCATCCTAACCTTCCCCCACAAGGGAGGGAAGGGATTAAGACGATATTTATCTCTGATAGATTGTGACACCTGGTATCTTAATCCCTTTCCCTTTCGCAGTTTCAATCGCCTCTTCATATCCGGCGTCCGTATGTCGCATCACACCTGTGCCGGGATCGGTCGTCAATACCCTTGCCAGCCTTCTCTCTGCATCCTTCGTCCCATCGACCACAACCACCATGCCCGCATGGATCGAATAGCCAATCCCCACTCCCCCTCCATGATGGACCGAGACCCAGGTGGCCCCGGCCGCCACATTGAGAAGGGCATTCAGAATAGGCCAGTCGGCAATGGCATCGCTTCCGTCCCTCATCCCCTCTGTTTCGCGGTATGGAGAAGCGACCGAACCGCTATCAAGATGGTCCCTTCCAATCACAATGGGCGCCTTCAATTCCCCTCTTGCCACCATATCATTAAAAACCCTTCCAATACGGGCCCTCTGACCGTAACCCAGCCAGCAGATCCTTGCCGGAAGCCCCTGAAATTTCACCTTCTCCCTTGCCAGCCGGATCCACCGTGCCAGAGAGAGGTCATCAGGAAACTCCTTTAAGATGGCTTCATCGGTCTTATAGATATCTTCGGGTTCTCCGGACAAAGCCGCCCAGCGGAAAGGCCCCTTCCCTTCACAGAAAAGAGGCCGGATAAAGGCCGGGACAAATCCAGGATAGTTAAAGGCATCTTTTACGCCCGCCTGAAATGCCTGTGCCCGGATATTATTGCCGTAGTCGAAGACAATCGATCCCATTTTCTGAAACTCCAGCATGGCCCGTACATGGATAGCCATCGACTCCATTGACCGGCGGATATATTCTTTCGAATCCTTCCTTCGGAGTTCAATCGCTTCATCGAGGCTGATCCCTGCAGGCACATATCCATTCAAGGCATCGTGGGCTGAGGTCTGATCAGTCACAAGATCCGGTACAATCCCCCTTTTTATGATCTCAGGAAGAATCTCCGCGGCATTTCCCAAAAGACCGATCGATTTTGGAATTCCCTTTTCTTTGGCGCCAAGAGCCAGGATGAGCGCATCTTCCAGATGATCGGCCATCACATCAAGGTATCCTGTTTCGAGACGCCGTTTGATTCTATCGGGGTCAACTTCCACACCCAGGAAAACCCCGTCATTCATTGTGGCGGCAAGGGGCTGTGCTCCTCCCATTCCCCCCAGGCCTGCGGAAAGGATGAGCCTTCCCTTGAGAGACCCGCCAAAATGTTTCTTTGCGGCAGAGGCAAAGGTCTCATAAGTCCCCTGAAGGATTCCCTGCGTGCCGATATAGATCCAGCTTCCTGCTGTCATCTGTCCGTACATCGTCAACCCAAGTTCCTCCAGTTCCCTGAACTTTTCCCAGTTGGCCCAGTTAGGGACGAGCATCGAATTGGAGATCAGGACCCTCGGCGCATCCGAATGTGTCTTGAAGATGCCGACTGGCTTTCCCGATTGGACGAGCAACGTCTCGTCATTTTCCAAATTCGTCAGGCATTTAATCAGAAGATGGTAAGCCTCCCAGTTTCGCGCCGCCTTTCCGGATCCCCCATAGACAATGAGCTCTGCCGGCTTCTCCGCCACCTCCGGGTCGAGGTTGTTCATCAGCATCCTCATGGCGGCTTCGGTCTGCCAGCTCTTGCAGGTGATCTTTGACCCTCTGGGCGCTTTGACCCCCACCTGAACGCCGGTCAGGGTTTCGACCTTTTCTTTCACTTCAACTTTTTTCTTCTCCATCGCCCTACTCCGTCCAAATTAGAAAATAGCATAGCGCATAGCGTAACGGCCAAAACAATTCTATCTTTGATAAACTCGTAAAAAGTCGTCACTCCGGTGAAAACCGGAGTCCAGGGAATTTATAACCGACTGAAAACACTGGATTCCGGCTTTCGCCGGAATGACAAAAACAGGACTAAATAGACTTTTTACGAGACCATCATCTTTTTGATTTTGCATTTTGCACTTTTCTTTTTTCACTTTACATTTTTCTCATATCAATTTCCGCCAAGATAGGCCTTTTTGACCTGGGAAATGGGCGGACAAATCGGGGGATCGAAAGACAGGAAATCTATTTTTAATTCCAAACTCCTAACTTTATTTGATCGTCCTCTTCTCACGCCAGAGCCGTTCAAACTCTTTCTGGTAGGAGTCCGCTAACTCATTATCCCGGATGATCAAAATACTTTCGTAATCCCCTCTCCCTGAGCTTTCGGACCAGTCATAGGAACCCGTGATGACTCTCCTTCCATCGAGGATAGCGAAGCGATGGTTCATCGCCCCCTTCTCTTTTCCGCCGAGCGTTTTGACGGAGATCCCCCGTTTGATCAGAACGTTGACCCTCGAAGATTTTATCCTGGCCTGTTTTGAATCCGTGATCACCCGGATCCTTACACCCCGTGCTTTTGCTCTGACCAGGGCCTGGACCAAATCGGCTGAAGTGATCTCATAGAGGGCAAGATCAAGGGTTTCAGAAAGTGTCTCGATCTCCTTCAGGAGGGCTTCATGGATGTTCACCTCTGTGGAAAAGAGGGCTTCGATTTCTGCGTTCGCCGGAGATCCGGCAAGGGTTAATAATATAAAGAGAAGGGCAAGAAAAATCCTCTTCATCTCTTTCTGCCGTTGATGAAGTGATATCTGTATGAATGAAAGCTCATAACTCCTCTCCTTTTTTCTGTGTTATTGTAATGTTGATGGTCTCGTAAAAAGTCGACTCACCGGTGAAAACCGGTGTCCAGAGTTTTGATAATTATATAAAATTACTGGATTCCCCGATCAAGTCGGGGAATGACAGCAAGGTGTTTTTTTGACTTTATACGAATGCATCAATATTACAATGATTATATATCCCGTTCACCCTGAGCCTGTCGAAGGGTGAAACATTTCAATGGGTTTCGTTCATGGTTCGACAAGGCCTGTCCTGAGCGAACCGTTCGTCCCTTCGGGAGCCTCAGGGCGAACGGTGTGTAAAGGAACCCCTGAGATACTACATTAGCTTTCCATGGCTCCTGCTGTCCTGCCCATCCAAAATTTGACAGGACAGAAATTACGTTCTGGGTTCGATCTTCTCTGAAACCACCCTTATAATCTGATTGAAATCAAAAGGTTTTGCAATAATAAAATCGAGGCCATATTCCTCCATCTTGCTCTGATTGACCTCCATTCCCCATCCTGTAATCATTCCAACCGGCGTGTTTGGATTCATCTTTTTTATTTTCTGGCATACCTCCCATCCTGCCATCCCCGGCATTCCCAGGTCGGTCAGGACCATGTCAAACTCCATTTCCTGAAATAGCCGAATCCCTTCGTCGCCGTTTCGGGCTACTGTGACCCGGTGATCCGCCTGGGAAAGCATTTTCTCAAGAACCTCCCTCACCGTAGCCTCATCATCGATCACTAAGATTCGGGAGGGTTTCGCCGGTTTGATCATGGCGTGGTCCGTCACCGCCTCTTTTGCTCCTACGGCTGCGGGGAGGATAATGGTAAAGGCTGTTCCGGATCCGGCCTTGCTCTCGACTTTAATCTCCCCGTTAAAACGCCTGATGATGCCATAGGACATGCTTAATCCGAGACCGGTGTTGGAAAAAGGCTTCGTCGTGAAGAATGGCTCAAAAATCTTCTTTCTGGTTTCTTCATCCATTCCGATGCCTGTGTCGGCGACCCGGAGATGAACATCCCCCCCCTTTCCGGAAGGTTCGAAACTCAATCATTCCTCCCTGGGGCATAGCCTCCACGGCATTGAAGATCAAATTGGTGATGACCTCCCTTAATTCAGAGGCATCCCCGGCCACACTCGAAACTTCTCCCAAATAGGATAATACCTCAATGTGGATCCCTTTGCCCTGGGCATCGTTTCGCCATTTCGGCTTCGTTATCTCGATGGCATCTTTCACGATGGAGTTGACATCGAGTTTAAAAAGTTCCTGGCGGGCCTTCTTTCTCGTAAACTCCTGAAGTCTTTTGACCGTTTGAGCGCTGTCCTTCGCTACTTTCTCAATCGTCTTGAGAGATTCTCTGACATCCTCCTCTTGAACCGAATAAAGCAATAGTTGTGTGTTCCCGAGAATGGCGGCAAGGGCATTGTTGAAGTCGTGAGCCACGCCGCTGGCCATCTCGCCCAGGGCTCGTAGTTTTTCGGTCTGGAGCAACTGCTCCTCCATCTTCTTCTTTTCAGTGATATCTTTCACAAAAACGATATAATTCATCTCTTTTTCCGAACTCTTCATCACTCTTGCATTAATTTCTATGTTGCGAATATCCCCGTTTTTTCGGACAGCATTTAATTCAAAGCTGGAGGATGATTTTTCTCCTCTCCTCCACCGATCAAAGCGATCTACCATCAATCGGTTGCTCTCTTCATCCACGAAATCGCAGAAATCCTTTCCGATCATTTCCTCCTGAGGATAACCTTGGATTTCGGTTAATCTTTTATTGACAAACTTTAATCGGTTATCTTCCCCAATCACACAGATGCCATCATGGGCTCCTTCCACCACCGTCCTGTATCTCTCTTCGGATTTCTTGACCTTGTCGAGCAAAAGAGCATTCTGGATAGAGATGGATAATCCTGAGGAAATTTGCTGGACTAAGTAAAAATCTTTTTCTGAAAAGCGATTGACCTCTTTGCTGTCAAAATTGAGCGTCCCGATGATCTTACCCTGATATTCTAAAGGAAACACCAGTGAGGATCGTATTCCTTCCTGAAAGAGTCTTTGATCGAGCCACACCTCGCTTCCAAATATGTCCTCCACGATGATGGGTCGGCCTGTCTCCGTCGCCTTCTCAAACGTCGTTCCTTCTTTCGGATAAGTCATGTCCTTGGTCAACTCTGCGCCAGCATAATCTTTCTCAAGTGCAAAGTATTGAAATCTTCTTCCCCCTTCATCGAAAAGGGCAATGGACATCCTGTCCGAATGCAGGACCTTCTTGAATTCCGAGTGGATCGCATTCGCCACCTGTCTCACATCGAGACTGAAGGCCAGGAGTTTATTGACCTGATTTACCACCTCTTTCTCAATCCTCAGCTTCTTCTCTTCGGTGATCTCCCTGGCCATGTCGACCGCGAGAATCACTTCGCCAGACTCATCATAGATTGGATAAGTGTAGTATTGAAAAATGCCCTTTAAATACCTACTCTCCCTTTCACCTGACACAGGCCTCTTGGTTTTCAGGGTTTCGTTCACATAACAGGTTTCGCAGGGTTGGTCGCCTTGATGGAGTATTTCAAAACATTTCTTGCCAATCATCTCTTCTGGTTTTAACCCGTATCGTTTAAATGCTGACTGATTGGCACGGATGATTCGGTAATTTTTGTCACGAATGGTGATAAGGTCAGTGACCGCATCGAAGGTCGTCTCCCATTCCGATTTGGCTTTGGCCACATCGGAAAAGAGTTTGGCATTCTCAAGGGCGAGACCGATCTGATTTCCAATGCTTTCTAATAAATTGATCTCTCTTTGACCGAGCTCACGGGGAGAACGACTCAACAGGCTAATCGTTCCGATCGCTTTTCCCTTAGCCAGAAGAGGAAAACCCACCAATGTCTGAATCCCTTCTTCTATTAGAACGGGAGATTTCCGAAAGGATGAATATTCATTGATGGAGGCTATGACCGGCTTTTTTAAACTGATGGCTTTCCCGGAGACCCCTTCACCATATTTCAGGACTTTTGCCGCTTCAAGCATTGCAGGGGAGTGTCCGTCGTGATACTTCATCTCAAGGGCATCTCCCTCCTCATTTAACAGATAGATCGCTCCTATTTCGAACCCTGTCAAACTCATTGCCTTCTCTAAGGCGGTACGGAAAATTGTATCTATATCTAAGGTTTGGTTGATCAAAGCACTCAGGTCATAAAGAGTCTGAATCTCCCCGGCCTTTCGGACCAGTTCTTCTTCCATTCTTTTCCGGTAAGAAATGTTTTTAATAGTCCCTTCATACCCAATGATACATCCTTCCCTATTCCTTCTATCAGTGGCAGTGATGAGGCAGTCGAGAGGGATTCCATCCTTCTTCTTCAACTTGACCTCGTAATCCTTCACAAATCCTTTCTGGGCCACTTCGTCTTGGAATTTCTTCCTCTCCTCCGGATGGATATAGGCATCTCTAACACTTATTTCCCTTATTTCTTCTCTGTTGCTGTAACCCAACATCTCAACTCCGGCCTGATTTATCTCTATGAATTTCCCGTCCACAGAGGTGATAAAAACCATATCCTTCGAGTTTTCAAAGATATTGCGATATTTCTCCTCTGCCTTTTTGATGGCTTCCTGAGATTTCTTTAAATCCTGGACCATTCGGTTGAAGGATTCGGTCAGGACTCCGATTTCATCTTTTGTGGTGGGCTCTATGCGGACATCTAAATTTCCTTTAGATACCTTCGCCATCTCGCTCGACAACTGCTTAATCGGAGAAGTTAACCTCCTTGTGAGAAAAAGGCTGAAACCAAAAGCCAAAATAGAGGCAATGATAATCCATTTGATTGCAGTTCGAGTAATTTCTTTAATAGGTTCATAGGCTTCTGCAACGGGAACCTGGACAACCACTCCCCATTTCAACTCGGGAATGGGTTTATAGACCGCCAAATATTTCTCTCCCCTGACGTTCTCAAACTCCAGACTGCCCTCTTCTCCTGCGATGACCTGGTCAACAAAGGGACCAATAAGAATATTTTTATCGTTAGGATGTGCAACCAGATACCCTTGTTTATCTATCAAATAAGCAAAACCCGTTTTACCAATCCTGATCTGATGCACCAAATCCGTTAAGGGTTCAAGCCACACCCTTGCTCTTAATACGCTTACCGGTCTTCCCATATATTTTTCAACAGGAACGGCAATCACCATGGCCTGTCTACCGTCCGAAGTATAATAAAAATTTCCGTAAAAAATTTGCCCCTTTGAAGCCACCTGAAACATCTCGCTATCCGATTGGTCTTTCCCGCCGGAAGATCTCTTTGTTTCAAATTTTGAAATCTTAACCGTTTCCAATCCTTTTTCATTCAAGAAAGCCAACTCAATAAAATAATCCTTCTGAGAAAGAAAGTTTTTTAAATTCTCCTTCGCTTGAAAAGGGCTGGCCCTTCTAAAATTTTCATCACTTGCAATAAGGAGAAGATTGCTTGTCGCCTTTTCTAAAAAGCCCTTTGTCCTCTCCACCACCATGCTGGCTTTCTCTTTCTGAATCTGGATCACGGATTCCTTTATATCTTTCTGATAGACCTTATAAATATTGCCCCCTGCAATGGCGAGGGGAATAGTAGCCAGGAGGATAGAGAAAGCCATCCATTTGAAAGTAATACTTCTTCCAATTCCTCTCATCATCAATTCTCCTCCCCCTTTAAGAAACGAAGTAATTCGGACTGGAGTATCCTCCACCCTTTTCCTGCCTTGATGGCCCGGATCCTTCCGAGCCGGATATACTTGAGGAAGGTGGGCTTGGAGATCTTCAAATATTCGATTGCATCGCCTGTGGTTAACACCTGATCTTTTTCCATTTCGGACATCGAATTGCCTCCACTTTTCCAGAGTTCCCTACGAAAAAGCAAGATGTGTGCCAAAAGGTCTTGCCTTTTAGGGTCAATCTGTAACTATTCGACTTTAAAAGGTTAAATGCTTTTGAGGTATCGAGTGGTAAAATCAGGAAAAATCAGGACAAAACGACAAACTGGCAATAATGGAACATTATCGCCATCCTTATTTCCCTCCCCCTTTTGACGGGGGAGGGTGCGGGTGGGGGGTGAACATGGAGAATCTTCCCCCTCACTCTCGCCCTCTCCCCTCAGAGACTGTGTCGTAATTAGCCATTCGCCCTTCGACACACTCAGGTCGCTTCGACTCGCAAACGAGACGAACGGCTAAGTGATTGATTTTTAACATGCCGTTATCCGTTCGTGGTGAGGCTCTCGAACCATGAACGGAATTACGACACAGTCTCTTAAGGGAGAGGGATATTATTGGGGAGTATTTTACGTAATACGATGGTGAAATAAAAAGAAGCACAACAAAGGAGGGGCCTAACAGGAAGGAACCTACATCTTGAAATTGCCGAAGTCATCCGGATTCATATTCTCAATAATCGTTTTCAGTTCATCCTGTTCGTCCAGAAATCGGGTGGCCAGGAGACCCAGACTTTTCGTCGCCTCCACAACCGACTGCGTAATAAAAATGGGCGCCTTCACCCTGACCGCCAGGGCTATGGCATCGCTCGGCCGGCTATCCACAATGAGTTCGTGGCCCTCTACATTGAAATGGAGTTTGGCGTAAAAGGTATTCTCCTTAATATCATTGATCACCACCCGAGTGAGGGAGGTATGTAGAGTATCGAGAATCTGTTTGAGGAGATCGTGCGTCATGGGACGAAGCGTCACCACATCTTCAAGGCCCCTTGAAATCGCCTCCGCCTCAAAGACTCCAATCCAGATGGGCAGGGCTTTCTGACCATTCAGGTCCACTAAAACGACAACGGGGTTCGATGCCTTGGCGTCAACCACAATCCCCATCACTTTCACTTCCATCAGTTCCTGTTTCATAAAATTGCCTATACAATAGAAACAAATATCACGAATGACAGCGAATAACACGAAAAGGGGTTATTTGTGAAATTCGTTATCATTAGGGTAATTCGTCTAATCTTTCTCTAAATTTGTTTTTATTGTAACCTGTATGGAAGGGATGTCAACCCGGGAGGATGGGAACTATTTTTTTTCTTTCCTGATGAAGGGATGAGGGATTCCTTTCCGGTAGGCAAGCGCCTGGCAGGAGGCGATCGGATGATCCTGGTCATCGAAAACTTTAATCTCACAGAGTGATGTCTTCTGGGTCTGATGAACCTCCCTTGCCTCAGCAATCAAACAGCTGCCCGGTGAAGGAGGCGAAAGATAGGTGATATTCATATTAAGAGCCACAGCCAGGGTCCCATGAGAATTGGAGGCGGTCTCAAAGGCTTCATCGATCAGGGCAAAGAGCGCTCCCCCATGGGCCATGCCGAAGAGATTTTCCATGTCCTGAGTGAATTTCATCTCCACTCTGGAGTATCCAACATCCATATCGACCAATTTGAGCCCGAATTTTTTTGCAAAAGGCTCCTTCTTTACCTGTTTAAAAAAAACCTCTTTTAGCTTTTTATCCATGGGAGGTCCTCATCGACGGTAAGCGCTTATTCGTCCATTTTTTTAAAGGGAAGAATATTGGTTTTCAGCCTCTGAAGAAAGCCATTCCCGGCGAATGGGTCGTCTGCGGTCCTTCGGAAAAGTGAGCGTCACCGTGGTGCCGCTCCGGAGCCGGCTATCGATCCGGATTCTTCCTCCGTGGTCTTCCACCACCCTCTTGACAAAAGCCAGACCCAGTCCCACCCGTTCAGGCCTTGTGGAAAAGAAAGGCTCAAAAATGCGGTCGAGATTCTTTTTAGAGATCCCCTCTCCTCTATCTGAGACGGAGATTTCCACATCCTCTTCATTGCAGGCAAGAAAGACCCTTATTCTCTTTCGATCTTTCTTCCCCTTGCCCTGTCCGATAGATTCGATGCTATTCTCCAGAATATGCAAAAGGGCTCGAATCACCAGGCCTCTATCAATGTAGAAGTATTCCTCCCCTTTTAAAGACCCCTCTTCCAAATTGAAGGAAATTCCCCTCGATTTCTCCTCCTGTGAAACGCTCTGAAGGGTTTTCTCTACCACATCAAGAAACTTCTCCCTCTGGAAAACCGGCCTGGGTATCTTAACCAACTCTTCCATCCGCCGGATCATCTCCGCCAGCCGCTTCGTCTCCCGAAGAATCCGGTTGAGATAATCTTCGGTCTTTGGGGAAGAAACGGACGTCTTCATAAGACGCTGAGCATAGCCTCCGATTGAGGCAATCGGGTTCCGGACCTGATGGGCGATCTCCTCCACCATCATTCCGAGGCTTGCCCTGTGCCTCAACTCCAGTTTCTCCCTCTCCAGTCTCTTTAAGCGCTGAATTTCCTGGAAAGAAAAGGTTAAAAACGTCTCCCCTCCCTCCTTGAAAGAGGCGGTGGACAGATGAACGAAGATTCCCTTTCCATCCTTCTGTCTCAAGAGCCCATCTCCCTCGAAACCGGCCTTGTAAATAGCCAAAAAAACGATGTTGGGTAGAAAATATTTCAGGTCTTCTTCGAAGAAAAAGGTTCGGATCCTCTGCCCCTCCATCTCCTCTTTCGTATAACCGAAGAGATGTTCCGCATAACGGTTGGCATAGAGGATTTTTGAGTGGATGTCCGTGAGGATGAAAGCCACCTGGACAAAATCGAGGAGGAATTGTCGGCTTTTCAGGATCTCTGTCATAGTCGGTTTCATTCATTCTATTCAATCATCCGGAAAAGTCAACCCCTCTTTTCTCTTTGCCATCTAAAAATTAAAAGTGGACACTTTTGATGCGATTTAAAGTTTAAAAGTGGAGATCTAATCTGTTTAAAGTTGGCCATGGCACGTGCTTCAATTGTGACCAAACCACCATACGATTGAAATTAGTAACTCCTCCCTCTCCCGCTGGCGGGAGAGGGAGGGGGTGAGGGTGGATTAGAAATGACCCCCTCACCTTCATCCTCTCCCCTTGGGGAGAGGAGATTAGGAGGTGTCCACTTTTAAAACTTAAACTGTCGTAACATTTTAGCGCTTTGAAAAATTACCTCGACTGTCATTCCCGCGCAGGCGGGAATCCAGGGAGGTTTTTAAAGAAACTGGATTCCTGCTTTCGCAGGAAAGAC
>Ga0207951_100122_pt1 | contig 50462 bp, 51 predicted proteins | sample Subbio12Aug_8Bad_FD_184830 | JGI IMG/M metagenome (GOLD analysis project Ga0207951, IMG submission 184830) | Serpentinite rock and fluid subsurface biosphere microbial communities from McLaughlin Reserve, California, USA - CR12Aug_8Bad (SPAdes) | ecosystem: Environmental > Terrestrial > Deep... | reverse complement strand
CTCGGCCAGCGCCTGCGCGACCGGGCGCGCGGCCACGTCGGAGCTGCCCCCGGGCGGGAAGTTGACGACCATGCGTATCGGCCGCGAGGGCCAGGCCTGGGCCAGCGCCGGCAGCCAAGCTGCGCTCGAGGCCAGACCGGCGCCGAGGGCGAGCACGCGGCGGCGGCGCAGTGGGCGGGGAGTAGCGGTCATGTCGGTCTCCTGGTTTGTGGTGAGCAAGGCACGGCAGCCAATGTAGCCCGAAGGCGCGGTCAGGCCCTCATCGGGTTTGCAGCAGGTTCAGCAGCGGCCGGCGCAGCGCGTGCAGCCAGCGCTCGGGCCAGCGCGGGTGGCGCACGAGCTCGGCACGGTAGAACGACGGGCACAGCGTGGCCGCGTGCGCATTGGCCCCGCACAGGCCGCAGCCGACGCAGCCGTCGATCACGGTGGCCACCGGGTCGAGCTTGAGCGGGTCGGGGTTGTCCTTGAGCGTGAGGGTCGGGCAGCCCGAGAGCCGGATGCAGGCATGGTCGCCGCTGCAGACGTCCTCGTCGACGCCGTACTTGACGCGCACGACGCGCTGCCTGCGGCGCAGGCGCTCGGCGATCCAGGGCCGGATGCGGCGCTGGCGCTCGAGCTGGCACTCGCCCTCGGCGATGACGACCTTGAGCCCGGGAAAACCGGTGGTCAGCGCCTCCTCGAGGGTGCGGCGCATCGCGTCGACCTCGTAGGTGTGCACCGTGCGCAGCCAGCGCACGCCCAGGCACCTGAGCGTGGCCTCGATGGTCTGGTTCTGGTGCGTCAGGCTCTGGTGCGGCAGCCCGGCCGCGGTCGCCGCGGCCTTGGCCGAGTCGTCGGGGGTCGAGAGGATGTCCTGCGTGCCGGTGGCCGAGGTGTAGCCGTTCTTCATGATCAGCAGCACCGCGTCGTCGCCGTTGAACAGCGCGCTCTGCACCCCGGTCAGCAGGCCGTTGTGCCAGAAGCCGCCGTCGCCCATGATCGCGATCGGGCGCCGGCGCATCATCGGGCTCACGCCGGCCCGGCTGGCCAGGCTCATGCCGTAGCCGAGGATCGAGTGGCCCGAGTGGAACGGCTCGAAGGTCGCCAGCGCATGGCAGCCGATGTCGGCGGCCACGTGGACCGCGCCGACCTCCTGCTGCGCGAGCTTGAGCGCCGAGAACACCGGCCGTTCGGGGCAGCCGACGCAGAAGCCCGGCGGGCGCGCCGGCAGCGGCCCCGCGGCCTGCGCGATGTCGTCGCGCCGCCCGCGGTTGCCGGCCAGCCAGGCCCGCGCCGCGGCCAGGTCGAGCTGCGGCAGGTGGCGCGCGGCAAAGTCCAGCAGGCCCTGCGCGAGGACCTCGACCGTGTACTCGCCGGCCGCCGGCCACAGGTCCTTGCCGTGCACCGGGGTGGCCACGTCGGCGCGGCGCAGCGCAGCGAGGATGTCCTTCTCGATGTACTCGGGGCTGCCCTCCTCGAGCACGCCGACCGCGCGCCGCCCGGCGCAGAACGCGACGATCTCCTCGGGCACCAGCGGGAAGGTCACGTTGAGCACCAGCAGCGGCACGCGGCTCGCGCCATACGCGTCGGCCAGCCCGAGCTGCTGCAGGGCGCGCACCGTCGCGTTGTACAGCCCGCCCTGCACGATCAGGCCGAGCTCGGCGAACTCGCCGTCGACCTGCTCGTTGAGCCGGTGCGCGGTGATGTAGCGCTGGGCCGCCGGGATGCGCTGCTCGAGCTTGAGCTTCTCGTGGCGGAAGGTCACCGGCGGGTGCGCCAGCCGCATGTAGTCGAAGGCCGCGGGCTCGTCGAAGGGCCGGCGCGTCGAGTGCGCCGGCGCGACGTTGTCGGCGCACTCGAAGCGCCCGCGCAGATGGCAGGCGCGGATGCGCAGCTCGAGGATCGCCGGCATGTTCGAGGCCTCCGACAGCGCGAAGCCATGCTCGACCATGCGGACCATCGCCGGCAGGTCCGGACGCGGGTCGAGCAGCAGCAGCGTGCTCTTGGCCGCGTAGGCGTGGGTACGCTCCTGAACCACGCTGGCGCCCTCGCCGTAGTCCTCGCCGACGACGATCAGCGCGCCGCCAACGACCCCGGGCGAGGCCAGGTTGCTCAGCGCGTCGGCAGCGACGTTGGTGCCGACGATGCTCTTCCAGGTCACGCAGCCGCGCAGCGGGTAGTGCAGGCTTGCGCCGAGCATGGCCGCGGCCGAGGCCTCGTTGGCGCAGGCCTCGACGTGCACGCCCAGCGTGTCGAGGTAGGGACGGGCCTGGACCATGACGTCGAGCAGGTGCGACACCGGCGCGCCCTGGTAGCCGCCGACGTAGGCCACGCCCGACTGCAGCAGCGCCTTGGTGACAGCCAGGATGCCCTCGCCCTGGAAGGTCTGCCCGGCGCCCTTCCTGAGCTGCTCGATCTCTTCGGTGAACTGGACTTCCAATGCCGCCGCCCGTGTTGCCGACACCCACTGTAGGCGCCGGGGGTGGCGCCGTCCATGCGACGGGGGTTCTATTTACCATGCACACCATGCATATCGACGAGCTCGACCTCAACCTGCTGCACGTCTTTCGCGCCGTGCACGAAGCGCGCAACGTCAGCCGCGCCGCCGAGCGGCTCGGCCTGTCGCAGCCGGCGGCCAGCCACGCCCTGACGCGGCTGCGGCTGGCGCTGGGCGACCCGCTGTTCGTGCGCGCCCCCGGCGGGGTGGCGCCGACGCCGCGCGCCGAGCAGTTCGCGCACCAGGCCGCCCAGGCCCTGGATCTGATCGACGCCGCGCTGCACGCGGGCGACCGCTTCGACCCCGCCCGGTCGCAGCGCCGCTTCACGCTGCACCTGAGCGACATCGGTGCCGACGAGTTCCTGCCGCAGATGATGGCCGCCGTCACCGCGCAGGCCCCGCGGGTGCGGCTGGCCGCGGTGCAGCTCGAGGCCCAGGCGATCGGCGCGGCGCTCGACGAAGGCCGCCTGGACCTTGCCCTGGGCTACCTGCCGACGCTGGTCGGCTGCGAGCACGCGCCCCTGCTGCGCGAGCGCTACGTCGTGCTGCTGCGTCGCGGCCACCCGCTGGCGCGGGCGCTGGCCGACCGCAGCGCCGTCGAGCAACTGCAGTTCATCCTCGTGCGCAGCCACGCCGAACCGGCGCGGGCGCTGCACATGCTGGGGCTCGAGCCGCGCATCCGGCTCGAGCTGCCGCACTTCATGGTCGTGCCGGCGATCGTCGCGGCCACCGACATGGCCGTGATCCTGCCGTTGCGCCCGGCGCTGCGGTTCGCGCGGGCCCACGCGCTGCAGGTCGTCGAGCCTGACCTGGGTCTGCCGCCGTTCACGGTCTCGATGCACTGGCACCGGCGGATGCGCCACGACGCCGGCCACCGCTGGCTGCGCGCGATCGTGCAGGCGATGCACTTTGCCGCGCCGGCGGCGCCGGGGCGTCGAGCGGCTCGCCCCAGGGCAGCATCATCGTGACCCACAGCAGCTTGGCGAACTCGGGCGCGCAGCGGTCGATGATGCGCTGCGGCTCGGGGCACAGCCGCTTGTCGCTGACCAGGCCGAACTGCACCCCACCGCCGTAGCTCAGGATCGACACGCCGACGCCGATGCGCCCCGACTGCGGCACCCAGAACAGCATCTGCTCGAGCGTCGAGCCGCAAAAGCCCAGCTTCCCGGGCGGCCCCGGCACGTTGGTCATGACCGCCGTGGTCTTGCGCGCGAACAGGTTCATCACGCGGTCCTGCGCCGGCTTGACCAGCAGCCCCGAAGCCGCCAGCAGCATGAAGGCCAGCAGCGGCTGGTAGCTGCCCTTGAGCTCGCTCATGCGCGCATGCACCGCGTAAAGCCGCTCGATCGGGTGCTCGATGCCGATCGGCAGCACCAGCGGCACCAGGCCGAAGCCGTTGCCGAGGTCATCGGCCTGCTGCGGCGGGCGCAGGTTGACCGGCACCATCGCGCGGATCTGCTTGCCCGTGGGGTCGTCGCCGAGGCTGCGCAGGTAGCCGCCGATGGCCCCGGCCACGCACGACAGCAGCACGTCGTTGACGGTGCAGTGCATCGCCTGCGCGACCGCCTTGACGTCGGCCAGCGGCAGCGGCTCGCACCAGGCCAGCCGCTTGATGCCGGCGGGCTCGCCCTTGAGTCGGGTCGGCGAGTCGTCGTCCATCATCGCCAGCGCCGCGGCGTCGTGCGCGACCTGCAGGCCCAGCCGGGCGAGGTCGAGCGAGCCGGCCAGCGGGCGCACCGGGTCGGCCAGCAGGTCGATCGAGCGGGCCAGGCCGTCGCCGTAGATGCCGATGGCCTTGACCGTCGCGCGCGCGAGCGGGCGCACGACGGCTTCGGCCAGCCAGTCGCCGCCGTCGAGGCCATGCGCGGGCAGGCGCTCGCGCTGCGGCGGCGTCTGGCCACCGTCGGTGATCGCCAGCAGCACCCGCATCAGCGCGATGCCGTCGCCGATGCAGTGGTGGATGCGGATGATGCAGGCGCTGCCGCCGTCGTAGTCCTCCACCAGGTGCCAGTGCCACAGCGGGTGCTCGCGGTCCAGCGGCGTGGTCGCCAGCTCGGCCGCGCGCGCCTGCAGCGCCTCGCGCTCGCCGCGCAGGCCCTTGACGGCCAGGCGCTCGCGGCTGACATGGCGCTCGATATCGAAGTGCACGTCGTCGGCCCAGGCGTAGCCCAGCGCGTCCTCGACGACCTTGCGGCGAAAGCGCGGGTGGCGCAGCAGCGCCGTGCGCAAGCGCTCGCACAGGGCCTCGTAGCGCAGCGCCGGGCGCAGCAGCCAGATGCCGACGATCATCATCAGGTTGACGTCGCTGTCCATGCGCAGCCAGGCGGTGTCGACGCGCGACATGCGCTGCGGGGCGGCGGCCATCGGGCAGGTCTCCTGGCGGTCGTTCTCGGGGGCCGCGGTCGCTAAGATCGCGGTCTGGCGTCCCGATTGTCACAGACCCGTCACGGCTCCAGGAGAATGGCGATGACTGCACTCAAGACCCGGTTCGAGCGCGCGGTGGCCGAAAGCAAGACCCTGCCCGAGCGGCCCGACAACGCGACGCTGCTGCGCATCTACGCGCTGTACAAGCAGGCCACCGAAGGCGACGCGCAGGGCGAGCGCCCGGGCTTCACCGACTTCGTCGGCCGCGCCAAGTGGGACGCCTGGCACGCGCTCGCCGGCAAGACGCCGGCGGCCGCGATGCAGGACTACGTCGACCTGATCGAATCGCTCAAGTAGGCCCGCGTGCGGCCTTGCGCGCCGGCCGCCGCGGCGGCCTGGCCGCCGGCTTGGCCGGCTTGGCGGGCTGGGTTGATCTGGCCGGTGACGTCGGCCCGGCGGCTGCCGTCGGCTTGCTGCGCGCGGCCTTGCTGCGCGCCGGCGCCGTCGGGGCTTCGGCGGCGCCGGCGCCGAGCAGACGGTCGAGGTTGCCCTCGATCTCGCGCGTGATGCGCGCGCTGAAGGCACCGAGCAGGAAGCCGAGCCGGGCCTGCAGGTCGAAGTGGTCGGCGGCGACGATCAGCCGGCCCTGCACCCCGCTGCGGCCGAACTCGACGGTGTCGCTGTACTCGCCGCGGATCACGCTGCAGTCCATGCCCAGGCGCTCGCGGGCCTCGTCGGCCCAGCGCTCGGCGATGCGACGCGCCTGCGCCAGGCCCAGCGCATGGGTACGGTGGATGCTGATCTCGGACAAGGCGTGAGGCTCCCTCGGTGGACCGGGTTCAGGGCGGTGGCGGGCCGTGCTGCGCCGCTGCGCGCAGTCTGGCATGCCGCTCGTCCTTGGGCAGGCCGGCCAGTTGCCGGGCCTGGTCGTGCAGGCAGACAAAGTCGCCGCCGCAGCGCCGGTACAGGCCCTCGAAGCCGGGCACCAGGTCGTCGTACGCGGCGAAGATGCCCAGCGCGGCATTGTTGGCGTTGGCAAACCAGGCGTCGTGGCCGGCAAAGCCGCCCCATTCGCCGTCGCGCAGGCGGCGGTGCCCGGCGCGCAGCCGCGCGTAGACCTCGGCCTTGGCCGCGCGCTGCTCGGCTGCGGGCCGGCCACTGGCGTAGACCGCCTCCAGCTCGCTGCGCGCGGCCTGCACGAGGGCCCGGAACTGCGCTCGCCGCTGTTCGAAGCGCGCGTGCGCCTCGTGCGCCGCCGGGCTGCCGTGCGCAGCCAGCCAGCGCTGCACGCCCAGGCGGTCGACCGCGCTCGCGTACGACTCGTTGAAGGTCATGTCGTCGCGCACGTAGACGAGCTGGTGGGCCAGCTCGTGGAAGATCAGCCGCGCCAGCTCGCCCTCGGGCCAGCCGATGAAGGTCGACAGCAGCGGGTCGCCGCCGAGCCAGTCGAGCCAGCCCAGCGTCGAATACGCGGGCACCGGGTAGACCAGCACCTCGTAGCCGGCAGCGCGCAGCCGCGCGGCGGTGGCCTCGGCGCGCCGGCGGTCGAAATAGCCGCGGTAGCCGACGCAGCCGGCGACCGGGAAGCACCAGGTCTTCAGGGTCAGCGACAGCTCGGGCGCGGCGACGACGTTCCAGACCGCCGCCGGGCGCTGCAGGTCGCTGAAGCTGCGGTAGCTGCGGTTGTCGGGCAGGGCCAGCGCGCTGACGGCGAAGTCGCGCATGCGCTGCGCCAGCGCCAGCCGCTCGCGCAGCGCCGGCGGCGTGGCCGAGTCGGCGATCAACCCGGCCACCGGCTGCGCGCGGTGCAGCAGGTCCATGTGGCCGGCCACCGCCTGGCCGTAGTAGCCGAGGTGGCTGCAGCCCGCGCCGAGTGCGGCCAGGACCAGCAGCAGCGCCGCGACCGCGGGCCGCACCGGGCGCGGGCGCTCAGGCGCGGCCATCGTCGGGCGCGACCTCGACCAGACAGTCGTAGAAGGTCGGTGCACGGCCAAGGTCGGTCAGGCGCTGGCTGGTCAGCTCGTTGACGTTGGTGCCGTCGGGGGCGAGCTTGCGCCACCAGATGCCCAGCCCGACGACGACCCCGCTGCGGGTGCGCGTGGTGACCTGCGCGCGGCAGCGGTGCACGCCGCGGTCGTTGAAGACGCGCACAGTCTGGCCGTCGGCCACGCCGCGCGCGGCGGCGTCGTCGGGGTGGACTTGCAGCGCCGGCTCGCCGACCGCGGCGCGCAGGCTGTCGACGTTGACGAAGCTCGAGTTCAGGAAATGCCGCGCCGGCGGCGAGATCATCGCCAGCGGGTAGCGCGCGGCCAGCGCCGGCGCGCTCAGCGCGCTCTCGTGGTTGGGCACGAAGTCGGGCACGCCCAGCCCCGGTGCGTCGACCACCGCCTTGCCCGAGGGCGTCGGGAAGCCACCCTCGGCAAACGGCGCCGCGGGCAGCGGCAGCGCCACCTGGCCGTCGCGGCGCAGCGCCTCGAAGTCGATGCCGCGCAGCGCCTGGCGCGCCAGCGCCTCGTCGTCGTCGGCGAAGCAGGGCTCGTCGTAACCCAGGCGCGCGGCGAGCTCGCGAAAGATCTGCGTATTCGGCCGCGCCTGGCCCAGCGGCGCGATGGCCGGCTCGTTGATCAGCACGTCGGTGTGGCCGTAGCTCAGGTGCAGGTCGAGGTGCTCGAGCTGCGTCGTGGCCGGCAGCACGAGGTCGGCGTGGTCGACGGTGTCGGTGGCGAACTGCTCGAGAACGACGGTGAACAGGTCCTTACGCGCAAAGCCGGCGGCGACCGCGCGCGAATCGGGCGCCACCGCCACCGGGTTGCTGTTGTAGACCACCAGCGCCTCGATGCGCGGGCCGAAATCGCCGCCGCCCGGGTGCAGCAGCGCCTGCCCGATGGTGCTCATGTTGATCAGGCGCGGGCGGCGCCCGGCCAGCAGCTCGGGGCGCTGCAGCGCGGCGTCGTCGCGGTACGGCGCAAACCAGCCCGAGCTCGACAGCAGCAGCCCGCCGGCGGGCTCGCGCCAGGCGCCGACCAGGCAGGGCAGCAGCGCGATCAGCCGCACCGCATTGCCGCCGCCGGCCACGCGCTGCATGCCGTAGTTGAGCCGGATCGCCGCCGGCCGCGTCGCGGCGTAGTCGCGCGCCAGTTCGCGGATCTGGTCGGCCGCCACGCCGCAGACCGCGGCGGCGCGCTCGGGCGGCCAGCCCAGCGCGCGCTCGCGCAGCGCCTCGAAGCCCTGCAGATGGCGCCCGACGTAGTCGTGGTCGATGCCGCCGTGGGCGATCAGCTCGTGCATCAGGGCCAGCGCGAGCGCGCCGTCGGTGCCGGGCAGCAGCGCGAGGTGGCGGTCGCAGTGCTCGGCGGTCTCGCTGCGCCGCGGGTCTATGCACCAGAGCCTGGCGCCGCGCCGGCGGGCCTGCTGGGCCAGGGCCCAGAAGTGCACGCTCGAAGCGACCGGGTTGCTGCCCCAGATCAGGATCAGCCGCGCATCGGCGTAGTGGCGCAGATGCATGCCGACCTTGGCGCCGTAGGTCGCGGCCAGTGCCTCGCCGCCGGCCGACGAGCAGATCGTGCGGTCGAGCCGGCTCGCGCCGAGGCGGTGGAAGAAGCGCGCGGCCATGCTCTCGCCCTGCACCAGGCCCATCGTGCCGGCGTAGCTGTACGGCACGATGGCCTGCGCGTCGCGCGCGGCCAGGCGGGCCAGCCGGGCGGCGACGATGTCGAGCGCGTCGTCCCAGGCGATGGCCTCGAACCGCCCCAGGCCCTTGGCGCCGGTGCGGCGCAGCGGCTGCAGCAGGCGCTGCGGGTGGTACGTGCGTTCGGTGTAGCGGCTGACCTTGGTGCACAGCACGCCGGCGGTCGCCGCGTGCGCGCGGCTGCCGCGCACGCGCAGCGCGCGGCCGCCCTCGACTTCGACTTCGAGCGCGCAGGTGTCGGGACAGTCGTGCGGGCAGGCCCCGCGCACGGTGCGCGGCGCAGCGGTCGGCGCCGGCGCCACGCTCATGCCACGCGCAGCGATTGCAGCTCGTAGATCAGCTCGCTGGCACCGCGCGGCGAGCGGCTGGTCTCGACCCCGCGCACCGCGCGCCGCGCGCGCGGGGCATACCAGTAGACGCTGTCGATGCGCACGTCGCCGGCGCGGTGCAGGGCCTCGATGCGCCAGGCATCGTCGAAGCGCCCGGCCGGCACCTCGAGCGCTTCGGGACCGACGACGTGCGCCTCGACCTCGACGATGCGGTGCCCCGGCTCGCCGTCCTGGCGCTGCTCGACCGCCGCGCTCCAGCGCCGGCCGGCCTGCAGCGGAAAGCGAAACAGCGGGAATGCCGGCGCGTAGTGCAGCGCCTCGCCGGGCACCAGCTCGCGCGAGACGCGGTTGAAGTCAGCGTCGAAGACCTGGCTCAGCCAGGGCCCGCTGCTGCCGGCGCGGCGCACGCCGACCACCCAGCCGCCCTCGGGCCGCAGCGCCTGCAGCTCGTGGTCGAGCACCAGCGGCGCGTCGCCGCCGACGACCCGGGTCGCAAACTGCCAGCGGTCGCCCGGCCGCGGCTGCGGCCTTGGCACCACGGCGGCTGAGGGTGACGGGGTGAGGCTCATCGCGGCAGGCTCCCGGGGGCAGCGCCGGCTGGCGCCAGCCCCGGGCAGTGTAGGCCAGCGCGGGGCGTGAGCCACGGCCGGGCCGCGCCACCATGGGGGCTTGCCGCCACCCCTGCCGGCCGCGCCGACCGCCGCGTAAGATCGTGCGGCAACACCAGTCCGCCCGCCGGGTGCCCCATGACCGTCATCGACTCGCTGCGCGCCGACACCGCCACCGTCACCGCGATCCGCCGCGACCTGCACGCCCACCCCGAGCTGTGCTTCGAGGAGCACCGCACCGCCGACGTCGTCGCGCGCACGCTGGCCGAGGCCGGCATCGAGGTCCACCGCGGCATCGGCCGCACCGGCGTGGTCGGCGTGCTGCGCCACGGCAGCTCGGCGCGCGGCATCGGCCTGCGCGCCGACATGGACGCGCTGCCGATGACCGAGCGCAACACCTTCGCGCATGCCAGCCGCCACCCCGGGCGCATGCACGCCTGCGGCCACGACGGCCACACCGCGATGCTGCTGGCCGCCGCGCGCCAGCTCGCCCGCCAGCGCCGCTGGGACGGCAGCATCTACCTCGTCTTCCAGCCCGCCGAGGAGGGCGGCGGCGGCGCGCGCGAGATGATCCGCGACGGGCTGTTCGAGCGCTTCCCGATGGAGGCCATCTTCGGCATGCACAACTGGCCGGGGCTGGCGGTCGGCCAGTTTGCGGTCTGCGACGGCCCGGCGATGGCCTCTTCGAACGAATTCCGCATCACGGTCAGCGGCCGCGGCGCGCATGCGGCGCTGCCGCACAACGGCATCGACCCGGTGCCGGTGGCCTGCCAGATGGTGCAGGCCTTCCAGACCATCGTCACGCGCAACAAGAAGCCGGTCGACGCCGCGGTGCTGTCGGTGACGATGATCCACGCCGGCGAGGCGACCAACGTGGTGCCCGACCGCTGCGAGATCCAGGGCACGGTGCGCACCTTCACGCTGCCGGTGCTCGACCTGATCGAGCAGCGCATGCGCGAGATCGCGACGCACACCTGCGCGGCGTTCGGCGCGCAGTGCGCGTTCGAGTTCCGCCGCAACTACCCGCCGACGATCAACCACCCGGCGGCCGCGGGCTTCGTGCGCGAGGTCATGCGCGAGGTCGCCGGCGCGGCCAACACGCTCGAATTCGAGCCGACGATGGGCGCCGAGGACTTCAGCTACTTCCTGCTCGAGAAGCCCGGCGCGTACTTCGTGATCGGCAACGGCGACGGCGCGCACCGCGGCAGCGGCCACGACGCCGGCCCCTGCATGCTGCACAACCCGCACTACGACTTCAACGACGAGCTGATCCCGCTGGGCGCGACGCTGTGGGTGCGGCTGGCCGAGCGCTGGCTCGGCGACCCACGGCCTCAGCGCGGCGGCGCCGGGTAGCTCACGCGCAGGACCTCGATCGTCTCGACGCCGGCGGGCGTCGGCAGCCGCAGCCCGTCGCCGACGCGGGCCTTCAGCAGCGCGCGCGCCACCGGGGCCACCCAGCTCACCTCGCCGGCCAGGCTGTCGGCCTCGTCGACGCCCTTGATCGTCACCGTGCGCTGCACGCCGGCGGCGTCGGCGTAGGTCACGGTCGCGCCGAAATAGACCTGGTCGCTGCCGTGGTGCACCGAGGCGTCGACGACCTCGGCGAGCTCGAGCCGCCGCGTGAGGAAGCGGATGCGGCGGTCGATCTCGCGCAGCCGCTTCTTGCCGTAGAGGTAGTCGCCGTTCTCGCTGCGGTCGCCGTTGCCCGCCGCCCAGGCCACGGTCTCGACGACGCGCGGGCGCTCGACGTCGAGCAGTTGCAGCAGCTCGGCGCGCAGCCGGGCGTGGCCCTGCGGCGTCATGTAGTTGCGCGCGCCGGCGGGCAGCGGCGCCGCGGCCGGTTCGTCGTCGGCGTCGACCGGGTCGACTTCGCGGGTGAAAGCCTTGCTCACGCCGCGATTGTGCGGCGAGCCCGGTCGTGCCGGGGCCGGCGCTACATGCCGTTGGGCGTCAGCAGCCGCATCGCCTGCTGCTCCTGGCGCTCGGCGGTCTGCAGCAGCTTCATCTGCGCCTCGAACTGGCGCGCCGCGCTGATCATCGCGACCATGGTCTCGACCGCGCTGACGTTGCTGCCCTCGAGCGCGCCGTCCTGCACGCGCGCGCTCGGGTCCGACGGCAGCTCGCCGTCGGCGGCGCGAAACAGCCCGTCGTCGCCGCGGCGCAGCGGCTGCTCGGGCGTGACCAGCTTGAGCCGGCCGACGACGTTGCTGGCCCCGCCGACGCTGGCGCTGACCGTGCCGTCGCTGGCGATGGCCACCAGCGCGTTGGCCGGCAGGCTGATCGGGCCGCCCTCGCCGACCACCGCCCGCCCGGTCTGCGTCACCAGGTTGCCCTCGGCGTCGACGGCCAGCGCGCCGGCACGGGTGTAGGCCTCGGTGCCGTCGCCGGCCTGCACGGCCAGCCAGGCATGGCCCTGCAGCGCGACGTCGAGCGCGCGGCCGGTGACGCGCACCGGGCCGGGCGCGATGTCGTGGCCGACGGTCGACTCGAGCGCGAAGACGCGCGTGCTCGCACCGTCGCCGCGCACCGGCACCGCGCGAAACGCCGCCATCTCGGCGCGAAAGCCGTTGGTCGAGACGTTGGCCAGGTTGTTGGCCAGCACCTCCTGGCGCTGCAGCGTGGCCTGCGCACCCGACATCGCGGTGAAGATCATGCGGTCCATGGGCTTGAAGATGACGAACGACGAATGACGAACGACGAATGAGCAACGATGGATGGCTTCATTGGTCATCCATCATTGGTCATTCCCCTCAGCGCAGATTGACGATCGACTGCATCGCCTGGTCCATGGTCTTGATCGTCTGCGCGTTGGCCTGGTACATGCGCTGCGCGCCGATCATCTTGACCAGCTCGGCGGTCAGGTCGACGTTGCTCTCCTCGAGCGCGCCGGCCTGCAGCACGCCCATGTTGCCCTCGCCGGGCACGCCGACGATCGGATCGCCCGACGCGAAGGTACGCGTCCAGGCGTTGCTGCCCATCGGCTGCAGGCCCTGCGGGTTGCGGAAGGTGGCCAGCTCGATCTGTCCGGCCGGCTGGCTCTGGCCGTTGCTGTAGCGCGCCATGATGATGCCGTCGGGCTCGATCGTGATGCCGGCGAGCTGGCCCGGGGCATAGCCGTTCTGCGTCATGTTGGTGACGCCGAAGGCGGCGCCGAACTGGGTCGCCCGGCCGAGGTCGAGCGCGACCGAGACCGGCGTCGTCAGGGCGCCGCTGCGGTGGGTGGTCGCCGGGATCGACATGGCCACCGCCCCGGCGGGCGAGGTCGGCGCCGAGCCGTCGACCGGGAAGACCATCTGCGTGACCGGCTGCGCCGGACCGCCCACCGGCGTGTTGAGCGGGGTGCCGTTGGCGGTGACGAAGACGTTCCAGCGGTTGACCCCGGGCGGGTCGCCGGACACCGCCGGCGCCCGCTGGAAGTAGTAGGTCAGCGCGATGTCCTGGCCGAGCGCGTCGAAGACGGTCATCGAGGTCGCGTTGTTGTAGGTCGTCGGGTCCGAGAAGTTGACCGCCGGCGCACCGGCGACCGGGCCGGCGCGCGAGTCGAGGTTGAACTCGATGCGGATGTCCGAGGTCGCCTGCGGCGGCACGCCGGCGGTCGGCAACTGCAGCGCCACGGCCGCGCCCGGGCGGATCGTGCCGGTGCCGTCGGCCGGGTAGCCCATCAGTTGCAGGCCCTGGTTGTTGACGAGGAAGCCCTCGCGGTCGACCTTGAACTGGCCGTTGCGGCTGAACATCGGCGGGTTGATGCCGTCGGTGACCTGGAAGAAGCCCGCGCCGTTGATCGCCAGGTCCATCGCGTTCTCGGTCACGCTGATGTTGCCCTGCGTGAACTGCTGCGCGACCGCGGCCAGGCGCACGCCGATGCCGATCGAGTTGGCGCCCGCGCCGTTGAGCGCGGCGGCGTACATGTCCGAGAACTCGGCACGCGAGGCCTTGGCGCCGAAGGTGTTGGCGTTGGCGATGTTGTTGCCGATGATCTCGAGCGCCTTGCTGGTGGCGTTGAGGCCCGAGAGACCTTGCTGGAATGCCATGTCTTGCTTCCTTTCGCGCGCAGCGAGGGTGGTCAGTTGAAGGCCTTGACGGCGGTATGCGGCACGCTGCCGCTGCGGCGCAGCTCGAGCATCAGCGTGTCGCCGGTGCTGACCGCATCGACGCGGTCGCGCATCAGCGGGGTGGCCGCCACGGCGGCGCTGCCGCGCTGGGCCAGCACGCGAAAGCGGTCGGCCAGCGCCGGGTCGAGCCCGGCCGGCGGCGTCCACTCGAAGCCGTGGCGGCCGCTGCCGGCGGCGCCGAGATCGAGCGTGTCGAGCACCGCGCCCGAGCGGGCGAGGACCTCGACGCGCACGCGGTCGGCCGGCGCCGACAGCTCGAAGCCGCCCTGGCGCAGGCCGGCCGCGTTGGCGCTCAGCCCATCGCCCTCGACGAGCACGTCGCGGCCGACCAGCGACGCGCCCTGCAGGGCCTGCAACTGCGCGAAGTGGCCCGACAGCGACTCGACGGTGGTGTTGAGCCGCTCGACGCCGGCCACGGTCTGGATCTGCGCCATCTGGCTGGTGACCTGCGCGTTGTCGAGCGGGTTGAGCGGGTCCTGGTTCTTCATCTGCGCGACCAGCAGGCGCAGGAAGCGGTCCTGCGCGCCGGCGTCCTCGCGCGCCGGGCGCGCCGCGGTGGCGGCGCCGGTGGCGGCCACGCTCGCGCCGTTGAGCGCATTCAGGGTGTCGGTGCCGAGCATGGTCATTGACCCATCTGCAGCGTGCGCGTGAGCATCTGCCGCGTGGTGTTCATGACCTCGACGTTGTTCTGGTACGAGCGCGAGGCCGAGATCATGTTGACCATCTCGGCCACCGCGTTGACGTTGCTGAAGGTCACGTAGCCCTCGGCGTCGGCGCCGGGGTGGCGCGGGTCGTGCACGCGCCGCCCCGGCGTCGGGTCCTCGCTGACCGTGCTGACGCGCACGCCGGCGTTGCCGGTGGCGCCGAACAGGTGCGTCGCGAACGTGACCTGGCGCGCACGGAAGGCCTGGCCGTCGGGGCCGGCGACGGTGTCGGCGTTGGCCAGGTTCGAGGCCACGACGTTCAGGCGCTGGCTCTGCGCGCTGACCGCGCTGCCGGCGACGTGGAAGATGTTCATCAGGCTCATGAGGGGCTCCGGTCGGATCGAGACGCCGCGGGTCACTGGCTCTGGCCGCGGATCGCGTCGAGCATCGTGCGCACGCTGCCGTTGATGAAGCGCAGCGAGGCCTCGTAGCGCACGGCGTTGTCGGCAAACGAGGCGCGCTCGCGGTCCATGTCGACGCTGTTGCCGTCGAGGCTGCTCTGGCTGGCCGCGGCCCAGCGCAGGTGGCGCTCGCCGGCCAGGTTCAGCGTCGGCGTGATGTGCGCGGGGTGCGTGCGCAGCGCGCCGTCGGCTGGCGCGGCGCCGGCGGTGGCGGCGCGCAGCGCGGCGGCAAAGTCCATCTCGCGGGCCTGGAAGCCGGGCGTGTCGGCGTTGGCGATGTTGCTGGCGATCAGCCGCTGGCGGTCGGCGCGCAGCAGCAGCGCCTGGGCCTGGAAGTCGAGCACCTGACTGAAGCGGGGCAGCATGGCGGCAGCTCCTGGTGGGGCGGGCTCCGGCGGGTCGGGCCGGGGGTACGGGTGCGGACCATTGTCGGCAGCGCCATGCCGGGGCAGAGCCCGAACAGCGCCGCCGATGACCGGCAATTCGGGGTCTGTGGCGACGGCTGCCGGCCTACAGTGGCGAGCGTGGAAGACCTGCAAGCCCTGCCCCGCCCTGGCCGTCGGTACGGCCGCCCGCTCGCCGGGCCGCTGGCCGCGCTCGTGCTCGGGCTGGCCGCGACGGCCGCCCTGGCGGCACCCGCGGCAGCCCCCGATCCGCTGGGCGACCCCCTGCGCGCGCAGGTCCAGGCCCATCTGCTTCAGGCGGCGCAGGCCCACCCGGGCCTGCCCGCAGGCGCGCGCACCGAGGTCGAGCTCGGCCGCATCGACCCCCGGCTGCGGCTCGCGCCTTGCGAGCGCATCGAGCCGCAGTGGCCGGCCACGGCCTGGGGCGCGCTGCGCGTGGGCCTGCGTTGCGTGCAGGGCCCGGCGCGCTGGCAGGTGCAGGTGTCGGCGCAGGTGCGGGTCTGGGTCCCGGGCTGGGTCGGCGCGGCCGGGCTGGCCCCGGGCACGGCGCTGACGGCGGCGCACCTGCGCGCGGCCGAGGTCGACCTGGCCACCGGCGCGGTCGCCGACGCGGCGCTGATCGAAGGCCGCGTGCTGGCCCGCGCGCTGGCCGCCGGCGCACCGATCCGGCTGGCCGACCTGCGCCCGCGGCAATGGTTTGCCGCCGGCGAGACCGTCGAGGTGGTCGCCGTCGGCCCCGGCTTTCGCGTCCAGGGCCAGGGCCAGGCGCTGGCCCCCGGGCTCGACGGCCAGCGCGTGCGCGTGCGCACCGAGAGCGGGCGCGTGCTCAGCGGCGTCGCGGTGGCGCCGGCGCAGGTCGAGGTCAGCCTGTGAACCCCGCGGGCGCCCCGGTGGCCGCTGCGTCCCGCATTCCGGGGGGCCGGCGTACGATCGCCGGCGCGCGGCCTCAAGTCCGGCCCGCCGCTGTCGATAGCACGTCCATGTCGAATGGGCCGGCACGCACCGGCCGCTGGAGCACACCATGAAGATCGGCCCGCTCGAGCCCAAGGTTCCCGTCACGCCGCTGGCCGGCGAGCGCGCGGGCGCCGCCGCGCCGCCCAAGGCGGGCGTGCCGGCCGGCGGCGAGCCGGGGGTGCAGGTCGCGCTGTCGGCGACCGCGCTCGGCGTCAACGCCGCCGGCGCCGACTTCGACGCCGACAAGGTCCAACGCGTCGCCCAGGCGATCCGCGACGGCCGCTACACCATCGACGCCGAGGCCATCGCCGACAAGCTGATCGCCAACGCCCGCGAGCTGCTCGAGCGCTCGTCGCGCTGAAGCCGCCGCCCTGGCCCACCGTCCGTCGTTGCGCCCCCGGCGCCACGCCCACCCGCAACCCCCACGGCCGCCCGCCACCCGACGCCGATGACCGACACCCGCCCCGTCGCCGCCGCCAGCCTCGAAGCGGCGCTGGCCACCGTCGAGCTGCAACTGGCAGGCTTGCGCGCCGCGCTGCGCGAGCGCGACAGCGAGGGCATCGAACGCCACGCCGGCGCGCTGCACCGCGCGCTGGCCGCCGCCGTGCAGCAGTTTGCGCAGGCCGCACGGCGCGGCGGCGTGCCGCCCGAGCTGCGCCGCCGGCTGGTGCTGGCCAGCGGCGAAGTCGCCGCGCAGCGCGAGTCGCTGGCCCGCGCGACCGCCGCGCTCGACCGCGCGATCGACGTGCTGATGCCAGCCACCGCCGCCCCGGCCGCGCTGTATTGCCCGCACGGCGGCCCGGAGCGCGGCACGCTGGGCGCGACGCAGGCCTGAGCTTGCGCAGAGTACGCCGGCAATTCACGCTGAAGCCGCCTGGTTAGGCGGAGATCGCCTCTTTTGATCGCGTGACGGTGATCTTTCGTTGACGTCGGGCGGCTTGCCGCAGGCCGCGGACTCGTGTAAGGTCGCCGGCCGAATGGCTGCGAGCTCGCGCCGGCAAGCCTCCCCTTCAGGGTGGCACCGGCAGCGTTCACCCCGCGGATGAATTTTCCCGAAACCCTGTGGGCGCTGACCGGCAGCCCCTGGGCGCTGCGCCCCGACACCCTGCTCGGCGTGACCTTGCTGCTGATCGCCGCGGCGCTGCTCGGCGAGCTGGTCTGGCGCGCGCTGCGCTGGCCGCGGATGGTCGGCTACGTCGGCGTCGGCACCCTGCTCGCGCTGCTGGGCACCGGCGCCGACCCGGGCGAGCCGGCGCTGCGACTGGTCATCGACGTCGCGCTGGCCCTGCTGCTGTTCGAGACCGGCGCCCGGCTCAACCTGCGTTGGCTGCTCGCCAACCCCTGGCTGCTGGCCACCGGGGTGGCCGAGTCGCTGCTGGCTGCGGTCGCGGTCTTTGCGACCGCCCGCGCGCTCGGGCTCGACGGCCAGAGCGCGGCGGTGCTCGCGCTGATCGCGATGAGCGTGTCGCCGGCGGTCGTGCTGCGTGTGGTCGGCGAATGCGGCGCCGCCGGCCAGGTCACCGAGCGGCTGCTGGCGCTGACTGCCCTGAACACCCTGCTGGCCGTGCTGGCCATCCAGGCCCTGTCGGCCGGCTGGCTGCTCAGCGACCCCGAGACCTGGCTGGCCGCGCTGCCGGTGGTCACGCTCGCGCTGCTGGGCTCGCTGCTGCTGGGCGTCGCGCTCGGCGCGGTGGTCGCCTGGATCGCCCGCCGGCTCGACCTGCGCGACGAGAACGCCGTGCTGATGCTGCTGGGCTTCGTCCTGCTGGCCATCGTCGTCGCCAAGACGCTGCACCTGTCGACGCTGCTGGTGCCGCTGCTGGCCGGGCTGTGGCTGCGCAACCGCAGCGACCGGCCCTGGGTCTGGCCGCGCCACTTCGGCAGCGCCGGCGGCGTGCTGGTGCTCGTGCTGTTCGTCGCGGTCGGTTCGGCCTCGTCGCCGCTGGATCACCCGCAGGCGCTGGCCATCGCCACCGCGCTGATCGCCGCACGCTGGGCGGCCAAGGGCTTGGCCGTGTTTGCGCTGGCCCGCCCCAGCGGGCTGTCGTGGCGGCAGGCGGCGAGCCTGTCGGCCTGCCTGCTGCCGATGTCGGCGACGGCCTGGGTGCTGGCCATCGACTTCGCCGCGACGCACCCGGCGGCGGCGCCGACGCTGCTGCCGGTGCTGCTGACGATGCTGGCCCTCGTCGAACTCGTCGGCCCGCTGCTGCTGCTGTACGCGCTGCGCTACGCCGGCGAGCTCGACCCCCCCACGCAGGCCACGCAGGCGCCGGCGCCGTTGCCACCGAAAGGGTCCTCATGAGCCTGGGCGAATTCAGCCGCTCGAAGGCGTTCACGCTCGGTGTCGAGCTCGAGCTGCAGATCGTCAACCGCCACGACTACGACCTCGCGCCGGGCGCGGCCGACCTGCTGCGGCTGGTCGCACGCCACAAGACCGCCGCCGACGTCAAGCCCGAGATCACCAGCAGCATGATCGAGCTGTCGACCGGCGTCTGCGAGCGCCACCCCGAGGTCGTCGAACAGTTGCTCGAGGTGCGCGACATGCTCGTGGTCTGCGCCGAGCAGCAGAACCTGCGCCTGTGCGGCGGCGGCACGCACGCCTTCCAGGACTGGAGCAAGCGCCGCATCTACGACACGCCGCGCTTTCACCATGTGTCGCAGCTCTACGGCTACCTCTCGAAGCAGTTCACGGTCTTCGGCCAGCATGTGCACATCGGCTGCCCGAGCCCCGACCAGGCGCTGTGGCTGCTGCACGCGATCAGCCGCTTCGTGCCGCATGTCATCGCGCTGTCGGCCTCGTCGCCGTACGTGCAGGGCAGCGACACCGGCTTCCAGTCGGCGCGGCTCAACTCGGTGTTCGCGTTCCCGATGTCGGGCCGCGCGCCCTTCGTGCTGAGCTGGGACGCGTTCAGCGCGTACTTCGAGAAGATGACGCGCACCGGCGTCGTCGAGTCGATGAAGGACTTCTACTGGGACATCCGCCCCAAGCCCGAGTTCGGCACGATCGAGGTCCGCGTGATGGACACCCCGCTGGGCGTCGAGCAGGCCGCGGCGATCGCCGCGTACCTGCAGTGCGTCGCGCGCTGGCTGCTGCTCGAGCGCCCCTTCGAGCCGCAGGAGGACGACTACTTGGCCTACACCTACAACCGCTTCCAGGCCTGCCGCTTCGGCCTCGACGGTGTCGTCGTCGACCCGCGCACCGCCGAGCGCGAGAGCCTGCGCAGGCTGATCGCGCAGACCCTGCGCGACGTCGAGCTGCACGCCATCGAGCTGCACGCCGAGGGCGGCCTCGCGCTGATCCGCGCCCAGCTCGCCAGCGGCCACGGCACCGACGCCAACTGGCTGCGCGCGGTCCATGCGCGCGAGCAGTACCTGCCCGAGCTGGTGCGCCGGCAATGCCTGCGCTTCGAGGGCCGCGACGGCTGAGCCGCGCTCAGCCGGCCTCGCCGGCGACGTCGGCGTCGAAGTCGGCGCGCGCCCAGGTCTGCGGCTGCCAGCGCGGGTAGGTCGCTGCGAAGTCGGCGACGATCTGCGCCAGCGGCACCTCGTCGAAGCTGCCGCGCTCGTGCACATACTCCATGTGCCGGCGCCCGGCGCGGTCGTGGGGGTGGTAGAGCGAGTCGTGCACGCCGTCGAAGTCGAGCGGCAGCAGGCCGAAGCGCTCGCACAGCCCGAGGTTGAACGCCGGCGTGGCCTTGCGCCAGCCGCCGTCGAGCCAGAGCTCGGTCCAACCATGCCAGACGAACAGGTCGGTGCCCATGACGGCGCGCATGCGCTCGGTGCTGAGGTGGTTGCGCACGTCGGCATGGCCGACGCGCGCCGGGATGCCGGCCGCGCGCGCCGCCGCGGCCAGCAGCGCGGCCTTGGTCACGCACCAGCCGTGGCCGCGCGCGAGCACCGTGCTCGCGCGCATGCCCGCCGGGCTGAGGTCGACGCGGTACGGGTCGTAGCGGTAGCCGTCGCGCACCGCCAGGTACAGCGCGACCGCCCGCGCGCGCTCGTCGGCGCCGACCGCATGCTCGCGCGCGAACGCGACCACCGCCGGGTGGTCGCTGTCGATCAACGGCGCGGGCGCGAGGGTCGCTGGGGTCGGTGTCATGGGCCAAGCTTACCCCGGGCGCGGGGATTCGCAAGCCCGCGCCCCCCGCTCACTCGCCCAGCGCCCAGCCCTCGCGGCGCGGGTCGGCGCCGGCTTCGAGCACGCAGCCGCCGGCGGCGTCGCAGCGCCGCACGACGATGGCCAGGCCGCTGGCCTGCGGCAGCAGGCGCGGCTCGTGACCGCGCGCGCGCAGCCCGGCAACCAGCGGGTCGGCGGCGCCGCCGTCGCGGGCGTCGATCAGCGGGTGCTCGCTGCCGACGAAGGTCAGCGGGCCGTCGAAGGCGAAGAAGGCCGGCAGCGCCGCGGCCTGGCGCGCGTCGAGCCCCCAGTCGAGCACGGCGACCAGCGAGCGCAGCACATGGCCGATGATCGCCGCCCCGCCGGGCGAGCCGGTGGCCATCACGAAGTCGGCCGGGGCGCCGTGCGCGTCGGGCGTGAAGACCAGGGTCGGCGCCATCGAACTGCGCGGGCGCTTGCCCGGCTGCATGCGGTTGGCCACCGGCCGGCCCTGCGCATCGACCGGTTCGGCGGCAAAGTCGGTGAGCTGGTTGTTGAGCAGAAAGCCGCTGCGCGTCAGGCGCCGGCTGCCGAAGGCGGCCTCGATGCTGCTGGTCAGCACGGCGACGTTGCCGCGCGCATCGACCACGCTCAGGTGCGTCGTGCCACCGGCGGGCTGCGCGGCGTCGGCGCCCGGTGGCGGGTCGGCAAACCGGCTCGGCGGCGCGCGGCCCAGGCTGCGCTGCGGGTCGATCAGCGCGGCGCGCTCGCGCAGGTGCGCGGCCGCGAGCAGGCTGGCCACACCGGCAGCGGGCAGCGGCACGAAGTCGGTGTCGGCGACGTAGCGGTTGCGGTCGGCGAAGGCCAGCCGCAGCGCCTCGCTGACCAGGTGCACAGCCTGCGCGTCGGGGCGGCCGCCGTCGGCGTCGACGCCCTGCGGCGGCAGCGCCGCGAGGTCGAACTGCTGCAGCATGCCGAGCGCCTGCGCAATCGCCAGCGCGCCCGACGACGGCGGCGGCATGCCGCAGACCTGCCAGCGGCGGTACGGCGCGCACAGCGCGTCGCGGCGCAGGCTGCGGTAGGCGGCGAGGTCGGCCCGCGTCATGCGCCCCGGCGTGACGGTGCCGCCGCGCGTGTCGGCCACCGCGTCGACGATGTCCTGCGCGATCGCGCCGCGGTAGTAGGCGTCGGCGCCGCCGGCGGCCAGCGTGCGCAGCGTCGCGGCCAGCGCCGGCTGCACCAGCCGCGCACCCGCGGCGAGCACGCGGCCGTCGCCGTCGAAGTAGACGCCGCGCGCGAGCGGGTCGGCCGCCAGCGCGTCGGCCGCTGCGGCCAGCGACGCCGCCAGCCGCGGGCTGACCGCGAAGCCGCCCTCGGCCAGCGCGATGGCCGGCGCATGCAGCGCGGCCCAGGGCTGGCGGCCGTAGCGGGCGTGGACGCTGGCCAGCAGGTGCACCAGCCCCGGCACGCCGACCGCGCGGCCGCTGTCGCGCGGGCTCGGCCGCGGCGGCACGCGCTGGTCGGTGTCGATCCAGCGCAGGTCGTCGGGGCGGCTGGCCGCGGGCGCGCGCTCGCGGCCGTCCCAGGCCGAGACGCGGCGCGCCGCGGCGTCCCAGTGCAGCAGGAAGCCCCCGCCGCCGAGCCCCGAGGACTGCGGCTCGACGACCGCGAGCACGAGCTGAGCGGCCAGCGCCGCGTCGACCGCCGAACCGCCATCGGCAAGCACGCGGCAGGCGGCCTGGCTGGCCAGCGGGTGGGCCGTGACCACCGCGTGGCGCTGCGCACGCAGCAGCGGCCGGCGTGCAAAGCCGGTGGCGAGCTCGGGCGCGCCGGGCACCGCGACCGCCGCGCCCGGCGCCCCCCAGGCTGCCACGGCGGGTATCGCGCAGGGGTCGGACGGCGCTGCTGCCGGGGCAGCGGGCGGGGCGGCAGGCCCAAGCGCGCAGCCGGTCAGCGCGAATGCCGCCAGCGCGACCCACAGCGTCGGCAGCGACCGCGCGGCGCGCGACACGCGGCTCAGCCGCCCTGTCGCAGCCACGCCAGCAGCCCGGCGGTCGAGCCGTCGAGGCCGCCGCCATCGTCGTTGCCGCTCAGCCGCGGCAGCAGCTCGCCGGCCAGCGCCTTGCCGAGCTCGACGCCCCACTGGTCGAAGGGGTTGATGCCCCAGACCGCGGCGCTGGTGAAGACGCGGTGCTCGTGCAGCGCGAGCAGCGCGCCGAGCGCCCGCGGTGTCAGCGCGCGCAGCAGCAGCGTCGTGCTCGGCCGGTTGCCGGGAAAGCTGCGGTGCGCGGCGAGCACCGCGGCCGGCAGCGCCGCGTCGGGCGCGCGCTCGGCCAGCGCCTGCGCCGCGCTGCGCCCCAGCATCAGCGCCTGCGACTGCGCGAGCGCATTGGCCAGCAGCTTGGCGTGCAGCGCGCGGTGGCCGTGCGCGGGCTCGGCGACCAGCACGAAGTCGACCGGGATCACGTCGCTGCCCTGGTGCAGCATCTGGAAGTACGCGTGCTGGGCGTTGGTGCCGGGCTCGCCCCAGACCACCGGGCTGGTCGCGTACGGCAGCGCCTCGCCGGCAAGGTCGACGCGCTTGCCGTTGCTCTCCATCTCGAGCTGCTGCAGGTACGCCGGCAGCCGCGCCAGGCCCTGGTGGTACGGCGCGACGCAGCGGCTGCCAAAGCCGTGGAAGTTGCGGTACCAGACGTCGAGCAGGCCGAGCTGCAGCGGCAGGTTGGCCACCGGCGGCGCTTGGGCGTAGTGGCAGTCCATCGCGTGCGCGCCGGCGAGCAGTTCGCGAAACGCTGCGGCACCGATCGCGATCGCCAGCGGCAGCCCGATCGCGCTGCACAGCGAGTAGCGCCCGCCGACCCAGTCCCAGAGGCCGAAGCGGGTGTCGATGCCGAAGGCCGCGGCGGCGCTCGCGTTGCTGGTCAGCGCAACGAAGTGGCGCGCGAGGTGGCGCCCGCCCTGCGCCAGGAACCAGTCGCGCGCGACCTGCGCGTTGGCCTGCGTCTCCTGCGTCGTGAAGGTCTTGCTGGCGATGACGAACAAGGTGCGCGCGGGCTGCAGCGCGCCGAGCACGGCCTCGATGTCGTGGCCGTCGACGTTGGCGACGAAGTGCAGGCGGATGTCGGGGTGGGCCTGCGCGGCCAGCGCCTGCACGGCCAGCCGCGGGCCGAGCTCGCTGCCGCCGATGCCGATGTGCACGACGTCGCGGATGCCGCTGGCCGCCACGCGCACGCGCTCGGCGTAGTCGAGCATCGCGTCGAGCACCGCGTGGACCTCGGCGTTGTACGGCGTGGCCGCGCCGCGCGGCGCGCGCAGCGCGGTGTGCAGCGCGGCACGGCCCTCGGTCGGGTTGACGACCTCGCCGGCGTACATCGCGTCGCGGCGCCCGGCCACCCCGCACTCGCGCGCGAGCTCGAGCAGCAGCGTGCGGGTGGCCAGGTCCCAGAGGTTCTTCGACAGGTCGGCCCGGACCTCGGGCGCCTCGAGCGCGAAGCGGGCAAAGCGCTGCCCGTCGCGCGCAAAGGCCTCGCGCAGGTCGAGCGTGCGGCCGTGTGCCTGCCAGTGCCCGGCCAGCGCGGCCCAGGCGCTGCAGCGGTCGGCGCGCGGCGTCATGGCGTCATGGCGCGCGCAGCGCGGTGATCATGGCGTCGAGCCGCTCGGCGTCGGCGGCGAACAGGCGGATGCCCTCGGCGAGCTTGTCGCAGGCCATCGCGTCGGCGTTGAGCGCCCAGCGAAACGCCGGCTCGTGGTAGCTCAGCGCGTGCACCGGCGCACGCCGCGCGGCCTCGGCGTCGAGCTGGCGTGGCAGCGGTGCGTCGCTGGCCTGCAACTGCTCGAGCAGTTCGGGGCTGACCGTCAGCAGGTCGCAGCCGGCCAGCGCGGCGATCTGGCCGGTGTGGCGAAAGCTCGCCGCCATGACTTCGGTGGCGATGTCGAAGTGCTTGTAGTAGGTCCAGATCTGCGTGACCGTGCGCACGCCGGGGTCGTCGGCGCCGGCATGCGCGGCCTCGTCCCAGGCCGCACCGGCGGCCTTGCGGTGCCAGTCGAGGATGCGGCCGACGAACGGCGAGATCAGCGTCACGCCGGCCTCGGCGCAGGCCACCGCCTGCGGCAGCGAGAACAGCAGCGTCAGGTTGCAGGCGATGCCGTCGTGCTCGAGCGCGCGCGCGGCCTGGATGCCCTCCCAGGTGGCGGCGATCTTGACCAGCACGCGCGCGCGGTCGATGCCGGCACGATCGTAGAGCGCCAGCAGGTGGCGCGCGCGCGCGATCGTCGCGGCCGCATCGAAGCTCAGCCGCGCATCGACCTCGGTGCTGACGCGCCCGGGCACCCGCTGCAGGACCTCGACGCCAAAGCGCACCAGCAGCGCATCGGCGACCGCATCGAGCGGGCGGCCGCGCTGCCGCGCGACGACCTCGGCCAGCAGCGGCGCGTACTCGGGCTGCTGGACCGCGCGCAGGATCAGCGAGGGGTTGGTCGTCGCGTCGCGCGGTGCGTAGCGCGCGATCCGGTGAAAGTCGCCGGTGTCGGCAACGACGACCGAATGCTGGCGCAGTCGTTCGAGCTGGTTCATGGCCGGCAGCCGATCGGGGTGGTGTACGGCAAGGATGGTAGCGCGTCGACCGTGACACGAAACGGCAGGATGATGCAAGGTGTAGCACGCCGGCAGCCGTTGCAGCACGGCATCCGGCGCAGGCCGGGCGCGCGACGACGCGCTAGGTCGGCGGCGACGCCGGCGGGGCAGCGAGCAAGTCCTCGGCGCCGTAGAGGCCGGCCAGCTCGAGCAGCGCCGCGGGCAGCGCGGCCAGTTGCAGGCCGACACCGGCCTGCGTCGCCAGCCGCCGGCCTTCGAGCAGGACGGCGATCGCCGAGGTGTCGAACTGGCGCAGCGCCGCGGCGTCGACGCGCAGGCTGCCGCCGCGGCCGACGCCGCGCAGCGCAGCGGCCAGCGCAGCCAGCGTCGCGCTGGCCTCGCGGTGCGTCAGCGTCGCCGGCAGCGCGTAGACCGCGACACCGGCGCCGGCCTCAGTTGCGGACGGCACGGTTGCGCTCGGCCAGACGCTGGATCAGGCCGTCGACGCCGAACTGCGCGATCTCCTGGCCGAAGCTGGTGCGGTACTGCGGCACCAGCCAGACGCCGAGCACGTTGACGTCGTAGATCAGCCAGCGCTCGCCGACGCGCTCGAGGCGGTAGTCGAGCTGGATCGGGTCGCCGGCGCCGCGCACCTCGGTCTGCACGACGACGTCGGTCGCGCCCGGCGCGGCGCGCAGCGGGCGCAGGACGATGGTCTGGTCCTTGACCTGGGCCAGCGCGCCGGAGTAGGTGCGCACCAGCAGGGTCTTGAACTCGGTCTGCAGGCGCTCGCGCTGCTCGGGGGTGGCCGCGCGCCAGTGGCGGCCGACGGCCGAGGCCGTCATGCGCCGGAAGTCGACATGCGGCATGACCTTGCCGTCGACCAGGACCATGATGCGCTGCACGTCGCCGGCGCGGATCGCCGGGTCGGCGCGGATCGCGTCCATGACCTGCTGCGACAGACGCTGGATCAACGCCTCGGGGCCCTCGGGCTGGGCCTGGGCCTGCGCCGCCGCGGCGGCGAGGCCCAGCCACAGCAGCGCGGCAACGCCGAGCCGGCCGAGCCGGCCGAGTGACTTGAATCGGGTCCACATGGGGCGGGGTCCTTTCGGGTTGCGCTGCGCCGGCGCCGCCACCGGGCACGCGCAGTCTGCGTCAAAGTCGATGACGGCTTCCACGCCGCAGCTCAGCGCGGGGTTGACGGCGCGGCCGGCGGCGGCGCGCCGGCCTTGCCATCGTCGTCGTAGTCGTAGTCGAACGCTTCCTCCGCCTCGCCCGGCGGGCGGCCGTCGTGCACCTGGCTCTGGCGGCGCTGCAGGTGCGCGTCGCGCAGGAACTGGTAGCGGTCGAAGGCGATGTCGCGCAGCAACTGGTCGGCGCCGATCAGCACGCTGCGCCGGTGCACGACGTCGAGCGCGGTCGCGGCCCAGCGCTCGTGTTCTTGGCCCAGCCACATCGGCGGCGCGGCAGCCGAGTCGGCGACCAGACCGAACGAGTCGCGCAGCGTCGAGGGCCCGAGCAGCGGCAGCACCAGGTACGGCCCCGGCGGCACGCCCCAGCGCCCCAGGGTCTGGCCGAAGTCCTCGCTGCGCCGGTCGAGCCCGACCTCGCTGGCCACGTCGACCAGGCCGACCACGCCGAACACCGTGTTGACGGTAAAGCGCATGCCCATGTGCACCGCATCGAGCGGCTTGGCCTGCAGCAGATGGTTGACGCCCGACCACGCATCGCGCAGGTTGCCGAAGAAGTTGCCGACCGCGCTGCGCAGCGGGGCGGGCACGGCGGCGCGATAGCCGCGCGCCAGCGGCGCGAGCACGGCCTCGTCGACCGCCTCGTTGAACGCAAAGACGCCGCGGTTCCAGCGCTCGAGCGGGTCGGCCGGCGACGGCGCCAGCAGCACCGGCGCCGGCGCCGCGCCGCCCTCGGCGGCGGCGGGCACGCTGGCGCAGCCGGCCAGCGCCGCGGCCAGCGCCAGCAGCCCGGCGGCAGCGGCCCGACGCAATCGCGCCGGCCCGCTGCTCATGGCTGGCCCCCGGGCGCGGCCGGGGTGCTGCCGTCGGCGGCGCGGTCGAACAGGAAGCGGCCGATCAGGTCCTCGAGCACGACCGCACCCTGGGTCTGCGCGACGCGGTCGCCGGGCTGCAGCACGGCTTCGTCGGCGCCCGGGTCGATGCCGATGTACTGGTCGCCGAGCAGACCGGCGGTCAGGATCTTGGCGATCGAGTCGCGCGGGAAGCGCACCCGCGCGTCGACGGTCAGCGTGACCACGCCCTCGAAGGTCGCCGGGTCGAGGGTGATCGAGGTCACCCGGCCGACGTTGACGCCGGCGCTGCGCACCGGCGCGCGCGTCTTGAGCCCGCCGATGTTGTCGAAGCGCGCCTGCAGCACGTAGGTGTCGCCCTGGCCGAAGTAGGTCGTCAGGTTGGCCGCCTGCAGCGACAGGAACGCCAGCCCGACGATGCCCAGCAGCACGAAGCCGCCAACCAGCGTCTCGATGCCTCTCCTGCCCATGTGTGTGCCTGCCTGTGTCAAGGTGGTCACGACGTCGAGAACATCAGCGCCGTGAGGATGAAGTCCATGCCCAGCACCGCCAGCGACGAGATGACCACCGTGCGCGTCGTCGCGTGGGCCACGCCCTCGGGGGTCGGGTCGGTCTGGTAGCCCTGGTAGAGCGCGACCGCGGTGCAGAGGATGCCGAAGACGAAGGCCTTGATCAGGCCGTTGCCGACGTCGTCCCAGACGTCGACCCCGACCTGCATCGTGGTCCAGAAGTTGCCGCCGTCGAGCCCGATCAGCCCGACCGCGACGACCCAGGCGCCGAGTATGCCGATCGCCGAGAACAGCGTGGCCAGGATCGGCATCGCGATGATGCCGGCGAGCAGGCGCGGCGCGAGCACGCGCTCGCGCGGGTCGACGGCCATCATCTCCATCGCGGCGAGCTGCTCGCCGGCCTTCATCAGGCCGATCTCGGCGGTCAGCGAGGTGCCGGCGCGCCCGGCAAACAGCAGCGCGGTCAGCACCGGGCCGAGCTCGCGCACCAGCGCGAGGTTGACGATCAGCCCGAGCGACTCGGTGGCACCGAAGCGCGCCAGCGCGTAGTACATCTGCAGCGCCAGCACGAAGCCGACCGCCAGCCCCGAGGCCAGGATGATCAGCAGCGAGCGGTTGCCGATCGCGTGGACCTGGTGCACGACCAGCCCGAAGCGGCGCAGCGCCGCCGGCAGCGCGCGCAGCAGGTCGACGAAGAACAGCGCCGCGCGGCCGAAGCTCTGCAGCACGCCCAGCGTGCGCGCACCCACCTGTCGGACCAGCTCGGCCAGCGGCATCAGCAGCGCTCCGGCAGGCCCAGGTCCTGCGCCAGTGGCGGCGCCGGGTAGTGAAAGCGCACCGGGCCGTCGGGCTCGCCGCGCACGAACTGCCGTACCTCGGGGTCGGTGCTGGCCATCAGCTCGGCCGGCGTGCCCTGCGCGACGATGCGCCCGCCCGGCGCGGTCATCAGCACGACGTGGTCGCTGATCGCCATGCACTCGGGCACGTCGTGCGAGACGACCAGCGAGGTCGCGCCGGTGGTGTCGTTGAGCTTGCGGATCAGGTTGGAGGCCACGCCCATGCTGATCAGGTCGAGCCCGGCGAAGGGCTCGTCGTACATGATCAGCTCGGGGTCGAGCGCGATCGCGCGCGCCAGCGCGACGCGCCGCGCCATGCCGCCGCTGACCTCGCCGATGCGCAGCCCGGCCGCGCCGCGCAGGCCCACGGCCTGCAGCTTCATCAGCACGATGTCGCGCACCAGCGGCTCGGCCAGGTCGGTGTGCTCGCGCAGCGGGAAGGCGACGTTGTCGAAGACGCTGAGGTCGGTGAACAGCGCACCGAACTGGAACAGCATGCCCACGCGCCGGCGCAGGCCCTGCAACTGGCGGCGGTTGCGCGCATCGACCGCCTCGCCGTCGAACACCACCCGCCCGCGCGTGGCGCCGTGGATGCCGCCGATCAGCCGCAGCAGCGTCGTCTTGCCGCAGCCCGAGCCGCCGAGGATCGAAGTGACCTTGCCGCGCGCAAAGCGCAGCGAGACCCCGTCGAGGATCAGCCGGCTGGTGTCGTAGCCGAACGAGACGCGGTCGATGTCGATGAGGGTGTCGGCGGGCATGGGAAGCAACGACGGCGAGGCGCCGGTCACGCCCGCGCACCAGCCCCCACCGCGGCCGACCCGGGCAGGCCCCGGGGGTCGCCTGCCGATGCAGGGCCTTGGCATTCTGGCACGCACGTGTCACGCGCGCAGACGCCCCGCCACCGGCGGTCACCGCAGAGCGGCAACGCCCGACGGGGTGGCCGCCAACTGGACCTCGACGTCCATGAACGAGGCCACATCGCGCCCGTCGAGCCGCCCCGGCATGAACGCGGTGGCCAGGAACATCTGCTGCATGCGGGCGGCGGCCTCGCGGTCGAACCCGCTGGCGGCGAGCACCTGCACCGACGACACCCGCCCGTCGGCCTCGATGTATAGCCGCAGTTGCACCGGCATCCCGGTCGCCGCGACCGTATCGAGCAGGGTCTCGTCCGGCGCCGACAGCGGCAGCGGCGCGCGGTCGAGCGCCGACGAGGGCAGGTGCCGGCCGGGCCCGGCAGCCACCGGCGCCGACTCGACGACCACCGCTGCCGCGAAGGCCTGGGGCTCCGGCGCGGCGGCGGCGACCGGCGCGGCGGCGGCGGCCACCGCCGGCTGCGGCGACGCAAGCGGCGCCGGCGGCGGGTCGTCACCGGTGGCGACGATCCAGGCCTGCAGCACCCGTGGCGCCGCCGGTGCGGCCACCTGCAGCGGCAGGACCGCGACCGCCAGCACGGCGGCGTGCAGCCCGATGGCCGCCGCCGCAGCCCATCCGAGGGCGGACCCGCCAGGCATGCCGACTCCGGGGCAGTTCATTGCCGTTCAGTTGGCCACCGGCACCTCGCGCCAGTTCATCCGGCGCACCTCGAGCGCACCGCCGAGGTCCCAGGGCGCATTGCGCATCTCGCCGCGGCGGGTGCCGGCGTAGAGCCGGGTCGTGCCGCCGACGCCGAGGATCGCGACGTCGGTCAGGAAACCGCCCGCGACGAACGATTCGACGAGGCCGGTGGCGTCGACGATCACGCTGCGGCCGGCGGCCAGCGAGAAGGCCAGGACCCGCCCCGTGCCGCCGGGCTCGCAGGGCTCGGGCAGCGGCAGGTTGACACCGACCGCGACGACCCCGGCGTTGGCCGTGAGGTCCACGTTGACGCGCTCGGCGACGTTGGAGCCGGGTGCCCGCCGCAGGTCGTGGAACCAGCCCATCGGGTTGGCCGGCGCACTGCCGATGCCGGTCAGCAGCGAGGTGTTGGCATTGAGCTGCGCCCGCGTCAGCGGGAAACTCACGCCGCCGGGCAGCGTCGCCGGGGTGAAGAAGCCGCCGGCCTGGGCCGTGCCGTCACGGATGACGAAGATGCTCTGCGTCTGCGTGCTCGCGATGTCGGTATCGGCCAGCAGGCGGCCGGTGGCGACGACGACGTGCCGCGTGTTCGACGCCGGGTCGATCTCGACCAGCGGCCGGACGGTCACCGGCAGGCCGTTGCCGTTGGCGTCGGTGAGCCGGGCCAGCAGCGTCGGCGGGTCGTAGTAGGTGCCGCTGGCAGGGGTCAGGTCGAAGCGCCAGAGGTTGCCCTGCAGGTCGGCGGCGTAGACCGCGTCGGCGGTGAAGTCGCCGAAATTGGGCACGAAGGCCGCATGGTGGGCGAGGTTGATCGGCCCGGTGGCCGAGTTCGGCGTCGCGATCGCCTCGAGCAGGTCACCGGTGCGCGGGTTGACCAGGAACAGATAGCCGCGGCCGTCGACGTTGTTGTAGCCCGAGGTCAGCAGCACGACCCAGCCGTACTTGCGGGTCTTGACCAGGCTGGCGTCGCCGTAGCTGAAGCCCATGCGCGGGTCGGTGAACTCCCACAGCACACGCGAGGCGACCGCCGCCTCGCTGACCCAGGCGTTGGGGTCGGTGACGTCGATCGCGTAATAGCCGCGCCCGCCCTTGCCGAGCCCGCCGACCAGCACCGAGCGCCAGTCGGGCACGCTGCCGGTGGCGCCGACGGTGCGGCTGAAATCGACGTCGAAGACCAGCGGCGTGGCATCGACGTAGAAGCGGTGCGTGTAGTTCGGGTTGCCCAGCGCAGCCAGGCCGTGCGTGGCGGCGGTCGCGCTGTCGCCGTAGACGAAGCTGGGCAGGTAGGCAAACAGCTCGCGTCCGCAGTGGGTGCAAGGCGCGCCGCCGGCCACCGGGACGGTGCCGTCGAAGGCGTGCATCTTGCCGCCGTTGGCGCCGATGTAGACCACCGTGCGGCGGTTGGCGTGGGCGGCCTTGAACGCGCTGTAGCCGGGGTTGTAGGCGTCGAGGAACGGCGCGCTCGGCCGGCCGACCGCGTTGGCCTTGGAGCCGACGATACTGCCCAGCAGGCTGGTGCGCGCGCGGTAGCCCCGGCCGTTGGGGGCTTCGTTGTTGCGTGCGCCGCGCAGGTAGTCGACGAAGTCGGTCGCCGACTGAGAGCTCGCGCCGGGCACGCTGCCGAACGAAGCATAGTTCGTCCGCGGCCAGGTCGTCGCCGCGAGGTTGGCGGCGCGAAACGGAATCGCCGCGCCCGCGGAGCTGCAGCAGGTCACGACAATGCGCGGATCGGCGCCAAGGTTGCGCGCATCGAGCAGCGCATTGGCGCTCCACAGCGCCGGCGTGACCAGCGTCGGCGTGCCGTCGGCGGCGAAAGTCAGCGCATGCGCGTTGAGCTCGCCGGTCCAGCCCCTGGGGATGAAGCTCGCCGCATACGACACCGCACCCAGCGTCGTCAGCCGCGGCGTCGCGGTCGCGAAGGCCGTCGAGATCTGGCTGTCGTTCTCCAGCTCGATCCTGGCGAAGGCCCGCTCGAGCGACTGGCGGATCGCCAGCGGGTTGCTGGCGACGAAGTAGTTGTCGGGACGACGGTCGCTGCCGACCATCTCGCCGGTGGTGTGCCAGGCCGACAAGGGGATCGTCGTCGGGCCGTTGGCCGCGGCTGCCGGGTCGAAGCCAGCGGGCACGTCGAAGCCGCCATACTTGGCCGCCAGCCAGAACTGGTTGCGACTCTCGTAGGTCTGGCCTTCCAGCACGTCGAGCCAGTAGGTCGCGGCGGTCTGCATGTCGGGGATGTCGGGCCGCAGGTCACGCGTGCGCGCGTCGAAAGCCAGGCCGGCGATGAAGTACGAGTTGTTGCGCCCGGACGAGAAGGTGCCCAGGTTGGGCAACCCCTCGAGCTGGCCGACCATGTCGGTGGCCGCCCGCACGTTGACCGTGGCGTCGACCGGCCGCGTTGCCGTCTCGTCGGTGCTGGTGATCGTCGAGCCAGGCAGGTTGCGGTCGCGGTGCGTGTAGACGTCGCCGATGCCGAGGATGAAGTTGCGCTGGCACGAATACTGGATCGGGTCGTCCCAGGCCGTGATCACCGGGAAGCCATCGATCCACTGCCGCATCGTCGCGGCGCTGCCGGCCCCGGCCAGGCGGGAGTACGTCGGCACGTCACCGGCGTTGCGCAGGTAGCGCAGCGCCGCGTAGTACATCTCGCTGACCGGGTCGAACGACTTCATGCTGCCGGGCTCGACCTTGCCGAATTCGTTGAGGTAGTTGATGACCCCGCTGCGCGTGACGCTCACCGCATGGCCGGCGGCGGCCGCCGCGGCGGCGGTCGCTGCGGCATCGGCCGGGTCCGGGTTGCTGAGGAAGATGCCGGTGGCCGCGTCCCATTCGGCGCGCGGGTTGGCCGTGCTCGGTGCGCCAGGCACCGGTATCCGCGGCCCGATGGCCTTGAGCCGCGCGCGCAGCACGCCGCCGTCGCGCTGCACGTTGCTGTCGTTGAGGTAGCCGAACGCGCCAAAGCGCAGCGACATCGCATACTGCTGCATCAGCCCCTCGGGCTTGTGGTGGTTGCCGTAGGCCACGCAATTGGGCTCGAGACCGACCGCGGCATCGCAGACGCGCACGCGCATCTGGACGCGGTAGAACACGCCGGCGTTGAAGGTGCCGGCAGCGGCGCTCTGGCTGGTGTAGTCGACGACCGTCGTCGGTGCCGCGCACGACGCGCTGGCCGAACCACCGCCGCCGGAGTGGGTCGCTGCCGCCGTACAGGCCGGCGTGGCGGCGACCGAGCAGCTGTAGCTGTAGTTGTTGGTGCCGGTGCGGGTGACAGTGCAGCTCATCGCGTTCGGCGCAGCCCCCGCGCTGCAGCTCGCGCTCGCGCCGGTGGCCGGTGCCCCGCCGCTCGTGCTGCAGGTGAGGTTGGCCCCCAGGTGGGTCGTGCAGTTGAACGTGGTGTTGCCGCTGCTGTTGGTGTTGAACGTGCAACTGCGCTCAGGCGTGCCCGAGAAGTGCATCCAGGTGCCCAGCCCGTGCACGCGGCTGACGACCGCGGCGTTGCCGAACGGCGTGGCGGTGGCGGCGACGGCCGCAGGGATCACCTTGTCGGGGAACAAGGCCGTGCGCCCACCCTGCCCCGAGTGGCGGGTCTTCTCGATGATGGTCTGCGCGGTGGTGTCGACGACCCGGTGGCCACCGGTCAGCGTCCAGCGGAAGATGTCGAGCGAATGCATCGCCGCCCAGTTCAGGTAGTTGCCGCTCCACAGTGGCTGCGCCGCGGTGCTGACGCAACTGCGGTTGCTGGCCGAGACGACCGGTCCGACCGGGGTGAAGAAGCTCTCGCTGAGCGGCGAGCCGACGACGTAGCGGTAGCACTTGAGCGGGTCGAAGTAGCCGAGGAATTCGTGCGACGCGCTGTAGGCCTGGGTGCTCGGGTAGGCCGGCGTGTTGGCCGTCGGCCACTCGACCGACAGCGCCAGCAGCACGTTGCCCGGCACCTTGACGGTCGACAGCACCGGGGTGTCGGCGAGGTCGATCGCGCTGGCCTGCAGCGACAGCGAGGGCAGCGACAGCGCGGCCAGCAGGCACAGCGCGCGCGCGGCAGCGACGCCGGCACGCCACGGGGAGCATGAGAGGGTGGGCATGGGGACTCTCCGCGATCGGGGCAGTTCGGGGGACGTCGGTCACAGCGCGACCGTGGTCTGCAGGAAGGTCTGGGTGCCGCGCGGGCCGCTCACGCGCACACTGATGCGGTAGACCGGGCGCAGGTCACCGCCGGGCTTCTTGGTCGCCAGTTGCGCCGAGCCGCCCTGGTCGCTGGGCGAGGGCATGGCCAGGCACCGGGCGGCGTCGAAGGCGCCGGGGGCCACGCATTGCCGGTCGATGACGACGCGTGCGACGACGCCGTCGCCGACGTTCAGGTCGGCGCCGTTCATGCCGGCGGCGGCGAACGCGGTGTCGTCGACCAGCACGACCGGAATGCCGGCCGGTGTCGAAGCCAGCACCTGGGCCGAATAGTTGCTCGCCCCGCTGCTGGCCTGGCGGGCGGCCTCGGTGGCCAGCGCGCCCGCGTTGAGCAGGCCGATGGCCTGCCCGATGCCGGCCTCGCCGCGGTTGACCAGGTCGCGCTTGAACGCGAGGTTGCCGGCCAGCAACTGCGAGGTGTCCATCGAGCGTACCAGCGCGACGCCGCCGATCATCAGCAGCACCAGCGCGATCAGCGCAACGATCAGCACGACCCCGCGCTGGCGGGCAGCGCCGGCACGGCGCGCGTCGGGACGGCAGGGGGGCGACGTCATGACCACCTCAGTCGATCAGCAGGGCGTTGCGCAGCGGGATCGTCGACTCGACGGTCCGGTAGCGGAAGTTCTGCTCGCCTGCCGCCAGCACCCGGGTGTAGGTCAGCGCCGGGCCGAGATCGGAGAACAGCGTCAGTTGCGCCGGCGCGACGGGGTCGCGCTCGCGCAGCGCGGTGCGCAGGATCAGGCCGACACGCAGCGCCTTGATCCGCCCGATCGCCGTCGCCGCAGCGGCCGAGCCGTTCATCAGCTCGGCCAGCGTATAGCCGGCCGGCGCCGCGCCAGGGTCCATCCACTGATCGACCCGACCGTCGCCGTCACTGTCCACGCCGTAGAGCGCTTGCAGCTCGAACACGCCATCGGCAATGGCGCGCAGGTTGGGGCTGGGCGCGCCAGCGACGTCGGCGCCGGCGGTCTGCAGCAGGTCGTGGCTGAACAAGGTGTTGTTGTCACCGACGCCGATCAGCACGAAGCCCGGCGGGTTGCCGGCGCCGACGTTGCCGAGCTTCATCGCGACGGCCTGTTCGCTGAAGGTTGCGAGGGCGGTGCCGGCAATCGGCGAGACGGCGTAGCCGCCGCCGAGGTCGACGGCGCTGGCCAGGCCGCCGGCGAAGCCGGCCGCCACCTCCTGCACCATGCAGTCGGCAGCCGCACCGCCGGCAGCGGGCTGATCGGCGATCAGCAGCAGATCGCCCGCGCCCAGCGACACCGAGTTGGCCAGGTGGATCTGCCCGGGCGTCGCGAACGCCGTCGCCGCCGGGTCGACGGCCACGCGCGGCAGCAGCGGCACGTCGCCGAAGCCCCCCGCACCGCCCATCACGACGATCACGTCGGAGGGCCGCCCGCTGACCGCGGGGACAGTCTGCCCCGGCAGGATCAGCACCGGGGCCAGCCGGAAGCTGCCGGGCACGCCGGTGTTGACGCCGGCAAACGGTGCGGGCAGCGGCAGCGCACCGCGCGGCAGGACCGCGGTGCCGCGCGAGGCCAGCACGCGGCAGCCGAAGGCCATCGTCGTGTTGACGATGCGGCTGGCCGCCGGCGCCGTCGGCACGCCGGCCTGGGCGAAGCCCGAGCCCGCGCTGCGCACCCAGCGGTCGATGGCGTGCATCGCGAAGCTGCCCGACTGGCTGACGTCGTTGACCGAGGTCGTCGTGCGCTTGCGCCCTTCGTAGACCGCGAGCACGCCGAACACCGCTGCGGTCAGGATCATGCCGACGAGCAGCGTCACCATCAGCTCGACCAGGGTCACGCCGCGCTGGCGCGACGCCACCCGGTTGCGCAAGGCCACGGGCTTCATGGCTGGCTCACCCGGGTCACGAAGGTGCTGGCCGCGGCGGCATGCGGCGGCTGCCAGTTGATCGTCACGGTGACGATGCCCGCCGCGTCGGGCGCGCCGATCACGGCGTTGGCCTGCGGCAGCCCCGAGACCTGCGGGTCCTGCAGCCGCGCGGTCCAGGCCGCGACCGTGGCCGCCGGCAGCACCGTGGTCTGCTGGGTCCACATCTCGGTGACGATCTCGTTGGCCATCAGCGCCGCGCGCGAGCGGTCCTCGCTGTCGACCGAGAGCTGGATCGCGCGCGCCTGCATGCCGACCGCGCCCAGGATGCCCAGCGAGAACACCAGCAGGGCGACCAGGACCTCGACCATCGTCACGCCGCGCGCGAGGCGGCGCGGACGGCTGGCAGCGGCTCGTGCAAAGGTGCTTGGGTGCTTGTTCATTGGCAGGCGTCCGGTGCAGCGGGCAGGACCTTGGCCGGATCGGGATCGCACAGGCGCAGCCGCCCGCCGGGGAAGACCTGCACGCGCAGGTTGCGGTTGGCGCCGGCGTGCGCGATATCGATGTCGACCTGCGCGGCGCCGGCCGGCAGCACGCAGTTGACGCCCAGGCCGGTGGCGTTGTTGACCGCCAGCCGCCCGAGCGAGTTGAAGCAGATCAGCGCCGGCGCGTTGATCGCGACCTGCCGCGCCGAGGCGAACGTGCCGCCGGTGACGAAGAAGCGGTCGTTGACGGCCTCGTTGGCGACGATCGGCAAGGCCCGCACATACCAGTTCTGGCCGTTGGCCACCGGCGCCGCGAACAACGCCGGCGTCGCGTTGGTCAGTACCAGGGCAACCTGGCGGTTGCGCCGCACGGCCTCGGCCTGCGCGAGGCGCAGCGCGTTCTGCAACTCCTCGGCCGTCGTGCGCACGCTGGCGTTGGCCATCCAGACCCCGAAGCCCGGCACCGCGGCAACCAGCAGCAGGGCCAGCACCGCGAGCGTGACCAGCAGCTCGACCAGCGTGAAGCCGGCCGGCGCCGCAGCCGCAGGCGGCGCCCGCCGAGCGTCGACGACCTTCAGCACGCGCCGCCCCTGCGCGTGACCCAGCAGTTGCGCGGCACCGCGCCCCAGCCGGCCGGCAGCGCCGTGGTCTGCTGCAGACCCTGGTGGTTGATCGTGAACACAAAACCCGCCGACGCCCCGACCCCGGTGGCCGTCAGCAGGTAGCCCTGGTTGCTGGCCCCGGGGCCCCAGTTGCAGGTGATGTTGAAGTTGGCGTTGACCGGCATCGCGACGCCGCAGTTGGCGGCGTTCGATCCGTAGTGCCGGTTGTCCTGGTAGAACTGCTCGAGCATGGCGCGGGTGCCGCCCAGCAGGTTCGTCGCATCGGCCAGGCGCCCGCGCTGCAGGTGATCGACATAGCTCGGAATGGCCACCGCAGCGAGGATCGCGACGATCACGACGGTGATCATCACCTCGATCAGCGTGAAGCCGGCCATGGCGCCAGCGCGACGCGCGCGCCGGGCGCTGGGGGGTCTGCGGTCGCGCACGTCTGCACTCCTGGAAAGGTTCGATGGCCGGCAGTTTGTCGGCGGAATTCGCGGTGGGTTGTGTGAAATTGCGCCGCAAAAGCCCCCCAGCCCCGCGGGAGCGACCAGCGGCCGCCGCTACGCCGACGGACGGCGGCAGGCCTCGCGCATCACCGGCGACGAACGGCTGCGCGCCACCGACCGGTGGCGCGCCCGCGGGTCGCAGACCATCAGCGCGCCGCTGCCCGACCCCGCGCAGGCGCCCGCACCCCGCAGCGGCGCAAGCCGACGCCGGATCTGCGCCCCGGCAGGCCCGCATTTCCGGGCCTGCCCGTGGCCGGAGGCTGCCTAGACTGCCGTGCCAAGCCCGGTGCCGACCGTTTTCAGGACCGTCAGCGAACCGGGCCGCCACAGCGACCGCCCTGCCACCCCCATGTCCGCCTGGTTCTCCCCCGCCGGCACCGCCAGCCCCCAGGCCTGGGCGGCGCTGCGCGTGCGCCCGGACCTGGCCCTGGGCGCGCACTGCACGCCCGCGGCGCCCGGCGCACGCCCGCGCGTGCGGCTCTCGGCGGCGCTGCGCGGCGCCGACCCGGCGGCGCAACTCTGGCCCTGGCTGCGCGGCTTCGGCCGGCAGACCGCGGCCTGCGTCGTGCTGCCGGCGCGCGACTACCGCATCCTGCCGACCGAGGCTCCGGCCGTGCCCGCAGCCGAGCGGCGGCAGGCGCTGCGCTGGCAGATCCGCGACCAGCTCGACTACCCGGCCGACGAGGCCGTGGTCGACGGCCTGCTGCTGCCCGCGGCCATCGAGGGGGCGAGCGCACGCCGGATGTATGCGGTGGCCGCGCAGGCCGCCACCGTGCGCGGCTGGATGCAGGCCGCGCGCGTGGCGCGCATCGCGCTGCAGGCCATCGACATCCCCGAGACCGCGCTGCGCAACCTCGCGGTGCTGGCCGCCGGCGAGCGCGCGCATGCGCTGCTGCATCTGGGGCTGCGCAGCGCAAGGCTGGTCATCGTCTGGCAGCGCGAGCTCTGCGCGCTGCGCCAGCTCGACCTGTCGGCGTCGGCGCTGGCGGCAGCCGGCGCCGGCGAGCGCGCCGGGCAGGTCGAGCGCATCGCGCTCGAGGTGCAGCGCACCGCCGACGCCTTCGCCCGCCAGTTTCAGGGCGTGCGGCCCGAGGCGCTGTGGACCTGCGCCGAAGCCGCCGACGCCGCGCTGGTGCCCGAACTCGCCGAGCTGCTCGCGCTGCCGGTGCGGCCGTTTGCCGCCCACGAGCACCTCGACATCGCCGACGGCCGCGGGCTCTACGACGCCGCCGAGGCCGTCGACTACACGCTGGTGGTCGGTGCTGCGCTGCGCCAGTGACCGCCGGATCGCCCAGGCATGCCGCAACAGCTCAACCTGCTCGACCCGGGCCTGCTGCCACCGCGGCGGCGGCTGACCGCCGCGCGGTTCGCGCTGCTGCTCGCGCTGGCCTGCGGCGCGGTGCTCGCGCATGCGCTGGCGGTGCGCAGCGAGCTCGCGCTTGCGCTGCGGCTCGACGCGCCCGCGCAGGAAGCCGCCGAGGCCGCGCCGGCCGACGCCGAACTGCAAGCGCTGCAGCAGCAGGTCGACCGCAACGCGCGCCTGCTCGCCACGCTGGGCGACGATCGGCCGGCGCCGGCCGCCGCGGCCGAGCTGCTCGCCGCGGTCGTGCAGGCGCTGCCGCCGACGGTCTGGCTGGCCGAGCTCGAGTGGCATGCGGCGGGTGGCCTGCGCGTGCACGGCGGCACGCTCGACCCGCAGGCGCTGAGCGCCTTCAGCCAGCGCCTGGCCGCGGTGCCGGCGCTGGCCGGGCTGCCGATCGCCACCGTACGGCTCGAGCCGCGCGTCGTCGACGGCGACGCTGCGGCTGCCGACGGCGCGCCGCTGCCGCCGGTCGTGCCGGCGCATTGGTACACGCTGGTCGCCGGCACGCTCGCCGCTGCGCCGGCCGCGCACAGCCGCTGAGGCCCGCGATGCTGCGGCCCCGCCTCGAAGCGCTGCGCCAGGCCTGGCGCCGCCAGGCCGCGCGCTACGACGCGCTGCCGCGCCGTGACCGCGTCGCGCTGCTCGGCGCCGGGCTCGCCCTGGCCGCGGCGGCCGAGTTCCTGTTCGTGCAGCCGATGGTCGCCCGTGCCGCGCTGATCCAGGCCGCGGTCCACGAGCAGGCGCAGGCCGCGGCCGACGAGCAGGCCCGGCGGCACGACGAGCAGGCCGCCGCGCTGGCCGCGCTGCACGCCCGGCTCGGGCAGCAGCAGCGCCAGTTGCAGGCGCTCGGCCACGGCGCGCACGGCAGCGAACGGCTGGGGCCCTGGCTGCAGCGCAGCCTGGCCGTCCAAGGCGTGCGGCTCGACGCCCTGCGCGAGCTCGGCAGCGAGGCCGTGGCCGACCCCGCCGCACCGGCCGATGCCGCGCCCGATGCCGCGACCGCGGCCACCGAGGCGCCGCCGTCGGTCTGGCGTCACCGTGTCGAGCTCACGCTGGGCGGCCCGAGCGCCGCGCTGATCGAGGCCGTGCGCAGCCTGGATGCGCGCATCCCGCCCGCGCGCATCGAGAGCGTGCGGCTGGCCGGCCAGAGCGACGCCGCGGTGCAGGCCGTCGTCGTGCTGCTGCACACCAGCCAGGAGCCGACATGGCTGGTGTTCTGACCCGCTGCCTGCGGCCAGCCGCTGGTCTGCTGCTGGCGCTGGGCGCGCTGCGCGCGGCCGCGCTGGGCCCGCAGGCCCCGTTCACGCCGGCGCCCGCACGCGCCGCAAGCGCCGACGCCGCGGCAGCCACCGGCGCCGCCGCGCCGGCCGCCACCGGCCTGGCCGGCGTGCGGCTGGGCCGCGCGCCGCTGGCGCTGATCGACGGCCGATGGTGGCCGCCCGGGGCCAGCCTGCCCGATGGCGCGCGCCTGCTGGCGATCGACGCCCAGGGCGTCGTCCTGCGCCACGCCGATGGCCGCAGCGAGCGCCGCGCGCTGCAGCCGCAGACCGCCACCCTGGTCGCGCGGCCAGCCCCCCGACCCACTCCGGACCGCCAGCCATGAGCCTTCCCGCCCGCGCCTGCAAGACCGCCACCGTCGCCCTGGCCGCGCTCGGCCTGCTGCACGGCTGCGCCCTCGGCCCGCCGCCGGCGGCCACGCAGACCGCGATCGACGCCGTGCTGCAGCAGGCCCAGGCGCCGCGCCCGCCGGCGCCGGTGCCCGAGGCGCTGACGCGCGCGCTGCTGCCGCCGCTGAGCGCGCAGCAGATCGCGCCGGCGGCGATCGTCGAGCCGCGCTTCGACCTGCATGTGACCAACGCCCCGCTGCCGCAGGTGCTGCACGCGATCGGCTCGGGCTCGCGCTACAGCATGCTGGTCTCGCCGGCGCTGGCCGGCAGCGTCAGCCTCAACCTGCGCGAGGTCACCGTGCGCGAGGCCCTGGCCGCGCTGCAGGAGCTGCACGGCATCGAGTACCGCTTCGACGGCACGCGCGTCTTCGTGCAGCCGGCCACGCTGCAGACCCGGCTGTTCCAGGTCAGCTACCCGGCCGCGCGCCGCCAGGGCCGCAGCGAGACGCGGGTGGTCTCGGGCTCGATCACCGCCAACGCGCCCGGCGCCGGCGGGGCCGCGGGCGGGGCCGCGACCGCGGCCGGCGCCGGCTCCTCGCCCGACGGCAGCCAGGTCTCGACGACGCAGGACGCCGACTTCTGGCGCGAGCTCGAGGCCGCGCTGCGCGCGCTCGTCGGCGCCGAGGGCGGGCGCCAGGTCACGCTGAGCCCGCACACCGGCGTCGTCGTCGTGCGCGCCTTCCCGGCCGAGCAGCGCGAGGTCGAGCGCTTCCTGCAGGCCTCGCGCCTGGCCGTCGAGCGCCAGGTCATGCTCGAGGCCAAGATCGTCGAGGTCGCGCTGCGCGAGGGCTTCGAGAGCGGCATCAACTGGGCCAACTTCGACGCCGCCGGCAACCACCGCTTCTCGGCCGGCGTCGACACCAGCCGCATCAACATCCCCGGCAGCATCGGCCGCCAGGCCGGCATCGCCACCGGCTCGCTGGTCACCGGCATCGACGCCAGCACGACGCCGCCGACCGTCATCCCGACCACCCTGGGCCAGTTGCTGGCCAGCCCGCTGGCCGGTGGCGGCAGCGGCGCGCTCGGGCTGGCCTTCACGCGCAACAGCTTTGCCGCGCTGCTGAGCTTCATGGAGACGCATGGCAGCGTGCAGGTCCTCAGCAGCCCGCGCGTGGCGGTGACCAACAACCAGAAGGCGCTGCTGCGCGTGGGCAGCGACGACTTCTTCATCACCAACGTCTCGACCAGCACGACGACCACCGCGGCCGGCTCGGTGACCACGCCGACGATCCAGACCCAGGCCTTCTTCAGCGGCATCGCGCTCGACGTCACGCCGCAGATCGACGAGAGCGGCCAGGTCACGCTGCACATCCGCCCGAGCGTCAGCAACGTCAGCGAGCGCACCCGCATGATCAACCTCGGCACGCTGGGCAGCTTCACGCTGCCGCTGGCCAGCGCGGCGATCAACGAGGCCGACACCGTCGTGCGCGTGCAGGACGGCGTCACGGTGGCCATCGGCGGGCTGATGAGCCAGACCCAGAGCCGCGACGACGCGCGCGTGCCCGGTGCCGGCGACCTGCCCGGCCTGGGCAGCCTGTTTCGCCGCGAGCAGCGCGACCTGCGCAAGCGCGAGCTGGTCTTCCTGCTGCGCCCGACCGTGATCCAGGGCAACGCGCAATGGGCGCGCGACCTCGCCCGGACCGGCGAGCGCATCCGCGCCTACCCCGTCGCGCCGCGCGAGCGGCTGGCGCTGCCGGCAGCGCACCCGGGGACGCAGCAATGAGCGTTTACCTGCCGCATTTCGGGCTGACCGAGGCGCCGTTCGGGCTGACCCCCGACACCGGCTTCGTCTACGCGCGCGCCGCGCACCAGCAGGCCCTGGCCACACTGTGGCTGGCGCTGGCCGACGGCGAGGGCTACGTGCAGGTGCGCGGCGAGGTCGGCACCGGCAAGACGCTGCTGTGCCGGGCGCTGCTCGAGCGCCTGAGCGCGGCCGGGCGGCGCTGCGCGTACCTGCCCAACCCGGCGCTGACGCCGCGCCAGTTGCTGCTCGCGCTGTGCCGCGAGCTCGAGCTCGACGCCGACGAACGCGCCAGCGCCGGCGCGCTGCAAGCCCGGCTCGAGCGTGCGCTGATCGCCGGCGCCGGCGACGGCAGCGCCACCGTCGTCTGCATCGACGACGCGCAGGCCATGCCGGCGCCGACGCTGGAAGCGCTGCGGCTGCTGTCGAACCTCGAGACCGCCAGGCGCAAGCTGCTGCAGGTCGTCTTCTTCGCGCAGCCCGAGTTCGACGCGCTGCTGCGCGAGCCGCTGCTGCGCTCGCTCGACAGCCGCATCGGCCATGCCGTCGAGCTGCCGCCGCTGACCCGCGCCGAGGCTGCGCGCTACCTCGACCACCGCCTGCTGGTCGCCGGCTGGAAGGGCGGCCCGGTATTCGGCACCTTCGCGCGCTGGCTCTGGCACCGCGCCAGCGCCGGCGTGCCGCGCCGGCTCAACGTGATGGCGCACAAGGGCCTGCTGCTGGCCTACGGCGCCGGCCGCCACCGCGTCGGCTGGCGCGAGGCCTGGTGGGCCTGGCGCGACAGCCGCCGTGCACAGCCTGGCCCGGCGCGCACCGCTCGCGCCTGGGCGGCCCGGCCGTCTCCCGAAAGCTAGAGGTCCGCGATGAGTGCGATCAACCGCATGCTCACCCAGCTCGACGCGCGCGGCGCGCCGCGCCCCGCGGGTGCGCCGCCGCCCGCGCCGGGCCCGGCCGCGGCCGCCTCCCGGCGCCGGCTGGCGCTGATCGTCGGCGCCGGCGCGCTGGCGCTGGGCGTGCTGCTGGCGGCCGAGCTGCCGGGGCTGGGCCCGGCGCCACTGGCCGCGCAGGCCGGCGGCGCAGGCGCTGCTGCGCTGGCGGCCGAGCCCCCCGCTGCCGACGCCACGCGGCCCGCCAGCGATGCCGCTGCGGCTGCCGCGGCGCCGGTCGCCACCGGTACGCCCGCAACCGCGGCGCCGATACCGGCGGTGACTGCGGTACCGGCGGTGCCGTCGGCGACGCCCCGCGCCGCTGCCACCGCGCCCGCGCCGTTGCCGGCCAGCGCGGCGGTGCCCGGGCCCGACGTCACCACGCTCGCCGCCGCGCGGCTGCCGCTGCCGGCGCCGCCGATGCCCGCGCGCATCGAGCGCCGCAACCTGCCGCCGGCGCCTTCGGCGCAGGCCCGCGGCCTGCTCGCGCAGGCCCAGCAGCAGGTCCAGCTCGGCCAGAGCGACGCCGCGCGCGCGCTGCTCACCCAGGCGCTGGACCTCGACGCCGGTCTGGTCGCCGCGCGCCAGCTCGCTGCCGTGCTGGCCTTCGAGGCCGGCGAGGCCGAGGCCGCCGAAGCCTTGCTGCGCGCCGGCCTCGGCCTGCCCGCCAGCAGCGCCGAGACGACGCGCACGCTGGCCTTCGCACTGGCCCAGGTGCAGGTCGCCCGCCACCGCCACGAGGACGCGCTGCAGACCCTGGACGCGCACGCGCTGCGCAGCGCCCAGGCCGCAGGCCTGCGCGCCGCGGTGCTGGCCCAGCTCGGGCGCTACACGCAGGCCCGCGAGGCCTACGAAGCGGCGGCGCGCCAGCAGCCCGACAACGCGCAGTGGTGGTTCGGCCTGGGCGTGACGCTCGAGTCCGAGGGCCAGCCGGCGCTGGCCCGCCAGGCCTACCAGCGCGCGCTGCTGGTCGGCCTGCCCAGCGCGCAGCTCGAGCAGTACGCCCAGCAGCGCCTGCGCACGCTGCCCTGACCCGCCGCCCACCGCCGCGAGACCGCCATGGACCGCCCCGTCGCCCCCTTCCTGAACCCGCAGCGCTTTCGCCTCGGCGAGGTGCTGGTCAGCCAGGGCCTGATCGACGAGGCCCAGCTCGCGCAGGCGCTGGCGCACCAGCAGCGCAGCGGGCGCAAGCTCGGCCACGCGCTGATCGACCTCAGGCTGGTCAGCGAGGCCCAGATCTGCGAGGTCGTTGCCCGCCAGCTCGGCATCGCCTACGTCGACCTGATGCGCCACCAGCTTGACCCCGAGCAGGTGCGCCGGCTCAGCGAGACGCAGGCGCGGCGCTTTCGCGCGGTCGTGCTCGGGCCCAAGGCCGGCGGCGTCGAGGTCGGGCTGGTCGACCCGGCCGACCTGGTCTCGCTCGACCAGCTCGCGCGCGTGCTCGGCCAGCCGGTGCTGCCGGCGGTGGTCAGCGAGGAGGCGCTGCTGGCGACCATCGAGCGCATCTACCAGCGCAAGGAGGCCATGGCCAGCCTGGCGCGCGACGTCGCCGCCGACCTCGGCGGCGCCGGCGCGGTCAGCCTCGGCGGCGTCGACCTCGAGGCCAGCGGCGAGGACGCGCCGGTCGTGCGGCTGCTGCAGACGATCTTCCAGGCCGCGGTCGCCCGCGAGGCCTCGGACATCCACGTCGAGCCGCAGGAGGCCGCGCTGCAGATCCGCTTTCGGGTCGACGGCGCGATGCAGGTGCAGAGCACGCCCGATGCGCGCATCGCCGGCGCGGTCGTGCAGCGCATCAAGCTGATGGCCGCGCTCGACATCGCCGAGAAGCGCCTGCCGCAGGACGGGCGCTTTCGCGTCAAGGTCGGCGACACCACGCTCGACGTGCGCGTCTCGACGCTGCCGACGCAGTACGGCGAGGCGGTCGTGATGCGGCTGCTGGCGGCGCACCCGCAGCGCTCGCGGCTCGACGCGATCGGCATGCCCGAGGCGATCCTGGCGCGCTTGCGCGCGGCGCTCGGCGGCTCCTCGGGTCTGGTGCTGGTCACCGGCCCGACCGGCAGCGGCAAGACGACCACGCTCTACGCCTGCCTGACCGAGATCAACGCCCCCGACGTCAAGATCATCACCGTCGAGGACCCGGTCGAATACCGCCTGCCCGGGCTCAACCAGGTCCAGGTCAACGACAAGGTCGAGCTCGGCTTCGCGCGCGTGCTGCGCTCGTGCCTGCGCCAGGACCCCGACGTCATCCTGGTCGGCGAGATGCGCGACACCGAGACCGCCGAGATCGGCCTGCGCGCGTCGCTGACCGGCCACATCGTGCTGTCGACGCTGCACACCAACGACGCGGCGAGCGCGCCGATGCGGCTGCGCGACATGGGGGTCGCGCCGTTCATGGTCGCCACCGGGCTGCGGCTGATCATCGCGCAGCGGCTGGTGCGCCGCATCTGCGCGCAGTGCCGCGAGCCGGCCGAGGCCGGCGCGCACGAGGCCGAGTGGCTCGGCGCCGACCTGCGCCAGGGCGACGGCCGCTACCGCGTCTTCCGCGGCCGCGGCTGCAACACCTGCCACCACAGCGGCTACAAGGGCCGCATGGCGGTCTACGAGATGGTCGAGATGACGCCCGAGCTCGTGCGCCTGGCCAACGCCGCCGACCCCGGCGCCTTCGTCGCCCGCGCGCGCAGCGACTTTGCCGAGCACACGCTGCGCCGCCATGTGCTGGCGCTGCTGGCCACCGGCGAGACCACGGTCGCCGAGGCGATGCGCGTGGCGATGGCCGACGCCGGCGACTGACCGCCACCGCCGACCCGACGAGCCCTACCGATGCCGCAGTACGCCTGGACCGGCCGCGACGGCGCGCAGGCGCCGCAGACCGGGCTGCTCGATGCCGGCAGCGCGACGCAGGTCGCCGACGCGCTGGCCGCGCGCGGCATCACCCCGGTGTCGATCGCCCCGCACGCGCCGCCCGTCGAGGCCGGCGACCTGCTCTCGCGCTGGGCGCGCCGCAGCCGCATCGACGACGCCGAGCGGCTGCTGCTGACGCACCAGTTGCACACCCTGAGCCGCGCCGGCGTGCCGATCCTGCAGGCGCTGGCCGGCTTGCAGTCGTCGAGCGAACACCCCGGCCTGCGCGCGCTGCTGGCCGGGCTGCGCCAGGGCCTGGACGCCGGGCTCGAGCTGTCGCAGGCGATGGCCCGCCGCGGCGACGTCTTCGACCGCTTCTACGTCTCGATGGTGCGCGTGGGCGAGACCACCGGCCGGCTCACCGAGACCTTCGACAGCCTCTACCAGCACCTGGACTTCCAGCGCCACATGCGCGAGCAGATCGCCGCGGCGCTGCGCTACCCCAAGTTCGTGCTGCTGGCGATGGCCATCGCGGTGGCGATCATCAACGTCTTCGTGATCCCGCAGTTCGCGCGCGTCTTCGCCAACGCCGGCGCCGAGCTGCCGCTGATGACGCGGGTGCTGCTGGGCACCTCGGAGTTCTTCGTCGCCGGCTGGCCGCTGCTGCTGCTCGGCGCGGCCGGGCTCTGGCTCGGCACGCGCGCGCTGCTGGCCGTGCCGCGCTGGCGCCGGGCCTGGGACCGCTGCAAGCTGCGGCTGCCGGTGGCCGGGCCGATCCTGCACCAGGGCGCGCTGTCGCGCTCGACGGCCAGCCTGGGCCTGGCGCTGCGCAGCGGCGTGCCGGTGCTCGATGCCCTGGGCCTGGCTGCCGCAGTCGCCGACAACACGCACATCGAGGCCGCCATCGTCGCGATGCGCGCCGACATCGAGCGCGGCGAATCGGTGCTGCGCAGCGCGCGCAAGGCCGGCGTGTTCTCGCCGATCGTGCTGCAGATGGTCATGGTCGGCGAGGAGTCCGGCACGCTCGACCGCATGCTCGAGGAAGTCGGCCGCATGTACCGCCGCGAGGTCGAGGTCGCGCTGAAGTCGATGTCGCAGCAGATCGAGCCGATCCTGATCCTCTTCCTCGGCGCGCTGGTGCTGGTGCTCGCGCTGGGCGTGTTCATGCCGATGTGGGACCTGGGCAAGGCGGCGCTCGGCTGAGGGCCCCCGCCACCGGCGGGCTCAAGTCCGCACGCAGCGCGCCGATACCCAAGCAGCAACCCGGTTCATCACTGTCAGGAGTCCAGCCATGCCACCGCGCCGCCAGAACGGCTTCACGATGGTCGAACTTATCGTGGTCATCATCATCCTCGGCATCCTCGCCGCCGTCGCGCTGCCGCGCTTCACCAACCTGCAGCGCGACGCGCGCATCGCCAAGCTCAACGCCGCCAAGGGTGCGGTCGCCTCGGCGTCGGCGCTGGTGCATGGCACCGCGGTGGCGCGGCACAACGTCGTGCAGCCGGTCTGTCCCGGGCCGGGCGTGGGTGCCAACCCGCCCATGATCCCGGCCAGCGGGACCGGCAACCTGTGCACGCCCAACGGTCGGATCGCGATCACGCTGCTGTACCCGGCGCCGACGCTGGCCGGCATCGTCGCCGCGGCCGGGCTGGTGCAGGTCAACGGCACGCCGACGGCGGCCCAGCTCGCCGCCGACGGCTGGGCCACTGCCGGCGCACCCGGCGGCGGCATCAGCATCCGCGTCGCGGGCGGCCCCACCCCGGCCAACTGCAGCTTCAGCTACACGCCGCCGGCCACGCTCGGCCAGGCGCCGACGATCAGCGCGGTGACGACCACCGGCTGCTGAGCGCGAGCCGCCTGAATCCAGGCACGCACCGGGGCCATGCCGATGCAGCCCGCGCCGGCCCCGGGTCGCCGCGGGCGCGGCTTCACGATGCTCGAGCTGATCGTCGTGATGCTGATCGCCAGCGTCCTCGCCACCGTCGCGCTGCCGCGGCTGGCCGACCGCAGCGCGCTGCAGGAGCGCGGCGCGCGCGAGCAGTTGCGCGGCCTGCTGCACACCGCGCGCCAGACCGCGGTCGCCCAGGGCCGCGACCTGTGTGTGCTGCTGGCCGGCACCCAGGCCCGGCTGGTGCACACCGCCGGCGCGGCCTGCAACCCGGGGCTGCCGGTGCTCGGCCGTGACGGCGCCGGCGCGCTGGCGGTGACGATGCCCGCCGGCGTGAGCCTGTCCGGGCCGGCCGCGCTGCGCTTCGGCAGCCGCGGCCAGTTGCTGGCGGCGGGCGACGTCGCGATCGGCGTCGGCAGCCTCGGCGTCGTCGTGCGGCGCGACACCGGGTGGGTCGAATGAAGCCCGCGGCAAGACCGGCGCGCTGCCTGCCGCGGGCCACGCCAGCGGCGCGCGGCTTCACGCTGATCGACGTGCTGGTGCTGCTGGTCCTGCTCGCCCTGGTCGCCGGCTCGCTGACGGTGCTGTTCTCGCGGCTGGCCAGCGCCTCGGCGCTGGCCCTGCGCGAGCGCGAGGCGCTGACCGTGGCGCTGGCGCTGGTCGAGGAAGCCGCGGCGATGCCCTTCACCTTCTGCGACGCCGACGACGCCCGCGTGCGCACCGCCAGCGCCGCCACGCTCGGCCCGGCGGGCTGCGCCAGTCTCGTCGATGCGCTCGGCCCCGAGCCCGGCGAGAGCCGCTACGGCCCCAGCCGCTTCGACCATGTCAGCGACTACGCCGGACTGCTCATGCCCGGCCCTGGCTGCGCCGGCGGCCTCTGCTTGGCCGACGGCAGCCTGCTCAACCCGCCCGGCAGCGCGCTGGCCGGCTGCAGCGCGCGCATCGACGTCACGCCGCAGGCCCTGCCCGGCGTCGCCGCGCTCGACGCCTTCGGCCGCGCGCAGGCGCTGCGCGTGAGCGCGCGTGTGCGCTGCCCCGGCCGCGCCGATGCGGTGGTCGACACCGTGCGCGTGCGCCACGCGCCGCGCAGCCCGTGACGTGGCCCTGAGCCACCTGCCATGAGCCTGCGCTCACACCACCGAACGCGCCACCGGATGCGCTCGCGCCCGCGCGGCTTCACGCTGGTCGAGCTGGTCGTCAGCCTGACGCTGATCGGCCTGCTCGCGCTGGCCGCCGCGCCGCTGCTGCGGCTGCCGCTGGCGGCCTGGAGCGAGGCCAGCCTGCGCGCCGAACTGGGCCGCAGCGCCGAGGCCGCGCAGACCCGCTTCGCGCTCGACTTGCAGCGTGCGCTGCCGCACAGCCTGCGCGTGCGGCAGGTCGGCACGCGCACCCTGGTCGAGTTCATGGAGGTGCGCGCCAGCGGCCGGCTGCGCGCCGGCGTCTCGGGCGCGGCGCAGGCCTGCCCGGCGAGCTGCTCGGCCACCGGCGCCAACGACGTGCTCGAAGCCGGCTGCGCCGACGACTGCTTCACCAGCCTCGGCCCGCTGCTGCCGCTGGTGGCGGGTGACGCGCCGCAGGTCGGCGACTGGGTCGTCGTCGGCGCGCAGGGCGCCGGGGTGCCGGGCGGCGACCCCTGGTTCGGCGGCAACCTGCGCGTGGCCGGCGGCGTCAAGTCGCGCCTGACCGCGCTGGCCGCCGCACCCGACGGCCAGCGCCTGCAGATCGACGCCCACGCCTTCCCCGCACTGCCGGCCGACCGCCGCGTCTGGCTGGTCATGCGGGCCGTCACGCTCGAATGCGACCCGGCCGGACGGCGCCTGCTGCGCCACAGCGGCTACGCGATGTCGGCCACGCAGCCGGCGGCCTTCCCGCCGGGCAGCAGCGCGGTCGTCGCCACCGGGCTCGACGCCTGCGCGATGCGCTACACCCCGGCCGGCAGCGGCGGCGGCGTGCTCAGCGTCACGGCGCGCTTCGCCGCCGCCGTTGCCGGCGGCGCGCCGCAGACCACGCAATGGACCGCGCAGTACGCCGTGGTCGGCGGGCGATGAAGGCCAGCCGCACACCGAGCGCCAGCGCGCTGCTGGCCTGGCGGAGCCGCCCGAGCATCGGCCGCTCGACGCGGTGGCCGTTTCGCCCACGCAGCGGCGTCGGTACCCGCGCCGGCCCCTGTACCCACGCGTGGCAACGCGCCCAGCGCGGTGCGTCCGGGCTGCTGATCCTGGCCGTGCTGGTCGTGCTCTCGGGCCTGACGGCCTACGCCTTCGGCCTGGTCAGCCAGGCCAGCGCCGGTCTCGGCGGCGACCACGCCCAGGCCCGCGCGCGACTGGCCGCGCAGGCCGGGCTCGACTGGGGGCGCTGGCGGGTGATGACCCCGGCCACCCCGCTGTGCCCGGCGGCGCAGAACCTCGCCGGGCTGCCCGGCGCGCTCGCCGGTGTCACGGTGACGCTGCGCTGCCAGGCCGGCCCGCCGCGCGTCGAGGGCGGCGTGACGCGGCGCACCTACACGCTCGTCAGCACTGCCTGCAGCGTGCCGGCCGGCGGACTGTGCCCGAGCGGCAGCACGGCCGCCGGCTACGTGCAGGCCGTGGCATCGGGGCAGGTCACGCGGCCCTGAGCCGGCGTCAGTCCGGCGCGGCCCTGGCCCCGGCCTGACGCCGTGGGTGCCGGATCGGGGCGGTGGGGTGCCGCCCCGGCAGGGCACCACCACGGTGGACGGCCGAGGCCGGTGGGTGGCTGCCGCAGCGAAGTAAAGGAGGAGCGGCGGGCGCAGCCCGTCGCGGGG
>Ga0207951_100121_pt1 | contig 50629 bp, 47 predicted proteins | sample Subbio12Aug_8Bad_FD_184830 | JGI IMG/M metagenome (GOLD analysis project Ga0207951, IMG submission 184830) | Serpentinite rock and fluid subsurface biosphere microbial communities from McLaughlin Reserve, California, USA - CR12Aug_8Bad (SPAdes) | ecosystem: Environmental > Terrestrial > Deep... | reverse complement strand
TTTAATCGTAGCGCAACCCTTTAGGGTTGCTTCTGATGCCTGCCTGCGGCAGGCAGGCAAGGCTGAAGCCTTGCTCTACGAATCACCGAATAGGTGATATTTTTTTCAGGTTAAGGTCTTTTTAGGGGAGCCCCTTTGTGGGCTTCCAGATTGGGCGGCCACAGAGGGCCGCCCCTACGTTATACCAAAATCTTATGAAAGAATCGCTCAATTTAGGTAAAAGTTTTCTTTGGTGCGGTTGAAATAACCCAATTGGAGAGAGGGAAATTCTTTTTTAAGAATCTCAATCATCTTTTGAATCCCCACCCCCTCCCCTTTTCCCATTGCCTGAAGATAGAGATCCGGATCAATGTTTAGATTCCGCAATTGGATGAGATCGAGATTCGTTTTTTCAATGAACTTGATCAATCCCCCTATCTCCGTCTCTCGGTCCGTAAATCCCGGAAAGACGAGAAGGTTGATAGAAGTGTAGATCCCCTTCTCTTTTGCAAGTATCAGGGAATCCGCCACCTTTCCAAAGGTATACCCCTTCGGTTTGTGGTAACGGTTGTAATATTTCGGATGAGGACTGTTGAGGGTCACACGGATGCTATCGAGCCCCGCATCACACAACTTCTCAACCCGTTTTGGAAAACTTCCGTTCGTATTGAGATTGATCGTCCCCTGATCGGTCTCTTCGCGAAGTCTCCGGATCGACCTCTCCAGAAGTTGCCACTGCATCAATGGCTCTCCTTCGCAACCCTGACCGAAGCTGACAATCGCATCCTCTGCTTCTTTCAAATGAGGCAAGGTAACTTCCACGATTTCCTCCCGGGTCGGCGCGAAACCAATCCTCTCCATCGAGGCCGGACAGCATTCTGATGGTTGAAGTGAAATACACCCTATGCAGGCCGCATTACATGACGGAGAGGCGGGCAAAGGACATTCCCACCGCCGGAAGAAGACATTCTTCGCCGCAAAGCAATGATACTCCAGGGCGCACCTCGCAAGCTGCCGAAGGAGCCGGTTCCGGGAGTTTGCCTTCAGTGAGATTTCAACCTTTCTTTTTAAAAGGCGATCATTACCAAAATATTTGGGATCCCAGTGCGGGTTGGGATCGATGAGCAGGCCCGGGGCGCAGAATTTTCCGTCTCTCCAGCCCACGGAACTGTAAGCCCACAGGGGAAGCGCAGGAGCTCCTGTTCTCATCTGAGCGGCTGGAAGGAGAGTTCGAATATATCCGGGCGGAAGAAAAGCAGCAACAGCAGTGCATTCAACTTCTTCCTTTCCGATCCTCATCTTCTCTGATAAGGTGAAAGCCCCTCTTTCTTCATCCCATCCAACAGGTTTTCTTCCAGGAAGGGTGAAAAGCTGGCTTCCTCCGGGGAGAGAAACCAGTTCCGAGGGGTCAGGAACGATCAATCGATCTCCGGATCGGCCGGACAATTTCAGGCGGGGATGATCGAAGATTTTCCCATTGGGACCCGAAAAGACAAGACTGGGGTATGTAAACTTTGTCACGTTAAACTAAGATTGGCGGATGAGGAGCCAAGGGATCAGGTGGGGAACTTCCGCTCACCTTTCGATTTTCTCAATGAACTTCTTACATTCTTTCTCTTCAAAGCCGCCTTCAACCGATTCGTTTTTCCTCTCTTCTTCATAAACATCTCCCTTTAAATCCCCCTCACCCCCTCCCTCTCCCCGACGAGGAGAGGGGAAAGTTGTGGGTTTATTTGACCAGCCAGATTCCTGACACAATTAAGGCTGTCCCGATTACTCTCGAAACGCTCAACCCTTCATTCAGGATCAGAACACTTAGAAGGGCGGTGACTAACGGATAACAGGCCGCAATGGGAACGATTTTGGAAGTTGGCCCCATCTTTAGCGCCATATAATAAGTCCACATCCCCAGAAGACCTGCCATCAGGCCGCTTGCTCCAAAGATGAGAAAACCCTTTCCATCCACTTCCATAAGGGCCTTTCCCTTGCCCAAAAGAAAGGTAAGAATCAAAAGGCCTGCTGTCACAACGGCGCTTCGGATGGTAACGCCAACCAGAGGATCGACTTTTGCCAAACCCATCTTTTCAAGGATGGGCGTCGCACCCCATAATAATGCAGTTATGGTCAACAGAAGGACAATCACCTTTGCCTCCCTGGTTTTTAAGACCAACTTCGAACCGCTTTGAGCGCTTCTACCATCGAATAGGGAATCTTCATCTCCCCTCTTCCCACTCCGACATCTAAACTTTCTTTATCAATTCCATGGTAGTCCGTCCCTCCGGTCGGGATGAGACCATGTTTGTCGGCCAGACCCCTAAACTGAACGATTTCTGAGGAAGAATGTTCCGGATAATAGACCTCTATCCCCTTCAGGCCCTCTTTGAGAAGGCTCAGGATGAGGTTTTCCATCTCTATGAATCCATTCAAACCAAGTGTGTTGGGATGACCGAGCACGGCCACCCCGCTGGCTTCATTGATAAAATGAATGGCTTCTCCCGGTGAAAATCTGAGTTTATCAACATAAGCGGGAGCCCCCTTCTTCAGATACCGGTCGAAAGCCTCTTGAAAACTTCTGACATATCCTTTTTCAATAAGGACCTGGGCGAAATGGGGTCGTCCCACCTGTCCTCCCCCGGAAGCTCTGACCACCTCTTCATAGGTAATGTTAACCCCCAGACGATTGAGCTTCTCCACCATCCTGGGGTTTCTCTCTTCTCTTGCTCTCTGGAGATATTTCAATTTCTCGTTGAGGGGGGGATGGTGAATGTTGATAAAATAACCAAGGAGGTGCATGGAACCGGGTGAGTGTTCGGCGCTGATCTCAATGCCCGGTATCACTTCAAACCCGATCCTATCCCCCTCTGCCAAACCCTCCTCCAGGCCCCCGATCGTATCGTGATCGGTAATGGCAATGGCTTGAAGCCCTTTGGATTTTGCATATCTCACTATTTCGGAAGGACTCTTAACCCCGTCCGAGGCGGTTGTATGGAGATGAAGATCAACATATCCCATCCTTAAATCCTTCCGTTACCTGTCTTCTTGCGGCTAACCCTCACCTTTGGGTTTTAAAAGGGGAAATTGAAAACTTTTTCGATTCTATGTTGAACTGTATATAAAAGAAGGCCTTCTCAAAGTCAACCCTTCGGCTCTCCGGCATAAATGCCGGGACTTACTCAGGGTTGACCCTGAGCGCGCCTTTTATCCATTGCCATGAATGACGAGTTTGGCGCCGCCGAATGGGTCAATCCTTTGGATAATCAAGATCGGCCCGATTTTCCACACCTTTTCCTTCCTTTTAAGAGAAAGTTTCGTAACAAATCCTATCTGAAAATGGTAGATTTCCTTAATTAATACGTAACTGGTTGATATAATTTAATAATTTTATAAATAAATAATTCTTGACAAATGAGGAAGATTTGAATATATTAGAATAAAAAGGATGAATCACCTGAACAGGGTGATGATTATATAAGGAAAGTCATTCAATAGATAATACCCTATAAATTTAAAGAAGATTGGCTGGGTGGTTCACCCTTTCCATTAATTGAAGATTGGAAGGGGTTTTTTATTATAATAAGAAAGGAGTTTGATTCAAGTGAAACAGGGCAGGACAAATGGGAAAAAGAGGGAGGAGCCAACCCTGTCGGTACGGCTTGCAACCGAAGGGACATCGTCTCCGTCGGTTATCGATGAGACAGCATCCTCAATGTCTTCCGTTGATTCCCCCAATTATAGTGCGGGTGAATTGGATGAAGCAACTCTTGAAGAGTTTGAACTCCAGGCGGGAGAAGAAGCCGCTGCTGAGGAACAGGAGGAGGCGCAATCCGAACAGGGCCTCCAGGATGAACCTTACTTTTTCCCACATGATATCACCCTCGAATATCTGAAAAGCCTTGAAAGGATCTCTCTTCTGACGCCTGAACAAGAGGTGGACCTGGCCAAGAGGATTAAGGAAGGGGAGGAGCAAGTAAAAGACCTTGAGATTAAGACCAACCGTCTGAAGGCGCAGCTTTCTTTGCCTTCTGTCTCAAGGGATGGAAAGAAACAGGTTAACGGACATTCCCGGCAGGGTCAGAAGGCCAAAGGGAAGAACGGGAAAAAATTGAAATTTACTCTTTCCGAAAAAAGGGAGAAGGGTCGAAAGTATAAGGAGATGTTAACACGGCATCAGCGGGCTATTCTCGATACCCAGCATGCGAAGAATGCGCTGATCCAGGCCAACCTCCGTCTGGTGGTCAGCATCGCAAAAAGGTATGCCAACCGGGGCCTCTCCTTTCTCGACCTTATCCAGGAAGGAAACCTTGGCCTCATGCAGGCCATGGCCAAATTCGATTATACGAAGGGGTATAAATTCAGCACCTATGCCTCTTGGTGGATTAGGGCAGCCATTCTAAGGGCCTTTGCGGAGAAGTCGAGAACGATCCGTATCCCGAACTACCTCTTTGAGATCAAAGGGAAGATGATGAAATCCTTTAAAGATCAGGTGAAGAGGTTGGGCCGGGAACCCACTTCCCAGGAGCTGTCAAAAGACAGCGGCATTCCACTCAATGATGTGGAAAAGATTCTCAACCTCATCGAGGAACCGATCTCTCTCGATATGCCCATCGGTGAAGAGGACAGCACGCTCGAAGACCTCATCCCCGATGAAAAAAGCCTCTCTCCCTCCGATTCCCTCCTGGAGAAGGATCTGGTCCACCAGATCGGCAAGCTCTTATCCGGGCTTTCACCGAGAGAGGAGAAGATTCTAAGGCTTCGTTTCGGGATCGGAGAAGACGGTGAATGCACCCTCGAAGAGATCGGAAGGCAATTTGGTCTCAGCCGTGAGAGGATCAGGCAGATCGAAGCCAAAGCCCTTGAGCGATTGCGGGATCCCAGTCGCTACAGGGAGATCAAAGAATATTTTGACTGATACTGGATGAGGGGCATCCCGCATATGGGGGATGCCCCTTTTTTTTGGGTGGGGGATTAATCTTCTATTTGAATGGCTTCTACCGGACAGTTCTCGGCAGCCTCCCGGCAGGATTCGACCACATCCTTTGGAACCTCATTGGCTTTGGCGCGAGCCTTATCGTCCGCCATCTCAAAGACTTCAGGGCAGGTATCGACGCAGACCTCACACCCGATACAGGTCTCTTCATCCACTGTCACCTTCATTTCTCAGTCTCCTTTCCGTATGGAATTTAATTTTTTATGCCCTCCCTTGAACCATAAAAATTGCACTTGGTTTTTGGGAAAGGGCAGCGGTTAGGAAGCCGGTTTGGGCAAAGTCATAGGGTTAAGGGCCAATGATCTAACCCAGCTTCTAAACAGGCGTCTTTACCCTAACCCTTACCTAAGATTCTGCCTTCTGAATTTATAGTAGAGGTATCCAAGGATGCCTCCCATGGCAATCAGCATGAGAATCGAGATAATCGTCTCCAATGAATCTAAATGACCGGCGACTTTTTCATAAGTTGCGCCGGCCCACCACCCTACAAAACCGAGAAAAAGGCAACGGAAGATCGAGCCTAAAAAGGTATAGAGGGTAAAGGGCCTGATGGGAATACGGAAGAGGCCGGAAAAGACGGAGACCAGAGAGATGGGAAAGACAGGAATGGCGCGCGCAAGAAAGAGGCTCCATGCCTCTTTCTTTCCCTGAAATCGTTTCTCCAATCTTTCTATCTGATTCCAATCCACATCTAAAAAACGCTGAAAACGAATCACTAAAGCCTTTCCCCCATAATAACTGATGGTATATCCGATAAAGGAGCCTAAGGTCGAAGCGATCGTGCCGGGAAGGACGATGAGCCATAGAATTTGAAGAAAAGCATTCGGGATGGAAAGCTCAGGGGAGATGAGGATGGCTCCTGCGCCCATGATGATCATCGGGGAGGGGATCGGGACAATAATCTGCTCGATCATCACGCCGATGAAGACCGCGATCTGGCCATGGGCCCTCATCAGCTCTAAAATCCATTGCGTAATCTCCGAGATCAGAAAAGCCTCCCCATTTTTTTACTTCATAACCCCAGACGAACATTCCGTCAAGGTTAAAATTTTGAAACTGTTTAACCAAATCAAGCACAAAATCGTATCACGGAGATGGACAAGCCGCTCGGAAAGGCTTCGTGGCGCACCTTTCGAATCATTGGCACAAGCCTTCATCCTGATCGATGGGGCTGGCTCAGATGAGATCGTCCTCTTCCCATTCAATCCAAAAACCGCCATTCGAAGCCTTGGAGAGTGGGTTGCTCATCTCCGACTCCGCGGGAACCTCTATTTGGCTAAACGGTTGCAAAATTTTATCCTTCTCCCCTGAAACCTGCGATCTCCCCTGTGGTCAACATCCCCATGGCCCGATCGAACCTCGCAATCATCTCTCTTCTCCATTCCTCATCGATGGAGATCGCCCTATTTGCCACACTCTCGCAATAGCCGCACCGGTCACAATCGGTGCGAAGGCAGTCCACCTTTTTAAAACGGTCGAGAAAACCATCCAATTTCCTGTTGTCGATATGAACCTTCCCTGGAAAAGGCTCCCGGAGGACAGCCATCACCTCCCCCATTTTGTCGGGCTCGATGAGGTCGGTTCGCTCGATGATCTCCAGGTTGGGCATCAGAAAGGCTCCCTGCTGGGGCAAGGTCAGAAGTTCAACTAAATTCCCGTTATAATTTCTCTTCTCGTAGGCATGGACGATCTGAAGCAGGCTCTCCGTCCCTCTGAACCTCTCAACAAGCTTCAAACAGTCGATCCCGATCTCTTCGTAATGGGAGACATCCTCAGGCCGGATCCAGGTGGACTTGATGAGCTCAACCGGCCGGAGAATCTTCAGCCGCTGGCAGGCCAGTTTGCAATAGTCCGGAGCAAAACCACCGCAGGAATGGTCCGCCTGCGAACCGTGAGAGACCATATTCCGGTGATGAAGATCGAGGAAGCACTGAAAGAGACAGCAGTGATTGGCGATCAGCTCCAGCTCGCAATCGACCGCCTCTCTGATGAGCCGAAGGCTCCGGAAGTCCCGGCCGATCGATTCAGGCAGGATGATCTTATCCGCTCCCATCTCTTCCCAGATGCGGGCCAGGTGAACATTCTGAACCCGTGCAAAAGAAGAGGCCGCCACCTTCAGATGGGGAAATTCTCTCTTCACGATCTCGATGAGGAAAGGAAGGGTCACGGTCACCATATCGGCCCCGGTCGAGGCGATCCATTCGATATGCTCCGCAATTCCCCGATACGCCTTTTTCGTAAACTCCATATTGTCAAAGCAGGTTCCGTTAATGAGATAGTTGAATCCCAATCCCATCTTTCTTGCTCCGGCGATGAAATTGGCCACTTCTTCCTTCCCCACTTTGGGGATAAAGAGGGCCATCCTTCCTCCTCCCAGAGGATCGCCCCATATCTGGCCGTAGAGGCTTTCAACCGGAGTTCCTTTAAGCTTATCCAGCAGACCCAAATCCCAGTTCGTTGCAATTGAAAAACGCATGGATAGCATCTCCTTCAAAACTCATCCTTCTTTTCCACATCGCACCAGCGAAGAAGAGAAGCCAGGGGTGATATTCCATCATGATGCCACATCATGGAGGGAACGGACATCTTGCCGGGAGAAGTGATTCTCGCCACTCCCAACTCTCCAAGTATCCTGATGAACTCCCTTTCCCGTTCATCTCCGATGGCCACAGCCGCATTCTGCAGGAAGGGGCCAATCGGTTTTAGGGCCGGAGGAACCTGAAAGATATCCTCCACCCCGAAAATCCGTATGAACCGATTCAAAGGAGAAGGAGAGAAAATTCCGGGATCCTTTTCATAGACGACTGTCCAATCCGTCTTTGGGGACGAAGCCAACGCCAGGACATCCTCTCCATTCAACTCCCTGAATTCGTATGCGGCTCGGAGTTGATGGATGGCGGATGCCTCATTAGGAGAGATTCTTCCCCTTGGCATCCTCTGATTCAGTGTTTCCATAGCCATGGCAACAACCTGACAGAACTCTTTAGGCGAAACCTCACCGCCCTCTTCCAGGTAGTAGACATGGGGGGCAAGGCAGGCCTGCTGATCGAACATCGAACAATCAAGGGCAACGGCTTCAGCCAGTCTCTCCAGCCCTTTACGGTTCATCTTTTGCCGTCCGATCACTCCGAAACCTAATCGGTGGCCATGAACCAGCGTCTTAATCCTGCGGGGAATCTTCTCCATGAGCGATCGGCATGTCTCCACTCCTCCGAAGAGGACGACCGCATCCGACTGCTCAAAGAGAGAAGCCTCAATCTCTTCCTCTCCTCCCTGCCAGTAGAGGACGGCCATACATTCTGCCATCCCCGGGTCGATCTCTTCGATCGTCTTCAAATAGAGGGGAGCAAAGGTCGGCTCGCCTCTTGCCGCTTTTCCGAGGCAGGCTGACTTCACCAGAGCAGACCTCATGAAGAGAAGGTGTGGAAGGGCCGGGATGTTTTCTGAGAAGATGGAGACGATCAGTTCAGGGCCAAAGGCCCGGCTGTAACCGCCCAATTGAGGTGAGTATTGAAAATCGTCTAAGTAAAGCGGATTTCCGATCTCCAGAGAAAGGGCGCGCCACATATCCTCCCTGAGAGAGCTCTCCATCTCCACATCGACGCTTGCCTCTACAACCTCCGGTGAGAAACCGGTGATGAGGGGAATGGTCTTTAGAGCAAGCCGCCTGAGGGGATAATTTTTGTCCAGCCATCTCCGGGAAGCCTCATCCAGGACATGAACAATCTTCTCAATCGGAAGATGGGCAAGATAAGACCTCTTCTTCTTAAGATGATGGGGCAGGGATTGAATAAGTGTCCGATCGATCGATGGAATCTTTAAGAGGATGCGGGTCGACTCGTCTTCATAGACCATGGTTCTGGATATCTTCACCTGATCTCTCAATTCGGGGGGAACATGGTATGCCTCTAATTCAAAATTCTCCATCATTTTCCCTTTTCGATATGGGTCATCTCATCGATCGTCAGAGAACAGCCCCTCGCCTCTCCCTCTTTCGATCTTCCGAAGACCTCGAATCCTTCTCCAGTCATCCTCCCGAGATCATCGGTCTGAATGGCCAGAATGTGGCCTCTGTTGGCAAGGTCGAAGTGCCTGAGCAGGCCTGTCTCTCCGACTGGAAGAGGTTTCAGAATCTCCGGATCCACCACAAGCGTCTTTGTCCAGGGAGGATTGATCTTCGCTCCTGAAAGATGGAGATCCTTATGTAAATTCCGCAATGTATTGTCATAAAATTGTGAACTGATCTCCGTCATCCCCAGGAGATTGACAGAATACTTTTTTTGGATCCCCAAAATCTCTCCGCATTCCTTTATAAACTCCTCCCGCTTCACCTCCCTGCTTCTTCCTTTAAATCCGCCCGCATCGAGTGTGCGAGAACCCGGTGGGAGTTTAAACTTTACCCCCTTCTCGCGACAGGTATCGAAGAAATTGACAAAACCAAAGGAACCGCCACAGAGCGTCACAGGGATGTCTTCTTCTTCCGAAGAGCGGAGTTCCTTCAGGAGCGTTTCCACTTCAAAACCCTCCCTGCCCACAAGAAAACGGCTCTGAGGCAGACCGAAATAGTCCTTCAGCCGGTTCATTCCATAGGCCATGATCATCTGGGGAGCCATCTCCGGAGAGGGAGCAATGATCAGAATCTTCGTCTTCATCCCGTCGGGAAAAAGAAAAGAAGAGGCCGCCTCCTGGATCGTCGCATCCATGAGTCTTAGCCCTCCTTCGTCATAACCGACCTTTCCTCTCTCCTCAGGCTTTGTTGTTCCGCTCGTCATGAAAGTCCTCACTGTCTGCGAGGGAAACATGGAGAGTTCCATCACCTTGAAGACATCCGTGGGAAGGGCCGGGATCGCCTCCCAGGAGGAGATCTTCTCCGGTTCGATTCTCCTCTTCTCACAGTAGCGCCTGTAAAGTGGAATCAATTTAAACTGGAGATCAAAGACTTCGAGCGCAAGCCTGTTGAACCCTTCAGGGTCTTGTTGATCCACTCCTTTCCGAATAAAGTTGATGATCTTTTGATCGAGGTCAAGGGCTTCTTTCGGTAGTTCCTTCATCGTTCAATCTCGACATGGAAAGTGATCATCTTCTTCTCCGCCAATCGTTTTAAAACTTTTTTAAGATCTTCGATGGCAACATTCTTTTTTTCAGCCATCTTCCGGATGGAGAGTTTTCCATTGAGACTTCTTGAAAGCTCGGCCCACTTCCTTCCCAATGAAACCTCAATCTCTTTTCCATCCACCAGGGACTTTGGAAGAAGGTCCTCATCGAGAGGAGGAAGCTCCTCAAAATCTGCCGGAATGAGAAAATCCGTCGGACGATAGGCAAAGAGAGGCGGATAGGTTCCGAATTTTTTATGATAGATATAACGATAAGCGCTCAGGCCTGCCGCCATTCCCTGCGCCACTGCCCTTGAGAAGGAGTTGTACCCTCCTGATGTCACATCTCCCGCAGCAAATATGCCCGGGATCGATGTCTCCATGTCCTGATTGACCTTGATGAAAGGAGAGCCGAATTCTTCAGTTCCAATTTCCATCCTCCATGCAGGCGCAAGCTCGTATGAGTTAAAGTCTAAAAGAACCTTCCCGCACCTTATCTTGCGAAGCCCCTTCGATGTCCGGATGGTTACCCCCTGAAGCCGTCCATCCCCCCAGTATCTTTCGACCCATCCCCTGATGACATCTTCACTTTCTCTCCCCTCTCCCTCCATGACAAATAATAGAGGAGAGCGGTCCTGGTTCAGTTCGCGGATCAAGGGGATGAGGTTCCGGAGTTTTTCGCTTCCTACGACCACCAGCCTCGGCTTCCATCTTCTGATGAGAACCTTTCTCAGATGGGAGACGATAAACTCATATCCCATGCTCGTTACCTCTAAGCCGCGGCCAAGATAGTCTCTTTCATTGAAAAGAGCCTTAATGCCAGCGGCAATGATCACGGCCAGGCAGCGGAAGACTTGTCCGTCGGAGGTGAAGACCTCTTTGACCTCGCCTTCAAGGTTGATCCGGCTGACTCTCCCCTGATGAACCCCTATCTTTAAATCCTCCACATCCTTCAGGAGTCGACGGACAACATCCTTTCCCTCCATCTTCCAAGAAGGGCCTGTGAAGAGACATCCACGCCAGGACGCCAGCCCGCCCAGATAGGAGTTCTCGATGAGGAGGGTACTGCACGGGATGGCTTTATACCTCTTCACCCACCGGGTTCGGATGGCCGCATTGAGCCCGGCCGGTCCTCCTCCCACCACAATCACATCGCAATCATACCCCATGCTTCTCCCTCCGGAGATAGGAGACCAATCCGCCTGCCTCGAGGATCTTTTTGAGATGGGGATCAATGGCTGAAAAAGGAAAGCGTCTCGAGTCCGGGCTTTCAATCCAACCCTCCATTAAGGAGATGCGAATCAGATCGCCATCCTTCACGCATTCCTGTATCTCTCCGGACTCAAAGACAGGAATGCCGAGGTTGACCAGGCTTCGCATAAAGATCCTTGCGAAGGACACTGCCACAACCCCTTTGACTCCGAAAGCGGAGAGACCTCTCACCGAAGTCTCACGGCTTGAACCACAGCCGAAATTCTCTCCCGCCACGATGATCCATCCCTCATCCGATGAATCTCCTTTCACCCCTGCTCCCAATCTGAGCATTCCCTCAACAATCCCTTCCTTCATCCTCTTCTCATCCAGGCTGAAGTGAGAGGGGGGATGGAGCAGGTCCGTATTTACATGATCTCCCAGCTTCCAGACACGGCCGGAGATGATTTCAGGAAGAGCCATCACATCACCTCTCTCGGATCGACGATCCTGCCTGCAAGGGCAGAAGCAGCCGCTGTGAGGGGAGAAGAGAGAAAGACCTTTGAGGATGGATCTCCCATCCTGCCCCTAAAATTTCTGTTCGAAGCACTGAGACATTTTTCTTCTCTTCCGAGAATTCCCTTGTCAATGCCTCCGCAGGGACCGCAACTCGGATTGAGAACCACCCCTCCCGCCTCTATGATCGCTGAAATATAACCCTTCTCTATTGCCTTCTGATAAATCCTTTGTGAGGCAGGAGTGATAAGAAGTCTCACTCCCCGCGCAACCTTTCTTCCTCTGAGAAGTTTGGCTGTCAACTCAATGTCCCTCAACCTTCCTCCTGTGCAGGAGCCGATGAAGACCTGGTCGATGGCTTCATCCTTGATCTTCTCCGCATCGATCACTTGAGCAGGGCTGTGAGGAAGGGCGACCTTCGGTTTAAGTTTAGAAAGGTCAACTTCTATCTTTATTGAGTATTCTGAATCCCCATCGAACCAATTTCCCGGATGGCTCAAATGGCCATCCCTTTCGATCAAATAATTCTCTGTCACTCTGTCAGGCCAAAAGAGTCCGTTCTTTGCCCCTCCTTCAACCGCCATATTGCAGATGGCAAACCGGTCATCCATGGGAATGGCTTCATCCATGTCGTAAAACTCCATTGCCTGATAGAGGAATCCTCCCTCCCCGTATCTTCCAAGGAGGTCCAGAATGATATCTTTCCCCATGATATAAGGAGGAAGTTTCTCCCTGAGATCGATTCGGACTGCTTCAGGGGGCTTGAGCCAGGTTCTCCCTGTGATGAGAGCATAGAGGATATCCGTCGAACCCATCCCTGTTGCCAAACACCCGAGGGCTCCTCCGGTTACGGTGTGGGAATCGGCTCCAAGAACCAGCATCCCCGGTCTTAACCACGGCCCTTCGATAAGAAGTTGATGGCAGATCCCCTGATAGACAGAGAGGTGAGGCAGTCTCTTCTCCGCCGCAAAGGAGAGCGCCTCTTTCACGATATTGGCCCGCTCAATCGAAGAAGGAGGAGCGAAGTGATCCACCGTCAGAAGAACCTTTCCCCTGTCCCAGATCTCTTCTCCGGATTCTTTTAACTCCGGAAGGAGAAGCGCAAAGGTGGGGTCGTGCATTAGGACGAAATCCACCTGTGCGGAAAAGTATTCACCCTCCTTTCTTCCATCTCCATGCCTCTCAATGATCTCGCCCGTGTATCCCTTACTCATCCTTCTTCAGAACCTCTTCCACAATCTCCCAGAATGCCCCCATAGGAAAATTGAGACTCTCTTTATAATATCCCTCCATCTCCTCTGCCATCTTCCTGATTCCTCTTTTCCCTCCGGCCATCTTTCTCTCCTTCACTCTTCGCAGGATCTCTTTCAACTCTTCTTCCCTTGCTTCATATCCTCTTTGCTTCAAAAGGTGGACGATCGCCTGGGTTCCCGTATGCTTCCCCAGGACAAAAGAGGCTTCTCTTCCCACTTCCCCCGGATCGATGGCCTTATAGGTCTGGCTATTTTTGAGAATTCCATCCACATGGATGCCAGATTCGTGGCGGAAAGCATTGAGGCCCACGATGGGGGCATGGGGAGGGATAAAGATTCCGGAATATTGCTCAACCAGGCGGGAGAGGCGATAAAGTCTCTTCATGTCAATCCCGTGCTCCCGATGGAAGATCTTCTCCAGAGAGAGAACAATCTCGTGAAGAGGCGGATTGCCTGCTCGCTCCCCGATCCCATTGACCGTCACCGAAGGATAGTCCGCTCCTGCCTCGATGCTCGCCAGGGTATTGGCTGTGGCAAGCCCCAGGTCATTATGGCAGTGAACACCCAATCCCATCTCTGCGGGGATTTGGTCTCTCACCTTCTTCACCAGTTCCTTCATCCTGAAAGGCTCCATCACTCCCACGGTGTCGCAGAGAAAAGCTCTCCGGGCTCCCCATCCATAGGCATCGCAAAGGATTTCATTGATAAATGGAATGTCCGCCCTTGAAGCGTCCTCTGCCGCCAGATTGACCAGAAGCCCTTTTCGAGAGGCGTAGTCAATCACCTCTTTTGCAGACTCCTTCACTCCCTCTTCATCCGTTCCAAGTTTTAATCTGAGGTGAAGGGAACTCACGGGGCAGATGATGAAGACCTCTTTTACGTCGCATTGGATCGCCTGATCGACCTCCTCCTTCTTCAGCCTGATGGAGACTCCGATGGATGCCCTGAGGCCCTGATGGGCAATGGCGGAGATGGTCTCCTTCTCTTCGTTTGAAACGGATGGCATCCCCACATCCAAAATGGGCACTCCCAGTTGATCCAGCGCTCTTGCAATCTCAACCTTCTCATCCCGGGTGAAATAGACACCGGGAGACTGCTCGCCTTCTCTCAGGGTTCCATCCACAATATAGATTCTATTCATGGCCACCTTTCGATCGCCATCTCATATAACGGCAGAAGAGCCTGCCCCAGAAGGGATCACTCGCTTTTGTCGGATTGGGATGCAGAGAACAAAACTCCCTGCACTTTGCCTCTCTTAAGATCGTCTCAAATCCCTGCTCATTGAGTTCTTTTCCATCTCCCCTGTAGTCAGGGATGAAGTAGCCCAATCCCCCGCCTCCAGGAGAACTTCCGCGATAGAAATCCAAAAATGACTGTTTCGTGGAGACGACGCCGAACTCCTCGGGATGGAGGTGCCAGGGAGAACCAGGCTCAAGGGAGATGGGGCTGGACCAGATCCTTCCAATCTTCTTGAATCTCCGCTTCACCTCTCTTCTCAGGGAAGCGGTCTTCGATAGGTCGGAATACCTCTCCCCAGGGATGCCCATGGAGAAAAAAAGATCAATTCTGATGCCCAGTCGTTCAGCCGCAGAGATTGCCTTCATCAAAGCGTCATTCGAATAAGAAAAAGTTTTATTCCTCTGCCTTACGCCTTCATCGCCGGATTCGGGTGAAAGGGCGAGGATGGAACCATCGAGGGTAAAAGTTTTGGCAAATTCCTCGAGGAAAGGCTCGGTGGGAAGGGAGAACGATTCGAAATAGACCCTTGTTCGCAGATTCTTCTTTCTCAACATCGGAAATAGTCCGGCATAATATCCCTCCCCTTCCTTCCCGGGATCGAAGGCGATGTTAAACATCTCATATCCCATCTCCACTGCCTCAGTTATGCTTTCGATCACAGCATCGGGAGAGCGGAAGACCACTCTCTTCCTTCCGTTGACGGCCATCTGAGCTTCAGCGCCGCCTCCGCACCAGGTGCAGTTTCCAGGACATCCCCTGCCGATATTGAGGGGAAAGATGGGATGGCCTAGATGGAAATGTTTTCGATTCTCCTCTTTGGATAGCCCTTTGGCCCAGACAAAAGGCATTCCCATATGGCGGATATAGATCTCTTTATCCTGGAGCAGTGAGAGGTTGGTATAGGAGGATCGGTCCAGATCACTTTCAGAAGCCACATACGAGAGAGGATTTTCTCTGATCTCTCCCCCACTTCTCCAGGTGAGGTTGGGAATCTCCTCAAACCCTCTCTTCTCTTTTAGGGCCTCCATCAATGCGATAAGCGGGACTTCTGCGTCCCCTCGGATGATTGCATCGATCTGAGGAAAGAAGGACAAGATTTCTCTGTGAAAGAGACTGGCCGTGTATCCGCCCGAGAGGACAAAGGTCTCCTTATTTTTTTCCTTTATCTCGCCGGCGATCTTCATCACATCATAGGACTGTGGATGAAAATGAAGGGGGATGGCGGCAACCTTAACTTCTTTTCCCTTCATATAAGTCAGGGGGGAAAAGTCCCTTCTCTCGATCCATTCCAGTCCGAGATGCAAAATCCTGGTTCGATACCCCGCCTGGCTAACAAGGTCTGCGAGGGCAAGCGTTCCCATGGGAAGGAGATTGACCGTCATATACCGGCCATAGGGCCGGTAAAAACTGGAGAACTTGGGAACGTGAATGAAGAGAAGGTCAAGGGCTTTCATGGTTGTGTTAGGTGAATCATTATAACCTACCTTCTTTCAAATGAAAAAAAGCGGACACAAAAATGAGAAGCCCCCATTGTGGGAGATAATGAAGAAGTGGTAATCTGGGCTTATCGAAGAAAATCTATGTCAGAGGTCAAATGCGGATTATGATTTTTAGTAACACTTTAGCTTTTTGAAAAAAGGTATCTAATCCCCTTTCATCCCCCCTGCCTACCGGCAGGCAGGCTTTGTCAAAAGGGGAAATGTTTTTCCTCCCTTTGGCAAAGGGAGGTGGGAGGGATTTTAAAAAGTTTACCCCGTTAGAAATAATGCCCCGCTCGGTTTCGAGTTGCAACGACTTGAATTTCTAACGGGGTTTATTTCAAACCGCCGAATTGTTACGATTTTTCCAATTTTTTAATCTCTTCTCCCAGGGCTTCAATCTGCTGGAAAAGCTCCGGAGACATCGAATGGCCGGTATGCCCGACAAATGTTTCAGTCCCGGAACAGTGCGAAGGGTCCCTACTCTTTAATTCTTCAAGCTTCGCTTTGAGCTCCTTTAATTTTTCCTGTTTGTCCATTTTTTACATCTACCTCCTTAATCATTGGTATTTCGCCTAACGGTTGGCGGATTTAGAAGCACAAAACTGTCAATTAGCACTACTTTTTCTTAGAAGCACTACCGTTCAATTTACCATGTCCCCCGCCATTAGGCAAAACCACTGTTGGCTGCTGTGCTTCTTCTATTTCAGCATAGTATTCTTCTTGCGGTTCTTCTGCATAAAATAGTCGGGGTTGCATTTCAATAAGTTTTACTCGTTGTCTTGCTAACTCGCAATACTCGTGGCTAATGTCAATGCCAATATATTGTCGTACCATTTCGCAAGCTACTCTTGGTGTCGTTCCACTTCCACACATTGGGTCTAAAACAATGTCGCCAGGATTTGTCCAAGAGGTTATATGGTCTCTTACAAGTTGGCAAGGGAATGGGGCAGGGTGTCCTTTTGCTTCTTGGTCTTCTTCTTTTTTACCAACTACATACTCCCAAATGTTGCCTTTGATTTTTTTGTCTTTTACTGGCTTTGCAAGTTTCTCTCTCGTTTGTTCGTTCTTTGAGTAGTTTTTGTAAGTGGTGCCGTTAAGTTCAAGTCCTGCGTGCAAACAGTCAACCATTATTGGGTTGTGTGTCTTAACAACGCCTTTACTAAAAACGAACATATACTCAAACTCGTTATTGTAGCGTTTGCGATAAATCTGCGGTATCGGATTTCTCTTGCGAAAAATCATTGTGTCGTGCAAGTTGAAACCAATTTCTTTGAAGTAAAGGGCTTGTCTGAAACTTGTTCCTGTCTCGGTTGCATCAATGGTTGCGTCAGCAACCACCCACACAACCACACCGCCTGGTTTTGTTATCCGATAAAGTTCCTGTGCAATGTTTTCAAAAGGGAAAACGTATCCTTTGTAATTTCTCAAATCGTCATAAGGCGGTGAAGTAACTGTAAGGTCAATTACGTTATCGTCAAACTGTCGCATTACTTCTACGCAGTTGCTTTCAATTATTTGGTTTATGAATTTGTCCATACTCATTTCATTTTAGGTTAAACAATCCATTATCTGAAATGGCATTGATAGTTTTAATTCTGCTTTCAATTTTGTGAACTTTGATAAGCTCTTTCAGAGCTTCTTGGTGACTCATTCGCATTATTTTTTCCCTTTCCTGTGCAAGGAAAGTCAATGCTTCTTCTTTGGCAATTGAAATAGATTGAGTTGCAGCTTCTTTCTCGCTGTTCCAAAGCGGCTCAATCTTTTTAGAAAACGCAAGCATTGTCCGATTGATTGCCAACCAATAGTCAGTAGCATTTTTAGAAGGGTTGAGGGCAGAAATAGTTTGGAAAATTTTTTCTAAAAGTTGTTGGGCTTTTGGTTTGTCTTCAACTTCTGAATATGTCAAGAGTAACGCAAGGTGCGAATAAGTGAAAACACAAACATTCCTTGTAGTTGCTTGCTGATAAATTTGGCTTGAAGTATTCGGAAGTTGGTAAATTGGGCAAACAACCATTGCGTAAGGTTTGCCACGTTTCCAACTGTCCATTGCCTGAACTTTAAAGTCCTTTTGGTTTTTCGCTGTTCGGCTTAGTCGGAATGATTTTGCATCTGCAACGAAGCTGTAATTTTTGGCAAATGCTTCAACGTCTGCGGCATCTGCCCTTTCTTTAAGCACCAGACTTTTAAGTCCTAATGCTTTGTAAGAGAGTGAAAGTAAACAGTCGGTATATTTGGAATAGAGTTTTTCTTCGCTGGTATCGTGTCCATAGCTTTCAGGAATGTTCCCACAAAGTCGTAAATGGTCAATAAGTGCCGTTACGCCTGATTTATTAATTTCTTCTCCAAGTTCCTTTTCTAAGCGGTCAGTGTCTGCACCGAAATTACCGCTCAGTTTACGGATTTCGTCAATCCAATACTGTCGTCTTTTTATTGCTCTGTCTGAAATTATTTTAGTCATTATATCTGTCAAAAATGTGAATGTTCAAATTTACTCAAATTGTCCGCTTATCAGTCCCGAAACTCTGAACAGTTGTCAACGGTCGCTGTCGGTTGTGCGGTCAAATAGCATTGCAGCCAACTCGTTCATAAATGAAATACTCCGCTTTTTGTTCTAATTTTGGATGATAAGCGAAGTATTTCATTTGTCCCAACTCTGGGTGATGACCCAGAATCCCTCCGCCCCTCGCAAATATTGTCACTTATCACCCCTTTCTTAAGGTTCAAACTGTCTAAAGGACTTCTTATAGGGGACTCCCATCCTTTTGTTGAAGTTAAGAAAAGAATAAGGTGAAGTGTAGGTTTTTGCGGGCATAATATCACAACTGTAAAATATTTCAATTGTTTTTTGATATTTTCGAGATCCGAAATCCATCCCCACCTGCCTTTGACAAAGGGAGGGGTAATTAATTCCCCTTTTGTAAAAGAGGGTAGAGAGGGGATTAGATTCAGCAATCTATCATTGTTTGAAGGCCCTTTGCATCGTAACCGAAATGGATGAGTAACTCTTCAGTGGCTTTCGCGAGCATCTCTCCATATTTTTTTACATCGTAGGTGTCGTCGGGTCCTACCAGTGGAAAAGGCCTTACTCGCTCTGCCTTATCCCTGGATTGGGCATCCTTGATCACATACCTGACCTTCTCTCCGGGGTGAATCGGAATTCCCGTATCTTCCAATTGCTGGGCGGCGAGAGCCGTCAGGTTATCCACCTTGTAGTCATTGGGCTTCCGGGAGAGCCTCTTTCCAATGGCTAACTCCTCATTTTTTATCTGCCCGTCCTTTAGCCTTAGATGATGTTCGAGAAGAATATCCAAAATCTCCGGAATCTTGAATTGAAAATCATCTAAATCTTTTGTGGTTGCTAAAACCTCCAGCATCCGGAGCTGGGCCTCCTGGATCAGGGGAGGCGTATCGCTTCGTCGGAATGCCAATCCCCTCGCTTTGATCTTCCCATTTTTGAAAAGGCCAAAATAACGGTTGGCCACAGGGCTTTCCCGATTTCCCTTTGAAGGAAGAAAAGCCACCCATCGGTAAACTCCCTCCAGACTCATCGTGATCCCGGTAGCCTCACCGATCTTCTGACAGAGATCAAGAACCTCTCCTTCCTTCAATCCTTTTTTGCGAATCCAGAGGGAATCGGTAATCGCATGAAGGAGTTCGAACCCTTCCTCCTCGCAGATCTCCTTGGCTTGAAGGAGTTTCTCCCTTCCAAAGGCAGTGACTGCCTCGTGTGCTTCAATCCTTCCGAAGCGGGCATTTCGATAACCCAAATATCCGAAACAGGTAACAAGCATCCACTTGAGCGCCGTCTGCTTGCGATTGTAGATTTCTCTTTTTTTCTCACAATCCTCCCCCTCACCCTTCCCCTCTCCCGCCAGGGGAGAGGGAATAAGAGTTGTGCCCTCTCCCCCAAGGGGAGAGGGTGGGGTGAGGGGTGTTCCGCCATGCACCACGTGGGGTGCATGGCTGCCCTGGACCTCACATGGTTCAGGGCGCATTCCACTTTCGAGTTCTTTGGCTTTCCTCTTAAGCCACGCTCTTCTCTCCAAAATCGGCTTCAGGGTTTTGGGAACAATCCCCTCCCTCTTTTCACAGATCGTATAGCCTGCTTCCGGAACCCGATGGTTATGAAGCTCCCCGGCCACAGGCCGGTCACAGCATCTGCAGAGCACGGTCTCGGGAGAGATATTGTGAATGGCCATGATCGTTGGATACATCGAAGCAAAGTCGATCTCCGCCACTTCTTCGAAGATCCCCAGCTTCGGCTGAAAAACAAGGCCCCCTTTATCAGCAATGAGTAGATCCCAGGCCGTCTTGAATTGCTCCGGCTCCCCTTTTCTCCAGGGGATGAGAATGCCCTCCTGAAAGGCCCGGTCGAGCTGCATCGAGGTGATAGCTGTTCCCGGAGAGGTGCGGGCCATTCGCTGAACCGGAATCTTGGCCAATCGCGCCAGTTCGATCACCCCCTCCATCCCCGACTCCCCATAGATGAAGGAGTTCCGCCGATCAATATGCCATCTTCCGAAAAAGAGATGAGCAGGAGCCCGGTAGTAAGTCCGGCCATAAGAGAAGTAGGAATGGCCTCTGGAATTGGTCTGCCCCTGGATGGGATGGGGTTCCCTGTCCCAGGGAATGGAGGTCTTCCATCTCCTCTCTAATGCAAAGAGAAGAGGGAGAAGAGAAGCGTCTCCGTTATCACTCAGGATCACATCGGGATCGAACTGTTTGATAAACCTTCTGATCTCTCCAATATCCACATCCTCCATCTCAACCTGGTATCCTTCGCATTCCATCAGGAGCGCCTTTCTCCACCCTGAACTGTAATGGTTCAGGGCCATCACCCGCAGATCAGGAAGGTCTCCTTCATCCATCCACAACGATTCGGATTTGTCGGGCTGAATTCCGAAGATTCGAGTTCCCTCGATTTCAGCGACACATCGACCTGTTGGAAAGAGTCCCTTTTCGTAAAGGTAAGCCTGAGGGGAAGGGATATCGCAGTTATAGAAGGTTATTCTCTCCTCCCATGAAGGAAGAATCCTCAGGAGTTGAGCGTAATGTTCCGGATCGGCCGCTTCGATCTCCATCACCTCCACTTCGTGCCCGCTCCAGAACTCCCTCTTTTTAGTCCACTGATACCAGGTAGCCTGCCGGCCTTTATGAAGAGAATCAAATAGAGCAAGAAGATCTCCCCGATTCCCCTGCGCATAGAATCGAGGCCGGAAAGGATCTTCAAATCGATGAAGCAACCCATCCTCGCCCTTGATCCAGAGAATCATCGAGGAGTCGAGTGGATAGAGATCGAAAAGCCATCCCTTAATTTCCATCGGTATATCTAAATGCACCTATAAAATATCAAAAAATTTTCCCCTCTCCCCTGGCGGGAGAGGGCAGGGGTGAGGGGGAGGAATTATTTTCCCTCTCCTCCAACTCTTTCAGCTTCGATCTTAATTCGACCAACGTCTTCTCGTGCTCCAAAAGGATGGAGATCAGGATCGTTTCAAAGGGCCAGGGCCTCGAGGCATAGACTCCAGCCTGCGCATGAAGCCTCGCTTTTTCGAAGAGCCGGTCGAGGAACTGCTGATCCTCCTTACGCAGGCCCCTTCGAAACTTTCTCCACTCCTGGACTTCCTGATCCAGAACCTGACTGAAAGGAAGAACGGTGCGACCCATAAACAAAACCTCGCAAAGAGCATAGGGCATGGTGCATAGCGGAATTCAAAATAAGCACCAAATCCCAAGCACCAAATAACAAATAAGCTCCAATGAACCAAATCCGAAATCTCAAACAAAATCGTTTAGGTCATTCGAAATTGGCGCATTTGGAATTTATTTGGGATTTGTGATTTGAAATTTGGGATTTACAATTTGGAGATCCAAATCCCTAATCCCTGAGTGTTTTATTAATCCTTTTTCCAAAACCATCTTTGTCCCTTGTTCATCCAAATCGATTTTCCAGGCAAGATCGGAAAACTGGGAGAGCCTTTTCGTCAGATAGGCTCTCCGGGAGTCAGATGGCACAGAGGGTTGAAACAGAAAGAAAGGAATTCCTCTCAAAGCCATCTCCTCCATTTTTTGCAAAGCCCTCTCAAAGAGAGGCCGAATTTCTCTCTCCGGCACATCTTCGTCCAAAAAGGTGGTGATGGGGCCCAGGAGGACCACCCAGGGATTTTTTGTTGGTACGGTTGCTCTCTCTTCCTTGAGAAGAGCGGGCAAATGTTCTCCCATCAGGGTTGCCATCTGGTAGCAGGTGAAGGCCCTTGCGATTCGAATCCTCTTAAGAATCTCTTCCGGGGAAATCAACGCCTTTCTGGCGAAGGGTGATGCTATATAAGGATTAAAACGATTGGCGCCATCCAGAACGATGACGTCCATCCCCTTGCCTGCCATCCACCCCGCTGCATAGGAAGCGATCCCTCCTGTCCCTTCCCCACGGAAAAGAATCTTCTTCGGAGAAGAAGGAACACCATCCAGAGTCAACTGGGCCAGGACTTCATCGAATGGATACTTTAGAAGTAAATTCATCGTTCTTCTACAAAATCGATAAGTGATCAGGTTATCAGGCTACCAGGAGGAGGACATCAGAATGCCAGGACATCAGGTTACAAAATATGATCTAAATTCCTGATACCCTGATAGCCTGTTATCCTGCATCCTGATTCCCCGATGACCTGATAATCTTGAAATTAGCATTTCCTAAAAACTCCAATAACCTTGCCCAAAATTTGAGCCTCTCCTGCTCCCTCTTCAATCTGGATCGTCTCCCAGCGCTCGTTGTCCGGCTTCAGCTCGATCTTTCCCCTCTTTTTGAAAAACCGTTTCACTGTCGCCTCCTCACCCATCAGGGTCACCACCACATCCCCATTCTCAGCCGAAGGCTGGGACCGAACGATCACATAATCGCCCGGAAGGATATAGGGGGACATGCTGTCGCCCTTCACTTTCAGAAGGAAAACCTCCTTGCCATTCACCCATTCTGTCGGAAGCGGGAGGGTCTCCTCCACATGCTCCACGGCCAGTGTGGGTTTCCCTGCCGCAACCCTGCCTAAAACGGGAATGTCCCGGATCAACGGCCTGCTCCCCTTTCGGAGCCTATCTTCCTCAAAGACAAGTATCTCAAGACCTCTGGACATTGAGCTTCGTCGCTTTAAATAACCCTTTCTCTCCAGAGCTTTGAGATGGTCGAACACGGCCCGGGGGGAGACATGAAAATGCTCGCCGATCTCCCTTACCGAAGGGGGATACCCCCTCTCCTTGATAAACGCCTGGATAAAGTCGAAAATCTCTCTCTGCCGGCTTGTCAGTTCCATAAATTACCTCTTTGAATTCAATCTTCTATTTTCAAATCATTACCTTTGAGTCTAAGGTCTAAAGGTAAGGACAAAGAGGCCGGTTTTGTTAATGCCTGCCTGCGGTAGGCAGGGGTGCCTTTACCATTAGATTGAAAATGACGTTTGTCGTTGTCGAAGCTCGTATCGAGGCCCGTGAATAGAATCTGGATGCTCGAGATTCGTTTTTCGAGCCTCTTGCTTCGATACGAGCATCGTCACCCATAGCCGTTTGAATATCAATCCAAACTGGCTTCATAGCCCCAACCTCTTCACCTTGCCTAAAAGTCATTTTCATGGTTCGAGGGTGAAGAATTTACTCCGAACTGTATTTTACATGGATACTATACATTTGTTTAGTTGTCAAGACCCAAATGAGATTTCTGGTAATGCGTCACTCGAGCGGGGGGGGAAATCCGTCCATCGAGCAGTCATGTCTCCAAAAATCTTATCAAGCGGATGGTTTATATTTTTTTGGGCAAGGGCAACATTGCCCATTGTAGAACAGTCCTTGTCATACAGAATCATCCTTTTAGTTTACGGACAAGCTGATGTTTCCGCTATAAGATTTTCTCCAACATGCCTGCCCGAAGGCCGTTAATTTTCCACGGAAGAGTGACGCATTACTGTGGAGAATGAGGGACACTTCCCTATTTCTGAATGCGATACTCAATGAAAATATAAATATGGGAAGTGTCCCTTAATTAAAGAAAGGAGGGAAATATGAACAAAAAATTGTTTATCTACTCGTTTTTTTCGGTATTGGTCCTCAGCACATTCCTTGCCGCTCCAATCTTTGCCGCCGAACCAGTTGTGACATGGAAAGTCTTTTCACCATTTTTTGTGGGTACCTGGGAAAACAAAACCGTGGAAGCCTGGATAGATGACATTTCCAAAATGAGCGGTGGACGGATGAAAATTGACCTCTACGCTGCTGTGGCAGCCTGTAAATGCCAGCGCGGCTCTGAAATGGGTCCTTCAGGATCCAAATGTGCATACGATCGTGTGTGGTTTTACGACATTCGATCAAATGAATATTGACTTAGCGGTTATGGAAGATCTTTCTATCAAGGACTCAGAAAAGGATTACCTGCAAAAGGAGGCATCCATCCCTGGATTCTATTGTCAGGGCTGCGGACAATGCGTGAAACAATGCTTCGCCAAACTTCCGATTCCTGACTTGATGCGGGCGTATATGTATACCTATGGTTACCGAAAACCTGCATTCGCACAGGAGCTGGTTGTCTCCTTAGGGTTGCCACGCCAGGTCTGCGAGGATTGTGGCGTGTGTCCGGTGAAGTGTTTAAATGGGTTTGATGTGCCGCGCAAAATCCGGGATGTGGCGAGGTTGAGAGACGTGCCGTCGGAGTTTATCGCCGTATGAAAGGAGGAGTGATGGGGTAGTGGAGGAGCGGGCTATTGCTAACATGGAAATAGAGAAAGCGTCATTAATTTGGACAGAGGGAGTTGTAATAAGGATTTACCGTTTTTTGAGGTAAACGAGGAGATCCGATGTTTTCCAGACCTTAATTCCCTTTGTTCGTTTAAAATGTTTATCGCTTGACCATATGCCGTCATTTTCAACAGCGAGAGCTAAAGCGACAAAAGGGATGTCATTGGGGTCAATACTGCCGATAAGTTTATTGGCCTCTTTGAGATGTGGCTTGATCATCTGCACGGGCACAATGGAGATGTTATCGAGCATCAAATCCAGTATAATGTCGATTTCGTCAGGAGATAGCCCGCTCAATCTGCTTATTTTTGATTTTTTGTTTTCTATTTCCTCGAGGGCGAATTCGGGGAGGTAAAACCTCATCATGGGTAGGAGGAGAATTTCTCTTGTGATCGAATCCTTGAGGAGGGAAGAAATGAGAATGCTCGTATCGACGATCAGTCTCATTTTCTTCCTTTATAATGACTCATTATGGCGGCTTTAATAGACTTGTTTAAAATGTTAAGATCCCGTGGAGAGAGTTTGCTTTTGGAAGCGATCTTGTCCATCAGTCGAAGTTTTTTGGCGTAATTCCACAGGCTTTCTGTAACAACCATATCCCATTTAATCTCGGGGTGGCTCGACAATATTTTTTCAACCTCAGTGGGTATTTGAAATGTGATATCCGGCATTTAAACGCCTCCTTCAGTTTATAGATTAAGGAAACATAGGGTGAAAGTCAAGGGAATTTCCGTGTACATCCCCCCGCCAGGGAGAAATGAGGGACACTGCCCTATTTCTGACTGGTATGCCCATGACATATTGCTCACCCCTAACCTATCCCACCCCCGGAGAGGAAGCGTGAAGTGTCTCTGAATTAAAGAAAAGTTCCATCGGGTTTGAGGTGCCACGCAAGATCCGGGATGTGGCCCGGTTAAGAGACGTGCCGTCGGAGTTCATCACGGTTTGATGAATCGGGGTGACTGGAAATGAAAGGTTTTACTACCCTTAAAATTTAACTTGACATATTAAATTTTAAGGGAATAGAATATGGGTATGAAGCCCCGCATTTTAGGACGAGTGATCCAGCGAGCCCTCAAGACTTTTCCAGCGATTGTTGTCACGGGTCCGAGACAATCCGGGAAAACGACTTTACTAAAGGCCCTATTTTCAAAAACCCACCGGTTTGTAAGCCTAGAGGATCCCGATGTAAGAATCAGGGCAAAGGAGGACCCTCTTCAATTTTTGGAGCAACATGAACCTCCTGTCATCATCGACGAAATTCAATATGTCCCGGAATTGCTCTCTTATATTAAGACCCGGATCGACCGGAAGAGAACTCCTGGCCAATGGTTATTTACAGGATCGCAAAATTTTACGTTAATGCAGGGGGTAAGCCAATCCTTAGCCGGTAGAGTCGCAGTGCTCTCTCTTCTCCCCTTCTCCTTTGCCGAGCGGATAGGCAAGGGAGAGATTGCCCAAAATCCAACCACCTGGTTGAAAGAATCGACCCTTCGACAGGTATGTGAAGACAAGGTTTCTTTAAGCGAGATTATTCTGCGGGGATGTTATCCCGAGATTGCCAGTAAACGCGCAGTTGATCGGCAATTGTGGTGCAGTTCTTATATCTCCACTTACCTGGAGAGAGATGTTCGAAACATCGCTCATATCGGAGATTTGAGTCAATTTGAAAGATTCTTAAAGCTTTGTGCGATCCGGACAGGTCAGATCCTCAATCAATCAGAATGGGCTAAAGAAATTGGTTTAAGCGTAACCACCATAAAGAGGTGGCTGTCTATTCTGGAAACCAGTTACCAAATTTATTTGCTCTACCCTTACTATAAAAATATTGGAAAACGCCTGATTAAAAGCCCAAAATTGTACTTTAATGATACGGCCCTTGCCTCTTACCTTTTGGGCCTTCACGACCGGGAAACCCTGTTGAACAGCCCGAGCTTTTCAAATCTATTTGAAACAATGATCGTGACGGACGTTTTGAAGAGATTTCTGCACTCTGGCCTGACACCTGCAATCTATTACCTGCGGACTTATGATGGACTGGAGGTAGACCTATTGCTTGAGCTTGGGCAGAGACTCCATCTGTTTGAGGTAAAAAGTGCAATGACCATCTGGCCCAAACATGCCTCTTCTCTTTACAAGATCTCAAGAGACTTAGCCCCATCCGTTCTCACCTCGTTCATCATTTCGGCCTCCTCCTCTAACTTTCAGTTAAAGGATGGCGTTTTCAATTATAGCTGGAAAAATATCCTGGGGTTCTAAAATCAGGATCACCTGTAAAAAAGAAAGGGTCTAAAACAATGAAAACTATTTGTTTGGTGTTGAGCACAGTTATTATTTTATGGAGCTCAATTTCTAAAGCCAAAGACTTTAAATTTCCTGAGATCGCCGGATGGAAGCAATCCGGGGAGATCGAGACTTTTATTCCAAAAAATCTTTACGAATATATCAACGGGGCGGCGGACCTCTATTTTGCCTACGATTTTGAGGAATTGAAAGTGGCGGAATACCAGAACGAAAAGAAAGCCTCAGTGACCGTTGATGTTTATCGTCATAAAACCCCTCTTCTTGCCTTTGGGATCTACAGTCAGGAGCGCCTTTCCGAGGCCAACTTTCTCGATATCGGAATCCAGGGCTATTACGAGCAAGGATTCCTGAATTTTCTGACGGGTCCTTACTACGTAAAGATAAGCACCGCAAATACCGGACAGGAAGATCGGGAGGCGCTGGTTGCCTTTGCTAAAAAGGTAGCCCAAAATTTAGGGGAGAAGGGATCCTTCCCTGCAATTTTGTCCTGTTTTCCCGCAGAAGGGAAAAAAGGGAATTCAGAGATGTTCATCTCTAAAAACTTTTTGGGTTATGCTTTCTTTCACTCCGGCTTCACTGCTGATTACGAACTTCAAGGCAAAAAGTTCAAGCTGTTTGTCATAGAGAGGGTAAACAGGGACGAATGCAAGACCATGATTGCAAAATACCTCCAGACCATCAAAAGCCCAATAAAAGAGACAACAGAGGAGCGTTATACCCTCTCCGACCCGCATCATGGAGAAATTGACCTTCAGTGGCAAGGGAGATACATCTGGGGTATAATTGGGGATGCGGAATCCGTACTCAAATCAAAATATATTGAGAAGCTTAGGGTGAGTTTAGAAAAAAAACCTTAAGGAGGATAAAAACTTCTTCGGTTTGACTAACCTTGTGTCGCATGGTATTATGAATTTAGTTGATCGAGGTGATTCCATGGACAATCTAACAGAACGAATCGTTGTGGATCCTAATATTTGTCACGGGCAGCCTTGTATTAAGGACACACGAATTATGGTTTACCTAATTCTCGAACTTCTCGAAACAGGGATTACCCCAGAACGGATCATTCAAGAATATTATCCTCGACTGACGAGGCAAGATGTTGAGGCTTGCCTCCACTACGCTGCCAGCCTCATTCGGGATACAGAATATATACCATTTGAGACAGCTCCCCAATGACGAAGTTCTTAGCGGATGAAAACATTCCTCCTGCTATTATTGATTTTCTCAAGCATAAAGGCTTCGATGTAAAAAGTGTTCATGAGGTAAACATTCCCGCCGCTACCGACTCCATGATCATCAAGTTAGCCCACCAACAGGAAAGAGCGTTGTTGACCTTTGATAAACACTTCAGCAACATCCTGCTTTATCCGCCTCCTACCCATCATGGCATTATAAGAATTCGAATTCACCCGCCTTTGCTTTCGGACATCAAAAGGGCGCTGGAACACTTCTTTGAAAAGTTTGACCTTGCATTCATGAAAGGAACACTGGTTATTTTAGGGCCGGATGGCTTCCGGGTACATCGAGGGCCGAAATTTTCAATGAAGGGAGAGGAGCATCCATGATTAACAAGCTGATCGGCAGAAGGGATTTTATGAAGTCATCGCTGGCGGGGTTTGGGGGGCTCTTTTTTCTTCCCCCGTTCGACATGAAACAGGAGGTAAGAGTTGTCGAGACAAAAGGAAAAGAGAAGAAGATGGTCTACCGCACTCTGGGGAAAACAGGGCTGAAGCTCCCTGTGATCAATATGGGGGTGATGCTCACCGATAATCCTAACATCATCCGGACGGCCCTTGATTCGGGAATTTTACTTCTGGACACAGCCCACGGCTATATGCAAGGCCGAAATGAGGAAACCATTGGAGGAGTGATTAAGGGGCGGCCAAGGGACTCATACTATATCGCCACTAAGATAAATCTTCCTCAGAATCGAACAACAGGTCTCTATCAGGAAGGAGCAACGACCGAAGAATTTCTCAAGAGACTGGATATCAGTTTGAAGCGATTAGGCATTGACTACGTGGATATCCTCTATCAACATGGGGTATCCAAAAAAGAATCGGTCATGTATGAACCAATTCTCAAAGCGTTCGAACAGGCAAAGAAAGACGGGAAAATACGATTCTCCGGTGTCTCCACCCATTCAAACGAGCCGGAGGTCATTGATGCTGTAACCGATTCGAAAGTCCATGATGTCATTCTGACCTCTTATACCTTCAAACAGAAACATTATCAGGAAGTGAGAAAAGCAATTGCCAGAGCCTCTCAGACTGGTATTGGAATTGTCGGCATGAAAGCGGTCCGGGGTATTTCCCAGCAACCACCGACAGTCAAGAATATCCCCGCTTCTTTCAAATGGATTCTTCAGGATCCGAATGTTCATACAGTTATTGCCGGGTTTACCACCTTTGAACATATAGAGATCGATTTATCCATCATGGATGATCTGACCCTCACCGAACCTGAAAAATTAGAGTTACAGAAAGAAGCTTCCCTCCGTGGGTCGTACTGTCAGGGTTGCGGGCAATGTTTGGGGCAATGCCCGGAGAATCTTCCCATCCCTGATCTGATGCGGGCGTATATGTATACTTACGACTACCGAAATCGGGCACTTGCTCAGGACTTGATCGTTTCACTTGGTCTTCCCTCCAGGGTTTGTGAGGATTGCTCTGAATGCCCGGTGAAATGTGCAATTGGGTTCAACGTTCCGAAGAAGATTCGAGATGTGGCCCGGTTGAAAGATGTTCCATCGGAGTTTATTGGGTAAACTCCATTTCGGAATTCGGATTGCGGAATGAGGAATAACATTCGCCTCTCCTTATAACTCCCCCCTCCCCCCCTTAAGGTAAGAGGGGGAAGATTGGATGGGGGCGTTAGACCGGGAGGTAGGGATGGGTTAAGAGGGGGGGGAAGGAGTGATTCGTGGATAGTCATCAAAGAATAACTCGACGCAGATTCCTTAAAACAGCGGCTGCAGGAGTGGCCTTAGGCGTTGTCGGCAGCCCCGCCCTAATGCATGCAAAAGAAGAATATGATCTTGTCGTTATCTCCGGAGAACCTGCCGCCGCTACAAAAAAAGCCCTGGAAACCCTCGGAGGAATTTCCCGCTTTGTGAAAAAGGGACACCGGGTCGTTTTAAAACCCAACATGTCCTTTGCCAGAACGCCTGAGTTCGGCGCGACCACCCATCCCATGGTCGTCGCCGCCGTGGCCCAGGAATGCATTCGTGCAGGGGCCAGGCGAGTTTTAATACTGGATCATACCCTGCACCGGGCAGAACTCTGTCTTGAAAGAACTGGAATTCGCGAGGCATGCAAGAACATATCCGGCGTCCATGTTCAGGCCTTCCAGGATAGAAAGTTCTTTAAAGAGATCAAAATCCCGCAGGGAAAGGTATTGGACCGGGTAGAAGTCATCCAGGAAGCTCTGGAGAGCGATCTCCTCATCAATATTCCGGTTGCTAAATCTCACTCCGCAACGGGCGTCAGCCTGGGCATCAAGGGACTTATGGGCTTGATCTGGGATCGTGAGAGCTTCCACTCGAGGTTCAACATCAATCAGGCCCTGTCCGATCTCGCTACCGTGATCAAGCCCCAGTTAACGATCATCGATGCCACACGGGCTCTCGCTTCCGGAGGGCCCGGAGGACCGGGCGATGTCAAAAAAACCAATCTCATCATCGCCGGGACAGATCCCGTGGCAGTGGACTCTTACGGGGTCACCATCGTTCCATGGTATGGCCAGACTTTTAAAGGCAGGCAGGTGGAGCATCTGCTCATTGCTCATCAGAGGGGTCTTGGAAAAATCGATATTGAACAACTTAAAATTTTCAAAGGGTCAGCATGAGAACAATTATTCAGGCCCTTTCCCTTCTCCTCTTTTCTCTTCTTTTTATCTTTGCCACCTACAAGCTGCCCAATTGGCTGCCGGCAGATATCTACTTGCGAATCGATCCGCTTCTGGGGCTGAATGCCATCTTTGCCTCAAGAGAGATTATTCCGCGTGTCTTATGGTCTCTGATCCTCATCGGAGCCACCCTCTTCATTGGCCGTTTTTTCTGCGCCTATGTATGCCCCACGGGCGCTTCGATCGACTTTCTTGACTTTCTCTTCTTTCGCAAAAAAAAGCGCCCGGGGTTGAAGAACGAGGCCGGTTTCCAAAAAATCAAAACAGGCCTTCTCATCGTTTTCTTAACCGCCGGTCTGCTTGGTCTTTCCCTGGCTTTCTTCCTGGACCCCCTGGCTCTTCTCACGCGCTTTTACACTTTTTTCCTTTATCCCCTGACGATCACATTGATCAATCTCTTTTTGGATTTGCTTCGTCCATTGTCCCGGGCCTTCGGGTGGGTCGCCCTCTCCTATCTGCACTATTTCCAGCCTGTCTTTTACATGTCTGCCATCACCCTCCTGATCTTCGGGGGAATCGTTGCCCTCAATCTCTTTGCCAAGCGCTTCTGGTGCCGGTACCTCTGTCCCCTGGGAGCCTTTCTCAGCTTCATCTCGCCCCTGGGACTTTTTAAGCGAAAGGTGAGCCCGGAATGTAACGAATGCCTTAAATGCCAGAAAGCGTGTCCCATGGGCGCGATTGAACAGGACCCCACAAAGACCCGCTTCCCCGAATGTATCCAGTGCCGGACCTGCGTTAAAGTCTGTTCGCAGGAGGCTGTCACCTTCCCTGCTTCCCTTTCCTTCTCATTGGGGGGAGAATATTCCTCCACCAATTTTTCGAGAAGGGGATTCCTTTACTCCGTGGCCGGAGGGATGACCTTCGGGTTTTTAGCAATGAGGACCCCTTTCACGCCGCTTCAGAGTAAACATCAACTGGTTCGTCCACCCGGCGCCATTCCCGAAACGGAATTCCTCCGAACCTGCATCCGCTGCGGCGAATGCATGAAGTCCTGCCTGACCAATACGCTTCAGCCCTGTCTCTGGGAATCGGGCTTCTCAGGGCTCTGGACGCCGAAGATGGATCTTCGCTTGGCCCCTTGCGACCAGAATTGCAATGTCTGCGGCAAGGTCTGTCCCACTCAGGCGATCCGTTCCGTCTCCCTGGAAGAGAAGAACCACGCCAAAGTCGGAACGGCCGTCTTACTCAAGGAGATGTGTCTGGTTTGGGCACAGGACAAGATCTGTCTGATCTGTGATGAAATCTGTCCATACAATGCCATCGTTTTTCGTCCTGTCGAGGGGTATCGCCGCCCTGTCGTCATCGCCTCTAAGTGCAACGGCTGCGGGTTCTGCGAAAAGAAATGTCCTGTCCTCGGAGAATCGGCCATCGTTGTTGTGCCCGATGGAGAGATCCGTCTCAAAGAAGGATCTTATGTCAAGGAGGCCCAAAAGCTCCAGCTCGAGTTCAAAGCAAACCCCGGCGATGACAAATTCATTCTCGAAGAATCCGGATTTAAGATCGAAAGCGGAAAGAAAGAAGAAAAGAAATCCCAGCCTCAAACCCCAAAGGGATTCATGTAAAAAGTAAAAGTTTAAAGGTAAGGGCAACAAGGCCGGTATCGTTAATAGAAGGCTACGTTTATCGTTTTTCAATCCTTTACACATAACCATAACCGCTAACCGAAACCGGCTTCGTAACCGTAACCCTAACCCAGGCCTCTGGAGTAGTTTCATCCTTCGAAGGTGACAACCCCCCCCATGAAAGATACCATTGGATTTAGACTCGTTTCTGGGTTAGAATTTCCGTCAGAATACAGCCATTAAAAATAGAGTGTTCCCATGTTTGAGCGATTGAGAGAAGATATTCGGACGATTAGAGAAAGAGACCCTGCGGCAAAGAACTATGTCGAGATCTTTCTCTGCTATCCGGGACTTCATGCCATCTGGTTTCATCGAATTGCCCATTTTCTTTACCGGCACAGATGGTACACGATTGCCCGGTTAATTTCTCATTTCAGCCGGTGGATCACCGGCATTGAGATTCATCCTGGCGTAAAAATCGGCAGGCGGCTTTTCATCGACCATGGCATGGGAGTGGTGATCGGGGAAACCACCGAGATCGGCGACGACTGCCTCATTTATAAAGGCGTTGTTTTTGGCGGCACCACCCTTGAAAAAAAGAAGCGCCATCCCACCCTTGGAAACCGTGTCATTGTGGGGTCGAACTCCACCATCCTGGGAGCTATCACGATCGGGGATGGAGCAAAAATTGGGTCCGGCTCTGTGGTGGTTAAGGCCGTTCCACCCGGCGCGACGGTGGTTGGGGTTCCGGGCCGCATTGTTGAATCACTCACCCCTGAAAAAATAGATCTTGATTTCGAACATGGGAACCTTCCGGATCCGCTGTCGGATATTATGAAGATGCTTCTCCAGCTCCACGGTAAACTGGAAGAAAGGGTCAAACGTCTGGAGCGACTGGAGGATCAGAACAGCAAAATCATTCCCAGCGAGGAGTGAACCCCGTTAGAAGACATTTGGCCTCCTAACGGGAAGGCTTACACGGGGCATTAAACCCCGTGTTCGCTCCCATAAGAAAATTACCTTCAACCCGTAAGAGACCAAAAGTCTTACGGGGTTCATCCCTGCTGCAAACAGCGGGGCTTTCTAACGGGGTAAAAATGGCAAAGTATCCGAAATTTTTAATGGATCATTTTCAGAACCCAAAAAATGTCGGGGAGATCTCCGATGCAGATGGGGTTGGAACCGTAGGCAATGCCTCCTGCGGCGACATCATGCAGATGTTTATCAGGGTGGACGGGGATAAAATTACTGAGGCGAAATTTAAAACCTTCGGCTGCGGGGCGGCCATTGCGACCAGTTCCATTCTGACAGACCGGATTAAAGGGGCTACGGTCGATGAGGCTCTGAAGATATCCGACGAGACATCAAAGGAAGTCCTCTCCCAATTGCCAAAAGAGAAAATTCCCTGTTTCACCTTGGCCACGGATGCATTAAAACTGGCCATCGAGGAATACCGTTGTAAATTGGCGGGAATTCATGAAAAGGGCGGCTTTGACTCCACAAAGATGGAGAAGGATTAAAAAAAACATTTCAAATTGCAAATTTCAAATCACAAATTGAAACACCCCGTTCGCCCTGAGGCTCTCGAAGGGTGAACTATATCAAATGAATCCGTTCATGGTTCGACATACTCACCACGAATGGATAGTTAGGAGAACACAATGACAAAAGAGGAAAAGGTCGTCTTTCTAAAAAATCCAAATGAGGTCCTCGAACAGCTCATTAAAAACTTCATTCACCAGAATAACCAGAACCGGAGAACCCAACTGGACCACGGATCTTACTGGGAAGAGCCTCTGGTCGGGTTTGCCTCGGGAACCGATCCGCTCTTCTTTCAATTTAAGTCGCTTATTGGTTCATTCCACTTCACTCCGAGAGAGATCATCGCTGCCGCCTTAAAGGAGAAAGGTAGAGAACTCCTTCTTCCGGAGGTAGGGCAGATTAGCGTCATTTCATGGGTCTTACCCACAGCCGAGGACACCCGGAAAAGCAATCGCAAAGAAGAAAAATTTCCTTCCAAACTCTGGGCCTACACAAGGGATTTCGGCGAGATCTGCAACGGCGCCTTGCGAAGACATGTCGTGGGATTTCTGGAGGATTTAGGCTTTGTGGCTGTCGCCCCTCTCCTGATGCCCGCGTTTCGATACTTCCGGGATGAAAAGGTGGGCTGGGCTTCTCCCTGGTCGGAGCGCCATGCGGCCTACACCTGCGGCCTTGGGACTTTCAGCCTCAACGATGGTCTCATTACTCCGAAAGGAATGGCCGTTCGGATAGGAAGCGTTGTCACCCTTCTTAAACTGACCCCCAGCGAGTGCAAGTACGGCCATCATAAAGAAAACTGCCTCCTCTTCCGGAACGAAAAATGCGGGAAATGCATCCCGAGATGCCCTGCCGGAGCCATCACGGAAGAGGGCCATGATAAGGATAGATGCAACGAATACATCAATTCCGAGCCATTAAAAGCAAAACGGCTAAGCTATGGTTTACAGAACCCTCCTCCTGCCTGCGGCCTCTGCCAGACCGCAGTGCCCTGCGAATTCGAAATCCCCCGACCCGACCTGATCGCCTGATAAAGGGGACAGGCTGCTTTTTCTCCTCGGCTGGCAAAACTTGCAACCCCGAAAAGCAGCCTGTCCCCTTTTTACTTTTTACATTTTGTAAATTAAAATTATTCGGTGCGTGTCTTTGAAACTTTGGCCACTTGTTGGTATAATGAGATTATGAAAAGAGCAGCCTATTTCCTATCGACCCTTTTTCTCCTGTATGCCCTCTTATTGGGAGGTAAGGGATTAGCCCAAACGCCCTCCCCATCTAATCAAATCTACTTTTTTTATACTCAGGATTGCGAGCCCTGCCAGACCATCCTTCAGAGCTATCTCCCCACTCTTAAACCCATGCACCCTTTCCTTGAGATTAAAACATTTGATCTTGGAAACCCTGATTATTACGAATCCCTCTCAAGATTAGAGAATCAATTCGGCAAAAAAGAGAACGAACTGCCGGTTCTCATCATCGGAAATCATCTCCTCTCCGGAGAGAGGGAGGTGATGGAAAAACTCACCCCCCTTATTCTCGAATATCAGGCCAAGGGTGGAATTCCCACTCCGCCCATTGAAATCCCATCCGCCGTTGCTTCGCCCGCACCCGAAACGAGCGCCGTCTCAATCGATCTCACCTATTTTCACCAGAGGGGATGTCCCAAATGCGATCGGGCAAACGCCCTGCTGAAATTTCTCTTGGGGAAATACCCTAAACTGAATATTAAAGAGGTCGATCTCAATACCCCTGACGGAAAGCGTCTCAACGAAATCCTTTCAAACCGGATCCAACTCCCTCCTGAAAAACGGCTGATCGCGCCAGCCATCTTCATTGGCAATGATTACCTTTCCCCGGATGAAGTTTCAGCAACCGGAGTTGAAAAATTGATTAAAAAATATAGTGAAATGAACAAGCCCAGGGGAAGCGAGATCATTCCGCCCCCCCCTACGCCGGAAGAGCTTAAAAAGGCGGATTCCTCCATGATCGAACGGTTCAAGTCCCTTGGAATTCTAACCGTTCTTTCCGCAGGCTTAATCGATGGGATTAACCCCTGCGCCTTTGCTACCCTGATCTTCTTCATCTCCTACCTCACCCTGGTGGGCCGTCAAAAGAGAGAGATCCTCTGGATAGGCATTGGCTTTTCAGGAGCTGTCTTCGCAACCTATTTGTTGATTGGTCTTGGGGTTCTCCATTTTATTCAGCAATTCACTTTTCTGCCCCTTTTTTCCCGGGCCGTCTATCTATTGACCATCGCCTTTGCTCTTATCCTTGGAACCCTGAGCTTCTATGACTTCATCCAGTTGAAACGAAGCCGCCCTTCGGAGATGAAACTCAAACTTCCTGATTTCTTGAAAAAACGGATCCATCAAACGGTCCGTGAGGGGAGCAAAAGCGGCCGTTATCTCCTCGCTGCTATTGCTTCAGGTTTCGTCATTTCCATTTTGGAATTTGCTTGCACCGGGCAGGTCTATCTCCCTACGATTCTTTTTGTGACGAATATCCCTTCTCTCAGAACGGAGGCTATTTATTACCTTCTCCTTTACAACTTCATGTTTATCGTCCCCTTGCTGATTGTCTTTGGAGTGTCTTACTGGGGAGTGACCTCGGAACAACTCTCTTTCTTTCTTCAGAGAAGGGCATCCACCATCAAACTCCTCACCTCTCTCTTCTTCTTTGCCCTCGCAGGGATATTGATTTTTGTCCTGATATAGGGAATAAATAGTAACTTCCGCTCACCTCGAGGAAGACCAAAGGAGGAAGAATGAAACGGAGAATTATTATCCTTGGAGCTATTATTGTTGCGCTGGGCGGCGCTTCTCTCTTCTACTTTTTTTATCTCCAGAGCCCGGGCCGGCAAGTCCTCGCCCAGGTCAACGGGGAAAAAATCACCTTAGAACAGCTCAACAGGGAATTAGAAAATGTGGAATCGCCCTTAAAAGAGATGCTCAGGGAAGATCCACAACAACTTCTTGAGGGGATCATCATGAACAGGGTTTTTCTTCAGGAAGCAAAAAAACAGGGGCTGACCCCTCCCGTCAAAACCTATAAGGATACGGATAAGGATGCTCAGTCCCCTGAAGAGTTTCTCGTCGGCGAGCTGATGAAAAAGAAATTTTCTACTCCTCCAACCGTAACCAAAGAAGAAATCAAAACATTTTATCCCTTATTGAAAGACCGATTGGGTGGGAACCCCCTGGACCAGGTATCGCCCATCATTGAACAGTTCATCCGAGAATTCAAACAACAGGAAGAGATGAAGCAGTATGTCACGGAACTCCGCGCCTCAGCCAAAGTCGAAACGGATCAGATCCTTCTCCAGAAGATTGCTTCTAAGCCTCCCGAATCGAATACGGAGGAGGAACTGAAGAAGGCTTTTGCAGGCGGGAAGCCTTTTCTCGTTGATTTCGGAGCAAACTCCTGTCTCCCCTGTCGTCAGTTGAGGCCGATTCTCAAGGAGATAAGCAAGGAATTTTCCGGAAAGGCTGAAATCCTTGTCATTGATGTTTATAAATATCAACATCTGGCAAACGAATACAAAATTGCGGCCCTTCCCACGCTGGTCTTTTTCGATAACAAAGGCAAAGAGGTCTTTCGACATCCCGGGGCCATGAACAAAGACCAGATCGTTGCAAAACTGAAAGAGATCGGAGGGGGAAGCTGATTTCATTTTGGAATGCGCCCGCCTGCCAAAGCACCTGTGCGGCGGGCAGGGATTGCGGAAGGCGGAATTTTAACAAATGTTTGCGGTTTATCCTCACTTTTATAATCTATTTTTTCCATTTCTACATTTACAACCATCGCAAAAGAGTTTAAATGCCTATGTAATTGCCCATGGCCGTTAGGCCACTTACAAACCATGAAAATAGTCTGCGGTTACGAAGCCCGTTTCGTAATTCGGTAACGGATACGTAAAAAGAATTAAAAGACGACAAACGTAGCCTTTTATAAACGATACGGGTCCCGCGAAACGCGGGATTGCCGTTAGACGAAACCTTTATCTTCTAATCATGGATTTCCTCACACTCCTTCTGATTGCATTCGGATTGGCCATGGATGCCTTTGCCGTGTCCATCAGCAAGGGGATGACCATTAAGCGCCAGAGGGCCAATCACGCCCTAAGAATCGGAATATTCTTTGGTTCCTTTCAGGCCATGATGCCGTTGATTGGTTGGTCGGCAGGCCTAACCCTGAGAGACCTGATCTCAGGCGTGGATCACTGGATCGCCTTCGGCCTTCTCAGTTTGATCGGTTGTAAGATGATCTATGAATCGACGAAGAGGGAAGGACAGAAAAAAGAAGCCGGTCCATTGAACCTTCTGACACTGTTGGTGCTCTCCATTGCCACAAGCATTGACGCCCTCGCAGTAGGAATCAGTTTCGCCCTCCTGAACATTTTAATTGTGACCCCGATCCTCGTCATCGGGACCGTGACCTTTGCCCTATCGTTCCTGGGGGTCCTGATTGGAAATAGAATTGGCCGCTTCTTCGAGAAAAAGATTGAAGTGATTGGCGGCCTCATCCTGATCGGTATCGGCGTCAAGATACTGATCGAACATTTAAACTGAAAAGAGTCGGGGGATTAAGACAAAGGAGGCCAAGATGGGATTCTGGGATATTAAAACATTAACGCTGGATGAGTTTCGGCCCGGCATCTGGAGTAAAATCGAATCTGGAAAAAATTTAACGATGGCTGTTATGGAAATCGCTCCAAACAAAGAAGGCAATGCCCATGACCATCCTTTCGATCAGTGCGGAGTGGTGGTGGAAGGTGAAATTGAAATGTCCATCGGGGAGGAGAAAAAACTCCTGAAGCCAATGGAAACCTATTTCATCCCTGCGGGAATAAAGCACAACTGGAAGACCACTGTTTTATCAGCTAAGATTTTAGATGTCGTCCTCAAACAGGGCTAAAAAATATAAACTGGTCGCGGGATCCTATGCCCCCCTTCAATTCCCGGTGTAACAGCTAAATTCCATTGTCAAAACATTGCATTTTTGATAAGGTAGGCTCATCTTCAGCTTATCCTCAAATAAGCAAACCCTTATGCCAAACATGAAGATTGACCCGGATATAAAACGTTTTACAAGGTATCAATCAGTAATCAACATCCTGTTGATCAAGGGTTCCTTCTGCAAGTCCGAAATTTATCAATCTTTAAAAGAGGAAAAACCTCAATTTATAGGTCGGATCATTAGTGATTTAGTGAAGGCTGGATACTTAACCAACTCAGGGTCAAAGACGAAACCCCAATATTCTTGGTCGGCCAAGGGAGATGAGTTCAATGCAGGCAGGTGGATTGACCAACGTGTTTTTACACCCACGGTTAAGCGGTCCCCCTCTATTGACCGTCCCAGAGAACGCCTTCTCCGATTGGGGCCATCGGAACTGAAGATCTCGGAACTTTTAACTATCTTGATTCGCTCCGGCCTTCGAGGTGAATCTGCAATGCAGGCCGGTGAAAGACTGGCCACATTATTTGGAAATAACCTTGAAAAACTGTCTCTGCAAGCGAGAGGGGAGCTTAAACAGGTCAGCAAAGCCATCGGGGAGACCGCCTATTGCCAAATTATGGCAGGCCTCGAATTAGGTAAGAGGTTGGCAAATCAAAGGACCACTGAATCAGCGCCTCATCATAAAGTCAGAAACACTTCTGACGCTCTCACATATTGCAAAGAACATTTTATGAGGCTGGCAAGAGAAGCCAAACAAGAAGAATTTCATATCGTCCTGCTGGATGAAAAACATCAGGTCATTAAGTCAGAACAGATCACTGTCGGACTATTAGATAAAAGCCTTGCCCATCCCCGTGAAGTCTTTAAACCGGCTGTTAAAGAATCAGCTTCTGCGCTCATTCTGGTCCATAACCATCCCAGCGGAGACGCCACGCCCAGTCAAGATGATAGAACCATAACCAAAGACCTTAAAAGGGCTGCTGAAACCCTCGGTCTTCGAATCCTCGACCACATTATCTTATGTAAAGATAAAGCCTTAAGCATGGCCGAGGAGAAATTACTATAGAACTAATTTAAGATATGCCCCTCTCCCTCGACGGGAGAGGGTTGGGGTGAGGGTGACAATATTTTTCCCCTTTGAAAAAGGGCTTCCCATAATCTCCCCCTTTGAAAAAGGGGGATTAAGGGGGATTTTCCAGAGAATCGGCATGAACGACACTGATATTAACGAGGCAAAGACCAGGAAGTTGTTTATAGACAAGGCCCTAATAAAGGCCGGGTGGGGTCCAATCGTTCCTTACCGCCCGCGCGCAAAAAACACCCGGGGTTCTATTGAAGAATACCCGACAAAAAATGGTCCGGCTGATTACATGCTCTTCTTCAAAGGGATACCATTGGCATGTATTGAAGGTAAAAAAGTAAGGATAGGGCCTCAAAATGTTCTTCAGCAGGCAAAAAGATATGCACGAGGCTTTGAAGAAGCCCCTCACTCATTTGGCGATTATCATCTTCCTTTTGCTTATTCCACTAATGGAAAGGTATTCTGGTTTCAAGATTTACGGGACCCGCTAAATCTTTCGAGAGAGGTTGCCGAGTTTCACACTCCCCAGGCGCTAATGGAAATGTTGAACAAAAATGAAGCCGGAGCAAAGGATTGGCTCAAAGACCATGAAATAGATCGCAAATATCTGTGGCCTTTTCAAATTGAGGCAATCAGCGCCATTGAACAGGCCATTCTTTCTCGAAAACGTCATATGATGGTTGCAATGGCCACGGGTACCGGCAAAACGGTGGCGATTTTTAATTTGATTTACCGGTTGATGAAATCCGGTTATGCCAAACGAATTCTATTCCTGGTAGATCGCAGGGCTCTTGCCGCTCAGGCTGTTACAACGGCCGCCAGTTTTGAAGCTGAACCAGGACTGAAGTTCGACCAGTGCTATGAAGTTTATAGCCAGAGACTCAGGAGGGAGGACCTGGATGAGGATATAAAATTCGATCCTAAAATTCTTCCAGGCGAATATCTGACTAATCCAAATAGCAGAGGCAGTTTCGTTTATATCTCAACGATCCAGCGTATGCGGATTAATCTTTTTGGGTATGAGGGTATGTTCTCTGCCCCTGAGGATCAGGATGATGATTCCGATGCTTCGAAATTGGATATTCCTATTCATGCCTTCGATCTCATCATTGCCGACGAGTGCCATCGTGGATATACAGCTCAAGAAGAAAGTAAATGGCGCGAGGTCTTGAACCATTTTGATGGGGTAAAAATTGGACTGACTGCAACACCCGCTGCGCACACCAGGGCTTTCTTTAAGGAAATTGTCTATAGCTATGATTATGAACGGGCTGTCCGTGAAGGCTATTTGGTTGACTATGATGCGGTTGCCATCCAATCGGATATTACACTCCGAGGGGTCTTTCTCAAAGAAGGGGAAGAGGTCGGATTGGTAAATACCCAGACTGGACAGCTTAAATTTGAAACTCTGGAAGACGAGAGGGAACTCCCAGCCCCCACCACTGAGATCGACTGGACAGCTCCAGATCGAAACAGAAAGATTGTTCAGGAAATAAAAAAGTATCTCAAAGAGCAAGAGGCGCAGCTCGGCCATTTCCCGAAAACTCTAATTTTTGCTCAGAATGATATTGAACACGTATCACACTGTGATCAGTTGGTTGAAGTTCTGAGGAGGGAATTTAACCGGGGGGATGATTTCGTCCAGAAAATTACCGGTAGTCCATCTGTTGACAGGCCTCTTCAAAGGATTCGTGAGTTTAGAAACCGCCAGAATCCGGGAATTGTAATCACTGTGGATATGCTTTCGACAGGTGTGGACGTCCCGAGGATAGAGAATATCGTTTTCTTGCGACCCGTTCAATCCAGAATTCTATTTGAACAGATGATGGGACGGGGCACCCGGCTCTGTCCAGAAATCCATAAAACCCATTTTACAGTTTTCGATTGCTTTAATGGCAGTCTGCTGGAATATTTCAGAAAAACAACCGGAATTACTGCCGAAGCTCCAGTCAAGGCAACCCGGTCCATTCGAGAGATCGTCCAGGCCATCGCCAACAATGAAGATCGAGAATACAATATCGGCGTTTTGTCCAAAAGACTTCATCGGATCTCCAAAAATATCACCCAGGAAGGAAGGCTTCAGTTCCAATATATTCTCGATTGTGACGTAGCAGATTTTGCTCAGACGTTACATGAAAGGCTTGAGAAGAAATGGACTGAGACAATCAAGACCTTGCAGAGTGAAGACTTTCTCGATTTCTGCGAGAAATATCCTCGGCCTGAAAAGAAATTTATCAGGGCGAATGGAGCTGAGGATTATGTTGATTCGAGAATCATTTTCCGGGCAAAGGACGGCAGGGAGCTTGGCCCCCAGGACTACTTGCAGGAATTTGAAAAATTCGTAAGAATGAATCCGGAACATATAGAAGCGCTGAAGATCCTTTTAAAAAAGCCCAGGGAATTCGATGTAAAACAGTTGAAGGCTTTAAAAGAAGCCTTGGCCATCAAACCAGACAATCTGGTGGATAAATTTACCGAAAAAAATCTACACCGTGCCTACAATAAAGAACTGGCTGATATTATATCGATGATACGTTTTGCCGTTAAAGGCGGTGAATTGTTAACCATTGAGCAAAGGGTGAACAAAGCTTTGATGAAGGTTAAATCCGGTCGTCCTTTTACGGAAGAACAGAATAGATGGTTGGAGCTTATTCGAAGGCATCTCATTGAAAACCTCTTAATGGAAAAGGAGGACATCGAAACGCTTCCCATTTTTACCCGTGAAGGAGTTTCATGGAGTAAATTAAACAAGGTTTTTGATGGTAGATTGGAAACAATCATTCACGAAATTAACGAAGCCATCGCCGCTTGATACTTTAAAAATTCCCCTCTCCCCTGGCGCCTGCCTGCACGAAGCGTTTCGGCGAAGGCAGGGGAGAGGGTACGGGTGAGCGGGGAAAAGGTAATCCATGACCGACATCGTTGGTAAACTCTGGGGATTCTGTCATACCCTGCGACATGATGGAATTGACTACGGCGATTACATCGAGCAGTTGACCTATCTTCTTTTTCTGAAGATGGCTGAGGAGAAGGGGGTAGAAATACCAAAGAAATATTCATGGACTGTATTAAGAGAAAAATCGGGGACCGATTTAACGGACCATTATGCTGCTACCCTTCGAGGATTGGGTGAGCAAACAGGGATGCTGGGAGCCATTTATGCTGGGGCCTTATCCCGATTCAGTAATCCGGTTAACCTGAAGCGTCTCGTCAATCTCATTGATGAGATTGAATGGACATCTCTTAATATAGATGTAAAGGCTGCCGCCTATGAGGGTTTGCTTGAAAAATCAGCTTCAGAAGGAAAGAAAGGAGCCGGACAGTATTTCACCCCTCGAATCCTGATCCAATCTATCGTTCGTTGCATGAAACCCGATCCTCGAAAGATGAAAGGTTTTACCATCCATGACCCTGCAGCCGGCACCGGTGGGTTTTTAGTCTGCGCCTATGAATGGCTGATCGAACAAACCAAAGGCGGTCTTGAACGTGAAGAAGCAAAACGGATTCTAAACTCTACCTATTCCGGAACAGAACTTGTTGCAAGACCAAGAAGGCTTGCCTTGATGAACCTTTATCTGCACGGCATCCAGGCGAATATATATTTAGGAGATGCCATTTATGAGCCCAAAAGAGTTCCAAGAGATGGGGGTTATGAATGTGTTATGACCAATCCTCCTTTTGGAACGAAGGGGGCCAATCAAGCGCCTAATCGTGATGATTTCACCGTTGCCACAAGCAATAAACAGCTCAACTTTGTTCAGCATGTGATGAGTATTCTAAAGCCTGGTGGCAGAGCAGCGATTGTTGTTCCCGATAACGTTCTCTTTGCTGATCAGGCTGGCGACGTGTTTAAGATACTCACCGAGGATTGCGGCCTCCATACTGTCTTACGCCTGCCCAACGGCACATTCACCCCTTACAGTCCCGGCACTAAAACAAACGTCATCTTTTTTACAAAAGGATACCCAACCGAAAACACCTGGCTCTATGACGCCCGTACGAACGTCCCACGAATCACAAAAAAAGATCGGCCTCTCACTCCTCAGCATTTTGCTGAGTTCGAAGCCTGCTTTGGTAAAGACTCCAATGGTCATTCCAAACGCAATCCCAAAGATTCAAAAGAAGACCGCTGGCGGACTTTTAGCATCAGTGAGATTAAGCAACGTGATTTCAAGATCGACGGCCTAAAGTGGCTTAAAGACGAGCTTCTTGAAGACGCAGATGATTTGCCTGACCCACAGGAATTAGCAACTGATGCTATTGCTGAGTTGGAGAGCGCCGTTGGGGAGTTAAGTGTCATTATGAAGATGTTGGAAAATGGGAATTTGGAAAGGTAGGGTGGATTAAGCGAAGCGAATCCACCAATAATCAGAAAGGTAGGATGAATTGTAGGGTGGATTAAGCAAAGCGAATCCACCAATAATCATCATCATAAACATGAGTGAATACCGGCGAGTTTATCAACATGGAGGTTCCTATTTCTTTGGCGAAGACACATGGATTATATCCATTATAACCCCGTGAAACATGGGTTTGTTCAGAACCCGGCGGATTGGCCGCATAGTTCGTTCCAAAAAGCCCTTCAGGAGGGTTTATATCCCATTGGTTGGGGAACGAAAGAATTGTCATTTATTTCAGATATGAACAAGGAATAAAATAGAATTGGTGGATTCGCTTTGCTTAATCCACCCTACTTTTTATGTTATGAAACAATATATAGAAAATAACCTTCCGGAAGGTTGGATACTGACAACCATCGCTGAGATTGCTGATCTTAACCCACCCAAGCCTCCGCAAAATGCATTTGACCCAAATACCATTGTTACCTTCGTTCCCATGCCTGCCGTTGACGCAGAGCTCGGGATTATTTCTAAACCTGTGGATCGACCTTTTTCTCAAGTCCGGAAAGGATATACAGCGTTTCGAGAAGGCGACGTGATCATGGCCAAAATTACGCCATGTATGGAGAACGGAAAAGCGGCGGTTGTGCGAGGTCTCAAAAATAGTTTAGGCTTTGGTTCTACGGAATTCCATGTCCTCCGCCCAAACGGGGCTGTACTCCCAGAGTACCTTTATCATTTTATCCGCCGAGAATCTTTTCGAAAGGCTGCAGAATCTGAAATGACTGGTTCTGTTGGACAAAAGCGTGTCCCAGCGGAATTTCTTAAACAGTCTGAGATTCCACTTCCCCCTATTTCCGAGCAAAAGCGCATCGTGGCCAAAGTGGAAGGACTGCTCACAAGGGTTAATACAACAAAGGAACATCTGGCCAAAGTGGCGATGATCCTAAAACGCTTCCGTCAGGCCGTCCTCGCCGCCGCCTGCTCCGGCCGCCTCACCGCCGACTGGCGAGATAATAATCAGAGGGAAAACGCTGAGGATTTGATTTTAAAGATACTTAATCGTCGACGAACACAATTGGAAATTAGAAAAAAAGACGGTTTAGGGGCTCGTTACAAAGAACCCCTTAAACCGGCATACAAACTGGCATTTGAAATACCAGATACTTGGTGTTTGGCTACTATAGATCAGTTGACTCTTTTAATTACAAAAGGAACCTCCCCCAAATGGCAAGGGTTCAATTACTCAGATAGAGGTATCCCTTTTATCCGAAGTCAAAACGTTTTGTGGGGAAATCTTTACTTGACTGATATGGCTTACCTCCCCCCAATATTTAATGATTCACACGAGAACTCTATCATCCATCGAGGAGACGTACTCTTAAATTTGGTTGGTGCCTCCGTTGGACGATCTTCAATTGCGACGGAAGCCATCGAAGGTGCAAACTGTAATCAAGCAGTTGCCATTATTAGATTAGTTCCAGAAGGAATGATTAATAAATTCCTGATGTATTATTTCCTATCTCCTCATGCGCAAGAGCACATTCACGAGAGCAAGGCAGACGTTGCTCGTGCAAACTTTAATCTTGATGATATACGACCCATGGTTGGTCCTGTTCCTCCTCTGGCCGAGCAAGATGAAATCGTTCGCCGAGTTGATGCAATGTTCAAATTGGCTGAGGCTGTCGAGAAGCGAGTAGCGGCAGCGACAGCGCGGGCTGAAAAGCTCACCCAAGCCGTCCTTGCGAAAGCCTTTCGCGGTGAATTGGTTCCAACCGAGGCCGAACTCGCCCGCCGCCTGAAGCATCGCCGAGAACCACAGATTAGGAAAGAACAATGACCGAAGAATCTTCCGGCAGCCACTTGATGATCTACACAATAGGTCACTCCAATCACTCGTTGGAGACTTTCTTGAATCTTTTACGAGATTTGAGAATTGATGTAGTGGTCGACATAAGGTCAAAACCGAGTTCACAAATCGTTCCTCACTTTGATCGGAAGCCGTTAGAGAATTCATTGAAAATGAACGGGTTCAAATACCTATATTTTGGAAAAGAACTTGGCGGTAAACCAGACAGTAAAGACTTTTACGATGCGGACGGCCATGTCCTATATAGTCTAATTGCGAAATCAGCGCCTTTCATTCAAGCCATCGAGCGTCTCTTAAAAGGGATTCACGAATATCGTGTTGCCCTGCTTTGTGGTGAGGAAAACCCCTCGAATTGCCATCGGCGATTGCTTGTGGGCAAGGTTCTCGGAAATTATGATGTAAACCTCCAACACATCCGCGGTAATGGAAGAGTTCAGTCAGAGCAAGAATTTCTTGACGAGGGTCGAGAGAAAGAAGAAACTCGGCTTGGACTCTTTAAGACTGAGGAGATCAAGGAATGGAAATCTACACAATCGGTTTTGCCAAGAAAAGCGCCGAGGCATTCTTCGGAGCATTAAGAAAAGCACTACAATTAATGTTTCTTTTAAAAAATAATATCATTTCCTTCTCAAGGGCAGTCGGGTAGGCTGGAAGATGTTATTCAAAACGCCGGAAGACACTTATAGAGCTTATGAACGTTTCCTGAGAAAACGGAATTTTAAAAAGGCGTATCAGTGCCTTGAAAGCCTGCTTCATCAGTTTCCTGGCGATGAAGCCCTGCTCATTAATATCGTAAACCTCGCCTATTTTGATTGGGATAACTATGGGATGGCCCGCCCCTGGCTGATCAAGCTGGCACAAATCCGTTCCGTATGGAGAGACTATCTCCTGCTCAGTCGAGGCGAGGCCCGCCTTGGAAATGGACCTCGGGCCAAAGAGTATTTGAATCGGGCAAAAGAACTTCTGGATAAACGAGGGAGTCTGGGGGATCGAAAGGAGGCTAAGGCGGCCTTTTTGGAGGTTGAGGACTGGATAAAGTATTGGGAATGGAAGTTGTTATCAAAACAAAAGGTCGAAAAGATTGTTTCAGTTAGAGAGAAGGGAGCCAGTCCTCATGCCGGCAGCCCGGAGGCTTCCACAATACGGTCTGCATCTGAAGGAATGCCTTCTCCGAAACCAACCGTGGAGAAGCCTCAGGAGAGATCGCTTCCGAAACCCACCGAAAAGCCTGCGCCGCCGGCCATCCCGGAATATTCTGTTCCTGTGAGTTTTTCCCTTCCTGGAGTTGAGGCTCAAAACAAGTTGCAATTTGCATCCTTCTCCCCCCTGAAAGAGATAAAGCTTCTGATCGACTACACCCATCTTACGATTCAGAGCGGCTTCGACGAACTCCTCTGTTTGAACGCAATCAATAACGTCGAACGATACTGGTATCAGATCGAGACTGTAAAGAAGGTTCTGAAATATTTTAGGGGCAGGGTTCTCCTTTGCGATGAGGTGGGCCTTGGAAAGACCATCGAGGCAGGGATGGTGATCAAGGAGTATCTCTTGAGAAACATGGTGAGAAATATCCTGATCCTGACTCCTTCCGCCCTCGTTTCCCAGTGGAAAGAGGAGATGGAGACAAAATTCGGCATTGAATTCATGACGACCGACGACGTGGAAGCATCTGACGACCCTGAAAAGTTCTGGAACGGAAAATATCTCATTGTTTCCCTCAACCTGGCAAAGAGCAAAAAGAACATGCCCATAGTGACCCAGCGTTTTTATGACCTTGTGGTGGTGGATGAGGCGCATCATCTGAGGAACAGGGCAACCCAGGCATGGAAACTCATCAACCAGATTCAGAAGAGATTTATCCTCCTTCTTTCGGCAACCCCCCTTCAGAACAATCTGATCGAGCTCTTCAACCTCATCACCCTTCTGAAGCCCGGACAATTCAAGACGGAAAAACTCTTCAGGCAGGAATATTTGGCGAAAGGGAACCTGAGGAAACCTTCCAATCGGGACAAAATGAGGGAGCTTCTGCGGGACGTGATGATCCGAAATACACGAAGCGTCATCGATTTGAAGCTTCCCCGGAGATTTGCCGCCACCCTGAGGATCGAGCCTGCGGAGACGGAGAGGAAGATCTATCAGGGGCTAAACAACTACCTCCGAAAGGATGGCCTGAACCGGTTGACGCTCAATCTTCTTTTGAGGGAGGCGGGAAGCAGTCCTTTTGCCCTCAAAAAGAGCCTTCTTCAACTGCCCGGAGAAGATGGGGAGAAGCAAAGAATCATCGAATGGGTGGATAGCCTCGAAGAGGTTTCCAAGGGGAAAGCCCTTCTCGACCTTGTCAGGAAGAATTCAGAGGAGAAAAAGGTCGTCTTCACCCAATATGTGAAAAGCCTGGAATATATTACGGACCTATTCAAGCGAAACGGAATTCGACACGTTATATTCAAAGGGACGCTGACCGCGAGGGAAAAAAATGCGGCAATTGAACAGTTTCGGAACGAAGCGCCAGTCCTCGTCTCCACGGAATCGGGAGGCGAGGGAAGAAATCTTCAGTTCTGTAACACCCTGATCAATTTTGATCTCCCCTGGAATCCCATGAGGATTGAACAGAGGATCGGAAGGCTCCACAGGATTGGGCAGACCCGGGACGTCTTTGTCTTTAACCTTTCGGTGAAGGGAACTATAGAAGATTATGTCATCGATCTTCTCGATAATAAGATCAATATGTTTGAGATGGTCATCGGGGAGATCGAACCCATCCTCGGCCGCCTCGAAAAAGAAGAAGGCTTCGAAGACCTCGTAATGGGAATATGGCTCAAGAGCGCAAACGATGGGGAGCTCAAGGCGGGATTTGAAAAGCTCGGCGAGGATCTCGTAAAGGCCAAGAATGAATACCTGAAAGCGAAGTCCTTTGACAACGAGATTTTTGGCGAGGATTACGAGATTTAGAAAAACGCGGACTGGATTCCTCTTTTTACCCCGTTAGAAATGATGTCTCGCTGGAATTTCTAACAGGGTTTACGAGAATGATAAAAAAAAGATTTTTTCAAAAAACCAAATCAATACGAAATCTCTTGAAAGAAGAAACCGATGGGACAGAGCAGGCCTTTGCCTGAGGTTATAATCGATGTCCTTTCACTTGAGGGGGCCCTGCTGGAAAGAACAGGAAACGGCAGTCTGGAGTTTGTCGTCCCTCCCTCTCTTTCTGAGACCCTCGGCATTCCTGAACATGGAAAACTCAGTTTTGCCTACGATTCTTTAGATGAAATCGCAATCAGCGCAACCTATGAATCAGAGTTCTTTCGATCAGTCGATAGACTCTTTTCGGGAAGAGGAAAAATGGCCAAAGCAGTCTATTTCTCCCAGCTCCCGCATATCGAAAAGATATCGAAGTGGGTTTCTGAGAAGATTGCCCTTTCCAATGCAACTTTCCGGCTTCAGAAGGTGGAAAATCGGAGGATCGCCTATGCATTGATCTTTTTCAAGTATGTGGCGCTTTCCGACGAAAAGAGGGAAGGGATTTTTTCACTCCTGGTCAATGAGCAAAATCTTTCGACCTTCGCTCTCGATGGCAATCTCATGACCTTCTGGGAGGACTTGAAGGAGCCTGAGGAAATTCTCATAGGAAGCGAAGTAATTTCGAAGGCCCTTCATGCAGGCTTCTCGGCAGCCTCCTTTATCGTCAAGGAAGAATTTGAGCCGTTTATCAAAAGCCTTGAGAGGAGGCTCAATCGGGATATCAGAAGAGTATTCGAGTATTATGAGACCCTGAAGGCTGAAATCCAGAAGACCTTTGTGAAAAAATTTCCCATAGGAAAGGATTCTTCTGAAGAACAGAATGGAGAGAGAAAGAAGATACTTTCAGGGAAATTGGATGCCGTTGAGGGAGAAAAGAGATATAAGATTCAAGATCTTGTTTCTAAATATGCCCTGAATATCCGAATTGAACCTGTCTGTATCATAGAGATTGAGACAGAGTCCCTTGCCTTCTGGGTGGAGATCAAAAGGAGGCTTTCCTCAAGGGCCTTTTCTCTCACCTATAATCCCCTATTGAAAAAGGTGGATTCTTTGCCCTGTGAGGGCTGCTTTTACCCCCGCGGAACGTATTACATCTGTGATGAAAAGTTGCACATCCTCTGTGCTGCTTGTTTCAGGAAATGTCCTGGTTGCGGAAGGCAGTACTGCTCTGCCTGCCACCCAAAGGGATGCCCCAGGTGCAAGAATTAAGGAAACATTCGGGATCCGGTGTCACATCTTCAATTGTCAATATTTTGGTAGCGTTGTCAATAGGAGACCTGGAATAATGCGCTCCATTTATGAACATTAAGCTTCGCTTTTACCGTCAACGTACACCATTTTTTTTGATTGTCAAGAAAAAATTTGTCCCCTCTGTCGAAAAGCAAAATCGGGCTAAACAGTCAACGGTTGCAGGTGGCTGCGGTTATCCATGCCATCCCGGGCGCTCTCTGGGAGAAGATTATAGCCGCCAGGGGGTCAATTCTATTTTACGGTCTGCACCATTCTTATGCATCAAACCCGTTGTAGTAATAAGCGAGG
>Ga0207951_100120_pt1 | contig 50946 bp, 49 predicted proteins | sample Subbio12Aug_8Bad_FD_184830 | JGI IMG/M metagenome (GOLD analysis project Ga0207951, IMG submission 184830) | Serpentinite rock and fluid subsurface biosphere microbial communities from McLaughlin Reserve, California, USA - CR12Aug_8Bad (SPAdes) | ecosystem: Environmental > Terrestrial > Deep... | reverse complement strand
TTGGCCGCCGCACGGACCGTGCCCGCTTCGACCCCTCCGTCACGGCGCGAAGACGCGCCGCGCCACCTCCCCGTCGCTGGGCGACAGGGAGGAGACTATCAGTCCAGATCCACCGGCAGGATCTGGCTCGACAGCAGGGTCTCCATCGTCGCCCAGCGGTCCGGGCCCTGGCGCTCGACCCAGGCCTGGACCACGTCACGCCCGAGCCCGTAGTTGATGATATAGCTGCGGTAGGTGTCGATGAACCGCAGCCGCTGGGTCGCCCGGGCCTCGGTGGCCAGGGTGTATTTCATCAGCCGCCGGATCGCCTCCTCGCGCTCGATTCGCCCCGCCAGCCAGTCGTCGGCGATCGTGTATTCGGCGCGCGCCAGCCGCCGGGTCAGGGCGGCCAGCCGGGCCTTCTTTTCGAAGGTCGCCGGATCCAGTCCCGCCAGCGGGAACAGAACGTCGCGCTCATAGGTCGCCGCCTCATCGCCGGGGAAGGCCAGGTCGATGCCGTAGTTGGCGCTGCCCTCGGCCACGAAGGACATGGGGCTGAACAGCGGATAGACGCTCATCTCCATCCAGCCGCGCTCCCGCACGAAGGTCTGTTCCAGCAGCAGGTTATAGACGTGGTGGCCCGGATAGGCCTCGTGACAACCCAGATCGATCGCCCGCTCGGTATAGATCGGCAGGTCGGCGTTGATCTCGATCCGGCTGGCCGCGTCGCCCAGATAATAGTTGTAGCCCGACCAGGGCTTGTCCCCGACGAAGCTGAGGGTGAAACGCTCATGCACCGGCAGGGCGATGTGGCGCACCGTCCGGGCGCGGCACTCGGCGATGGCCGCGTCCATCACCACCTGCAGCCTGTCGCGGGGAATGACATAGTCGGCGCGGAAGGCGGTGACCCGCTCCGTCAGCGAGCCTTCGCCGGGCAGCAGGGCGTCGATCTCGGCCAGGACGGGGTCGAAACTTTCCAGCGGCCGCAGTTCGGGCCGGATGCCGAACAGGGCCTCGGCCTCGTCGGCGAAGCCCATCGTCTCGCCCGACAGCATGCGCAGCCGCGCCGCCGCCGCCGAGACGTGCGCCAGCAGGTATGCCCGGCGCTGGATCGCGGACGGCTCGGCCCCGCCGGTCGGGACGGCGTTCAGCCGTTCGGTCAGGCCGGCGGCTCCCTGGATCAATGCGGGCAGGCTGCGCGGATCGGCCTTTGCCGCCTCCTGCCATTCGGGCGGGCCGTAATAGGCGTCGACATAGCCCGGCTCGCGCTCGCCGATCTCCAGGATCAGGGCGACATAGTCCCGCGCTATGGCGTCGAGACTGTCGCCGGACGGGTCCGGGGCAGCGGCGGGCGCGGTGGCGCAGGCCCCGACAAGAAGCAGCAGGCTGAGCATCAGGGCGCGCATCGGGACCTCCATCGTCGAAGTCCGGCAGGCTAGATCACGATCCGGCGGGCCGGAACCGGAAAAGCGCCGACGGCGCCGGATGGGGCGGCAGGCTGCGCATTCGGGATTGAGGCCGGAGCGCTCCTGCTGTAAGCCCCGTCGTCCGGCGTTTCGCCGCAGACGCACCCGTAGCTCAGCTGGATAGAGTACTGCCCTCCGAAGGCAGGGGTCACAGGTTCGAATCCTGTCGGGTGCGCCATTTTTTTCAACATCATCACGTCATGATTCAATGATGACGGCCCTGGATCGACGGTCTCGCAGGTCAAGCGTGGCTTTTGGCTGTCATGAGGGACCCATTGCCACCGGTTCGGCGTTTATCTACGAATTCACACTAACCGAACTCGCTGCAACCAGATTTTCCAGAGCATGACTGACCCTATTGGTGTGACCAGCGAACGTCTCGGGCGTATCGTCGAAGAAGCCGCGAGCGAAGTTTACGTATTTGCGGCGGATGATTTCAGGTTTCGTCTTGTAAACAAAGGTGCGCGCGACAATCTCGGTTACAGTATCGACGAACTTGCCCGTCTGACTCCTTGGGACCTGAAACCAAATATAAGCCGGGATCAATTTCTGGATCTGGTCAGTCCGCTTCAGGACGGTCAGGTCGAAAGGCTCGATTTCGATACCGTTCACCAGAGAAAGGACGGAACGGAATACAATGTCTCTGTAAAGCTTCAGTTGTTTGATGATGGCGATGACGCGGTTTTCTACGCTTCGATCCAGGACATCACGGAGCACCGGCGAGTCGAGGCCGAGCTGAGAGATACAGCCAGGCGACTCGACGGGATACTGGGCAACACGACCATGGCCGTATTTCTCATGGATGAGCGCCAGCACTGCGTGTTCATGAACAGGGCCGCCGAGAAACTGACCGGCTACGACTTCCATGAAACGGCTGGACGCCCACTCCACGATGTCATCCATCATACCCATCCTGATGGCTCGCCCTTCCCCCTCTCGGAGTGCGCGATCGACCGGGCCTTTCCAGCGAAGGCCGGCACGCAAGGGGAGGAAGTCTTTGTCCATAAGGACGGCTCCTTCTACCCGGTCGCCTTCACCGCCAGTCCCATTCGTGATGACGTGGCGACGGTTGTCGGGACCGTCATTGAAGCGCGCGACATCAGTGTGGAGCGGCGCAATGAAGAGACCCGCAAGCTCCTGATGCACGAGGTCGACCACCGGGCGCGCAACGTCCTTTCCATCGTGCAGTCACTCACGCGACTGACGCGGGCGGACGATCTTGAAGCCTACAAGGACATCCTCGCCGGGCGGATCGGCGCCCTGGCGCGCGCGCAGACCTCCCTGGCCAGCCGTCGCTGGGAGGGTGGGCGGTTGGAAGATGTGGTCAGGGAGGAGATAGAAGCGCTGTGCCCCAGGGACAGCGTGCACGCGCAAGGCCCGGAGGTCAGGCTTTCGCCAGAGCAGGTTCAGCCTCTCAGCATGCTGCTTCACGAACTGGCGACCAATGCCAACAAGTACGGCGCCTGCAGCACTGGCGGGGGGCGAGTCTCGGTCACCTGGACGCTCGACGAGCGTCGGGTGGCGCTTGAGTGGCGCGAAACCGGAGGTCCTCCGGTTGTCGCGCCAACGCGGGAAGGCTTCGGCTCGTCGCTGAAGGCCAGTGTGGTCCGGCAACTGAACGGCGTGATGAGCCGCAAATGGGAGCCGACCGGGCTGGTTGTGGAAGTCGCATTCCCGCTCTGAACCCGCATCCCGGAAGCCGTTGTGGAGGTCGGCCGAGGCCGGGCCTCGCCTGACCGCTCCTCCGCCGCCGGCGTTTCAGAACAGACCGGCCGTATAGGCGGCGTAGGCGATATAGGCGGCGACGAGGAGGAAGCCTTCCCGCCGGCTCAGCCGCCCGTCGGAGAAGGCGAACACCATCACGACCAGGGAAACGGCCGCCAGCACCCAGAGGTCGAAGGCCATGATGCTGGCCGGGACCGCGGTGGGGGCGATGACGCCCGTCATGCCGCCGATGAACAGGATGTTGTAGATGTTGGAGCCCAGCACATTGCCCAGGGCGATGTCCCCCTGTTTGCGCCAGGCCGCCACCGCGGAGGTGACCAGCTCCGGAAGGGACGTCCCCACGGCCACGATCGTCAGCCCGATGACGGTGTCGCTGACCCCGAGTTGTCCGGCGATGACAATGGCGGAATTCACCAGCAGACTGGCCCCGCCGACGATCAGGCCAAGACCGGCGATGAACAGCAGGAGCGCGATCGACAGGCGGCCCTGGGGCTGATCGTGCGGGATCAGGGCCGGGTCGGCGCCTTCCATCGCGACGGCGCGATCATAGGCGGCGCTGTGCGCCGCACCGAGACTCTCCTGGCGATAGGCGTAGTAGATGTAGCCGGCCATCATGATCAGGAAGGCGATGCCGGCCTCGCGGGACAGACCCACGGTGGCGCCGGCGGCCAGCAGCACAACAACCGCCACCAGCCCCACGCCGCCATCCCGCCAAAGGGTGCGGGTCTTGACCGCGATGGGCGCGATCAGGGCGGCCACCCCGAGGATCAGAAGGGAGTTGGCGATGTTCGAGCCGACGATATTGCCCAGGGCTATACCCGGAGAGCCGGCGAGGCTGGCCTGGAGGCTGGCCGCCAGCTCGGGCATGGAGGTGCCCATGCCCACCACCGTCAGGCCGACCAGCATCGGCGAGAGACGGAGCCTTTCGGCGATCCGGACTGCGCCCCGCACCAGAAGGTCACCGCCTGCAATCAGCAGGACGAGGCCAAGCACCAGGAGCAGGGAATCAATGGGCATGTTGCGATCACTCATAATCAGTCGAATCTGAAACTTTTACGTCGGGCTGGAGCGATCCGCCGGGAAGCGGCCGCCGACGCGCGCACCAAAGGCCCGTCTTGTAATGTCTGCGCCGCGGAACACTCTCCGGCCTGCGCCCGGCGAAGGCGATGACCGGGGCCGCATCGTCCTGACCTCAATAAATCGTCGAGGTTCAGTCAAGCGATAGGCGACATTTCTAGGGGCCTTCACCCGAGCCGGGACCCGCCGATCCCGTCGCCAGACATCGCTGCCGGGTGGCCTGACTGTCTGACTCCATGCGCGGCGCAATGCTCGAGACCGCATTGTCCGGACCATAGGTCGCGAGCCACTGGCAACCGGTCTGCAAATCGGTCAGCACGAACAGGTTGGCCTCGGCCGTCGGGGTCTTCGTAAAGGTCGCGCCAAGGGCCGCAGCGCGTACGGCGCCGACCGGGTCGTCGATCGCCCCCTGTATGTCGGAGGCGCGGGCGTTCAGTTTGTCCGCCGCGGTCCGCGCGGCCTCCGCCGCCGACTCGATCTCCTGCAGGGCCGACGTGTCTATCGGCTCGCAGGCCGCGAGCATTATACCCGCCGCCATGGCGACGAGGGTGGATCGGATCGAGAAGGTCATCAGACAGGGGGCTCCAGATGCTGGACCGGGACGGCGGGCCAGTGGGTCGGGGAAGGATGGACTGCTGCAGGACAGGCGGGCGGGTTGGAGTCAGCGCGCGCGCCACCCGGCACGGGCCGACTTCAGGGCCCTCACGACCGTTGAGAAGGCGGTCATCAGGCCCAGCGCCATGATGGTGCTGTAACGCCGGATTCGACGGGTTGACCTGGACGACACTGAGCCTCTCCTTTTGAAAGGGTGCGCTCTTTGCCGCGGCTGGGGATACTGGTTGGACTAGACCCCGGCATCGAGCGCACCCGATGCGGTCCGACATCACGATCATGGAGGATCGTCAGAGGGGCCCGGGCCGCCCGCTTTCATTCGGCCCGGTCCCCTCTGCGAGCCAATGAGTTGTGCTCATACCGGTGATAAGCGCCGACAATGGACCGGGCTATATGGCGGTCAGTTCGCCCGAGGCGATGCTGAATTTCCAGGCCGACAGTGACAGCTGACCTGATTTCTCGGCTTCCCTTATCCAGGGAAAGGTCCTCAGATTGGTCTGCGACAGCCGGAGAACGGCGTCCTCGATCGTGGCCTCGAAGGCCTCGCCCGCGCCCTGCTCGGGCATGGGCCACATCACCGGTTCGGCGATGTCCACCCACGGCGCCAGGAAGTCGGGGGCGCTTCGCAGAGGGCCATGGATCATCGCGTGAATCCCGTCGCAACGCGCATGTCCGAGGACGACGATACGGCGGACCTTGAGAATCTTGACCGCGTATTCCAATGCCGCGCTCGTGCCATGACACCCGCCGTCGGGGGCGAATTCCGGCACCAAACCCGCCACATTTCGAATGACGAACAGGTCACCCGGCTCGGCGTCGAAGATGGTCTGCGGATCGATCCGGGCGTCGGAACAGGCGACCACGGCTGTCGTCGGTTGCTGCCGCCTTTGGGCCAGCTGGCCGTAGCGCTGGGCCTGGGTCGGCCAGACCTCGGCGCGAAAGCGCCGGTAGCCCGCCATGAGCGGATCGTCAGGGCCCAGCGTCATGGCGCAGTCACGATGGCCGCGATCGACCGGATGCGACAGGGCGATCCGCGAGGGGCCGGCGCGACGAGAGCGACGAACGCCGGGGCGATCGACCACACGAAAACCGGCTGTGCCAGGATGTCGAGGTTCGAAGCATCCATGAGTGCGCGTTCAGCATCGTTGCCGCTCAGACGCTGATGTCGAATGTATGCCGGCCGGGTCTGCGGGTGACGGTCTCGTCTGTCACCGCGCCGGGAGCCTCGACGGGCCGCGTCGTCGGCGAACTCTGATGAGCGGCGACCCGGCAGGTCATCTGCGCGTGCTGAACCGCCTCCTGACGGCCGACGGGGCTCGAAACCGGGCGGACCCTCACTGGCGTTCTCCGAGGCCGGGGATCCGGGGGATTTGCGCGCGATCACCGCTCGACGGCAGGCCGTGACCAACTGTTCGCGAGGGTATGGTCATCATCGGGGGGCCCCGTGTTTTCCACGAGCGCCCAGCGGAAACGCACCATGCGGGGTCCAGACCACCGGGACGATCTGAAGCGGGGCCGCCTTGAACACGGTCCGACCGGCGCGTTGGGCGGTGGAGCGTTGGGCTTCGGTCATGCGGGGCTCCCATTCTGTCTGAGGAGCGTGCCGGAGCCGAATGAGGGGAACCTCGGCGCCGGGCACGCTCACAGTCCGACATCACGATCAATCCGATCGTCAGAGGGGCCCGGGCCGCAGGGTGACGATGCCTGCCGTGCCGCCGCGCCGCCAATCAGAAGTGATGATACGCTCCATAAGCGCCCCTCATCCGGGGATGGGACCTCGCTCAAGCGCGCGCAGAACCTCTTGCGCAAGAAGACCGGCGGGACCGCCGGCGCCCCGGGCGGAGAGCAAGGCGATCTCGCTGTCGGACAGGGCCGGCAGCGGCCGCCCCAGCACGGCAAGGTCCCTCGGGGCCATGGCGGCGGGGAGCACGCTGACCCCGAGGCCGGCGCGCAGGGCCGCCATCTGACCGGCGAGGCTCGGCGAGGTGAAGGACGCGCGGAATGCGATGCCTTCATCCGCCAGCGCGCCAAGGGCCCGCTTCCGATAGATATCCGGCGCCGGCGCGAGGATCAGGGGCAGCGGCGAGGTCTCCACGATCGAGGCGTCGAGCGCGACCCAGACGAGGGGCTCGCTCCACACCCGAACGCCCAGCTCGGGCCCGACCGGCTCCCGCTTGATCAGCGCCAGATCCAGCATGCCGCGCGACATCTGGTCGAGCAGATTGGCCGTGTAGTCGCAGGTCACCGACAGTTTGATGCGGGGATGGCTGCGTGCAAAGGCCCCGAGGATCCCGGGAAGATGCATCGTCGCAATGTCCTCGGGGGCTCCGAACCGGACCTCGCCCTCGAGGTCGCCGTCCCCCAGGGTGGAGACGATCTCGTCGTTCAGTCGCAGCAGCCTGCGGGCCTGCGGCAACAGGGCCGCGCCCTCTGTCGTCAAACCCACGCCGCCCTTGCCGCCGCGATCAAACAGGGGCGATCGCAGCTGGTCCTCGAGCCGGCGGATCTGGAGGCTGACGGCCGGCTGGGTCCGGCCCAGCAGCGCCGCCGAGCGCGTAAAGCTGCCCGTTTCGACGACCGTGACGAAGGCGCGCAGCAGGTCGATGTCCAGATTGACCAGCCGATCCGCCATGGCATTAGCATCCGTTATAGCCTGCATCACGCCAATAAACTGGATTACTGCGCCGGTCGAGATCACTCGGGCGCACCTCCAGCGGGACCGGTTGACGCATGCCTGACTTCTCCACCAGCCTGGCGCTTCTGACGTCGCCGGCCATTCTGTTCTTCTTCGTCGGTGCAGCGGCCGCCTTCGCGCGCTCTGACCTCGCCATTCCCGAGCCGATCTCCAAGGCCCTGTCGCTCTATCTGATGCTTGCCATCGGCTTCAAAGGCGGGGTGGAGGCGCGCGCCGCGGGACTCAACGGGGATTTTCTGGCGGCCGCCGTGATCGGCGTCGCCCTCAGCGCCCTGATGCCGTTGCTGGCCTTCCTGATCCTGAAACGGACCTCCCGTCTTGATCGGCCGACCCTTTGCGCGCTGGCGGCGACCTATGGGTCGGTGTCGGTCGTGACCTTCGCCGCGGGCCAGCAGCATCTCGAGGCCGTCGGCCTGCCCTCGGGCGGCTATATGGCGGCGGTGCTCGCGCTGATGGAGACCCCCGCCATCCTGACCGCGCTGATCCTGCTGAATGGCGCCGGTCGCGGCGAGCCGGTCCGGCGCAGGACCATCCTGAGAGAGGTGTTCGTCGGCGCGGCGACGGTGATGCTGCTCGGCAGTTTCCTGGTCGGGCTGATCTCCGGCGCCGCCGGCATGGCCCGGCTGGAGCTGTTCGTCGGGCCGCTGTTCCAGGGAGCCCTGTGCTTCTTCCTGCTCGACATCGGCCTGATCGCCGCGCGGCGGCTGATGGAGGGGGGGCGCAAGCTGACGCCGTCCGTGATCGGTTTCGCCCTGGGCTTTCCCCTTGTCTCGGCCGCCATCGCCCTTGTCCTGGCGCGTATCGCGGGGCTGGACGCGGGCAACGCCGCCCTCCTGACCATACTCGCCGGCTCGGCCTCCTATATCGCCGTTCCAGCCGCCATGCGTCTGGCGGCCCCGAAGGCGGACCCCGGCGTCTTCGTCACCGCCTCCCTGGCGATCACCTTCCCGTTCAACCTCACTTTCGGCATCGCCCTCTACACCGCCGCGACGACCTGGTTCTGGGCGTGATCGACGGGTGGAATGGACGGTGGTCGGGAGGATGTATTCAGTTTCCGGTGGGATCCCCGGAGCGGTGCCGGGCCGGGACGATCCCATGCCGGGTCATCTTGTCGTAAAGCGTCTTGCGTGGAATCTGTAGGGCCGCCGTGACGCGGCGCATGTCGCCCTGATGACGGGTGAGCGCCTCGCGGATGAGTTGCGCCTCATAGGCCTGGACCTGCTGGACCAGGCCGCCTTCCACCGGCCAGGCCGACTCCGGCGAGGACAGGCCCACGGCCACCTCGCTGGCGTAGTTGGCCAGTTCCCGCAGATTTCCCGGCCAGTCGTGTTCGAGCAGACGCCTGCGAATGGCGCTGGTGATCTTCGGGGTTTCGCGGCCCAGGCGGTCGGCCGCGCGGCTGACGAAGCCGGCGTACAGAAGCGGGATGTCCTCGCGGCGCTCCCGTAAGGGCGGGGTTCGCAAGCGAACCACATTGAGCCGGTAGTAGAGGTCCTCGCGCAGATCGCCGCGGGCGACGGCCTCGGCCGGATCCTCCTTGGTGGCCGCGAGGATGCGCAGGTCCAGCGCATGGGATTCGATGGCGCCGAGCGGCAGAACCTCGCGCTCCTCGAGGACCCGCAGCAGGAGCAACTGGGCGCCGCGCGGGGCGAGATCGATTTCGTCGAGGAACAGCGTGCCCTGGTGCGACCGTTCGATCTGGCCCTCCCGGCGATGCAGGGCGCCGGGAAAGGCCCCGGCGGCGTGTCCCATCAGCAGGCTTTCCAGACCCGTCTCCGGCAGGGCGGCGCAGGACACGGCGACAAACGGCTTGAGGCGGCGGCGGCCGGTATTGTGGATCGCACGAGCGACGGCTTCCTTTCCGGCGCCTGTCTCGCCCTCTATCAGGACGTCGACACTGGCGTCGGCGAGGCGCAGGATCGCGGCGCGGAGGGCCTCGACGGACCGGCTGTCGCCGCTGAGGGGGATCGACCATTCGCCGTCGGCGGCCAGCGCCGCGAGCCGGCGGTTGTCGAGGACAAGCGCCCGCTTGTCGAGCGCACGCCGCAGGGTCTCGATCAGGCGTTCCGGCGCAAAGGGTTTGGGCAGGAAATCATAGGCCCCGCGCTTCATCGCATCCACCGCCTCGGCGATGTCGCCATGTCCGGTCATCATGACGACGGGCAGGTCCGGGTCGACGACCCCCAGCCGCTCGACGAGGACGCGCCCGTCCAGTCCCGGCATTCTGAGATCGGTCACCACGACGCCCTCAAACCGGTCGTTGAGATACTTCAGCGCCGCCTCGGCCGAAGCGAAGGGCGAGACCTCAAAGCCGGCCAGTTGCAGGCGTTCGGTGAGGGCTTCCCGGAAGGCTTCATCGTCCTCGACCAGAACGACCCGGTTCAGGGTGCGAAAGCTCATCTCGCCCTCGACAAACGGACCACGAAGGCGGCGCCCGAAGCAGAGGGCTCCAGCAGGAGTTCGCCACCGAAGCCCACGACGATGTCGCGACTGATCACCAGACCGAGACCGAGCCCATCGCGCTTGTCGGTGGTGAAGGGCGTGAACAGCCGCTCACGCACCTCGGCGGCGACGCCCGGACCGTTGTCCGAGACCCGGATCGTCACCCGCTTGCCGCTGGTTTCAACGCCAACGACGATGGTCGGGTCCGGGGTATCCTTGAGGGCCTCAATCGCGTTCTGGAGCAGGTTCAGGACCACCTGCTCCAGCCGGTTGCGCTCGGCCCGAACGGCGAGGCCGGCCGAGGCCGGCTGGCGATCGAGCGTGACGCCCATCTCGCGCATGCGGGGGCCGACCAGCAGGAGGGCCCCGTCAATGGCGGCCTCGACGCCCACCGCCACGGTCTCGGACCGCGTCTTGCGCGAAAAGGCGCGCAGTTCGTCGGTGATGGCGCCGACCCGCTCCGTCAACCGGGCGATGCTGGCGATGGAGCGTCGGGCCGAGGCGCCGTCCTCAGCATCGAGATGGAGTCCCGCGGTGTCTGCATGGGTCCGGATGGCGGCGATGGGCTGGTTGATCTCATGCGCCACGCCGGCGGCGATCTGTCCGAGCGTTGCGAGTTTGTTGGCCTGGATCAACTCATCCTGAAGGTGTTCACGGCTCTTCTCCAGACGCCGGCGCTCCTCGATCTCGCGGTTGAGCCGGCGGTTGGCCGCGCGCAATTCCGTGGTGCGGACGTCAATGCGGCGTTCGAGATCGATGCGGGCCGTCTCGGCCTCGACGGCCCTGGCCGCCGCCCGCTGTCGCCGCCGCAGCAGGACTCCGGTCAGTCCGGCCAGAAGGGCGACGCTGAGCAGCGCCAGCATCCGGGCGGAGCCGACCCCGCGCGCGATGTCGTCTCCGACGGGGGCGAGAAGGTGCAGCGTCCATCCGAACCCCGGGATGGCGTCCCTGGTTCTGGCATAGGCCCCGGGCGGGATGTCCGCGGTGATCCTGACCAGATCCCCGCCCTGGGAACTGAACGGCAGGTCGGTCAGGGGCGCGGCGCCGGATGTCTGTTCGGCGGCGAGGCGGCGGCGTTCTGAATCATTCAGAGGGCGGGTGGTCTGGAAACGCCACCGGGGCACGGTGGTGATGATCACGATCCCGTCCCCGTCGGTGACATAGGCCGGTTCGCCGGACTTGCGCCATTCGCTTTCAAGCGCATCGAACTCGACCTTGGCCACGATGACGCCGAGCGGTCGGCCCGCCGCGTCATCAACCCGTCGGGACAGGTACAGGCCCGGTCGCCCACTGACAGTGCCGAGGGCGAAGAAGGCGGCCTGCCCGCGCTCTATCGCCCCGTAATGATAGGGCCGGAAGCGGTATTGGGAGCCAACGAAACTGGTCGGCTCGCGCCAGTTGCTGGATGCCAGCGTAACGCCGCCTGCATCCAGCACATAGATGGCGGCGGCCCTGCTTTCGCGCGCCAGCTTCTCGAACTTCAGGTTCAGGGCGGCGACCTGCGCCGGACCGGGGCTTTCCAGCAGGTCGATCAGGTCGCGGTCCTGGGCAAGAACGATCGGCAGGGAGCGATGGCGTTCCAGTTCGCTGCGAAGCACCGCGGCGTGCAGGGCTCCTGCAGTCGAGGCATGCCGACGCACCGTCGCCTCGGCGTCGCGACGAGCCACCTCTCCGGCTACGAACACGGCCGAGGCCGCCGCCATCAGCCAGATCATGGCGAAGATCCGCCACTGACCGGCCCCTCCGAGAAAAAACGCCCGCATGCCTCACGATGCGAAATTTCGCACAAAAGTCCATGGCATGTGTGCGGCTTTCCGCACAAACCCTCCGATCCGGCGCATGGGATCCTGTATAAATAACGCAAAATCAACGGCTTCGTTGAATCGACCGCGCGACTTGTTAAGCGTCGCAGGCTCTCCCGATACTGGTGTCTCAATCGCTGCGTCAGAGACAGCGAGCATAGATCGGGTCCGAACAGGGCCTTGGGGAGGTCGCCTTTGCTTCAACCAGTCCAGGCCGGAGGTGCGCCGCGCGCGCACACCCCGTTCTATCGTAGCCTGTACTTCATGGTGCTGCTGGCGATCCTTACCGGCGGCGCCGTCGGCCATATCTGGCCCGAATTCGGCGAAAGCCTGAAGCCGCTGGGCGATGGCTTCATCAAGCTGGTGAAGATGATCATCGCCCCGGTGATCTTCCTGACCATCGCCACCGGGATCGCCGGGATGCGCGATCTGGGCAAGGTCGGGCGAGTGGCGGGCAAGGCGTTCGCCTATTTCTTCTTCTTCTCGACCCTCGCCCTGATCATCGGTCTGATCATCGGCAATGTGATCCAGCCCGGCCGCGGCCTGAACATCGATCCGGCGACGCTGAACGCAGGCGCGGTGGCGCAGTACACGACCGCCGCCCACGAGACGACCATCGTGGGCTTCCTGATGAGCATCATTCCGACCACCCTCGTCAGCGCCTTCTCCGAGGGCAACATCCTGCAGACCCTGTTCGTGGCCATCCTGTTCGGGATCGCCATGGCCATGGTCGGCGACGCCGCCGCGCCCGTGCATCGGGCGCTGGATGCCCTGAGCCAGATCATGTTCAAGCTGGTGGCCATCCTGATGAAGGCGGCCCCGATCGGCGCCTTCGGCGCCTTCGCCTTCACCATCGGCGCCTATGGACTGGGCGCCATCGCCAATCTCGCCGCCCTGATCGCGACCTTCTACCTGACCTCCCTGATCTTCGTTATCGGCGTCCTCGGGCTGGTCTGCTGGGCGAGCGGCTTCTCCATCTTCAAACTGATGGGCTATCTCAAGGAAGAACTGCTGCTCGTGCTCGGCACCTCCTCGTCCGAGGCGGCCCTGCCCAGCCTGATGCAGAAGCTGGAGCGGGCCGGGGCGAAACGGTCCGTCGTGGGTCTGGTCGTGCCGACCGGCTATTCGTTCAATCTGGACGGCACCAACATCTACATGACCATGGCGGCACTGTTCATTGCCCAGGCGATGAACATCGAGCTGAGCCTGCAGGACCAGATCCTGCTGCTGCTCGTGGCCATGCTCAGCTCCAAGGGCGCCGCCGGGATCACCGGCGCGGGCTTCATCACCCTGGCTGCGACCCTGGCCGTTGTGCCCACCGTGCCCATCGCCGGCATGGCGCTGATCCTGGGCATCGACCGCTTCATGAGCGAGTGCCGGGCCCTGACCAATTTCGTGGGCAATGCCGTGGCGACGCTCGTGGTCGCCCGCTGGGAAGGCGAGCTGGATCGCGAGGCCTTGCACGCCGCGCTTGGCTCAGGCCCCACTAAACTCGCCGCTCTCCCTGACCCCGCTGCGGGTCCGGGCGACAGGGACGTCATAACGGCCGACTGAAACGGCCGATCGCATCAGGGAGGAAAAGACCATGAGGACTGTTCATCGCACCGCGCTTCTCGGGGGAGCCGCCGTGTTCGCCTTGCTTGCATCCGCCGGTGGGGCCTTCGCCCAGGCGGCTTCGCCTCAGACGCCGCAGGCCGAGCCGGACGAGGATGCGACGACCGAACTCGGCGAAGTGGTCGTCGTCGGCTCGCAAATCCGGGGCGCATCGACCACCGCCGCGCTGCCGGTCGTGGTCTTCGATCAGGAGCAGATCGACGCGATCGGCGCCGTCTCGGGCGACGACCTTTTGCGTTCCATCCCCCAGATGGGAGACGTCCTGTTCGAGGCCGCCAATAATCCGCAGACCAGCAACTCAGCCCGGGGCGACGTCAACTCCGTCAACCTGCGCTCTCTTGGAGTCGGCAACACGCTCGTTCTTCTGAACGGTCGGCGCATGGTCCAGCATCCGACCAGCCAGGGCACGTCCGACACCGGCACGGTCCCGGTGCTCAGCTACAATTCCAACGCCATCCCTGTGTCGGGGCTGGAGCGGCTTGAGGTGCTGCTGGACGGCGCGGCCGCCATCTACGGCGCCGACGCCGTGGCCGGGGTGGTGAATACCGTCCTGCAGAACGACTTCGACGGCCTGAGAATGGAAGCGGAGTACAGCGGCGCCGAAGGGACAGGGCTGCGTGAGTTTGAGGCCAACATCTTCGCCGGCCGGGATTTCGACCGCGGAAACATCTCCCTGTTCGCCAACTACAGTGATCGTTCGGCCTTGATGGCCGAGGATCAGGATTTCACTGCCAGCGACGACATGCGGCCGTTCTTCGCCAACGAGCCCGGCTTCGAGACCTCGACCGTTCCCGATGGCCGCTCCTCAAACACGCCGTGGGCCCGGCTGAGCACGCCGGGCAGCAGCGTCGCGCTACGGCCGCGTTCCAATGGTGTGATCATCGCGTCATCGGCAGGAGCGTTTCGCTATCAGCCGCAAAGCTTCGGGTGTGTCGGGGGAGTCAGTCTCGCCAATGATCTTTGCCTCATCCAGGCCCACGGTTCCTACAACGGCAACATCCGCGAACTCCGTTACGACACCCGAATTGGTACGACCATTCGCTCCGAGCTTGAGAGGACGAATGTCTTCCTCACGGGCCACTACGACCTGACGCCGACGATCACTGCCTTTGGCGAGATCGGCTTCTACGGGGCTGAAAGCCGGGCCATCCAGCCGCCGGTCGTCAATCTGAACGACATCTGGATCCCGGCCAGCAACTACTGGAACCCGTTCGGTCCGGTCACCTTCGCTGGCGGTGCGGCCAACCCCAATCGACTGCCCAACCTGACGAACGTACCGGCGGCCGGCCTGCCGATCCTGCTGGAGAACTATCGTTTCGTCGACGCCGGCTTCCAGCAAGTCACGGTCAAGAATTTCCAGTCCCGCTTCCTCGGCGGACTGCGCGGCGATTGGCGTGGCTTCGAGTGGGAGACGGCCCTGCTCTATTCAGAGGCGGAAGCCGAGGACCGGTCGCCCAACATCAATATGACGGCTCTGCAGCGGCAACTCGCCCTGTCCACGCCGGACGCCTATAATCCGTTCGGAGGCGGTTGCGTCGACACGACCAGCTTTGGCGACTGCTCACCGTCCTCCCAGGCCGCCATCGACGCGATCACCTTCGAAATGCGCCGCTTCTCGCGCACCACCCTCGCGCTGGCCGACTTCAAGATGTCGCGCAACGACCTCTTCCAACTCCCCGGCGGACCGGTCGGCGTCGCCTTTGGCGCCGAGTTCCGCCGCGAGACCCAGTTCGACGACCGTGACGAAAACCTCGACGGCACCTTCACCTTTACCGACGTGGTTTCCGGCGCGACCAACCTGTCGAATGTCGCCGCCGTCAGTCCCAACCCCGATACACGCGGCAGCCGCACGGTCGCCGGCGCCTTTCTGGAGTTTGCCGTCCCGGTGGTCTCGCCGGAAATGGCCATCCCGCTGGTCTACAGCCTCGACATGCAGGTCGCCGGCCGGTTCGAGGAGTATTCGGACTTCGGCTCGGTGGCCAAGCCCAAGATCGCCCTGGCCTGGGACATCGTCGACGGACTGCGCGTGCGCGGATCCTACTCCGAAGGCTTCCGTGCGCCCAATCTGGAACAGGTCAACGCCACCCAGTACGCGCGCCTTGCGAGCGGCACCGACTACTATCGCTGCGAACCGGACCTGCGCGACGGTTCGATCGCCTCGATGAACCAGTGCTCACAAGGGGCCAGCGCCTCGCTGCTGATCGCGGGCAACCCTGATCTGGAGCCGGAGGAAAGCACCAACCAGTCGATCGGCCTGGTCATTCAACCCCGGTTCCTCCCCGAAGCCTGGGGCGACGTGACGTTCACGGTCGACCGCTGGAAGATCGAGCAGGAGCAGATCGTCGGCCTCCTCGGAGCCCAGGCCGCGCTCACGCTTGACTATCTGAACCGGATCGAGGGCGGTTCGAACCCGAACGTGGTCCGGCGCGCACCGGACGCCGATGACGTCCTTCTCTTCGATGGCAGCGGGTTGGCGCCAGTCGGCGATGTTGTGTCGATCAGTGACCGGTTCATCAACCTGCTGCCGCAGACGGTGGAGGGGATCGACTTCGGCTTTTCCTGGGCCAAGAGGCGCACGGCGTGGGGAACATTCATCTTCCGGGCCAACGCCTCGCAGATGCTGACCTATTCCCGGGAGCCCGGCGACATCATCGACTCGCTCTACGCCGCCCGGGACGCCGGCATCATCGATCCACTGACGCCCCTGCCGGACTCCAGCCAGCTGATTGCCCAGAACGGCCGGCCGGAATGGAAGGTCAGCACTACCTTCATCTGGCGCAGCGGTCCCTGGCGCGCGGGCCTGTCGACCCAGTATGTCAGCGATGTGGAGCAAACCTCCCTTCTCAGCAGCGCGGGCGAGCCATGGGTCGTCAAGAACCAGTTGCTGACCAATCTCTATGGCCAGTACGCGTTCGAGAACGCCGGCTTCGCGTCCGGCGCCACCCTGCGGATCGGCGTGCGCGACCTGGCTGACGAGGGACCGTCCCTGGCCCGGGACGGCTATTTGGGCTCGATCCAGCGTCCATACGGCCGGTCCTGGTACGTCAATATCGCCAAGACCTTCTAGGGTGAGGGCAGGGGCGGCCTGCGACTGGCCGCCCCGGTTCTCGAAAGGGATGTGATGAGACCTCTGGGCCTGTTGTTCGCCGGATTGCTGCTCGCCCTGCCTTCGGGGGCCGGTGCGGCGCGCCTCCAGGCCGCGACGCCTCAGGTCGCCCCGGCCCCCGTCGCCTGTCCGGAGTCCGTCGGCCGGGGCGTGCGCTGTCTCTCGGGACGCGACAGGAATGGCGCCTGGTATGTCATCGCCGTCCCCGCCGACTGGAACCGCCGGCTGATCGTGCATGCCCACGGCGGACCGCGTACAGGCGATCCGGAGGCGTCCGACTCGCTGGAGGATCTCGCGCGCTACTCGATCATGGTGCGGCAGGGCTACGCCTGGATCGGATCCACCTACCGCCGTGGCGGCTATGGCGTGCGCATGGCGGCCGAGGATGTGGACAACAGCCGCAGGATCTTCTGGGCTGGTTTCGGGCGTCCGGAGCGAACCATCCTTCACGGGCAGTCGTGGGGCGGCAATGTCGCGGCCAAGGCGTCGGAGCTGTATGCGCTCGATCTCGACGGGGCCCGGAATTATGACGGGGTGCTGATCACCAACGGCATTCTGTCGGGCGGGACCCGCGCCTATCAGTTCCGGGCCGGCCTGCGGGCGGTGTACCAGTACTACTGCCGCAATCACCCTGCGCCGGGGGAGGCCGCCTATCCGGTCTGGCAGGGGCTGCCGGCCGGCGCGCGCATGACACGGGCGACGCTGCGTGAGCGGGTGGAGGCCTGTACCGGAGTCGATCGCCCGGCCGCGCGTCGAACGCCCGACCAGGCCCGGCGGCTGGCCGACATCCTCGCGGCGACAGGGGTCGGGGAAGGGGAGCTTGTCAGCCATCTGTGGTGGGCGACGACGCTGTTCCAGGACATGGTCCACCTCAGGCTCGGCGGTCTCAACCCCTTCGACAACAGCACGGTCGTCTATGGCGGCACATCGGACGACGCCGCTCTCAACGCCGGCGTCGAGCGATTCCGGGCCGACCCGGACGCTGTGGCCCGGCTGGCCTATGATGCCGATCTGTCAGGCCTGATCGTGCTGCCGACCATGACCCTGCACGCGCGGTACGATCCGACCGTCAGCTCCGAGGCCCAGGCCCTATATGCCGCCACGGTGGCGGCGGCCGGCCGATCGCATCTGCTCGTTCAGGCGACGACGGAGGAGGACGAGCACAGCAGGCTGGCTGACGGCGGCTATCTCACAACGCTGGCGGCGCTCGAACGCTGGATCGACGACGGTGAGCGGCCCGATCCTGACGCCTTTCAGCAGGCCTGCATCCAGTCCGGGCAGCCAGCGGGGGCCTGTCGCTTCGTGGTGGATCGCGGGGCTGATACCGGCCCGGCGATGGAGTCGGATCCGGCCTGATCTTCCTGGCTCGATGACCGGGTCAGGCCAGATGCGGCCATATGGCCGCGTTCCGGTTCGCCGGGCGGGAAGGCGCGGCCTCTAACGTCATTGCGAGAGGCGGCCGGCGACCCGGCGGTCATAAGCCTGTGACACGCGCCGCCTATCAGGGCCCCGTACGGAACCCCCGCCAGAGCGAATAACAGGAGGCCGGGATCAAAGACCTCGAGCATGACTACCCCGACCATACCCAGGCGATGGGCTATGAGCATGGCGACGAACCGCCGAGCAACGCTTCGGCCAATCACAATTTCTATCAGGTGATGGACGCGCGCGTGGCGCGCCGCGGCTTCCTGATGGGCGGGCTTGCGACGCTGGCGACCGGCCTGATCGGCGGATCGCTGACGGCGACGGCGGCCCGGGCGCAGGGGCGGTCCAGCCTGATCGGATTCAAACCCGTCCCGGTCAGCTACGCCGACACGGTCGTCGTGCCTGAGGGCTACAGCGTGCGGGTGCTGGGCCCGACCGGTACGCCGATCCTGGGCAGCCTGCCCGCCTTCCGCCCGGGGGCCAATACCGGCGCCGAGCAGGAGCAACAGATCGGCCAATGCCACGACGGGATCCACTTTTTCCCGATCAACGGCTCGTCCAGCGACGGCCTGATCGCTGTGAACCACGAATACATCGAGCCGCGCTTCCTGCACGCGGCCAAGGACGGCTATCGCGGCGTGGCCCACAGCGGGAGCAGCGTCGTCTATGGCGCCGACGGCCGGCGCGACGACGATGAGGTGCGAATGGAGATGGCCGCCCATGGCGTCTCGATCTATCGCACCCGGAAACAGACCGATGGCTCGTGGGCTGTGGTCGAAGACCCGCGCAACCGCCGGATCACCGGAAGCACGCCGATGAAGATCGCCGGCCCGGTCCGGGGTTCAGCCGCTGTCCGCACCCGGTTCAGCCCCGACGGCACGATGACGCGCGGCACGCTGAGCAACTGCGCCCACGGCGCCACGCCATGGAACACCTATCTCGCCGCCGAGGAGAACTGGTCGAGCTATTTCACCAACGCCGATGTCGAGCAACCGCGTGAGCACGCCCGCTACGGGGTATCGAAAACCCCGCGGGGCGGCCGTTACGGCTGGCATCTGGCCCGGTCAGGCGCCGATGAATGCATTCGCTTCGACGCCTCCACCAGGGCCGCCTCGGCTACCGGAGACTATCGCAACGAGCCGAACACCTATGGCTGGATGGTCGAGATCGATCCGTTCAACCCGGACGCCGTTCCGGTCAAACGCACCCACCTGGGCCGCTTCGCCCATGAGGGGGTGGTGTTCGCCCCCGCCGTCGAGGGTCGGCCGGTGGTCTGCTATTCTGGCGACGACGCGCGTTTCGAGTACATCTACAAATTCGTTTCCGAAGACGTCTTTGTGGCGGGTCGGACCGACGGCTCGATCCTTGATCGCGGCACACTCTATGTGGCGAAATTCAATGACGACGGCAGCGGCGAATGGCTGGCGCTGGCGCCGGGCCGGAACGGGCTGACGCCCGCCAACGGTTTCGCCGACCTGGCCGACATCCTGATCAATACCCGCCTCGCCGCCGACCATGCGGGCGCGACCAAGATGGACCGGCCCGAATGGGGCGCGGTCGACCCGAACACCGGCGCGGTCTTTTTCACCCTGACCAACAATACGCGCCGGACCCAGGCCCAGGTGGATGCGGTCAATCCGCGGGCGGTGAACAATTTCGGCCAGATCGTGCGGTGGAACTACGCCGACGGCGACCATGCCCGGGCGCGCTTCGACTGGGACCTGTTCGTGCTTGCCGGCGACGCCCGGCATTCATCGGTCGCAACCGGGGGCGCCCTGACCGACGACAACATCTTCGCCTGCCCTGACGGGCTGTGGTGCGACAAGGACTCGCGGCTCTGGATCCAGACCGACATGGGTGATCGGGGCCCGGACGATGACGGCCCGCTCAGGCCGTTCGGCATGAACATGCTGCTGGCGGCCGATCCGGCGACCGGCGAGATCAAACGCTTCATGACCGGGCCCTGGGGCCAGGAGTGCACCGGCGTCGTCACCACACCGGACGGCCGGACCATGTTCGTGAATTTCCAGCACCCCGGGGCCCATGCCTCGGCCGAGCAATTCGCCGCCGGCGACTATGGTTCGGGCTTTCCGGACTACAACGGCGCCGTGCCGCGCTCGGCCACCGTGGTGATCACGAAGAACGACGGCGGCGTGATCGGGACCTGATCCCCGACATTGGAGTCGCGGGCGGGGTCCGATTCCGCCGTCCGCAGGCCCTGCTGCAGAGCGACCGGACCCCAAAGGGGATCCCGAGCGTTGGTGTGGCGTACGGCAAGTCCGTCCGAACGGATCGATAGCCCCGATGGCCCACCCTGCAACCACGATACTCGTGATCGGCGCCTCGGCGGGCGGCGTCGAGGCGATCCGCACTGTGGTCGCCGGACTGCCGGGCGATCTGGACGCAGCGGTCTTCGTCACCCTGCATATCGGGGCGCACAAGAGCGATCTGCCCTGGCTGCTCAGCCGGGCGGGGGCCATGTCCGCCTCCCATCCGGGCGATGGCGACGCGATCAGACCGGGGCACATCTATGTCGCGCCGCCCGATCACCACATGCTGGTCGAGGCGGGGAGGGTGACCCTGACCAAGGGGCCGCGTGAAAACTGGGCCCGGCCGGCCATCGACCCGATGTTCAGGAGCGCGGCCCGGGCCTATGGCCCCGATGTGGTCGGTGTGATCCTGACCGGCGGTCTGAATGACGGCACCGCCGGCCTGTTTCAGGTCAAGGCGCACGGCGGAACAACCGTGGTTCAGGACCCGTCCGACGCCATCAACGCCACCATGCCGCTCAGCGCCCAGTCCCATGTCGAGATCGACCATGTGGCCCCGGCCGGCGCGCTCGGCGCCCTGTTGACCCGACTGGTCGCCGAGCGCGGCGCTGACCGCTTGAAGAAGGAGTCCCGTGAAATGTCCTCCCCGCCCGATCAGCAAGGCAGGACGGCCGAATTCACCCAGAACCGGCCCCTGGCCGTGACCTGTCCGGACTGTGGAGGCGCCCTGCGGCAGAGCGAACTGGGCACCCTCAGCCAGTTTCGCTGCCACATCGGCCACGTCTATACGGCCGAGGTCATGCTGGCGGCGCAGTTCCTCGCCCTCGAGCGTTTCGTCGAACAGGCGCTGCGCTCCCTCAGCGAACGGGCGGAGCTGTGCCGGCAGATGTCCGAAAAACCCCCGCGCGCCGACAATCCGACCGAGCGCGAGCGCTGGGTCGCGGCGATGGAGGAGGCGCTGACCCAGAGCGAAGGCCTGCATGCGTTGATCACGCGTGAATGGCTTCATCCGTCAGACAATGGTTTGATGGAAGCGCCGAACTCTTGAAGTCGCCAATACAGGGCGGGGGCCATCGGGTCGGCCCGCTCCAAAGCGGCGTGCGCAGGGGGCGCAGCAGATGAAGAAACCCACCGGCGCGCCGGCCAACTGCGATGAGCGCGACCAGGTCGCGCTCGCGTCCGACTCTGCCGACCGGCGCGCGGAACCCCATCTGATCGTCGGCGTGGGCGCCTCGGCGGGCGGGCTAACCGCCTTCCAGTCCTTCATCCGCGCCGTGCCCGCCGACAGCGGCATCGCCTTTGTCCTGATCCAGCATCTGGACCCCGACTACGACAGCGCCCTGGCCGAGATCCTTGGCGAATGCACCGCCATGCCGGTGATCAAGGCGGTGGACGGGACCGTCGCCCGACCGAATACGGTCTCGGTCATCGGGCCCAATTCGATCCTCAAGATCGAGGGCGGCGTCCTGCGGGTGGCCAGGCCGGAGACGGTGACGGCGCGGCGGTCGTCGATCGACACCTTCCTGGTATCGCTGGCCGAGGATCAGGGCGAGAACGCCGTCGGCATCATCCTGTCCGGCTTCGGCAGCGATGGAACCGTCGGGATAGCGGCGATCAAGGAGTGCGGGGGGCTGACCCTCAGCGAGGCCGAGTTTGATCATCACGCCAAGGCTGGAATGCCGCAAAGCGCGGTCTCCGGCGGTTTCGTCGATGACGTGCTGCAGCCGCAGGACATGCCGGCGACCCTGCTGGAGTATCAGACCTACAAGTCCAGCATCGCCGGCCGGGCTGAGGCCGCCAAGGACAGCGGCGACATGGCCCGGTCGCTGATGACCATCTGCGCGGTTCTGCACAGCCGACTGGGCCGCGATTTCGGTCAGTACAAGAAGAGCACCCTGTTGCGTCGGGTGCGTCGCCGCATGCAGGTCCTCCGTCTGGAGACAGCGGCGGCCTATATCGAGCGGCTGCGGTCGTCGTCGGACGAGCCCGAGCTGCTGTTTCGGGAAATCCTCATCGGGGTAACGCGCTTCTTCCGCGACCCGGCGGTCTGGGAAATGCTGGCCGAGACCATCATTCCGCGCCTGATCGAGGGTCCTGCGGATCAGCCGGTACGGGTCTGGGTGGCGGGCTGCGCCACGGGCGAGGAGGTCTATTCGCTGGCGATCCTGTTCAAGGAGGCGGCGATGAAGATGGATTCGCCGCGACGGATCATCATCTTCGGCACCGATGTCGACGATCGCGCTGTCGCCCTGGCAAGGGCGGGGCTCTACAGCGCCGCGATCGAGGCGGACCTGACGGTGGAGCGGCTGGAGCATCATTTCGTCAAGGAGGGCGACCGTTACCGCATCGCCAAACACATCCGCGAAATGTGCCTGTTTTCGGCCCACGATCTGGTCAAGGATCCGCCGTTCTCGAAGCTCGACATGGTGTCGTGCCGCAATCTGCTGATTTATTTCGAGACCCAGCTGCAACAACGGGTCATCGGTACGTTCCACTATGCGCTGAAGCCCGACGGCGTCCTGTGGCTCGGCCCGTCCGAGACCATCAATTTCAGCACGCGCCTGTTTGAGCCGCTGCACAAGCGGAGCCGGCTCTTCAGGCGGTTGAACGTCGACACAGAAATACCGAGGCCTGTCTTGAGACGCACGAGAGCCGACAGTTCGACCGTCCCGCCGCCTGCCGGCGCAGGGGAGATCGACGATCATGCGGCGACGATCATGTCTCGGTACGCGCCGGCCTATGTGATCCTCGACAGCAAACATGAGATCCAGCGGTTCTCAGGACCGGTCGCCCGATTCCTGGAGCCGGTGAGCGGCGCGGCCAGTCTCAATCTGTTCCAGCTCTTGCACTCGGAGCTGAGGGCCCCGACCCGGGCGCTGCTGCGCAAGGCGGCCGCGTCCGAAAGGAACGTTCAGCAGAAGCGGACCCTGCACATCGGGGGTGTGCCGATCGCGGTGAATCTGATCGTCGAGCCGATGTCCCCGTCAGCGGGGGCGACGCCGTATGTGATGCTGGCGTTCCAGGATCTGGAGTTTCCGGAGCCCGTGGACGAAAGCGGGGCCGGGCCGCAGGACGGCTCGCACCCGGCCTCGCAAGGGGAGTTGCTGGCCGCACGGGAACAGCTTCAGACGGTCACGGAAGAGCTGGAGACCGCCAATGAGGAGCTGCAGAGCTCGAACGAGGAGTTCCAGTCGGTCAACGAGGAGCTCCATTCCACCGTCGAGGAGCTGGAGACCTCCAAGGAAGAACTGCAGTCGATCAATGAGGAACTCCAGACCGTCAACGTCGAACTGAACACTCGCGCCGAGAGCCTGGTCCGATCCAACAGCGACCTGGCCAATCTGTTCGACAGCACTTCGATCGCGACGCTGTTTCTGGACAATGACTTCCGCATCCGCCGGTTTACGCCCGCCATTACGGACATCTTCAATGTCCGCGAGGGGGACGCGGGCCGGCCGCTCAGCGACTTCTCCTCCCGTCTGGTTCTCGGCGCCCTGACTCAGGATTGCCGGACGGTGTTGCGCGATCTGCGGACGATCGAGCGGGAGGTCCAGTCGGATGACGTGGTCTCCAGCTTCCTGATGCGGATCAAACCCTATCGCGACCTGAAAAATGTCATCGACGGCGTCGTGCTGACCTTCATCGACATCACGGATCGCAAGCGGGCCGAACGGGATCGCGCCCAGCTGGCGGCTATCGTCGAGTCATCCGAAGACGCCATCATCGGCCACGACCTCGACGGGATCGTCACCAGCTGGAACCGGGGGGCCGAGAAGATCTACGGCTACAAGGCGGACGAGATCATCGGCCAGCCCATGTCGACCCTGCTGGGCGAGGAGCAGATCGATGAATGGCCCGCCAACCTCGACCGGTTGAGGCAGGGCCAGGCCATCCACAATTTCGATATCAGCCGCATGTCCAAGGGCGACCGGCCGATCGAGGTGTCCCTGACAATCTCTCCGATCCGCGACGAGGGCGGCCGGATCGTGGGCGCCTCGGCCGTGGCGCGCGACATCGCCGAGCGTCGGGCGGCGGAGGCCCAGGCCGCCCTGCTGATGGCGGAGCTGGATCACCGGGTAAAGAACATCCTCTCGGTGGTGTCTTCGGTCGTGTCCCAGACCCTGAAGTCCGGAGGGCCGCCCGAGGCCATGCGGCTGGAGATCGACGGCCGGATCAAGGCCATCGCCCGGGCGCACACCCTGCTGACCCGTGGTGGAAACGCCGAAGGCGCCCTGCTGGACCTCGTGAGGACCGAACTGGCGCCCTATGACCATATCGCCAACATCACCATAAGCGGCGATGATGTGGTGCTGAGTTCCTCGGCGGGGATCACCCTCGGTCTGGCGATCCATGAACTGGCCACCAATGCGGCCAAATACGGGGCCTTGTCCGTGCCGGAAGGCCATGTCGATGTTTCGTGGCGCGTCTCTGAGGGGAATCCCCCCTTATTCACCCTGGTCTGGCGGGAATCGGATGGTCCGCCAGTCAATCCGCCGACCGGTCGCGGATTCGGGACGAAACTGATCGAGCGTAGCGTTGCCCACGGACTTGGCGCGACCGTCAAGCGGGAGTTCCGCAAGGACGGGGTTCATCTGGAAATATCCGCGCCATTTATTGTGGACATAGGCTCGCTGCGGCGGTCTTAGTGGATCGGGGATCCCATCATGCCAATCCAGTCTGAGCGGAAAACCTTCAAGGTCTTTGTGGTCGAGGATGAGCCCCTGATCGCGATGATGGTCGCCGACGCGCTGGAAGCCGTGGGTTGTGAAGTCGTGGGGCCGGCCAGCCGGCTGGACGAGGCCATGGAGATGGCGAGCAGCCGCGATCTGGATTGCGCCATCCTCGACATCAATATCCGCGGCCACCAGGTCTATCCGGTCGCTGACATCCTGCTGGCGCGCGGGACCCCCATGCTGCTGGCGAGCGGCTACGGCGACTGGACCCTGCCCGAGCGACTGCAAGGCCAGAGGCGGCTCGAAAAGCCCTATTCGCTCGAAGAGATCGAGGCCGAGATCCGTCTCCTCTGCGCCCGGGTGTCGTCCGAGGCGCAACCCCAGCTGTCCTGAACCGACGTCGCCGGCGCCTGCCGGTCGCTTCGGCAGCGTAGCGGCTGTCGGCTTGCCGCGAGTCCGTCCTCCGGCAGGATCAGGCCGTCGCCCGTACGAGCCAGACCCGCGCGGACAACATGACGCCCTGTCCGGTGGCGTGGCCTTGATAGAAGTCGGCGAGATCGCGCGCGAGCGCGTCACGAGCCCCGGGGTCGAGCCCCGCGACCTTGTCGCGAAAGGCCATGCCCTCCAGCGCAAAGGCCACGGCGTCGGCGCTTGACGCTCCGGGCCCCGCGAACGGCAGGTCCCCGCTCCATGCGTCGAAGCCGACCTGACCGAAACCGGCGCTCCCGAGGATGTCCCTGAGGTAGTCGGGGTCTTCAAAGGCGAAGGGGCCGGGTTTGCGCGGCTCGGGCCGCGGCAGGTCGAGATGGCGGCGAACCACGGCGATCATGGCCGACATCCATGGATTGTCGCGCGGAGCCGCCCAGACCGCGAGGTCCATGCCGCCGCCCGGCCGGATCAGGCCGTGCAGATTGGCGAAGGCCGCATAGGGATCGGGAAAGAACATACTGCCGAACCGGGAGATCAGGCGGTCGAACGGAGCGTCTTCGCCGGGATGGACCGCGGCGTCGGCGCACTGGAAGCGGACATTGGCGAGGCCGGCTTTCGCGGCCCGGTCCCGGGCGCGGGCGATCAGCGCCGCCGAGATGTCGAGGCCGAGGGCCTCGCCGTCAGGCCCGACCAGCCGGCCCGCGGCGATGGTCGTCATGCCGCCGCCGCAGCCGATATCGACGACGCGTTCGCCGGGTCGCAGATCGGCCTTTTCCAGCAGCGCCGACCCGATCGGGGCGATCATGCCTTCGAAGGTGTCGATGTGGGCCAGCCAGCGCGCACCCATTTCACCCGCCCAGTCTTCGGCCGGATCGGCGACAGGGGGCGCATTCATGCCTGGACCATCGGAAAATTCCTTGAAGTTACAACTCATGACGAACTGTGGTCTCGGGCAGGCCCGCCTTTTCCTGCGAGCCCGCGTCAGGCGCCGCCGGGTCCGCCCCTGGTGCCGTTCCAGGCGTCGAACTGGCTCAGGAAGACGCGGCCGCCGAGGTCATCGAGGAAATGCGCCCGCTTGAGCCGGTCCATGACGGGTCCCTTGACCTCGGACAGGTGGAGTTTCACCCCGGCCTCCTTGAGGCGGGCGTTCAACGCCTCGAGACTCTCGAGCGCCGTGGCGTCGATGTCGTTCACGGCCGAGCACATCAGCACCACATCGGTGATCCGGGGCTCCTCCGCGACCCGGGCCAGAACCATGTCCTCCAGCCAGGCGGCATTGGTGAAGGACAGGCTTTCGTCGATCCTCAGGCTGAGCAGTTCGGGCCGCAGCTCCACCGCATGGCGGTCGGTGTTGCGGAAATGCTCGGAGCCGGGGACCCGGCCGACAACCGCGACATGGGGTTTGGACGAGCGGTGCAGCAGCAGAAGGATCGACAGGCCGACTCCGGCGATCACCCCGGCCTCGACCCCCGCCGCGAGCGTGACGCCTATGGTCAGGATCATCGCCGAGAAATCGCGCTTGGAGTAGGCCCACACGCGACGGATGGCCTTGAAGTCCACCAGGCTGAGCACGGCCACGATGATGGTCGCGGCGAGGGTGGCGTTGGGCAGGGAATAGAGCAGGGGCGTCAGCAGCAGGCCCGCGACGGCGATGCCGACCGCCGTATAGGCCCCCGCGGCGGGCGTCTGGGCGCCGGCGTCGAAATTGACGACGGAGCGGGCAAAGCCCCCGGTCACCGGATAGCCGCCGGTGAAGGCGGCCGCGACATTGGAGGCGCCGAGGCCGATCAGTTCCTGGTCCGGCACGATCCGCTGTTGCCGCTTGGCCGCCAGCGTCTTGGCGACGGATACCGACTCCACGAAGCCGATGAGGCTGATGAACAGGGCCGGCGCCGCCAGCGACCGCCAGATGTCCCAGTCCATGGACGGAAGCACCAACGGCGGCAGACCGGCGGGAATCGCCCCGACAATGCGGACGCCGCGCTCGTCCAGCCCAAGGCCGATGACGGCCAGGGTCGTCACCGCGATGGCGATGACGGGGCCCGTCTTGGCGACGAGGTCCGCCGCGCGCCCCCTGAGGCCGAGCCTGATCAGCAGAGGCTTGAAGCCCTTGCGAACCCAGAACAGGAACAGCACGGTCGGGACGCCGACCAGGGCGGTCCAGGGATTGAAGCCGCCGACGCCCGCCACGAAGCTGGACACGATCTCGATCATCGTCTGGCCCGAGGTCCGGATGCCGAGAATGTGCCCGACCTGACTGGCGGCGATGATCAGGCCCGATGCCGTGATGAAGCCCGAAATGACCGGATGCGACAGCAGATTGGCCAGCATGCCGAGCTTCAGAAAGCCCATGACCAGCAGCATCAGTCCGGACAACAGCGCCAGCACCAGCGCCGCGGCGAGATATTCGGGCGAGCCGGGCGCAGCGACCTGGCTGACGGCCGCGGCGGTCATCAGCGAGACCACGGCTACCGGCCCGACGGCGAGCACCCGGCTCGTCCCGAAGATCGCATAGGCGAGCAGGGGCGCGACCGAGGCGTAGATGCCAACCTGGGGCGGCAGGCCCGCCAGCATGGCATAGGCCAGACTCTGCGGGATCAGCATGATGGTGACGATGACCGCCGCCAGAAGGTCGCTGGTCAGGGTCGGGGCATCGTAGCGCCGACCCCAGTCGAGGATCGGGAACCAGCGCGCAAGATTGGGGGTCATCGTTTCGGCTTCCGTGACTGGGCGCTGAATCAAGCCGTAAGGTGTGAGGCGTGCCGCTGCCCGGGCGTCGCCAGCCACTCGCGGCCCTTGAGCATGGCCGACCAGTAGATTTCAGGCAAAGCCTCGGATTTGAGCCACCAGGCGAGGCGGGACGGCCGCGTGCCGTCGATCAGCCATTCGGGGAAGCTGGGGAGCAGCTTTCCGCCATAGCCGAACTCGGCCAGGACGATCTTGCCCCGCTCGACCGTCAGCGGACACGAACCATAGCCGTCATAGACAGCCGTCATCGGCCGGCCGTCCAGCAGGGCGAGGACGTTCTCGGCCACGACCGGGGCCTGTTTGCGCGCGGCGGCCGCCGTCTTGGCGTTGGAGGCCGAACAGGCGTCGCCGAGGCCGAAGACGTTCTCAAAGCGCGTGTGGCGCAAGGTGGCTTCGTCGACCTCGATCCAGCCGCTTTCGGCCGCCAGTGGACTGTGGCGCACGAAGTCGGGCGCGACCTGCGGCGGACAGACGTGCAGGAAGGCGAAGTCGCGACGCTCTTCTTTCACGCCGCCATCGGCGCCGGTCACGGCGAAGGTCGCGCTCTGGGCCGGACCGTCGACGGCGATCAGCCGGGACGTCAGGTGCAGGTCGACCTGGTATTTCCGGATGTATTCCATCAGGGCCGGGACATAGGCCTGGACCCCGAACAGGACCGGGCCGGCGGTGTGAAACTCGATCCCGATGTCGTCGATCCGCCCGTGATCGAACCAGTGGTCGGCGGACAGATACATGGCCTTTTGCGGCGCGCCCGCGCATTTGATCGGCATGGGGGGCTGGGTGAACAGGGCCGGCCCCGTCTGCATCGCCCGGACCAGCTGCCAAGTGTAGGGCGCGGTCTCATAGCTGTAGTTGGAGGTGACATTGTTGCGGCCCAGACTCTCGGCCAGACCGGGGATCGCCGTCCAGTCCAGTTTCAGACCGGGTGCCGCGACCAGCATGCGGTAGCCGATGGTCCGGCCGTCATCGAGTTCGACCCGGTCATGAACGGGATCGAAGGCGGCGGCGGACGCCTGGATCCATCGCGCGCCGTCGGGGATCAGGTCCCCTTCCATCCGCCGGGTCTTTTCGGGCTTGAACACGCCCGCGCCGACCATGGTCCAGCCGGGCTGGTAATAGTGGGTCCCTGACGGCTCTATGATCGCCAGATCCAGGCCGGGACGGCGTCTCAGCAGGCTGGCGGCGGTGGCGATGCCGGCGGCCCCGCCGCCGACGATCAGGACATCAAAGGTTTCGAGCGGGGCGTGTTGCGCGCTCATGTCCGCGCCGCTTCCAGGCGTGGACGCAGGGCGGACAGGTCGTAGCCCGCCGTTTTGGCCGTGGCGATCAGGGCATCGGCGTCCGTATCAGCCGCATGGGCCAGGGCCCACAGGGTGGTGGTGCGCGTGCCGGTCCGGCAGAAGCCGAAGATCGGACGGGGCAGGGTGTCGAGAGCCCGACGGAAGGCGGCCACGTCCTCGTCCGTGATGGCGCCGCCGACCACGGGGATGTGGGCGAAGAGGAGGCCCGCAGCCTCGGCCGCAGCGCGAACCTCTGCGGCCCCGGGCTGGTCCGGGGTTTCGCCATCGGGACGGTTGGAGATCACCGAGCGATAGCCCTCGGCAGCGATCTGCTTCAGGTCGTCGGGCGAGATCTGCGGCGCGGCGGTCAGGTCGGGGTCGAGGGTGCGGATGTCCACGGCGGTAACTCCCTGTCGTTTCTTGTTCTGGGCTCAGGATTTGCGATCGACGGTCAGGCGGAACACGACCATGCCGGCCAGCATGGCGCCCACGAAGACGAAGGCCTGCCAGGCGCCGGTCGTCAGGGCGGCGAGCGCCGGACCGGGGCACAGGCCGACCAGGCCCCAGCCCAGACCGAAGACGATCGCCCCGCCCACCAGGGGCAGATCGATCGACCGGCTCTCGGGGACGTGGAAGGTTTCGGCCGCGACGGGCGCGTCCATCCGGCGTCGGATCAGATAGGCGATGGACGACGGAATCAGCGCGCCGCCCATGACGAAGGCCAGCGACGGATCCCAGGCCCCGGCCACATCGAGGAAGGCCAGGACCCGTTCGGGATTGACCATGTCCGAGATCACCATCCCGGCGCCGAAAAGCAGGCCGCAGAACACGGCGATAGCGAGCCGGACCATTACGCGCCTCCGATGATGTGACGGACGACGAAGACCGTCAGGGCTGCGACCGCCATGAAGCCGCCGGTGGCCACGAGAGAGCGCGGTGACAGCCGCGCCAGACCGCAGACGCCGTGGCCGCTGGTGCAACCCGATCCCCAGCGCGTGCCGAAGCCGACCAGAAGCCCGCCCACGACCAGCAGGCCGACCGAGGACGTGACCGTCAGGACCGGCTGACGGATCAGGGTCGAGGCGACGGCCGCGCCGATCAGCAGACCGACGATGAAGGCCAGCCCCAGGCTGCGCGGCGCGCCGCGCGACAGGCCGGTCGCCGCGGCGGTGAGGCCGGAGATGCCGGCGACCCGGCCGTTGGCGAGCAGATAGAGGCCAGCCGAGAGGCCGACGAGCAGGCCTCCCGTCAGGGGCCAGATGAACGATATGGGCTCCATGGTCAGGTCTCCGTCACAGGGCGTTGAGCGGGACCTTGAGGTAGCGCACCCCATTGTCCTCGGGCGCGGGCAGCTGGCCGCCGTTCATGTTCACCTGGACCGACGGAAGTATCAGTCGGGGCATGGCCAGGGTGGCGTCGCGCTGGGTCCGCATGGCGACGAACTCGTCCTCGCTGACGCCGTCGCGCACATGGATATTGCCGGTGCGCTGGGCCCCGATCGTGGTCTCCCAGGCGAATTCGGTGCGTCCCGGCGGGGCCTTGTAGTCATGGCACAGGAAGACCCGCGCCTCATCGGGCAGGGCGGTAAGCCGGTGAATCGAACGATAGAGGGTGCGGGCGTCTCCGCCCGGGAAGTCGCAGCGCGCCGTGCCATAGTCGGGCATGAACATGGTGTCGCCGGGGAAGACCGCGTCGCCGATGACATAGGCGAGGCAGGCCGGGGTGTGGCCGGGCACGTGCAGGACAATGGCCTCGAGACCGCCGATCCGGAACCGGTCGCCGTCGTTGAAGAGCTGGTCGAACTGACTGCCGTCGCGGCGGAACTCGGTGCCCTCGTTGAAGATCTTGCCGAAGACCTCCTGGACGGTGAGGATTTCCCGGCCGATGGCCAGCTGGCCGCCCAGCTGCTCCTGCAGATAGGGGGCCGCCGACAGATGGTCGGCATGGGCATGGGTCTCGAGCAGCCACTGCACCTCAAGGCCTTCGGACCTGACGTAGTCGATCAGGGCGTCCGCCGAGGCGTTGGATGTCCGGGCCGCCGCCGGGTCATAGTCCAGAACGCTGTCGATGATGGCGCAGGCCTTCGACCCCGGATCGCGTACGACATGGCTGACAGTGAAGGTCTCTTCATCGAAGAACGAGCGGACCAGCGGCCTCAGGGCCGGATTGGCCCGGGCCGCCTCGACAATCTCGGTCGCGGCGTCGAGGGCGGGATCGGGGCGGGACGGGCTCATGACGGTGTCTCCGGGTCTGGATGGGTTTCGCATATATAGACAGTTTCATAGTTCATGCAACTATGTACTTAAGGCTGGCGGTCCGGGCCTGTAGCGGCTATCGTTGCGCGATGGAATCAAATGACCGCATGACCCGATCCCCGCCGGAAACCGGGTCCGTCGTGCCGCTCCGCATCAATGATGTCGCCCCCGACTTCACGGCGCGGACGACTCAGGGCGACCGGCGCCTCAGCGACTATCGGGGCCGCTGGTTGATCCTGTTCTCGCATCCGGCTGATTTCACGCCGGTCTGCACCAGCGAATTCATCGCCATCGCCCGCCGGGCCGAGGCGTTTGCGGCGATCGATTGCGAACTGATGGCCCTGTCGGTCGACAGCCTGTACTCGCACCTCGCCTGGCTCAAGGACATCTACCGCCGCTTCGGCGTGAAGGTGCCGTTTCCGATCATCGAGGATCCCTCCATGGTCATCGGCCGCGCCTTCGGCATGGTCGATGAAGGCTCTGCCGACAGCGCGACGGTGCGCGCCACCTTCGTGATCGACCCTCACGGCGTTGTGCGGGCGATGAGCTGGTATCCGATGAACATCGGACGGTCGGTCGACGAAATGCTTCGCCTCGTCACCGCCCTGCAGACGGCGGATGTCGAGCAGGCGTCGACGCCCGCGGACTGGGTCCCGGGGGGGCGGCTGCTCGAGCCTGCGGCCACCAGTCTGGACACCGCCATCGCCGACGGAGAGGACGATGGTCCTTGGTACTATCGGGAGCGCAGCGCATGACCGCGCCAGACCTTTCGGCGATGCAGGCCCTGAAGACCAAGGCGCCCCAGGCCGCCGAACTGTTGCGTCAGCTGGCCAACGCCAACCGCCTGATGATCCTGTGTCATATCGCCCAGGAGGAACGTTCGGTCGGCCAGCTGGAACAGGATCTCGGCATCAAACAGCCCAGCCTGTCGCAACAGCTCGCCGAACTGCGGCAGTTCGGTCTGGTCAAGACGCGCCGGGAGTCGCGATCAATCTACTATTCGATCGCCGAGGGTCCCGCGGCGGCCGTCATGGCCATGCTCTACGAAATCTTCTGCAACGAGGGCCAGGCCATGCAAGGCCCGTCCGGGCGCCCGCCTTCCGCCGTCACGCCGCTGGGGGACAGGGCCCGGTTTGCCCGGATGACGCCGCCGGCTTCGCCGGTTCGCCGCTGAGGCGAGGCCCTGCCCGGGATCAGAACAGGGATTGGACCCTGCCGCGGTGAGGGGCGACTTTGCTGTAGCGGCCGGCTCCCGTCCGTCCGGTCCGCAGCCGTGGCCGGCGAGGACCCCGGTATCGTCCGACAGAAAATGGCGCGCCGCCGTGGATGATACCGAGAACTATTGCGCCCTTGTCGCGGTGGTCAGCTAGCCAGACCCGCTTCGCCCGGAATCGGACGCGCTCAAGGTCTGCGATGGGTGGTGAGCGGACTCGGACCGCTGAGCGTGGTCCCGACAGGTGATGCAAAAGATCAGGAAACCAAGCGGGCCGCCGACTGCAGATCGACCCCGGGCTCGTCCCCCTGCACCCCAAGTTTTTTGGCCACCCAGGCCAACGTCGGCCCCTGCAGCAGACTCGAGACGATGACCACGAAGAATACGATGTTGAAGATGGTCTGTGACCCCGGAACCCCCGCCACGATAGGGAAGGTGGCCAGCACGATAGGGACCGCCCCACGCAAACCGGCCCATGAGACGAACAGCTTGGCCCGCCAGTCGAATGCCCGGAACGGCGCCAAGCAGATGAACACGCTCAGGGGGCGCGCCACCAGCATCAGCACCGCTGTCACGGCGAGGCCGGGACCCACCACACTGGGCAACTGGGTCGGATAGACCAGCAGTCCCAGCGTCAGGAACATGACCACCTGGGCCAGCCAGGCCAAGCCGTCTTGGAACAGCGAAATGGTGCGTCTCGCTGTATAGTCGCGGTTGCCCGCCATGAGGCCGGCCAGATAGGCGGCGAGAAAGCCGTTGCCGCCGACCACCGCCGCGAACCCGTAGCTGAACAGGGCTGCGCCGATGGACACCACAAGCGACAGGCCGCTGCCGCGCAGCCGCATGCGCTTTATGAAGCTGGGCAGCAGAAATCCGACACCAATCCCCACTACGGCTCCGACGCCCATCTGCATCAGGAACGACGGGGCGAACGGCAGAAGCGAGGCTTGGGGCGTCGCCACCAGCACGAGCGCGACCCCGACAAGGAAGATGGCCATCGGATCGTTCGAGCCGGACTCCAGCTCGATCAGGCCGGTCAGGTCCTTCCTCAGCGCCCCACCCTGCCCTCGAAGAATGGAGAAGACTGCGGCGGCGTCTGTAGAGGCGATGACGGCCCCCAGCAGGAACCCTTGAACGGGCGTGAAGTCCAGCAGCAGCATCGCGGCCACGCTGATGATCCCGGCGCTTATCATTACCCCGACGGTGGACAGGACAAGGGCCGGGGCCAATATGGGGCGCACCAGCTTCCAGTCGGTGTCCAGGCCGCCCGAGAAGAGGATGAAGATCAAGCACGCCACGCCGATGGTTTGGGCCAAGGCGTAATCCGAGAATACGATGCCGAACGGGCCGTCCGATCCGGCGATCATGCCAAGGGCCAGAAAGCCGATCATGGCCGGCAAGCCGAAACGGCTGGACAGGCTGCCAGCCAACACCGTGGACAGCAAGAGGACTGCGACGATCAGAAAGGCGTAATCGACTGGGTTCATCCCTCGTCTTGAACCGGACCACACGTCGGATGACAAGGGAGCGCAGGTCAACTGACAAGGCCTGTCTATCCGAGGCGTTCAAGCCACAAGGTGTCGGGTTAGACTTCCGCTTCGGGTCGAAAGTGGTCCTTGGCATCCTGGCGCAAAGCGGACCTTAGAAAGCGGGCGTTGTCGACCCACTGGGGCATGGCGCGTGACGTCGTACGTGCGCCACCGTGGATGATGCTGAGAACTATCAGGCCACTGTGCCGCTGCCAGGATGAAAGGTCGGAAGGCTTGCTGTTCGGCAGGCAGCCAAGGGCATAGTTCGACGCGTTGCAAACCTTGGAGCAGGTTCACTCAGTCGCTGTGATCGGACGCAGGGTGAGTTCGAGACCGTCGATCATCTGACCATCCGGGCCTTGTTGCCCGATCGAAAGTCGAGCTTCACCGCCACGGCGAAGGATCATGTTCGGTTCTTGAGGCTGGCTGCCTTCATCAAAGATGCTGACTTGTAGCGAAAGCTGGTCATTCCCATCGCCCTGAATTGGAGCCAAAGAGGCGTCCATTTCGAACAGCCAGTCGAATCATGCACTGTCACCGACGCATTCGGCGCTCGGAAAGGGCAGTCGTGCACCGGCTGCCAGCTCCTCGAACTCTCTTCGATCCATTTCCAAGCAGCCTTCCGATGGGAGGCTCCGTTTGGGCAAGTTGAGGTTTCCCTGTTCGATGTCGGCGCGCGGCCCGGAATCGGCTAGCGTTAGCGGATGCCGGCACTGCTTCCCCCCTCTCGACGTCTTGTCATTCGCGCTCCGGACGACTGGCATGTTCACCTTCGCGACGGGGATATGCTTCGGTCCGTCGTCGGATACACGGCGCGCCAGTTCAGACGCGCGATCGTCATGCCGAATCTGACCCCACCGGTCACCACGACCGCCGCCGCCGAAGGCTATCGCACCCGAATCCTCAACGCGCTGGATCCTGGCGGGACGTTCGAGCCCCTGATGACCTGTTACCTGACCGACGACGCCGACCCTGACGAGATCAACCGCGGTTTCGAAACCGGGGTCTTCGCGGCCTGCAAACTCTATCCGGCCCACGCGACCACCAACGCCGACCACGGGGTGACCGACGTCCGCAGGATCTATCCCGTCCTGGAACGGATGCAGCGCCTTGGCATGCCGCTATTGCTGCACGGGGAGGTGACCGACCCGGCGATCGACATCTTTGATCGCGAGGCGGTCTTTATCGAGACGATTTTCTCCAGGATCATTGCTGACTTTCCGGCGCTCAGGGCAGTGTTCGAGCACATCACCACCGCCGATGCGGTAGCCTTCGTCGAGAGCGGCGGCCCGAATCTCGCCGCGACCATCACCCCCCATCATCTGCGCCTGAACCGGAACGCCATGTTCGCCGGAGGTCTGCGCCCGCACGCCTACTGCCTGCCAGTGGCCAAGCGCGAGCGACACCGGCTCGCCCTGCGGCGCGCGGCGACGTCAGGCTCGCCCAAATTCTTCCTCGGCACCGACTCCGCCCCGCACCTGATCGGCCAGAAGGAGTCCGCGTGTGGATGCGCCGGCATCTTCAATGCCCCTTTCGCTATCGAAAGCTATGCGGCGACGTTCGAAGAAGATGGGGCGCTCGACCGGTTGGAAGGTTTCGCCTCTGAGCACGGCCCGCGCTTCTATGGCCTGCCCCTGAACACGACTTCCATCATTCTGGAGCGCGATCCTCTGGTTGTCCCGGAACGGCTTGCGGGGACATCCGAAGGCGACCTGGTCCCTTTCCACGCCGACGAAACCCTGCCATGGCGATTCCTGGGGCCCGTCTCAGCGGGATGACAGGCCTCCGTCGCCGAGGGGCTGTCGCAGCAACGCATTTACTCTTGGCACGATCAAATGAGTCAGAATTTCCAGGTCATTGGACAGGGTGATGGGGTTTTCCGCCAATGCCGACTTCAACGCCGACTTGAGCCAGACGCTCATGCCGGGACTCTCCAGAACCCAGGCGATGCGCTCGTCGATGGCGGCCAAGGCTGCGGCGGCCCGATCGTCTTTCCCGGTCATCATAGTTCACCCCATGCCAGTTGATCTAAGGATTGCAGTCGCCGCAGGATCCGGGATCGGCTTTCGCGGCCGGAACCGGGCGCTCCAGCCAATGACCGCAGCCGGCGCAGGTCAGACGCTCGGCGCGGATCTTCACCGTGGGCCCGCCGCAGTCCGCACAGGCCAGGCCCGGCAAGCGCTCGGTCACGACGTATCCCGGTCGACCGCAGGCGGGACAGGCGCTCCGGGATCGCCGGACCAGATCCAGCGTGGCGCGCCGGATCGCCTGCATCCTGTGGGGATTGCGATGGGCCCGCATGTCGGTTTCGACCAGAGCGCTCCCTGTCAGGCCGATGACGCGTTCGATCGCTCCGTCGAGGGCGTCCCAACCGCCGATATCCTTGATCAGCGCGACATCCGGCGCCGGCGCCCGATCGATGGAGGCCGTGACGATCAGGCCATGGTCCGGAAAACCGATCCGGGCGCCGAAGGTCCGTCCCGCTTCGATCGTATTCACGATCTCGTGCGCGAAATTCGTCCTGATCCCGGCGAACTGGCCGACCAGTTCGAGTCCGGACAGACGGTCGATCAGGACCACGATCTCGCGCCCAAGGGGCAGGAACGGAATCAGAGGGTGAGGCCCGAAACTGCCTTCGCTGGCCAGACCGAAGCGCGCTTCAGGCATCAGATCGAAACCGGAGGCGATCTTTGCCCGCGCCGCGTCGAGCGGAGTCCCCCTGCGCTCGACCTCGCGGCTGAAGGTTCCAAACGCGTCGGTGTCCAGCCCGGCGGGCACCCCCACCTCGAGGCCCATGAAGCGAGCGATCACCGGCGTGATCGCCGTCTCCTTTCCATGCATCGTGGCCAAAACCGCCCGTTCGCCCGGCCATGGGGGGCCACCGTCCCGCGCCGGTAAAGGTCGCATTCTCCCCGGGGTCTCGCGGTGACGAAACGCCGCCTGGGTTGAGGATTGAGACACGGAACGCATGAGGAAACTCACTGCCAGAGCCAGGCCGCCGCGGCGGCGTAGAGGGCGATGCCGATCGTCAGGTTGAAGGGGAAGGTCACGGCCAAGGACGCGGTTACGTACACGCCGGGGTCCGCCTCGGGCGCGGCAAGCCGCATGGCGGCGGGGACCGCGATATAGGAGGCGGAGCCTGCCAGAATGGTCAGCAGGGCGGCGTTTCCAGCCTCGAGCCCGGCCATGCGCGCCAGGCCGAGGGCAATGGCGGCCGAAACCAGGGGAAAGGCCAAGGCAAAGCCGATCACGGCGGGGGTCATCTTGCCCCCCCCATCCATCAGTCTCCGCGCCGCGATCAGGCCGATGTCGAGCAGAAAGAAGCACAGGGCGCCCTGGAACAGCGGCCCGACGAACACCTCCAGCTTGGCCATGCCGGTCTGGCCGGAGACCAGCCCGACGACGAAGCTGCCGAGCAGCATGATCGTGGCCGCGCCGACGAACACCTCCTTGAGGATGGTCCGGCGACGTCCCGGCTCGCCGCGGCCCGCGCCGTTGAGCAGGAGCAGCGCCGTCAGGATGGCGGGCGTCTCCATGAGCGCCAGAACGGCGGCCATATAGCCGCCGGAGGTCATGCCGACCGCGGCGAGGTGCTGCTGGCCGGCGGCGAAGGTCACGACCGAGACCGACCCGTAGGTGGCCGCCAGCGCGCAGATCGTGGGCCGGTCCAGCCGCGACACCCGCTTCAGGATGATGAACGCCAGCAGCGGCATCAGGGCGCTGAGCGCCACGCCGATGGCCGCGGCGACGAGAAAGTCGCCGTTCAGGCCCGCATCGCGCGCCTCTACCCCGCCCTTGAAGCCGATGGCCAGCATCAAATACAGCGACAGCGCCTTAGACACGGGCTCGGGAATGGCGAGGTCGGAGCGCGCGAACGCCGCCGCCGCGCCGATGAAGAAGAACAGGATGGCCGGGGAAGTCAGGAGCGCAAGGCTGGACGGCAGGCCGAAGTCGGTCAATGGAGGCCTCCGTCCACAGAGGCGCCGTGACGTCGCGTAGCCTGAAGACATTCTGCCGGATGAACGAGGCTCATGGCCGGAGCACCATCGACAAGGACAGCACATGGTCGATCCGGTCGATCGCGCGGTCGTCCAGTTGGTTGAGGTAGCCGATTTCGAGGGAGACGGTCTCTCGCACCGGGATCGCCACGCCGACGAACGACCGTATCCGATCGAAGCCGCCGCTGGCCCCCCAATCCGTGTCATTCATGGCGACGAAGACCTCGGCGTGTGCGACGAACGACACATCAGGGTCCCGCCCGATTGGGCGGTCGTAGCGAAGCTGCTGGCGCAGCCGCCACCCGACGTCGTCGCCCGAGCTGACGAAGCGTTGTTCCAACCGCGTGCGTGCGCTGAACGCGCCGCTGAACGCCGGGCCGATGTTCAATGAAACCTGCTGCCCGCCGCGATGCTCGGTCGTGCCGGGTTGGCCGTCCCGCTCGACACCCTGATAGTGGTAGCCGGCCCACACAGTGGCTCCCGGACTTGCCCGATAACCGACGCCCAGACGCAGGATCCGCTGTTCCATCGCCGCGTCGTCGTTGAACCTGCCCTGCACCTCCACCGATCCCAGAAGGTCGCGCCCCATTGGCGCGGTGGCGCTCACCTGCGTCCAGAACCCGGAATTCTGGTTGCTCTGCGCGACAGCGGGAGTGGCCAAAAGCGCGGTAGCCGACGTCAGCGCGATCAGCAGCAGGGGTGGAAAACAGTCGGGCGCAAGTTGGGCTTTCGGGCAGACGACTGTGGTCAATGGAGTTGCGATCTCGACGTGGCGGGGTCGCATCCCATGGCGCTCGACTTGCCCCAAGGGCCAGTTTAATGGGCTCATGCACCCTATAAGCTCTGCTAATGATCGGGTCTGATGCACCGTCTCGTGAATCTCGATCTCGATCTGCTGAGGGCGTTCGTCACAGTCGCCGACACTAGCAGCTTTACCCGCGCCGGCGTTCGCCTGGGGCGCAGCCAGCCGGCGATCAGTCTGCAAATCCGCAGGCTGGAGAATCAGGTGGGCGTCGAACTGTTCAGCCGGAACGCTCGCGACGTGATCCTGACGGCCGAGGGCCAGACCCTGCTCCCGTCCGCGAATGCTCTGCTGCGCCTCAACGACCAAATCATCGCAGGGTTGAATGAGGGCGATGTCGAGGGCGAGGTGCGCTTCGGCGCCCCTGAGGACATCGCTACAGCTTTCCTGCCGCGTATTCTCGGCGATTTCGCCCGTAGTCATCCAAGGGTCAGTCTCGCAGTCACCTGCGACTACACCGCCAATCTGCTCGACCAACTTTCGAAAGGCGCGCTGGACCTGGCGCTGATAAAGCGCGAACCAATGGGGCCCGACCTCGGCGTGCGGGTGTGGCGCGAGCCGCTGGTCTGGGTGGCCGCAGACCCCGCCTTGGCCAAGACCCCGATCATCCCGCTGATCACCGCGCCGGCCCCGGACATCTATCGCAAGCGGGCTCTGGCGGCGCTCACCGAACAGGGCGTCGCCTTTCGAATCGCCTACACCTCGCCCAGTCTCGCCGGCCAGCACGCCGCGCTCAGAGCCGGGCTGGGGGTCGGCGTATTGTCGGCGACCATGACGCCGAAGGACCTCGTCACCCTGTCGCTCGACAGTGGTCTGCCCGACCTGCACGAGACGGAGATCGCCCTGGTGCGGGCGCGCGGCTCCCGCTCCGGCGCGGCGGACCTCCTGTCCGAGCAGGTGCTGCGATCGCTGGATCGCGATCATATCGCGCTGTGATGCCTGGCATCACGACTTATCATTGGCTCCGGACCGGCTTGATCGGCAGAGTGTCTGTGCGGCCCGGGCCCCTCTGGCGATCACTGTGATCGTGATGTCGGACCGCATCGGGTGCGCTCGATGACGGGTCCGGCTTGTTTGTCCCCTTCGAACCGACGGTCTCGGCGTCGAGCGCTCCCGTTCTGAGAAGGAGAGGCTCCATGTCTATCGTGTTGGCGCGCCGGCTGCAGGGCTTCCATGTCCTGCTGGAGATGGCGCTGAGGAACGAGCGGGCCCGCCCGGGCCCGGATGATCGCACGGTCACAAACATCAAGAAGAAGAAGCTGGCCATCAAGGACCGGCTGGCCGTCTTCGACGATCGTCGGCTGCCGTCAAGGTCGCGCTAACGCCGGGAGGGTCGGCGGCTTCCCCTGGCCGCCGACCCGATCGCTCCCCACACCAACCCGTGATCGCGGCCTAGCCAGTGATCCGAAGAGAGGCCCGATGCCCAGAACAAACAAGACCCGGCGAAGGCGAGTTCAGGTCGATCCGCACGATGTCTGGACCGCGGGCGACGTCGCTCAGATGGACGCAGTCGTCGCCGCCTGCGCTCTGGTCGCACAGGCCGACGGCTGGGTCACGGCCGATGAACGCAAGCGGATGATCGACCGGATGAGCCAGTCGCCGAGCATCCGCTTCTTCGGACTGCATGAGGTGATGGTCGGTTTCGAAGCGCTGAACATGCGGTTCGACCGCGATCCGGACGACGGCGAGGCTGCGGCGGACGCTGCGGTCTCTGTCCTCCGGGGTCAGCCGGGACCCTCGCACCTGCTTGTCGACACGGCGTGTTCGGTCGCGGAAGCGGACGGCGGTTTCGACGCCGAAGAGCGCGAGGTTATTCTGCGCCTCTGCCGGCTGCTGGACCTTGATCCCGCGCGCTACGAACTGATCTCCGGCGAGGGAGGGCGGCGATGAGGATCAGCCCGATTTCGATGCCCGTCGCCCGTGGCTTGGCGGTTCAACTCTCGCAGATGACCTGCCGAGTCGCTGCACATCGGAGTTCGCCGACGACCCGCCCCGTGGAGCCACCCGGAGCGATCACCGACGACGCGGTCACCCGCCGAGCCAGCCGTCACACGTTCGACATCCGCGCCTGATCGCGGAAACAGGGCGGAGCTTGATCCATGGAATATCCAACCGAGGACGGTATGACCAAGCCGGTCTGGATGTGGGCGGCCTTTCTCGGCTCTCGTCGTTATCCTGCGCGTGCTCGACCTGGGCGTCCCGCACAAGAAGCACCGCGAGATTGCCGTCGTCGAGAGCCGGCTGATGTCGCTGCGGTATCTGACCCTTGGCCTCAGCTTCGGCGTTTTGATCTTCGTCGGCTCGACGGTCTTCGTCGCCGACCTCATGGAGTGGGAGAAATGCCCCGCCGCCCCTCCCGGCGCGTGACCTTCGCCATCCTCGCGACGGGCGTCCATTGGTCGCTGTGGCGCACCGGCCCGGTCAAGACCGCCGCGGCTGAGCCATGACGCTGGACCCGGACGATGCTTTGATGGCGGGTTACCGTCGCTTCCGCTCGGCAGTCTGGCCGGCCCAGGCGGAGAGGTATGCTCGGCTGGCCCGACGGCGCCAGCGACCGGCGACGGCCGTCATCGCCTGCTCCGACGCCCGGATCGATCCGCAGACCATCTTCGACGCGGAGCCGGGCGAACTGTTCGTCATTCGCAATGTGGCCGGGCTGGTCCCAGAGTATGCGCCCGATGGCGGGTGTCACGGGACCAGTGCAGCGCTCGAGTATGCGGTCAAGATTCTCAAGGTCCGCCGGATCGTGGTGCTCGGGCACGCGCAATGCGATGGCATTCATGCGATGATTCATGGTCCTCTGCGGAGCGCCCCCGACTTCTTGGCGCCGTGGGTGGACATCGCCGAGCCGGTGATGTGGCCCATGCCCGAGCAGGGCTCCGGCGAGACGTTCGAGGCGGCGATCGAGGACGCCGTGCTCCGTCAGTCCCAGACCAATCTGAGGACGTTCCCGTGGATCCGGGAGGCCGAAAAGTCCGGTCAACTAGCCTTGTCGGCGTGGAAGTTCAGCATTGCCACGGGCGAACTGACGACCGTCTAGACGGAGCTATTGGGGATGATTATCGGCCGGATGAGCACAACTCATTGGCCTGCGCCGAGGAACATAGTCAGCGTGACTGGGCGGCCCGGGCCCCTCTGACGATCATGGTGATCGTGATGTCGGACCGCATCGGGTGCGCCCGATGCCGGGGTCCAGTCCTTCCAGAGTCCCCTCGTCCCGGCCAGGAGCGCGCCCTTTCAATCCAGGAGAGGCTCGATGGCGACCCGTCCGACGCGCTGGTTTAGGCGCTACAGCACCTTGATGGCGTTTGGCATTGTGACTGCCTTCTCATCGTTGGTCATGGCCTTTCGTTCGCCCCGGACCAGACCGCGCAAGGCCCGCTGATCCATAAACGGAAAACACCTTTCACACTATCCAGCGGCCACTGCGCCATCAACAGCCATTCTGGCGGCACGCCACAGACTCGAGGAACTTGTCGAATGAGGCCCACCATCCGATCCATTTTCGTCACCCTGGCTACAGGCGTGGCTCTCACCGCATGTGAACCGATTGATACTTCGGTTCTGCAGGACATCGAAAAGGCGGCGGAAACGGCCCGCACCACCGCTGACAGCCTGAACTCACGCGGTCACGAGATCCAGGGCGCCATTGCCGACCCGGTCGGGGCATTGCGCACCGCCGCCCTCGGAGCGACCTTCACCAAGACTCCAACCGCCGAGGCGAACCTGTTCGTGTTAACCGACCTGCAGACCGGCTGCCAATGGCTCGCGACCTATGGCCCGGACAACAAGGCCGTCAGTATTGCGCCGCGCACCGAGCGAAGCGGGACAGAAACCCGGCAGCTATGCCTTGTGATCGATGCCGGCGCTCCTGGGGTTGGCGAAAGACCGCAATGACGCTTTCCTCGACCCCGTCCGTATTGGGCCTCTCTTTTGGTGACGGCGGGATGAGCCGCCCCCGGGTCCCGTTCTCTGCGCCCAGTTCGCTACACCCAGACCGCCCCGGGATTTCCGGAGGATGTCTGTTTAAGTTATGCGGCGATGGGACGTCGTCCTTGTTCTCTCGCCTGCAGAGAGCCGTTCCGCTGACCCGTGTCCGGCTAACGAGATGCTGCCTCGACCGGAAACATTCAGAGAATCGCTCTTAGCGTCTAACCGAACCGATTGATCGCACCATGCCGGCCGATGCCCTGTTCCTGTTGTTAGGCCTCGTCCTGCTGATTGCGGGCGGGGATCTTCTCGTGCGCGGGGCGGTCCGGATAGCGGAGAGACTCCGTCTCTCGCCGATGCTCATCGGCCTGACGGTGGTGGGTATGGGCACCTCGACGCCCGAACTCGCCGCAAGCCTGAAGGCCAGCCTGGCCGGGTCTCCGGGCATCGCCCTCGGCAATATCGTGGGATCGAACATCGCCAACACACTCCTGATCCTCGGGGTGGCCGCCCTGATCGCACCCATCGCGGTCAATGCCCGCGCCCTGTGGCGCGATGGCGGCGTGGGCATCCTGGCGGCTCTGGCGCTGCTGGCCGCGGGTGCGACGGTGGGCCTGTCGCGCGAGGCCGGATTCGCCTTCCTGGTCCTGATGGCGGGGTACATCTACTACGCCTACCGCCAGGAGCGTCTGGGGGCCCCGCACAGCGCCGGCTATGATCGCGCCGTGGCGATGGAAGAAGTCGACCCGGCCCTGATCCCCCGCGCCCAGCCGGCGGGGCGACTGTCGGTCGCACTCCTGCTGTTCCTCGCCGGTCTCGCTCTGGTCGTAGGCGGCGGCAGTCTTCTGGTGGAGGCCGCCATCGGCATCGCCGAACAACTCGGTGTCAGCGACACCGTTATCGGACTTACGATCGTGGCGGTGGGGACGTCCCTGCCGGAACTGGTCACCTCCGCCTTGGCGGCCTGGCGCAGGCAGGGGGACATTGCCCTCGGCAATGTGCTAGGCTCCAACATCTACAACATCCTGTTCATCGGCGGCCTCACAGGGGCCGTGGCGCCCACCACTGTGCCGGCCAGCATCATGGCCTTCGACCTCTGGGTCCTGGTCGTTGTCTCTCTGGTCGTGATGGTGTTCGCCTTTACGGGCGGTCGGCTGAGCAGACGGGAAGGCTTGGTTCTCGTCGCCGCCTATGTCGCCTACGCGGCCTACACCGCCGGCCTTTTCTGAACGCGGCGGTCCTGGCCGGGTCGGTACCGTCATAACCCGGCATGCAAGCCTTGCTGTTGGCGAACGCTCTGACTTTTGAGCTGGTCTATCGGTCCTGCTTATCGGTCGCATCACCATAACGCATTGGCGTCAGGCGGATGCGCGGCGCAGTCTGCTCATGCGGCCCGGGCCCCTCTGACGATCATTGCGATCGTGATGTCGGACCGCATCGGGTGCGCTCGATGCCGGGGTCCAGACCTTCCAGAACCCTGATCCCGGCGGCGAGCGTGCCCCTCATTCAAGGAGAGGCTCGATGACGACCCGTTCGACGCGCTGGTTCAAGCGCTACAGCACCCTGATAGCCCTTGGCATTGTGACGGCATTCTCATCGCTGCTCATGTCGGTTCGCGTAGCTCGGTCCAGGTCGCGCAAGGCCCGCTGAACCTCGGCGGACCTTCCAAATCGACGGTGATCGATCCAATCACCGTCGACGACGGCGCCCAGCGGCTGAACATCCCGCTTTCGGTTTGGCGCGGATAAAGGCGGCGGGGGATCGCCACCCGTTTCGGCGTGTTGATCCTGTGTGCCAATTGCGTAGCCGTGCTACCATCCGGCCCGCATTCCTTGGCGGGCATCGCTCACCACAGCCTTATCCATCGGAGATTCGATATGCCCCTTCTGCTATGCCCCAACGACAACGCCTCAATGACAACCGTCAACCGCAGCGGCGTCGAGTTTGACATGTGTCCGACTTGTCGGGGCGTGTGGCTTGACCGCGGCGAACTGGAAAAGCTGATCGAGGATGGTGGCAGTCAAGGTGGACAGTCGCCCACGCCAACGACTTACGCGATGCGCCCGCCAGAGCGTGATCACCGCAGAGATCGCGACGACGAATTCGGTCGTGACGAAGGTTACCGCAAGAAGAAGCGTCGCGACATCTTCGATATCTTTGACTGAGCAATTCGAACCGATTAACTTTTCATTGATAGGCATCGGCCACTGCTGAAAGTCGATTGAGATCAGCTGCGCTGGCCGTTCCGTGTGCGACAAGGCATCCCAGACAAGGACCAGAAGATACCGATGCGCGATGTCTTGCTTCAAATCGACACCTAACCTATGGCGAATATCGATACCTGAACACGTCAGCATGCCGACAGTTCGCCGACAGCGGCAACCCGATTATGGGCATCTACGCGGGACGTAGGCATAGATCTGCCGGAACGGCAGTTCGTCCCGTGCTCACGCTGGCGCGTGCAGCTGCTCGATCCGTTCCAGCTCGCCGCGGCCCTCAATCGCGGCCTTGGACAGGTCGTGCGTGGTCTGGAGGTTGATCCAGTACTGAGGGGATGTGCCGAAGACCTTGGCCAAGCGCAGCGCCGTATCGGCGGTGATGGACTGCTTCTCACGCACCAGGCGCTCTATACGGGCCCGGTCCTTAAGGCCCATCGCCTTGGCGAGGGCACCGGCGCTGAGATCGTAAGCGGGCAGGTAGTCTTCCCGAAGGTGCTCGCCAGGGTGCGGCGCGGGGGCCGCGAAGTTGGCGAAGTCATGCGTCGCCATCGGCGGACTTCTCTCTTTCTGGCCCGACACCCGGGCCGTTCCACCAAGCCCCCGCTCAGTGGTAATCGACGAACTCAACGTCCTCCGGACCCTGATCGGTCCATCGGAAGCAGATGCGGAACTGGTCGTTCACACTGATCGACCACTGCCCCGCCCGATCCTCCTGGAGGCGGTGCAGACGGTTTCCCGGCGGATGTTTGAGATCATCGAGCCGCGTCGCCGCATCCAGCTGGAAGAGGCTTCGCCGCACCCGCTTGAAGAGGTCCGCCGGGAAACCCTTGGGGCAGTTGCCCTCAAAGACCTCCCTGGCTTGCTTGCCCTTCCAACTAAGGATCACAGCGAGAGCCTTCCACGCGCAGCTTGTAGCGAGACGTGCTACATAAGTCAAGTTATTGTAGCGCGATTCGCTACGTTGATGATCCGCTGCCCTCGGGCCAGCTGTCATCATAGCGTTGCGGCCACGTTAGGCCTTTAGTCGAACGCCCGGTCCGCCTGAGGCGTCTGCTGACATGAAGATCGCGCCGGCGGCTTCGAGCGCGGTCTGCAAGCGTTCGAGTGTTCCCGTCTGCATGCCACCGCGGCCCGCCTCAAACCTGTGAATCGTAGAATCAGCGACGCCCGAACGTTCAGCGAGCACCTTGACGCTTATACCAAGGCCAGCGCGAGCCATCCGGATTTGGGCGGGGCTGATCATTTTCGGCGAAAATCTCCGACTACTTGCAGAATTCTGTTGACTCGGTCGGTGAATTCCGCTGAACTCTAACCGAATTCCTCTGAAACTCCACCGTTCAGCATGTTCTGAGCGACCGGGCGGCTGCGCGGGAGGTCACGCATGCCTGGCAACCAACAGGTACCGTTTCCGAACCGGAAGGGGAGACGACGCCCTCCCGACCGTCGTCTGGCCGCTGCCTTCCTCCGCAACGCCCGGACCTTCCATGCCATGGCCTGGATCAAGCATGACCGCTCAGGGGGCAGATCGGCATATTCCAGCGCTATCGCCATCGAACTCGGCTTGAAGGCCTACCTGCTCCATCGCGGGTTCTCCGACGACTGGAACCGCATCCATCTGCGTCATGATCTGAAGAAAGCGCTCCGGTGCGCCGGGCTGGCCGGACTACGAGAGTTGCCGGACGGGCTGGCTGAACTCGTCGCAATTCTTGGACCGCTCTATGCCTCGGGGGCTTTGCGATCCGGTGCGGTCAAGCCGGAGCTAACGGTCTCGCCCGAGGCCGCCGACGGGGTGATCAGCCGCTTTCTGGATGTCGTCGAGAACGCCATCGGGATGGAGGGAGACGCAGAGCCATGAGCCTTGGCTGGTTCCGATGCTGGCGAGGGTTCAGGCGGCCCGCAGAACCGGACGGGCGTCGTGTTCTGGTGGAAGCGATCCAGCAACTGCCGCCCGAATGCCACGACGTTCTTCGTTCTGCACCGATTCGAGGACATGCCGCTGGACGAGGTCGCAGCGCATCTCGGGATCGACCAAGCATTGGCCGAAGCGCGCCTGGCCGAGGCGCTCGTCCGGCTGTGCGGTGTGGTCGACGAGGCGGAAGCGCGGCACTCTTCTGAACGCTCGTGAGGGTCGAGGGCAGGATAGGCTTTGCGCCGGCATTGTCTGACAAGCGTTGCCGTATCGACCCTCAAAGTCCGGTGTGGCGCGGACCCATCCGACCGCCTCAACCCCGCTTCGCGCCCTGCGGGCTGCGGCTGGCGCCGCAGGCGTTGACCCGCTCGTCCGGCCCCGCTGGAGGCTCGGCGAGGATCGACGGATCGATCCGCCTTGCGAGAAGGCGGGGCCGGAGAGTTGCGATGGAGAGCTTACGAATATGCGCCTGCTTCTTGAGTGGTCAGCTTGGCGGCCATGTACGTCCAGCCGTCATCGGAGCCGCAGAGGCGGCGGCGCCGGACTCCGCCAGCCCGGCGAGTCGAGGTACGCTCACCCATACGCATCACCGACACTTGGCCCGACGACCTGCCGATCACCACGGCCGAGGTGCGGGCGGTGGAGGCTTGGCTTGGCGAGGTGCTGGACGAGGTCTTCGGTCCGCGCCTCTGAGAGGATGAGGACATGACGGACACGGCTCACCACGCAGGGGTCCAGACCCGCGCCGCCCTCTATCTCCGGGTCTCGACCGGCCGGCAGGCGACCAATGATCTGTCGATCCCGGATCAGCGCCGCCAGCTTGAGGCCTACTGCGAGGCCAAGGGCTGGGAAGCGGCAGTCGAGTATGTGGAGCCGGGCAACACCGCCACCGACGACCGGCGTCCTTCATTCCAGTCGATGATCGAGGCGGCTCTGATCAAGCCGCCCGCCTTCGACGTGATCGTGGTGCACAGCTTCTCGCGCTTCTTCCGCGACCAGTTCCAGTTCGAATTCTACATCAGGAAGCTGGCCAAGAACGGCGTGCGTCTGGTCTCGATCACCCAGGAGCTGGGCGACGATCCGATGAGCATGATGATGCGCCAGATCATGTCGCTCTTCGATGAGTACCAATCCCGTGAGAACGCCAAGCACACCCTGCGGGCCATGAAGGAGAACGCCCGGCAGGGCTTCTGGAACGGCGCCCGGCCGCCCATCGGCTATCGCATTGTCGCCGCCGAGCAGCGCGGGTCCAAGATCAAGAAGACGTTGGAGATCGATCCGCTTCAGGCCGAGGTCATTCGCACCATCTACCGGTGGGCGCTGACCGGTGACGGGGAGCGCGGTCCGATGGGGCTCAAGACCATCGCCACGCGGCTGAACGACCAGAACATCCGGACCCGCGATGGCGGGCGCTGGGGGATCAGCGCGGTGCATCAAATCCTGACGCGCTCGACCTACATGGGCGAGCACCGCTTCAACACTCGCGACTACCTGACCAAGAAGCCCAAGCCCGAGTCCGAGCACGCCATCATGGCCGTTCCGCCTATCGTCTCGAAAGCGGACTACGACGCCGTCAGGGCCCACCTTGCGTCCCGAAACCCGAAGTGGACGCCGCCCCGTGTTTCCAGCGGTCCGAACCTGCTCACCGGCATCTGCTTCTGCGGCGCCTGCGGCGGGGCGATGACCCTGAGAACGGGGAAGGGGAGCGCGGGCGGCCAGTATCGCTACTACGCCTGTTCGACCAAAGCACGGATCGGCTCGACCGGATGCACGGGCATGTCGGTCCCGATGGACAAACTGGACGACGCCGTCATCGGCCATCTCGAATCCCGCCTGCTCGATCCGGAGCGCCTGACGCTGTTGATGGAGCAGCTTCTGGATCGCCGGGAAGAGTGGGCCGATCAGCGGCGCAGTCACGTCGCCGAAATGCGCAAGCGCGCCACCGAGGCAGAAGCCAAGCTGAATCGACTCTATGAGGCCATCGAAAACGGGATGCTGGCCCCGGACGACCCCTCCCTCAAAGATCGCGTCGCCGAACTCTCCAGCATTCGTGATCAGGCCAGAGCCGACGCCGAGCGGATCAGTGCGTCTGTCGACCGGCTCGCGCCGACGATCACCGCCGAGTCTCTCAGTCGGTTCGCCACCGCCGCACGACGCAAGCTTCACGACCGCACCAGCGGCTACCGGCGCGATCACCTCCGGGCGCTGACACAGCGCGTGGAGGTCATCAGCAAGACCGAGGCGCGCATCATCGGCTCGCGAACCGAGCTGTTGCGAACCTTGGCATCCAGTGATGGTGGGGATTACGCCGCTATTGGCGGAGTTCGCGGTTTTGAACCGCGGTGGCGCGCCCGGAACGATTCGAACGTCCGACCCTCAGATTCGTAGTCTGATGCTCTATCCAGCTGAGCTACGGGCGCGCTTGGCCGCGAACGGCGAGGGCGGGTATCTAGCGGAGGCGGGGGCGGGGGGCAAGGGCTGTCCGGCGGGTTTTCGGCGATGACCGTCCCTCGGCCGGGCGATGCGGCGGCCGGGGCTTTCGCTCGGGCGCCCACCGGGCCAAGGTGCTCAGTCCCGTTGTCCGGAAACCGCCCATGATCGCCGTCCACAAGCCGTCCCTCCACGCCCTGACAGCGATCCTCGCGGCGGCGGGGCTGGCGTTATCGGGATGCGGCGGCGGGACGACTGCGGGACGGGCGTCGACCGGGACCGCCCAGGACCAGGCCCAGGCGCCGGCTGCGGCGCCGATGGCGCGCGGGCCGTTCGTGGCGGCGGCCAATCCGCTGGCGGTCGAGGCCGGGCTGAAGGTGCTGCGGGAGGGCGGCTCGGCGGTCGATGCGGCGGTGGCGGTCCAGGCGGTGCTGGGCCTCGTCGAGCCGCAGTCATCGGGCCTGGGCGGCGGGGCCTTCATGATGATGTTCGACGCCCGGACCGGCGCCGTCACCAGCTATGACGGGCGCGAGACCGCCCCCTCGACGGCGACGGCGGAACTGTTCGTCGACGGCGGACGGCCGCTGGGCTTCGGCGAGGCGGTGCTGAGCGGACGTTCGACCGGGGCGCCGGGCGTCGTGGCCATGCTGGCCATGGCCCAGGCGGCGCACGGCCGGCTGCCCTGGAACGCCCTGTTCGACGACGCCGAACGGCTGGCGCGCGACGGCTTTGTCGTCAGTCCGCGGCTGGCCGGCTTCATCGCCGCCACACGGGGACAGGCGCGGACGCGCTGGGCCGATCGCTATTTCACCCGGCCGGACGGCCAGCGCTATGCCGCCGGCGATGTGCTGCGCAACCCCGCCTATGCCGAGACGGTGGCCGAACTGGCGGCGGGCGGGGCCGAGGTTTTCTACACCGGCCGGGTGGCGCGCGAGATCGCGGCGACTGTGGCCGAGGCGCCGCGTCCCGGCGGGCTGACGGTCGGGGACATCGCCGCCTATCAGCCGATCGAGCGCGGGGCCCTGTGCCGGCCGTATCGCATCTATGTGGTCTGCGTGCCGCCGCCGCCGTCCAGCGGGGTGGCGGTGCTGCAGCTGCTGGCCATGGCCGAGGCTACGCCGGACATCAGCCTGGGGCCGGACAGCGCCGAGGCCTGGACCGCCTTCGCCCGGCTGCAGCCGCTGATGTACGCCGATCGCGACCGCTATGTCGGCGATCCGGGCTTCGTCCGGGTGCCGGTCCAGGGACTGCTGGACCCGGCCTATACGGCGGCGCGCGCGGCCCTGGCGCCGGGCCTGACGGGAGCGGCAGAGGCGGG
>Ga0207951_100119_pt1 | contig 51347 bp, 37 predicted proteins | sample Subbio12Aug_8Bad_FD_184830 | JGI IMG/M metagenome (GOLD analysis project Ga0207951, IMG submission 184830) | Serpentinite rock and fluid subsurface biosphere microbial communities from McLaughlin Reserve, California, USA - CR12Aug_8Bad (SPAdes) | ecosystem: Environmental > Terrestrial > Deep... | reverse complement strand
ACTGTGGTGTCGGGTTTGGGCGGCTGCGCAGCATGGTGGTGGGGAAATTCTGGAGCAAAACTCGGAGTGAATCTGGGAATCAGCCGAATAACGGGTTGGAGGGGGGTTGGTTCACGGATTCAGGTTTCGTCTACACCCTCATGAGCAAATGTGGCTCTGCCACTTTGCTCATCCCCCTCGGGGGGGCGGACGACGTAGGTCGTCGGCCTGGGGGCGCTCTGAAGGGACATCCACAAAGGCCTGCGGCGACACCACGCGTGATCGCATGGCAGCGTCGCGTTGCAGCGCCTTGTCACCGGTGACGAGCAACGGCGCCGGTCTGGCAGCCAGCAGAATCCCAAAGCCGTTGATCGCCGGGCTCGGGCGCCGGCGAGCCGACGCCTGGGGGCAAGACGATGGCGTGCTGGGCGATGTCGGTCAGCAGTGTCTCGACCTCGGCGACCGTCAGCCCATGCAGCTTGCGCAGGGCCGGGCGCACCAGCACGGCCCGGTACTCGGCCAGCAGCGCTACGGACACGACGAACGGGAAGGCAGCGGCCAGCATGCCGTCGAGGGTGCGCGCCACGGGGGGCGTGGCGTTGCCGGTCAGCAGCCCGGCAGCCAGCACGTGGGTGTCGACGATGTGACGGCTCACGGCTTGCGCCGCACCGCCCGCACATGCTCCTGCGCCACCGCAAGGGCCTGGTCGTCGGGCAGCTTGCCGTGCGCACGGGCGCGACGCACCAGATCACGCGCGTCGGCGCGCGACTTGATGCCGTAGAAGTCCAGGCTTTCGTCGATCAGTTCGTCTTGTCGCGCTGCACGGCGGCTTCCTTCAGCGCCTTGCACCGCGCCTGGACACCCGGCCTGCAGGCCGACCGCAGACGCAGCCCGGGGCAGCGCATGCCGACCCCGCTGCTGGCTATCATCCCGCGATGCCCTTGCCCGCCGCCGCCGCCGACCTGCTGCGCCACACCGGCGCCGAGAAGTCGCCGCGCTACCGGGCGGTCCTGGAGGTGTTCGCGGCGGCCAAGCGGCAGTACCGGCTGCAGTTGCGCCCCGAAGAGGTGCTGGCCGAGGCCGACTGGGCCGGCGAGCCGCCGCCCTCGCCCGAAGAGCTGGCGGCTGCGCTGACCCAGCTCGTCGCCTGGGGCAACCTCGAGGCGCAGCCCGACATCGCGCGCGTGACGACGCTGGCCGACTACTACCGTGCGCGCTACCTGTACCGGCTCTCGCACGGCGGCGAGGCGGCCGAGGCCGCGCTGCAGCGCTTTGCCGATGCGCTGGCCCACCGCGCCGAGCTGCAGACCGTCGCCCTCGAGGACATCGCGCTGCGGCTGCGCGCGCTGGCCGCGCTGCTGGCCGAGGGCGTCCGCGACGTGCCCAAGCTGCACGAGACGCTGCGCGACCTGGTGCGCGTCTTCGAAGGCCTGGCCGACGACGCCCAGGCCTTCATGGCCGGGGTCGCGCGCTCGCTCGAGCTGCAGCGCGCCGACGCCGGCGCGGTGGCGGCGTACAAGACCCGCCTGATCGACTACCTCGAGCGCTTCGTCGGCGACCTTGTGCGCCGCGCCGAGCCGATCGCGCAGACCCTGCGGGAGCTCGCGCCGCAGATCGCCCCGGTGCTGCACGCGGTGGCCGAGCGCGAGGCGGGCGACGCGGCCCCCGACGCCACGCCCGGCAGCGCGCCGGCCGGGCCGCTCGCGGGGCCCGCCGGCGACGCGCTCGCGCGTCGCATGCAGGCCTGGCAGGAGCGCTGGCAGGGCCTGTGCGGCTGGTTCCTGCCGAGCGGCCACGCGCCGCCGCAGGCCGAGCTGCTGCGCGCCCGCGCGCGCTCGGCGATCCCGCAACTGCTGGCCGCGATCGCCGCGATCAACGAGCGCCGCAGCGGGCGCAGCGACCGCTCGGCCGACTTGCGCACGCTGGCCGCCTGGTTTGCCGCCTGCGCCGACGACGCCCAGGCGCACCGGCTGGCGCGCGCGGCGTACGCGCTGAACCCGGCGCGGCATCTGGCCAGCCTGGCCGACGCCGCCGAGGTGCCGGCGACCACGCCGTGGGCCGAGGCGCCGCCGCTGCTCGTCCACCCGCGGCTGCGCGAGCTCGGCGAAGCCGCGCCGCGCGGCGCACCGGCGCGCGTGCGCAGCCGTGACGCCGAGCGCGAACGGCTGGCCGCGCAGCTCGACGAGGAGGCCCGCGCGATCGAGGCCGCGCGCGAGCGGCTGGCCACCGGGCAGCCGCTGCGGCTGTCCGCACTCGGCGCGCTCGACGAGCCGGCCTTCAGGCTGTTGCTCGCGCTGCTCGGCGAGGCGCTGGCCGAGCAGACCGACCCCGAAGCGACGCTCGAGCGCAGCAGCGCCGACGGCCTCTACACGATCCGCCTCGAGCCGCTGCCCGCGGGCGCCGTTGCGGTCGTCGACACGCCGCTGGGCCGCTTCGGCGGGCGCGACCACCGCCTCACCGTGACGCCCTTGTCGTGAAGCCCCGCCCGACGCGCGAAGCCGACGAGTGGCGCGCCGCGGTGCGCGCGCTGCTGGCCACGCCGCTGATGGGCCGCGGCCACGAGGCGCTGCCGGCGGTGCGCCGCCACGCCGACGCGCTGCGCGAGTGGTTCCAGCGCGAGGCCGGCTGGCCGCTGTACGTCGAGCGCGACGGGGCGCGGCTGGTCAAGCGCCCGGCCGACACCCTCGACGCCACGCGCGGCCTGCCCGGCTTCGACCGCAACCGCTATGTCCTGCTGGCGCTGGCCTGCGCGGTGCTGGAGCGTTCGCAGGCGCAGATCAGCCTGCAGCAGCTCGGCGAGCGGCTGCTGCGCGAAGCCGCTGCGCCGGCGCTGGCCGCGCTCGGGTTTGGCTTCGCGCTCGATTCGCAGGCCCAGCGGCGCGACCTGGTCGCGGTCTGCAAGGCGCTGCTGGCGCTGGGCGTGCTCGAGCGCGTCGCCGGCGACGAGGAGGGCTACGTCGCCGGGCGCGCCGGCGTGCAGGGCGATGCGCTGTACGACCTGCGCCGGCGCGCGCTGGCCTGGCTGCTGGCCGCCGCGCGCGGGCCCTCGACCTGGCCGGCCGACGAGGCGCCGACAACGCTCGATTCGCGCCTGGCCGCGCTGTGCGACGAGCCCGGCATCGACAGCGAGGACAGCCGCCGCCACACGCTGCGCCACCGGTTGGCCCGCCGTCTGCTCGACGATCCGGTGCTCCACCTCGACACGCTCGACGACGCCGAGCGCGCGTACTTCGTCAACCAGCGCGGGGCGATGGCCGCGCGGCTGGCCGACGCGGCCGGGCTCGTTGCCGAGCACCGCGCCGAGGGCAGCGCGCTGACCGACACCGACGCCGCGCTGAGCGATCTGACGCTGCCCGACGAGGGCACCGATGCGCATGTCACGCTGCTCGTCGCCAGTTGGCTCGGCACGCGCCTGCGCGCCGGGCAGGCCGAGGGCGACGCCGCCGAGGTCGCCGCGCACCTGGCCGGCCTGCGCGAGCGCCAGGGCCGCTACTGGCGCAAGTCGGCGCGCGAGCCCGGCAGCGAGGGCGAGCTGGCCGAGATCGCGCTGGCCCGGCTCGAGGCCCTGGCGCTGCTGCGGCGCAGCGGCACGCGCATCGTCGCGCGGCCGGCGCTGGCGCGCTACGCGGCGGGCCACGCCCTGGCCCCCGGGGAGAGCCGACGGGGTGAGGGCCAGGCGGCATGAACGCCGGCCTGTTCGACGCGCCGCGCCCGGCGCTGCCGCAGCCCACGCGCACGCGCTGGCAGCCGCTGCGGCTGGGCCTGGTCGAGCTCTACCGCTACGACGCCGAGGAGTTCTGGTTCCGCGACGGCCACCTGCTGCTGCGCGGCAACAACGGCACCGGCAAGAGCAAGGTGCTGTCGCTGACGCTGCCGCTGCTGTTCGACGCCCAGTTGCGCCCGGCGCGCGTCGAGCCCGACGGCGACCCGGGCAAGAAGATGGCCTGGAACCTGCTGCTGTCGGGCGCCTACGAGCGGCGCACCGGCTACAGCTGGATCGAGTTCGGCCGCCTCGGCGACGACGGCCGCGCCGAGTTCGTCACGCTCGGCGTCGGCCTGCACGCGGTGGCCGCGCGCAGCACGGTCGAGGGCTGGTACTTCATCGCCGAGGGCGGGCTGCGCATCGGCCAGGACCTGTGGCTGACCAGCGCGCAGCGCGTCGTGCACACCCGCGAGCGGCTGCGCGAGGCGCTGGGCGCGGCCGGGCAGGTCTACGACAGCGCGCAGGCCTACCGGCGCGCGGTCGACGAGCGCCTGTTCCAGCTCGGCGGCACGCGCTACGCGGCGCTGATGGACACGCTGATCCAGTTGCGCCAGCCGCAGCTCTCGCGCCGGCCCGACGAGGCCGCGCTGTCGGCGGCGCTGACCGAGGCCCTGCCGCCGCTGCCGCAGGACCTGCTGGCCGACGTCGCCGAGGCGCTGGCACAGCTCGAGGAGGACCGCCGCCAGCTCGAGCAGACCCAGGCGCTGCTCGGCGCGGTGCAGCGCTTCGCCCAGCGCTACCAGCTCTACGCCGGCATCGCCAGCCGCCGCCAGGCGCGCACGCTGCGCCAGGCGCAGACCGAGTTCGACCAGGCCAGCCGCGCCCGCCACGAGGCGCGCCAGCAGCTCGACGCGGCGCACGCCGCCGAGGCCCAGGCCGACGGCCAGCGGCGCCGCGCCGAGCTTGCGCTGGCCGGCGCGCGCACCCGGCTCGAGACGCTGCAGGCCGACCCGCTCAACCAGGCCGCCAACCTGCTCGAGGCCGCGCAGCGCGACGCCAAGGCGCGCGAAGCCGCCGCCGACGACGCCGAGGCCGACCTGCGCCGCGCCGCCGACGAGGCCGTGCGCGAGCGCGCACGCGGCGCCGAGCAGCAGGCGCGCGCCGACACCGCCGCCGCCGAACACGCCCGCTGCCGCGCCGAGACCCTGGCCGCGGCCGAGGCCGTGGGCCTGGCGCGCGAGGTGGCGGCGCAGCCGCTGTGGCTGGCCGCGGCCGACGCGCCCGCGGGCGAGCCCTGCGGCGGCGACCTCGGCGACCGTGACGCCGCCGCCCGCGCCGCGCGGCCGGTGTCGGCCGAGGCGCAGGCCGCGCTGGCCGCGCTGCCGCGCCGGCGGCGCGAGCAGGTCGGCATCGTGCGCCGCCGCCTCGACGCAGCCGGCCGCGCCAGCGCCGACGCCGAAGGCCGGCGCCTGGCCGCCGCCGAGGCGCAGGCCGAGGCCGAGGACGCCGCGGCGCGCCGCGCCGAGGCCGACGCCGCGGTCGAGGCCGAGGCCGCCCTGCACCACGAGGCCTGGACCGCGCACCTGGGCGGGCTGCGCGAGCTGCGCGTCGACGCCGAACCCGCGCTGGCCGCGCTGGCCGACTGGCTGGCCCGCGCCGACGGCGAGCACCCGGCGCGCGCCGCGCTGCTGGCCGCGCAGGCCGAGGCCGCGGCCCGGCTGGCCGCCGCCCGCCACACGCTCGATGCCGCCGCCGGCGCCCTGCACGCCGAGCAGCACGAGCTTGACGCCGAGCGCGAGCGCCTCGAACGCGGCGACGACGCCGCGCCGCCGCCGCCGGCGTGGCGCGACGCCGGCACGCGCAGCGACCGGCCCGGCGCGCCGCTGTGGCAACTGGTCGACTTCGACCCGGCGCTGGCGCCGGCCGGGCGCGCCGGGATCGAGGCGGCGCTGGCCGCCGCCGGCCTGCTCGACGCCTGGGTCACGCCCGGCGGCGAGCTGCTGCGCGGCGCCGACGGCGCACCCTGGATCGACGCGCAGGCGCTCGCCCGCCGCGCCGTCGCCGGCCCTAGCCTGGCGCGCTGGCTGCACGCCGTCGCCGCCGCCGGGGCCGTGCCCGCCGCCCGCGTCGAGGCCCTGCTCGCCGGCATCGCCTGCGCCGACAGCGACCCGGCCGACGCCGAAGCCTGGGTTGCCACCGACGGCCGCTTCCGGCTGGCCGGGCTCGCCGGCGCCGGCCGGCCGGAGGCGGCGCGCCACATCGGCCAGGCCGCGCGCGCTGCGGCGCGCGCGCGGCGGCTGGCCGAGATCGCCGCCCGCGCGGTCGAGATCGCCGCCGCGCTCGCCGACGTCCAGCAGCGCTGCGCCGCGCTGGCCGCCGCCGGCCGCCGCGCCGAGGCCGAATGGCGTGACGCGCCGTCCGAGCAGGCCTGGTGCCGGGCGGCCGATGCCGTCGCGGCCCGCAGCCGCGAGCTCGACGCCGCCCGCCGCCGCGCCGCCGAAGCCGAGGACCGCTGGCGCCGCGCCGCGCAGGCGGCCCAGGCTGCGCGCGAGGCGCTGGCCGCCGACGCCGCCGACCTGCGGCTGCCGGCCGACGCCGACGCGCTCGACCGCATCGACGCGCAGTTGCAGGCCCTGGGCGCGGCGATCGGCACGCTGGCCGCCGCGCTGCGCCTGGCGCAGGCTGCGCTGGGCGAATGGCAGCGCCAGCGCGAGCGTGTCGCCGAGGCCGAGGCCCGGCTGGCCGCGGGCCGGCAGCGGCTGGCCGCGCGCCGCCTCGAGCACGAGCAGGCGCGCACCCGGCTGGCCGCGCTCGAAGCCGCGCATGGCGACGACGTGCAGGCGCTGCAGCGGCGCATCGCCCACGCGCGCGCGCTGGTCACCCGCGTCGAGGCCATCGTGCGGCGCCACGACACGGCGCTGCGCGACGCCGCGGCCGGGCGCGCCCGCACCGAGCAGCGCCACACCGACGCCCAGGCCGCGTTCGACGCGCGCAGCCGCAGCCGCGCCGAGCAGGTCGGCCGCTGGCAGGCGTTCGCCGCGACCGGCCTGCTGGCCTCGGCGCTCGACGCGCCGCCGAGCGCAGGCGAGGCCGCGCCCGAGATCCCGCCGCTGCAGCCCGACTGGACGATCGAGCCGGCGCTGACGCTGGCCCGGCGCACCGAGCAGGCGCTGGCCGCGCTCGACGACAGCGACGAGCGCTGGAAGCGCGTGCAGGCGCAGCTCGCCGAGGACCTGACCGAGCTGCAGCGCGCGCTCGGCGCGCTCGGCCAGCAGGCCGTCGCCGAGCCCAACGACTACGGCGTCGCGGTGCATGTGCTGTGGCAGCAGCGCGCCGAGCGCCCCGAGCGGCTGGCCGCGCGGCTCGCCGCCGAGGTCGCCGAGCGCCAGTCGCTGCTGTCGGCGCGCGAGCGCGAGGTGCTCGAAAACCACCTGCAGTCCGAGATCGCCAGCCAGATCCAGCGCCTGATGCGCGCGGCCATCGGCCACACCGAGGAAGTCAACGCCGAGCTGCACAAGCGCCCGACCAGCACCGGCGTGCGCTTTCGGCTGCGCTGGGAGCCGCTGGCCGAGGGCGAGGGCGCGCCGGCCGGGCTGGCCGCGGCGCGCGAGCACTTGCTGACCGCCAGCGAGCTGTGGAGCGCGCAGGACCGCAGCGCCGTCGGCACGCTGCTGCAGCAGCGCATCCAGGACGAACGCCGCCGCGCCGAGGCCGGCAGCGAGCCCGAGGGCCCGCTGCTCGACCAGCTCGCCGCGGCGCTGGACTACCGGCGCTGGCACCGCTTTCGCGTCGAGCGGCTGCAGGACGGCGTCTGGCGGCGGCTGTCGGGGCCGGCGTCGAGCGGGGAGCGCGCGCTGGGCCTGACCGTGCCGCTGTTTGCCGCGATCGCCAGCTTCTACCGCGACAGCCCGCGCGCGCCGCGGCTGATGATGCTCGACGAGGCCTTCGCCGGCATCGACGACGCCGCACGCGCGCATTGCATGGGGCTGGTGCACGAGTTCGACCTCGACTTCGTGCTGACCAGCGAGCGCGAATGGGGCTGCTACGCGAGCCTGCCCGGGGTCGCGATCTGCCAGCTCCAGCGCCGCGAGGGCGTCGACGCGGTCTACGTCTCGCGCTGGACCTGGGACGGCCTGGCGCGCCGGCGCGAGGCCGACCCGGCGCGCCGCTTCCCCGAGGCGGCGACCGCTTGAGCCGGCGATGACCGAGGACCGCCTCGCGCGCCTGCTCGGCGGCCCCGCGCTGGCCGGCCTGCGCGCGCGGCTGCGCGCTGCGTACGAGCGCGCCGAGGCCGGCGCGACGCCGCCGCCGCTGCGCCTGGCCCAGCTCGCCGTGCACGAGCGCGAGGCGCTGGCGGCGCTGCTGGGCCGGCCACCGCGCGCTGCCGCGTCGATCAGCGTCGACCCGGCGGCGCTCGGGCAGCGGCTGGCCGCGGCCGGCCTCGCGCGCGACCTGCGCGACGCGCTCGAGCGGCTCGACGGCCCGATCCGCGCCGTTGCTGCCGAGCGCGCGGCGCGCGACGCGGCCTGGGCCGCCCTGGTCGACGAGGTGGTCGACGAGGTCGGCGACGCCGGCATCGGCGCGACGCTGCGCGACTGGCTTGCACAGCCGGCCGCGCGCGGTCTGCTCAAGCGGCTGGCCGCGGGCGACGCCGAAGCCGCGCGCGCGCTGCTCGGGCGCGCCTGGCGGGTGCTCGCGCAACTGCCCGCGCCGGGCTGGCCGCGCGCGCGCCTGGCCGCGCAGACGCTGGGCGACGCCCACGCGCTCGACGACGGCACGCCGACCGCGACGCTGGTGCTCGCGCTGCTGCGCCAGGCCGAACCGGGCGCGGTTGCCGCCGACGACACCGAGGCCGCCGCTGCGGGCGCTGCCGCCGACGCCGACGGCGAGGACCGGCGCGCGCGCTGGGCCGCCGCCGGGGTCAGCGTCAACGCGCTGGCGCGGCCGGCGCTGACGCTCAACCTGCACGCCGCCGACGGCGAGCCGGCGTACTGGTCGCTGCGCCGGCTGCTCGGCGCGCCGCCGGCCTGGCCGCTGGCCGCAGGCCGCACGGTGCATGTCTGCGAAAACCCGAACCTGCTGGCCATCGCCGCCGACGTGCTCGGCACGCGCTGCGCGCCGCTGGTCTGCACCGAGGGCATGCCCGCCGCGGCGCAGCGCACCTTGCTCGCCCAGCTCCAGCGTGCCGGCGCCGCGCTGCGCTACCACGGCGATTTCGACTGGCCCGGCATCGCGATCGCCAACCGCGTGCTGCGCGATCACGGCGCCACGCCCTGGCGCATGCAGGCCGCCGACTACACCGCCGCGCTGGCCAGCCACCGCGGGCTGGCCGCGCCGCTGGCCGGCGCGGCCGTCACGCCGCAGTGGTCGCCTGCGCTCGGCGCGGCGATGCAGCAGGCCGGGCAGGCGCTGGCCGAGGAGGCGATCGCCGACACCCTGCTCGCAGACCTCGCCCCCCAGCCCTGAAGCACGCGAGCGGACAGAGCAACTCGACATCTTCGACGACGGGCGCGAGCTGATGCGCGTCAACGAGGTCGCCGCCGCAATCGCCGGCGACCGCCTCGCCGAGGCGAGCCAGGCCCTGGCGCGGCTGCAAGCCGAGGTTCCCGACCACGCCGGCGTCGGCCCGGCCAGCGCACGGGTCGCCGCGCTGCGCACGCGCGCAGCGACGCCGTTCGGCGACGCGAACGAGGCGCTGGCGGCAGCGACCGCAATCGGGTCCTGGCGCCACCAGCCGCAGCCGCTGCTGGCCGGCGGCTGACGGGCGCGTGGCATCATCGCGCCCGGCCGCGGCAGCGCCGCTCCCGGCGGGCAGCCGAGCAGCGCCCGGCGCTTGCGCGGACTTGACTTATCCCCACTTTCCGTGCTGCGGCGCAGCGGCCATCGGCGCCGCGGCGGCCTCGGGTCGTAATCCCGTCCGCTCCGCCAAGTGCCTGATTTGTAACGAGTCGACGAACGGCTGCGGCATGCGGCAAGGCGACCTATCCCGAGTCGGCACAAGCCTTTAGCGCGTTCGCGGGCAGGATGCCCACAAAGTTATCCACAGACACCGTAAACAGTTCCGAAAACCGCAACAAATCATGGGCTTGGCTCGTTTGCTTGAGGTGAATCCGAGGTTGAGCGGATGAACGCCCCGGCCGCGCGGCGGCTGCGGGTGGCCGTCGACGCCCCGCAGCACAGCGGGCTGGGCAGCGTGCTCGACTACAGCCATGCGGCCGAGCTGCCGCCGGGCACGCTGGTGCGCGTGCCGCTGGGCCGGCGCGAGGTCGCCGGCATCGTCTGGCCGGCAGCGGCCGACGGCGAGGCGGCGCCGGTGGCCGAGGCCGCGCTGCGCCCGCTCGTTCAGGTGCTTGACGCGCTGCCGCCGCTGCCGCCGGCGTGGCTGGCGCTGGTCGGGTTTGCCGCCGCGTACTACCAGCGCGGTGCCGGCGAGCTGGCGCTGGCGGTGCTGCCGCCGCCGCTGCGCGAGCTCGACGCAGCCGCGCTGCGCCGCCGCCTGGCCCGGCTGCGCCCGCCGGTGCCGACGCCGCGCGAGCCGCAGCCGGCGCTGACGCCGCAGCAGGCCGCGGCGCTGGCGGCGCTGGCCGCGGCGCAGCCAGCGCCGCCGGCCGCCGACGGTGCGCCGGCCGCGACGCTGTTGCACGGCGCGACCGGCAGCGGCAAGACCGAGGTCTACCTGCACGCCGCGGCGCAGGCGCTGGCCGGCGGCCGGCAGGTGCTGGTGCTGGTGCCCGAGATCAACCTGACGCCGCAGCTCGAGTCGCGCTTTGCCGCGCGCTTCGGTGCCGAGCATGTCGTCACGCTGCACAGCGGGCTGACCCCGGCGCAACGGCTGCGCCACTGGCTGCGCGCGCAGCTCGGCCTGGCCGACCTGGTGCTGGGCACGCGCATGGCGGTCTTTGCGCCGCTGCCGCGGCTGGGGCTGATCGTCGTCGACGAGGAGCACGACGCCTCGTTCAAGCAGCAGGAGGGCGCGCGCTACTCGGCGCGCGACCTCGCCGTCTGGCGCGGCCGCCACGAAGGCCTGCCGGTGCTGCTGGGCTCGGCCACGCCCTCGCTCGAGACCTGGCACAACGCCGCGCTCGGCCGCTACCGCCGCCTCGCGCTGCCCGAGCGCGTCGGCGGCGGTGCGCCGCCGCGCGTGCGGCTGGTCGACCTGGGTGCGCTGCCGCGCGAGGCGCAGCGGCAGGCGCTGTCGCCGCCGCTGCTGGCCGCGCTGCAGCAGCGCCTGGCGCGTGGCGAGCAGAGCCTGCTGCTGCTCAACCGCCGCGGCTACGCGCCGGTGCTGCACTGCGGCGCCTGCGGCTGGAAGAGCGGCTGTCCGCACTGCAGCGCCTGGCGCGTCTTCCACAAGCGCGACCGCACGCTGCGCTGCCACCACTGCGGGCTCGCGCAGCCGGTGCCGCGCGCCTGCCCGGACTGCGGCAACCAGGACATCGCGCCGGTCGGCCGCGGCACCGAGCGGCTCGAGGAGCAGATCGCACACCTGCTGCCGGCCGCGCGCGTCGCGCGCATCGACGCCGACAGCGTGCGCGCGCCCGGCGCGCTGGTGGCGCAACTGGCCGCCGTGCATGCCGGCGAGGTCGACGTGCTGGTCGGCACGCAGATGGTCGCCAAGGGGCACGACTTCCGGCGCATCACGCTGGTCGCCGCGATCGACCCCGACGGCGCGCTCTACGCCAGCGACTTTCGCGGCCCCGAGCGGCTGTTCGCACTGCTGATGCAGGCCGGCGGGCGCGCCGGGCGCGACGCCGCGCAGGCCGCAGCCAGCGAGCTGTGGGTGCAGACCTGGCACCCGCGCCACCCGCTGTACGCCGCGCTCGTGCGGCACGACTACGCGGCCTACGCCGCCAGCCAGCTCGCCGAGCGCGAGGCCGCCGGGCTGCCGCCGTACACCCACCTCGCGCTGCTGCGCGCCGAGGCGCGCAGCGCGCAGACCGCCACCGACTTCCTGCGCGCCGCTGCCGAGCGCGCCGCCGCACTGCCCGAAGCCGCCGGCGTCAGCCTGTACCCGCCGGTGCCGCCGCCGCTGGCCCGGGTCGCCGACTTCGAGCGCATGCAGATGCTCGTCGAATCGCGCTCGCGCGCCGCGCTGCAGCGCCTGCTCGCCGCCTGGGTGCCGGCGCTGCACGCGCTGCGCGGCGCGCACAAGGGGCTCGCGCGCTGGGCGGTCGACGTCGATCCGATGGCGATCTGACACGCCGGCCGCGGCGCGACAATCCGCGCCTGCGGCCGCCCAGGCCATGCCCCCCGCCGACCGCCATGACCGACGCCCTCGAGACCGCCCGCCAGCATTTCCTGGCCGGCATGCAGCACTTGCAGGCACAGCGGCTCGACGCGGCGGCGCACAGCTTCGAGGCCGCGCTCGCGCTGGCGCCGGGGCGCGCGTCGGTGCTGACCAACCTGGGCGCGGTGCGCCTGATGCAGGGGCGGGCGGCCGACGCGCTGGCGCTGCTCGAGCCGGCCTGCGCCGCCGAGCCCGCTCGCGCCGAGGGCTGGCTGCAGCACGGCCTGGCCCTCGACGCGCTGGGCCGCGACGCGCCGGCGCTGGCCTGCTTCGAGCGCGCGCTCGCGCTGGCCCCCGGCGAGCCCGAGGCGCGGCTGCGCGCGGCGCGGCTGCTCAACCGCGGCCAGCGCCATGCCGAGGCGCTCGCGCACCTGCAGCACCTGCTGCGCGTGCAGCCGCAGCACGCGCGCGGCTGGTCGCTGCTGGGCCAGACGCTGCAGAGCCTGGAGCGCCACGCCGAGGCCCTGCCGGCGTACGAGCGCGCCCTCGCGATCGAGCCGACGCTGGCCTGGACGTGGACCCTGCTCGGCGGCCTGCTCAAGGACCTCGGCCGCCGCGCCGAGGCGCGCAGCGCGTTCGACAACGCGATCGCACACGGCGGCGACGCCGACTACAACGGCTACTTCGTCGCCGCGCTGGCCGGCGGCAGCACGCCGGCGCGCGCGCCCGGGGCCTACGTGCAGCAGCTCTTCGACGGCTACGCCGGCAGCTTCGACGAGCACCTCGTGCAGGTGCTGCACTACCGCTCGCCGGCGATGCTGGCCGAGCGGCTGCGCGCGCTCGGGCGGCGCTTCCGGCACGCGCTGGACCTGGGCTGCGGCACCGGGCTGTGCGGCCCGCTGCTCGCGCCGCTGGCCGCGCGCATCGACGGCGTCGACCTGTCGCAGGGCATGCTCGACCGCGCCGCCGCGCTCGGCGTCTACACCCGACTCACGCGCGCCGACCTCGTCGACCACCTGCGCGGCAGCGACCAGCGCCACGACCTGCTGCTGGCTGCCGACGTCTACACCTACCTCGGCGACCTCGACGCCGTGCACGCCGGCGCGCAGCGCGTGCTCGAGCGCGGCGGCGTGCTGTGCTACTCGGTCGAGCGCGCGGCCGACGCGGTCGACTTCGAGCTGCGCGACAGCCTGCGCTACGCGCACGGCGAGCCGTACCTGCGCGCGCTCGCGCAGCGCCACGGTTTCGAGCTGATCGCGATCGACAGCGCGACGCTGCGCGAGGACCAGCGCCGCCCGATCGAGGGCCTGCTGGTGCTGATGCAGCGGCGTTGATGCGCCCGCCCGCGCCCTCGGGCGCGGACGATTCGCTGACGCCCGGATGCCTGCCACGGCGAGCGGCGCCGCCCACCGCCGCTACCTGTCTGTCGTCAGGGGTATGGCGCGAGCCCCACCTTCCGTATGATGTAATCTTCCTATTTCATACCATCGGACATGGCGACGATCACCCGGGAACAGGAACGTCGCCAGTCCGTCGCCCTCACCCCCAACCCCATGCCCAGCGCGAGAGGGGAGCGCCGCGAGGCGCTGACGAGACTTTCACATCAACCCGGATTCGATTCCGGCAAGCCCCGGGACCAGAGCACCACGGAGACCCGCCTCATGTCGAACGGACGCCACGACCAGCCCGGTTTGCCGCGCGCGGGCGGCCTGGGCCTGGCGGCCCTGCTGCTGACGCCGCTGGCCATGGCGCAGCCCGAGCCGCTGCGGGTCGAGATCGTCGGCCAGGCCGAGCGCGGGCTTGCGCAACCGGTGCTGGATCTGCCCGCGGCGACCGGCAGCCGGCTCGAGCTGACGCCCCGGCTGACGCCGGCCGCGGTCGACGTGATCACCCGCGAGCGCCTGCGCGAGCGGGGCCAGCACACCACGCAGGCCGCGCTGGAGAACGCGGTCGGCGTGACCACCGGGCAGTGCTTCGGCTTCACCTGCTTCTCGATGCGCGGCTTCTCGGACGTCCTGTCGGTGCCGCTGATGTACGACGGGCTGCGCATACCCGGCCTGGCAATGTCGCCACGCAGCACCTTCGTCTACGACCGCATCGAAGTCATCCGCGGGCCGGCCTCGGTGCTGCATGGCCTGGGCACGATCGGCGGAGCGGTCAATTTCGTCACGCACCGTGCCACCGGGCGCGAGGAGCGGGAGTTGCTGCTGTCGCTCGACCGCTGGCGCACGGTCAAGCTTGGCGTCGGCCTGGGCGGCGCCTGGTCCGAGGACCTCGCCTACCGCCTCGACCTCAGCGCGATCGACGCCGAGCGGGGTTCGGCCGGCTGGGTCGAACGCACCGATTACCGCAATCTGCACGGCGCCGGCGAGGTCGCGTGGCGGCTGTCGCCGGCGCTGCGGCTGACCCTGTCGGCGCAATGGCTCGACGACCGCGGGCGCTGGTACTTCGGCACGCCGCTGGTCGGCGGGCGGCTCGACCGCCGCGTGCGCGAGCGCAACTACAACGTCGAGGACAGCCTCGTGAGCAAGCGCATCGGCTGGCTGCGCGCCGGCGTCGAGTACGCGTTCTCGCCCGGGCTGACGCTGCGCAACGAGACCTATGTCAACGACGAGCAGCGGCGCTGGCGCAACGCCGAGCGCTATGCCTTCAACCCGGCCACCGGCCGCGTCGACCTGTCGGACTTCCTGCGCATCGACCACGATCAAGGGCTGGTCGGCAACCGCACCGAGCTGGTCCTGCGGCACCGGCCGTTGGGCCTCGACAGCCAGCTCGTCGTCGGCCTGGACGGGTCGCGCAACCGCCACACCCGCACCAACAACTCGCCGTTTCGCGCGCCGCCGACCGCCGTCGACTTCCTCGACCCGACGCCGCCGCGCTTCGCGACCGATTCGCCATTCTTGCCGGTGCGCCGCACGGTGCTCGACCAGCAGGCCCTGTATGCCGAGAGTCTGCTCGGGCTCGGCGCGCAGCTCAGGCTGTCGCTGGCCGCGCGTCACGACCGCATCGACCTCGACTCGCTCGACCTGCGCCAGGGCGCCCGCTTCGACCGGCGCTGGCACGCCAACTCGTGGCGCATCGGCGCGGTGCACGAGCTGACGCCGACGCTGGCGCTTTACGCCCAGACCTCCCGCGCCCTCAAGCCAGCGGCCCAGGTGGTGACGCTGACGCCAGCCCAGCGCGATTTCGCGCTGGCCAGCGCGCGCCAGGCCGAGGTCGGCATCAAGGGCGACCTGCCTGGCGGCGCCGGCGAGTTCACGCTGTCGGCGTTTCGCATCGTTCGTCTCAACATGCTCACGCGCGACCCGGCCCGCCCCGGCGAGACCATCCAGATCGGCGAGCAAAGCAGCCGCGGCGTCGAGTTCAGCGTGGTCTGGCACCCACACGCCGACTGGGCTTTGGGCGTCGACGGGGCCTGGCTGCGCCCGCGCTTCGACCGTTTCTACGAGCCGGCCGACGGCGTCGCCGTCTCGCGCGCCGGCCTGCGGCCGCCCGACGTCGCCGAGCGCGTCGCCAACCTCTACGCCGACTGGCGGCCCGGCCCGGACTGGCGGCTGCATGCCGGGCTGCGGCATGTCGGCGCCCGCTATGGCAACAATGCCAACACCATCGTGCTGCCAGCCTACACCACGCTCAATCTCGGCGTCACCCGGCGGCTGACGCAGGGCGAACTGGCGCTGCGGGTGCGCAACGCCACCGACCGGGTCTACCTGTCGCGCTCCTACGGCCCGACGCAGGCGCTGCTGGGCGAGCCGCGCGCGCTCGAGCTGGCCTACACGCTGCGGTTCTGAGCGATGGCCTGGCTGCCTGCCCTGGCCCTCGGCGCGCTGCTCGGCGCGGCCACCCCGGCCGCGGCCCATGACACCTGGGTCCGACCGCTGCCGCTGCGACCGCCGCCGGCGTCAACGCTGACGCTGGAGCTGTCCGCCGGCCATGGGCTGCGGCCGCTGATCGCGCCGCGCCGGCGCCGTCTGCTGCGCCTGGGCTGGGCCGGCGACCGCACGCGCCGCGTGGCGACGCTGCGCCGCTGGACTCGTGCGGGACCCTGCGCGCGCATGCAGATCGGACCACCACCGCGGAGGGTGGACTGCATCGCGCTGACCACCCGGGCCACGCTGATCGGCATCGCCGACGAGGGCGTCGATGGCTACTTGGCCGAGGTCCAGCCGCCGCCGCCGCTGCTCGCCCTGTGGCAGGCGCAGCGCGCCGTCGGACAGCCCTGGCGCGAGCGCTACGCAAAGGATGCGAAAGCGTACCTGCGCACGTCCGCGCACGGCCGCTGCGACCGGCGGCTGCGCGTGCTGCGGCAGGTGCTGGAGCTGGTCCCGCGCAGCGACCCGACCCGGCTGCGCCCCGGCCGTCACCTGCCGCTGGAGTTGCGCCAGCACGGCCGCGCGGTTGCCGATGTCGCGCTGCGGGTCTTCGACCGGCGCGGTGAACGCGTCGTGCGCACCGACGAGCGCGGTCGCGCCCGCGTCCTGGCGCGCTGCCGCGGACGGCTGCTGATCGCGACCACCGTGCTGCAAGCGCCGGCACTGGCGCAGCAGCCGTGGTCCAGCCGTTTCGCGACCCTGTCGCTGACGCTATGAGCGCCCCCAAGGCCGGGCCGGACCCGGTCCGCCCCCCGTGGGGGTCAAGCAAAGGGGCAGAGCCACATTTGCCCGAGAGCGCCCCCAGGCCGCCGACATACGTCGTCCGCCCCCCGAGGGGGATGAGCAAAGTGGCAGAGCCACATTTGCTCATGAGCCCGCGCACCGCTCGACGCCGCGCGCTGCTGGCGATCGGCGCCACGGTGGCGGCGCCCTGGGTCGTGGCCGCGCGCCCGGCCCGGCCGTACACCGTTGCCGCCGGCCCCGACCGCTACAACACCGACCCGCAGCGTTTCACCTTCACCGTGCGCGCGCCGCACGCGCAGATCGCCGAGACCGGTGTAAGCCCCGATGTGCGCTTCCTGCCGGCGCCGCTGCTGTTCGAGCGGTGGTCGGTCCGGCAGGGGCAGTACCAGGTGCTGCTGCGCGAGGGCCTGCGGTTTCACGACGGCACGTCGCTCGACAGCGAGACCGCGATCGCCGCGCTGCGGCTGTTCAGCGAGAGCCGTTCGGACTTCCTGCAGATCGACCCGGCGAGCCTGCGGCGAGTCGACGCCCGGCGTCTGGCCTTCGCCTCACGCACCGGCTCGAACCTGGTCATCGAGAACATGTCGCACCGGGCCACGTCGCTGTTCTCGCCGAACAGCGACCGGCGCGTTGCCCCGGCCGGCACCGGGCCCTGGCGCTTCGTGCGCTACCAGCCGCGCCGCGCGCTGGAACTGGCCGCCGACCCGCACCACTGGGGCCGCCGGCAGGGCCTGCCGGCGCCGGCGCACGAGCGCATGGTGTTTCGCTTCGTGCCCGACGCGCAGGCCCGGCTGCTGGCGCTGGCAGCCGGCGAGGTCGACGTGGTGGCCGAGGTCACGCCGCAGATGCTGCAGGCGATCACGCCGCGCATGCCGGTGCGGGTGCATGTCTCGCGCCCGGTGTCGTCCCTGGCCCTGCTGGTCAACCTGCACCGGCGGCCGCCGCACGACCGGCTGGCCGACGTGCGCGTGCGGCGCGCGCTGGCCCTGGCGATCGACCGCGCCGCGGTGGCCCGCGTGCTCTACGGTGGCCACGCCGTCGCGGCGCGCGGCCTGCTGCCGGACTGGATGTTCGGGCTCGGCACTCACCTGCGCGGCCACGACCATGACCGCAGCGAAGCCGGCCGCCTGCTCGACGCCGCGGGCTGGCGGCTCGACCGGCACGGCCTGCGCCAGCGCGGCGGCGAGCCCCTGCGGCTGCGGCTCGTCGCGGGATTTCCGAACCTCTCGGCGGTGGCCCCGTTTCCGGAGCTGCTGCAGCAGATGCTGCGCGCGCTGGGTGTCGGGCTCGACATCGTCGCGGTCGACGACGACGAGCTGTACCGGCAGCGCTTCCTGGAGCCGGGCGATGGCGACCTCTTCGTCGAACTGGCCGGCAACACGACGCTGGATCCGACCTTCCTGCTGCACCACCTGTTCGACAGCCGCACGCCGTGGCGCGCTTATCGCCACATGGCGGCTGGCGCGGTGTTCGAAGCCGCCATCGACACGGCTCGCCAGTCCGACAACCCCGCTGCGCGGCTGGACGCAGTGCGGCGGGCCCATCGCATCGTGGTCGAGGAGGTGCTCGCCGCGATCCCGGTGCTGCATGTGCCGCAGTTCGTGCTGGCGCGGCCGGGCTGGACGGTGCCCATGCACGAACACCGCGACTGGATCGACTACGGCGCGGTGCGGCCGGATGCGCCGGCGAGCGCGTCGGGCTCTGCGGCGCCGCGGGTCTGAAGCGTACCGATGCGGGCCTTGTTGATGCGCCGGCTGCTCAGCCTGCCGCCGCTGCTGCTGGCGATGTCGATGCTGGCCTTTGCGCTGGTCGCCGCGGCGCCGGGTGACCCGGTGGTGGCCGAGGCGATGCGCCAGGGCCTCGCGCTGACGCCGGACAACGAAGCCGCACTGCGCCAAGCGCTGGGCCTCGACGGCTCGTTGCCCGAGCGCTACCTGCGTTGGCTGGGCGCGGCGCTGCACGGCGACTTCGGTTTGTCGATCGCCAGCGGTCGTGCGGTGCATGAGGAGATCGCCGGCCATGCCTGGGCCACGCTGATGCTGGCCCTGGCCGCCTTTGCGCTGGCCGTGCCGATGGCGACCGCCGCCGGGCTGGCCGCCGCCGTCGCGCGCAGCGCCTGGGCCGGCATGGCCTGGCGCCTGCTGACCGTGCTGCTGGTCGCGCTGCCGGGCTACTGGCTGGCGCTGATCGCGCTGTATCTGGCCGCCGTGCACTGGGGCATCGCGCAGGTGGTCAGCGACGGTGAGCTGCGGCAACTGTGGCTGCCGGCCCTGGTGCTCGCGCTGGGGCTGGCCGCGCCGGCAAGCCGACTGGTGCGCGAGCGCGCGCTGCAGGTGATGAGCGAGGACCCGTTTCGCCTGGCACTGGCCCAGGGCCTGCCGCCGCGGCAGTTGCTGCTGACCCGGGTGCTGCCGGGCACACTGGTGCCGGTCGTCACGTTCTGGGCACAGGGCTTCGGCGCCCTGCTCGGCGGCGCGGTGGTCATCGAGATCATCTTCGGCTGGCCCGGGCTGGGGCGGCTGGTGCTGCAGTCGATCCAGGAACGCGACCTGCCGGTCCTGCAGGCCTACCTGCTGCTGATGGGGGTCGTCTACGTCGCGGTCAACCTCGCCGCCGACCTGATCGCCGCCGGCCTCGACCCGCGCATGCGCGCCGGCCTGGCGGCGTCGCCATGAGTGCCGGCAACCGGGGCGCGCGCATCGGCGCCGGCCTGCTGCTGGCGCTGGTCCTGCTGGCGCTGTGGCCCACCGCCTGGCTGCCCCACGACCCGCTGGCGCAAGACCTGCTGCGCCGGCTCGAGCCACCGTCGGCGCAGTACTGGCTGGGCACCGACATGCTGGGGCGCTGCAACTTCTCGCGGGTCGCTGCCGCCACCCGGATTTCGCTGGGTGCCGCGCTGGTGGCCGCGGGCGCGCTGCTCGGCGTCGCCCTGTTGTGGGGCGTCAGTGCCGCGGTCTGCGCGGGCCGCACGCGCTGGCGCTGGGTCGATGCGCTGCTGATGCGCGCCGCCGACGTGCTGCTGGGCTTTCCGACGCTGGTGCTGGCGCTGGCCATCATCGGCGTCGTCGGCCCCTCGCTGACCACGGTGGTGGTGGCGCTGGTCGTCGCCTGGGCGCCGGGGCTGGCGCGCATCGTGCGCGTGCTGACCCTGGAAGCGCTGCAGCGCGAGCATGTCGCGGCGGCGCACGCGGCCGGCCTGCCCGCAGCGGTGGTCGTGCGGCGGCATGTGCTGCCGGGCCTGCTCGCGCCGCTGGCCGTGCTGGCCAGTCTGGAGACCGCGGGCGTGCTGCTGGCCCTGTCGAGCCTGAGCTTTCTCGGGCTGGGCGCCCAGCCGCCGACGCCCGAGTGGGGCGTGATGCTAAGCGAGGCGCGGCCGTTCGTGCAGACGGCGCCGCACCTGCTGTGGGGGCCCGGCCTGGCCGTGCTGCTGGCGACCCTGGCCTTCCAGCTCCTCGGCGAGGGCTTGCGCAGCAAGCTCGATACGCGCGCGCCGCTGCGCTGGTGAGCCGCCCGATGCCCCCCGCGTTGCTGGAAATCGACAGGCTCGGCGTCACGGCCGCAGCGGCCCTGCTGCTGCAGGAGGTATCGCTGCGGCTCGATGCTGGCGAGCGGGTGGCCGTGGTCGGCGCCAGCGGCGCCGGCAAGTCGGTGCTGGCGCAGGCCCTGCCGGGCCTGCTGCGCCCGCCGGCCGCGCTGCACGCCGAGCGCGCGAGCTTCGATGGCCACGATCTGCTGCGCCTGCCGCCGCACGCGCGCCACGCGCTGCGCGGCAGTGGCATGTTCCTGGTCTTCCAGAGCCCGGGCGGCCTGCTCGACCCCCTGCTGCGCATCGGCCGACAGTTGCAGCAGGTGGCGGCACGCGCCGCCCGCCCGGCCGCGGCGGTCGCGCCTGCGCTCGACGCGGTGCAGTTGCCGCGCGACGTGATGCAGCGCCACGCCCACGAACTCAGCGGCGGCATGAAGCAGCGCGTGCTGCTGGCCATGGCCCTGCTGCTGCGACCTCGCCTGGTGATCGCCGACGAGCCGACCAGCAGCCTCGACGACGACACGGCCGCCGGCGTGCTGCAGGCCCTGGCGAGCATGCAGCACGAGACGCGCTGCGCGCTGCTGCTGATCAGCCACGACCTGCGCCTCGTGCAGCGCTGCACCGACCGGGTCGTCGTGCTCGACGGCGGGCGGCTGGTCGAGGATGCGCGCGCAGAGCGCTACTTCGCCGGGCCGGCCAGCGCGGCCGGCGAGCGGCTGCTGCGCGCCGCCCGCCAGCTCGGCTTCGACGCATGAACGCGCCGGGCCGCCCCACGGGTGACCCCGCGATCGCGCAGCGCGAGGGTAGTCCGGCGAACCCCGCCGTCACCCACGCGCACGCTGCGCCGCCGCCGCTGCTGCAAGCCGACCGACTGAGCCACCGCTGGGGCAGCGCGCCGCCGGTGCTCGACGGGCTGTCGCTCGAACTGGCCGAGGGCGTCGTGACCGGGCTGCTGGGGGCCTCGGGCAGCGGCAAATCGACGCTCGCGCGCTGCCTGGCCGGTCTGCTCGAGCCCGTCGCGGGCGTCGTGCGCTGGCGCGGCTCGGCGCTGCCGGCACGCCGCACGCGCGCCCAGCGGCGCGCGATCCAGTATGTCTGGCAGGAGCCGCTGGCGGCGCTGAGCCCCTGGCAGAGCGTGCTGGCCTCGGCTTGCGAGCCGCTCGAAGGCTACGGCCTGGCGCCCGCGCCGGCGCGCGCTGCGGTTGCGACGCGCATGCTCGAACGCCTGGGCCTGCGCAGCGCCTGCCTGCGGCGGCGGCCGCACGAGCTCTCCGGCGGGCAATGCCAGCGCGTGGCGCTGGCGCGCGCGCTGCTGGCCCAGCCGCAGGTGCTGCTGCTCGACGAACCGTTCTCGGCGCTCGATACCGTGACCACCGCCGCGCTGCTCGACGATCTGGGCGGCCTGCTCGCCGAGCACCGGCTGGCCGTGCTGCTGATCAGCCACGACCGTGCCGTCGTGCACCGCCTCGCCGACACCGTGCACAGGCTCGAAGGCGGGCGGCTGCGCGCGGCGGCGGCGTGAGCGCCGGCTGCATCAACCCGCCGCCGGCGAGCCCAGCACGGCCGCCAGCAGCGAGAAGCTGACGAAGGCCGCTGCCGTCGAGGCCAGGATGATGCGCGCGACGCGGCCGTTGTCGGCACCGTAGCGCTCGGCCAGCAGCGAGACGTTGCTCGCGCTCGGCAGCGCCGCGGCCAGGGTCAGCACCATCAACTGGAACGCGCTCAGCGGCGCGCCGAGCTGGATCGCCGCGGCGCCGACCGCAAACACCAGCAGCGGGTGCAGCAGCAGCTTGACCGCGGCCACCGGCAGGTACAGCGCGAGCGGCGTGCGGGTGTGCGCATGCTGGCCGGCGCGCCAGAGCACCGCGCCGATCGTGAACAGCGCCACCGGCGTGGCGGCGTCGGCGAGCAGCCGCACGACCTCGGCCAGCGGCCCCGGCAGCGCCAGCCCGGCCACCGAGAACAGCGCGCCGGCGGCGATTGCCCACGGCAGCGGGTTGGCCAGCGTGCCGCGCAGCGCCCGGCGCGCGGCCGCGCGTGTGCCGCCGCTGGCGTCGTGGGCCTGGGCCAGCGCGATGCACAGCGAGGTCGTCACGAACAGGTCGGCCAGCACGATGGCGATCACCGGCCCGGCCGCCGCCGGCCCGAGCAGCGCGACCAGCAGCGGCACACCCATGAAGCCGGTATTCGGGAACGCCGCGACCAGCGCGCCGAAGGCCGCATCCTTGAGGTTCACGCGGCCGAGGGTGAAGGCGATCGTGACGAAGACGACGAGCAGCGCGCAGACCAGCCAGACGGCCAGCACGACCGGGTTGAGCAGCTCGAGGATCGGCGTCTCGGCGCCGAAGCGAAACAGCATCGCCGGCAGCGCGAAGTACAGCACGAAGGCGTTGAGCCCGGGGATCGCCGCCTCGGGCAGCACGCGCCGCTGCGCGGCCAGGTAGCCCGCCAGCACGAGCGCAAAGAACGGCACGGTGACGGCGAGGACGGCGGACATCGGCGCGCAGTATCGCAACGTCGCGGCGGGGCGACGCCGATTCACCGCGCCGCGCCGCGGCGGGTCAGGCGGCCTGCGGCCCCGGCCGGCCGGCCTCGACGACCCAGCGCGATAGCACCTCGACCGCGCTGCCCGCGTCGGCGACGTCGGCCACGCCCATCAGCTCGGCGTCGAGGCGGTCGGCGTGCAGCGCAAAGCGCACGTAGCCGCGGCGGTCGCTGCGGCCGTGCAGCAGGTGCGGGTTGAAGCGCCGCGCCATCGCCACGCGCGCCGGGCTCATCGAGGTGCGGCTGCTGATCGAGGTGCCGACGAACTCGCTGGCGACGACCGGCGCGCGCGGGTCGTCGAAGTCGGCCTTGAGCTCGGCGACCCAGTGCATGTGCACGTCGCCGCCGAGCACGACGACGCCGGGCACGCGCTGCCGCGCGACCTCGCCGAGCAGCCGCGCGCGCGCCGGCGCGTAGCCCTCCCAGCCGTCGGTCCAGACCAGCGCGGCGGCGTCGTCGGCGTCGCCCCAGACCAGGCGCGCCATCAGCGTCTGCTGGGCGAGCAGGTTCCACGGCCGCTGCCGGTCCCAGCCGGCAGCCAGCCAGCGCTCCTGCGCGTGGCCGAGCGGGCTGCGGCGCTCGTCGGCCAGCGCCGGGCAGGCGCCGCGCGGCAGCAGCGCCGAGCCGCCGCGGCCCGGGCGCGGGCAGGCCTGCGGGTCGCGCCACTGGCGGTTGTCGAGCCAGTGCAGGCGCGCCAGCCGGCCCCAGTCGATGCGGCCGTGCATGCGCAGCGCGCCGCCAGCCACCTGCAGATCGGGGCGCGCGGCCGGCGGCAGCGGCATGTGCTCCCAGTACGCCTGGTACGCCGCAGCGCGCTGCGCGGCAAAGTCGGCTTGCAGCAACTGGCCCTGCAGGCCGGCGTAGTCGTTGTCGACCTCGTGGTCGTCCCAGACCAGCAGCCACGGCGCCGCGGCATGCGCGGCCTGCAGCAGCGCATCGCTCTTGTAAGTGGCGTGGCGCGCGCGGTACTGCGCGAGCGTGCTCACCAGCCCGCCTTCGTGGCGGCGCAGCACATCGGGGCCCGAGGCGTATTCGTAGATGTAGTCGCCGAGGAACAGCACGAGGTCGGGGGTGTCGGCCACGACCTGCCGCCAGGCCGCGTAGTGACCGGCGTCGTAGCGCTGGCAACTGGCGATCGCAAAGCGCAGCGTGGCCGGCGGTGCGTCGGCCGCCGGCGCGGTCCGCGTGCGCCCGACCGCGCTGCGCTCGCCCAGCGCCTCGAAGCGGTACCAGTACCAGCGGTCGGGGTCGAGCCCGGCCGGCTCGGCGTGCACGCTGTGCGCCCAGTCGGCCTCGGCCATGGCCAGGCCGCGGGCGGCGACGCGGGTGAAGCCCTCGTCGTGCGCGAGCTCCCAGCGCACCTCGGCCCGCGCCGGCAGCCCGGCGCCGCTCAGCCGCGTCCACAGCACGACGCGGTCGGCCTGCGGATGCCCCGAGGCCACGCCCAGCGCGAAGCGCGGCGAGCCGGCGGTGCCGACCGCGCGCACGACCCAGGGCGCGACGCCGAGCCCGGCGACGGCGGCCACGCCACCCAGCAGCAGTCGGCGACGCAGGCTCCCCATGCCGCGAGTATGGCCTGCCGGCGCCGACCGCCGGCTGCGGCCCGTCCGGGCCCCGCCGCTATCATCCGCGCCCCCATGCCCGACGCCCCCACCCCGCTCAACCCCGCGCAGCACGCTGCGGTGGTCCACCTGGCCACGCCCTGCCTGGTGCTGGCCGGCGCCGGCTCGGGCAAGACGCGGGTCATCACGCACAAGATCGCGCACCTGCTGGCCAGCGGGGCCGAGCCGGCGCGCGTCGCGGCGATCACCTTCACCAACAAGGCCGCCGCCGAGATGCGCGAGCGTGCCAAGGCGCTGGTCGGCGCGCGCGCGGCGCGCGAGCTGGTCGTGTCGACCTTCCACAGCCTGGGCGTGCGGCTGCTGCGCGCCGACGGCGAGCGCATCGGGCTCAAGCCCAACTTCTCGATCCTCGACGCCGACGATGTGCTGGGCCTGCTGCGTGACGCCGGCGGCACGACCGACGCCAGGACCGCGCGCCAGTGGCAATGGGCGATCAGCCGCTGGAAGAACGCCGGGCTCGACGCCGCGCAGGCGCTGGCTGCCGCGCGCGACGACGACGAGGCGGTCGCCGCGCGCGTCATGCAGCGCTACCAGCAGCGGCTGGCGGCTTATCAGGCGGTCGACTTCGACGACCTGATCGGCCTGCCGCTCGCGCTGCTGCAGCGCGACGCCCAGGCGCGCGAGCGCTGGCGCGCGGCCTTCGCGCATGTGCTGGTCGACGAGTACCAGGACACCAACGCCGTGCAGTACGAGCTGCTCAAGGCGCTGGTCGGCACCGACGGCGTATTCACCGCGGTCGGCGACGACGACCAGAGCATCTACGGCTGGCGCGGCGCGACGCTGGACAACCTGCGGCGCCTGCCGCAGGACTACCCGCGGCTGAAAGTCATCGCGCTCGAGCAGAACTACCGCTCGACCGGGCAGATCCTGCGCGCGGCCAACGCGGTGATCGCGGGCAACCCCAAGCTCTACCCGAAGTCGCTGTGGAGCGCGCTGGGCGAGGGCGAGCCGGTGCGCGTGCTCGAGTGCGACGGCGAGGACCACGAGGCCGAGCGCGCGGTGGCCTTGGTGCAGGCGCTGCGCGGCCAGGGCGCGGCCGGCAAATGGGCGGACTTCGCCGTGCTCTACCGCGCCAACCACCAGTCCAGGGTCTTCGAGCAGAAGCTGCGCGCAGCGCAGATCCCGTACAAGGTCTCGGGCGGGCAGAGCTACTTCGACCGCGCCGAGATCAAGGACCTGACGGCCTGGCTGCGCCTGCTCGTCAACGCCGACGACGACCCGGCCTTCCTGCGCGCGGTGACGACACCCAAGCGCGGCATCGGCACGACCACGCTGACCAGGCTGGGCGAGTTTGCCGGCCAGTGGAAGACCAGCCTGTGCGCGGCGCTGCACTCGCCGCTGCTCGAGACCGCGCTCGGCGCCAAGGCCACGGCCTCGCTGCACGAGTTCGGCCGCTACGTCAACGAGCTCGAATACCGCGCCCGCCGCACCGAGGGCGCCGAGGCGGCGCGCGCGCTGCTGCTCGAGTGGCTGGCCGACATCGGCTACGAGCAGCACCTGCACGACGGCGAGGACAGCGCCAAGCTGGCCGCCGCGCGCTGGGCCAACGTGCTCGACTTCGTCGACTGGATCGCGCGGCGCTGCGGCGGCGAGGTCGAGACCGACGGCAGCGGTCTCGTGTCCGAGCGGCGCAGCGTGCTGCAGGTGGCGCAGACGATCAGCCTGATCCTCAGCCTGGCCGAGCGCGGCGGCGAGCAGGACGTGGTCACGCTGTCGACGCTGCACGCGGCCAAGGGGCTGGAGTGGCCGCATGTCTTTCTCGCCGGGGTCAACGAGGGGCTGCTGCCGTTCAGGTCCGACGACGACAACGCCGACGCCGGCCGCATCGAGGAGGAGCGCCGGCTGATGTACGTCGGCATCACGCGCGCGCAGCGCACGCTGGCGGTCAGCACGCTGCGCCGGCGCAAGCGCGGCCGCGAGACGGTGGCCGGGGTGCCCAGCCGCTTCGTCGCCGAGATGAAGCTGCACGAGACGCAGCCGCAGGTCGACCCGAAGCAGCGGCTCAAGCAGTTGCGCGCGCAGCTCGCGGCGCGCAGCGCGCCGGTGGCCGAAGACAGCGCCTGATACCCGGTGAAGCGGGGCGCGCGCGCTCAGCGCGCGGGCGGGGTCGGCGCGGCCGGCGGCGGCGCGGACACGGCCGGGGCCGCTGGCGCGGCGCTCACCAGCGGGAAGCGCTCGAAGGCCAGCGCGACGGCGCGCCCGAGCGCCGCGGGCAGCTCCTCGGGGCGGCGAGCGCCGATGTCTTCGGTGACCACCGCCTCCCAGACGGTCTGGCGGCGCTGCGCGTCGACCAGGTCGATGCGCAGCGTGCTGGCGCGAAACGGCCGCAGCTCGGTGGCGTCGACCCACATCGGCCAGCCGGCGTAGATGCCGTGGCGCCAGCCATGCGCGCCGATGCCCAGCACCGGCGCCGGCACCGCGCGCAGGCGTTCCTCGTCGTGCAGGTGGAAGTCGACCAGCAGTTGCGGCGCGGCGGCGTCGAAGCGCAGGCCGCGCGCCTCGAGCTCGCGCTGGGTCGCGGCGACCAGGTGCTGCGAAACGATCGTGCGGTAGCCGGCGCGGTCGGTGCCCAGCGGGGCCGCAAAGCCGAAGCTGCGCCAGGCGCCGAGGTCGACCGCCGGCGCGGTCTTGACGCGCACCTCGGGCACCGCGGCGCAACCGGCCAGCCCTGCGGTGCCGGCCAGCGCGGCGACGATCAGGGTGCGGCGGGCGATGGCGGTCATCGGACGAGGTGGCTTGGCAACGGTTGCAACGCCTGGCGCGTCGACGGGGTTGACCGCCGCGGGCCGCGGCGGCGAGGCTCAGCCCGCATCATGCACGACGCCGTCGCGCAGCGCCAGCGCGCCGCCGGCGGCCAGCTCGGCGAGCAGCGCGTCGCCCCAGCCCACCAGGCTGCCGGCGGGGTGGCCGAGCCGGCCCCAGGCCTCGCGCAGATACGGCGTGTCGACGAGCCAGGCCTGCAACTGCGGCAGGGCCTGCGAGCGCACCTCCATCAGGTGGTACTTCAGCAGTACCTTGGCGGCGTAGCGCAGGTGCCGCGCGGGGTCGGCGCGCATCGTGGCCAGCCGCGCGCGGGCGCGGGCGAGCGCGCCGGCGACGTCGGCAAACGGCGCGCCATGGCCGGGGATGACCCAGCGCGCGTCCAGGCCGGCGATCAGGTCCAGCGTCGCGGCGACGTCGTCGAACCCGGGCTCGCCGGCGAGCTCGGGAAAGACGATGCCGAAGCCGTGCTCCCACAGCGCGTCGGCCGAGATCAGCACGCCATGCGCATCGTCGTAGAGCACCACCGAATGCGGGTCGTGCCCCGGCGCGGCCAGCACCTGCCAGGCGCGCCGGCCCACGCGCAGCGTGCTGCCGGGCTCGACGCGGGCCTGCGGCACGAAGCGCTCGCAGCGCTGGCTCGTCGCGGCGTAGCTCAGCGCCTGCTCGTCCCAGTCGACAACCGCCTGCCACTGGCCCGGCGGGATGCGCAGGCGCGCGCCGAACTCGCGCTGCAGCGCGGCATTGCCGCCGCAGTGGTCGGAGTGCAGGTGGGTGTTGACGACGCCGTCCAGCGGCTCGCCGCGCAGGCCGTGGCGGACCAGTTGCACGGTCTGCTGGGCGTGTACGCAGTGGCCGCTGTCGACCAGCACCGCGCCTTCACCGTCACCGGCGAGCAGCACGTTGTTCGACGACAGCCAGCCGCGCTCGAAGACGCTCAGGCCACGGTGGACGGCGGGGTCGGCAGGCATGGGCGACGATGGTAGTGCGCCGCCGCCGGCCGCGCAGCGTGGGGGAGTGTGCGGGGCTCACCCGACCGGCGCCACGCCCTGCGGGCACAGCCGCGCCATCAGCGCCTGCGCGGTGCGCAGCAGCCGCGCGTCGTCATCGCGGCGGCCGACCAGTTGCACGCCGATCGGCAGGCCGCGCGCGTCGTGCGCCAGCGGCAGCGCGATCGCGGGCACGCCGCTGGCCGTCCACAGCGTGCAGTAGACCGGATCGCCGGTCGATTCGAGCCCGGCCGGCGCGCTGCCGGGGGCAGCCGGGGTCAGCACCGCGTCGACCCCGGCCAGCGCGGCGTCGAGCGCCGCGGCCCAGTCGGCGATCAGCCGCAACGCCAGGCGGTGCGCGACCGCCGGCGTCTGGCGGCCGCGTTCGATCTGCCCGCGCAGCGAGGCCGAGAGCCGCTCGGCACCGCGGCGGTACTCGGCGTCGTACGAGCCGGCGATCTCGGCCTCCATCACGAGCCGGTGCGCGTCGATGACCGCCTCGGCGCCGGCCGGCAGCGCCAGCGGCGCAGGCGGCAAGCCCTGCGCGGCCAGCCGCTCGCGCAGCGCGGCCAGGGCGGCGCGCGCGTCGGCGCCGAGCCGCCCGGCGTGCGGCGGCTCGACCCAGGCCAGCCGTGGCGGCAGCGGCGGCGGCTGCAGGCAGGTCTCGAGCAGCGCCGGCATCGCCCGCGGCCGGGTTGCCGGGTCGCCGGGGTCGGCGCCGCACAGCACCTGCGCGAGCAGCGCGGCGTCGGCGACGCTGCGCGCAAAGACACCGATCTGATCGAAGCTCGGCGACTGTTCGAGCACGCCGGTGCGCGCGATCCAGCCGAAGCTGGGCTTGTAGCCGACCACGCCGCAGTACGCCGCCGGGCGGATCACGGAGCCGTTGGTCTGCGTGCCGACGGCCAGCGGCACCTGCCCGGCGGCCACCGCCGCCGCCGACCCGCTCGACGAGCCGCCCGGGCTGTGGCCGGGGTCGTGCGGGTTGCGCGTGCGCCCCGGCGCGTAGGTCGCCAGCTCGGTGGTCACGGTCTTGCCGAAGACGATCGCGCCGGCCGCGCGCAGCCGCTGCACCAGCACCGCGTCGCGCCGCGGCTGGCGGCCGGCGTGCAGCACGCAGCCGTGCTCGGTGGGCAGATCGGCGGTGTCGATGACGTCCTTGAGCCCGACCGCCAGACCGTACAGCGGCGCGCCGCGTGCGGCCTCGCCCTGCGCGGCCAGCGCCGCGGCCTGCGCCAGCACATGGCCGGCGTCGAGCGTCTGCCAGGCCTGCACCGCGGGCTCGCTGGCAGCCACCCGCGCGAGCAGCGCCTGCGCGTAGGCGGTCGCGCTCAGCGTGCCCGCGCGCAGTCGCGCGAGGGCTGGCAGCGCGGCCAGGGTGTGCAGCGGCGGGTCGGGTGGGGGCGTGGCCATGGCGGTTCGCAGAAAGAGGATGGCGGATGCGCAGTCGCATGGCTTGCGCCGCCCCGCTCGCCAGCGCCGATGCTAGCCGCGCGCCTCGTCGCGCAGTGCCGCGCAGACCACAGCGAGTGCCCACCAGAGGTCGCCAGCCTCGATGTTCAACGGCGGCGCCAGCACCAGCACACGGCCCTGGCCGACCTTGAACGACAGGCCCGCGCTCAGGCAGCGGTAGAGCACGGCTTCGGCGCGGTCGGCGCTGTCGAGCTCGACGCCCAGCAGCAGCCCGACGCCGCGCACATCGGTGACGCCCGGGAGGTCGCGGGTCAGCGCACGCAGGCGCTCCAGCGCCTCGTCGCCCAGGCGCCGGCTGCGCTCGAGCAGGCCCTCCTGCGCGATGACGTCGAGCACCGCCAGCCCGGCCGCGCAGGCCACCGGATTCTTCTCGTGCGTGTAGTGGCCCAGCGAGACCTGCGGCCCGACGTCGAGGCCCGCGCGCGCGATCAGCGCCGCCAGCGGCAGGCCACCGCCCAGGCCCTTGCCGACGACGATCATGTCGGGCTCGACGCCGTAGCGCTCGATCGCGTACAGGTGCCCGGTGCGGCCCAGCGCGATCGGGATCTCGTCGACGATCAGCAGCGCGCCATGGCGGTCGCAGGCCCGGCGCAGGCGGCGGTAGTAGTCCGGCGGCGGGGCCTGCACGTCGGTGCTGCGCACGGTCTCGACGATCACCGCGGCGACGTCGCCCTCCTTGGCCAGGCAGTAGTCGACATAGTCGGCGCAGCGCAACTGGCAGTCGCCGGCACAGCCGAAGACGCAGTGCCCGGGGTCGCAGGGCGGCACATGCTCGGCCCCGGGCAGCAGCGGGCCGATGCCGCGCCGGAACGCCGCCTCGCCGCCGATCGAGATCGCATCGAGCGACGCGCCGTGGAACGCGTCCCACATCGAGAGGGTCTTGTGGCGGCCGGTGGCCAGCCGGGCGAGCTTGAGCGCGATGCCGATCGCGGCGCTGCCGCCGGGGGCCAGCAGCAGGCGCGCGCCGGCCATCGGTGCGGCCTGGCACAGACGGCGCGCCAGCTCGACCGCCGGCCGGTTGGTGTAGCGGCGCGGGCTGAACGGCAGGGTCGCCAGCGCCTCGCCCACCGCCGCCAGCACCGCAGGGTGGCCGTGGCCGACCTGGTGCACGCTGTTGCCGTGAAAGTCGAGGATGCGCCGCCCGGCGGTGTCGGTCAGCCACGCGCCCTGCGCGCCCTGCAGCGCATTCAGGCAGGGCGTCGACATCGACTGGTGCAGGAACCAGCGGGCGTCCTCGGCGAGCAGCTCGCGGGTGGCGGCGTCGAGGTGCGTGGCCTGCCAGGCCTGGCGGCGCGCGCCGAGGTTGACGTCGCCCTCGCTGCGGTCGGCCTCAGCCGGCATCGGGGGCCCCGGCCAGTTCGCCGTCGCTGAGCATGCGCGCGCGCCCGCCCTGCGCGTGGGCGTACAGTGCCTCGGCGGCGCGCGGGCCGTCGCCGGCGGCGAGCAGGTCGACGATCGCGCTGTGCTCTTCGGCGAAGCGCGGAATCGCCATCGGCGCGCGCAGGTTGCGCCGCCGAAACAGCACCAGCAGCTTGCACAGCTTGCGGTATTGCTCGACCAGCACCGGGTTGCCGGTCATGGCGACGATGCAGTCGTGAAAGCCCAGGTTGAGTTCGTGAAAGCGCTCGATCTGGTCGGGCCGCACGGCGCGCATCGCCTCGGTCATCTCGCGCAGCGTGCGCAGTTGCGCCGGCGTGATGCGCGCGCCCAGCAAGCGCCCGGCGGCGGCGTCGAGGCCGGCGCGCACGTCGTAGATATCGGCGGCCTCGGACAGCCCGATCTTGCGCACATGGGCACCGCGGTTCTTCTCCTGGCGCACCAGGCCGGACTCTTCGAGCATGCGCAGCGCCTCGCGCAGCGGCCCGCGCGAGATGCCGAAGCGCTGGGCCAGCGCCACCTCGTTGAGCCTGCCGCCGGGGACCAGCTCGCCGGCCAGGATCAGGTCCTCGATCGACTCGGCGACCAGCCGCGTCAGCGAAGTGCTCTGCACCAGGGCCAGGGCTTGTTCTGCGGAAGGGGTCAGCACGGCGCGTTCGTCCACCGGTAAAGCGATGGGGGCGATGCTAGCGCATCTGTCGATTGTCAACAATCCGACACATTCAGGGCCTACCCTAGGGTCTTGTTGCAGCACGGTCGGCGCGCCAGCCCGAGCGCAGACCCGAGGCCGCAGCAAGCGCACCCCGACCCCCTCACCACAGGAGCTTCGCATGAAGCGCAAGGCATTCGTCTGCACCCTGCTGGCCGGCATCGCCGCCGCTGCCCTGGCCCTACCGGCGCACGCCCAGCGGACCGTGCTCAACGTCTACACCGCGCTGGAGTCCGACCAGCTCCGCGCCTACCAGGAAGCCTTCAACGCGCGCCACCCCGACATCGAGATCCGCTGGACGCGCGCCTCGACCGGCGTCATCACCGCCCGCCTGCTGGCCGAGCGGGCGCAGCCCGTCGCCGACGTGATCCTCGGCGTGGCCGCGTCCAGCATGGTGGTCTTCGACCGCGAAGGCATGCTGCACCCCTACGCGCCGGCCAACCTCGCGGCGATCAACCCGCGCTTTCGCGACACCGACGCCACCCCGAGCTGGGTCGGCATGAACGTCTGGGGCGCGGCCATCTGCTACAACACGGTGGAAGCCGCCCGGCTGGGCCTGCCCAGGATCGAGAGCTGGCGCGACCTGCTGCGCCCCGAGTTCCGCGGCCGCATCGTGATGCCCAACCCGAATACCTCGGGCACCGGGTTCCTCAACGTCTCGGCCTGGCTGCAGATGTTCGGCGAGCGCGGCGGCTGGGAGTTCATGGACCGCCTGCACGACAACGTCGCGATGTACACCACCGGCGGCTCGCGGCCCTGCACGATGGCCGGCGCCGGCGAGTTCCCGGTCGGCATCTCGTTCGACTTCCGCGCCAACAACGTGCGCGAGCGAGGCGCGCCGATCGAAGTCATCTTCCCCCGCGAAGGGCTGGGCTGGGACCTCGAATCGTTTGCCATCGTCAGGGGCACGCCCCGGCTCGAAGCGGCCCAGCGGCTGGCCGACTGGGCTTCGTCGCGCGAAGCCAACGAGCTCTACGCCAGGAATTTCGTGATCACCGCGATCCCCGGCATCGCCACCCGCCTGCGCTACATCCCCGAGGATTTCGAGCAGCGCCTGGTGCGCAACGACTTCACCTGGATGGCCCAGCACCGCGACACCGTGCTCGCCGAATGGCAGCGGCGCTTCTCCGCCAAGGCCGAGCCGGCCCGCAACTGAGAGCGCCCCCAAGGCCGGGCCACGCCCGGCCCGCCCCGCCCCCCCGTGGGGGTCAAGCAAAGTGGCAGAGCCACATTTGCTCATGAGCGCCCCCAGGCGCCGGCGAAGCCGCCGCCGCCCCCCGAGGGGGTATGGTCAAGTGGCAAAGCCACATGGACTCAATGAGCGCCGCTCGACAGGACATCGATGAGTCATTTGGTCATAAGGCAGGTGAGCAAGCGCTTCGGCAGCTTCGTCGCGCTCGATGCGGTGTGCCTGCAAGCCGAGCGCGGCGAGTTCGTGGTCCTGGTCGGGCCCTCGGGCTGCGGCAAGACCACGCTGCTGCGGGTGATCGCCGGGCTCGAAGCCCAGGACCGCGGCAGCGTCGTGCATGCCGGGCGCGACATCTCGCAGCGCTCGCCGGCCGAGCGCGACTACGGCATCGTCTTCCAGTCGTACGCGCTGTTTCCCAACCTGAGCGTCGGCCAGAACGTGGCCTACGGTCTGAGCAACCGGCGCGCCGGGCGCGCGCTGCTGCGCCAGCGCGTCGACGAGATGCTGACCCTCGTCGGGCTGCCCGGCAGCGACAGCAAATTCCCGTCGCAGCTCTCCGGCGGCCAGCAGCAGCGCATCGCGCTGGCCCGCGCGCTGGCCACCCGGCCCGACTTCCTGCTCCTCGACGAGCCCTTGTCGGCGCTCGACGCGATCGAGCGCGTGCGCCTGCGCGGCGAGATCCGCAGGCTGCAGCAGACCCTGGGCATCACGACCCTGATGGTGACGCACGACCAGGAAGAGGCCTTGTCGATGGCCGATCGCATCGTGGTCATGAACAGCGGGCGCATCGAGCAGGTCGGCTCGCCCTGGGACGTCTACTACCGCCCTGAGAACCGCTTCGTCGCCGACTTCATCGGCCGCAGCAACCTGATCGAGGCCGAGGCGGTCGACGCCCGCCATGTGCGCTACGGCGCGCTGACCCTGTGCTGCGGCGCCGAACTGGAGACCGGCCGGCGCTACCAGTTCAACCTGCGGCCGGAGAACATCCGGCTGCTCGACGCGAGCGACGCGGCGCCCAACAGCTTCTTCGGCCATGCCGAGAAGTGCGAGTTTCTCGGTGCGGTGGCGCTCGTCACCTTCGTGCCGCAGGCTGGCGCGGCCGGGCACCGCCTGCCGCCGCTGATCGCCCAAGTGCCCAGCAGCCACCTGGTCGGGCGCCCGATCGCGCCGGGCAGCACGCTGCGCGCCAGCATCGAGCCCGAGCACTTCCTGCCGCTGCGCGGGTCGGCTTGAGCGCGCTGCCCGCCCCATCGGCGATGGCGCCGCCGGCGCGCCTGCGCCCGGGCCTGCCGGCCTCGGGCATGCTGCTGCTCGCGGCCGCGCTGGCGCTGGCGGTATTCCTGATGCTGCCGCTGGGCGCGCTGCTGCTGCGCAGCTTCACCGACGCGGCCGGCCACTGGAGCCTCGCGCAGTTCCAGGCCTTCGTCGCCGCGCCGGGCATGGCGCTGGCGGTCTGGAACACGCTGTGGGTGGCCGCGCTGGTCACGGCCATCACCGTGCCGCTGGCCTTCGGCTACGCCTATGCGCTCGAGCGCGCCTGCCTGCCGTTCAAGGGGCTGTGGCGGCTGCTCGGCCTCGCGCCGCTGCTGGGCCCGTCGCTGGTCGCGGCGATCGCCTTCATCCAGTGGTTCGGCAACCAGGGCGTGCTGCGCGCCTGGCTAGGCGAGTCCAGCATCTACGGCCCGACGGGCATCGTCATGGCCACCGCCTTCGCGGCCTTCCCGCACGCGCTGATGATCCTCACGGTCGCGCTGGCCACCGCCGACGCGCGCCTGTACGAGGCCGCCGACGCGCTGCGCGCGTCGCGCTGGCGCCGCTTCACCACCGTCACGCTGCCCAACGCCAGGTACGGCCTGATCAGCGCGGCGGTCGTGGTCTTCGCCTACTCGGTCAGCGAGTTCGGCATCCCCAAGGTCATCGGCGGCGACTTCAAGGTCCTCGCCATCGAGATCTACCAGCAGGTCGTCGGCCAGCAGAACTTCGGCCGCGGCGCGGTGGTCGCGCTGGTGCTGCTGCTGCCGATGGTCTTCGCCTTCGTGATCGACCAGATGGTGCAGCGCCGCCAGCAGGCCGGCCTGACGGCGCGCGCCGTGCCCTACGTGCCGCGCCCGGACTGGCGGCGCGACGCCCCGCTGCTGCTGTTCACCGCGCTGGTCGCCGCGGCCATGCTCGCCGTGCTCGGCATGGCGGTCTACACCTCGTTCGTCACCTTCTGGCCCTGGAACCTGGACCTGACCCTGCGCCACTACACCTTCGGGCTGGCCGAGGTCGGCGTGCTCGACGCCTACCTCAACAGCGTGATCATCGCCGCGCTGACCGCGCTGGCGGGCACGCCGTTCATCTTCGTCACTGCCTACCTGCTGGAAAAGACCGGCCGCAGCCAGGCCTGGCTGCGCCGTGCGGTGCACGCCATGGCCTCGCTGCCGGTGGCCATCCCGGGGCTGGTGCTGGGCATCGGCTACATCCTGTTCTTCAACCACCCCAACAACCCGCTCGGCGGCCTGTACATGACGCTGGCCATCCTCGTGATCGTCAACGTGGTGCACTACTACACGGCCTGCCACCTGACGGCGCTGACCGCGCTCAAGAGCCTGGACCGCGAGTTCGAAGCTGTCTCGGCCTCGCTCAAGGTCGCGCAGGTGGTGACCTTCTGGCGCGTCACACTGCCGGTGTGCCTGCCGGCGGTGCTCGACATCTCGCGCTACCTGTTCATCAACGCCATGACGACGGTGTCGGCGGTGGTCTTCCTGCACGCGCCGCAGACCATGCCGGCCTCGGTGTCGATCCTCAACCTCGACGAGGCCGGCGAGATCGGCCCGGCGGCGGCGATGGCCACGCTGATCATGGCCACCACGGCACTGTTCAGCCTGGCCTGGACGGCGCTCGCGCACTACGGGCTGCGCCGCCAGCAGGCCTGGCGCCATGTGCGGCGCTGACCCCGTCGACCCCACCACCGCATCGCCCATGCCACCGATCGACCGCGACCCGCTGCTGCTGACCCCCGGCCCGCTGACGACCACGCTGCGCACCCGCCAGGCCATGCTGCGCGACCGCGGCTCGTGGGACGAGGCCTTCAACCGCATCACCGGCGAGGTCTGCCGCCAGCTCACCGACCTCGTCGAAGGCGCCGACAGCCATGTCTGCGTGCCGCTGCAGGGCAGCGGCACCTTCGCGGTCGAGGCGGCGCTGGGCACGCTGGTGCCGCGCGAGGGCAAGGTGCTGGTGCCCAACCACGGCGCGTACTGCGCGCGCATCGTGAAGATCCTGGACCTCATCGGGCGGCGCGCGGTCGAGCTGCCGCTGGCCGAGGACCGGCCGATGCAGCCGCAGGCGATCGCCGCCGCGCTCGCCGCCGACCCCGGCATCGGCCATGTCGCGGTCGTGCATTGCGAGACCGGCACCGGCATCCTCAACCCGCTGACCGAGATCGCGCACGCCGTCGCCGCGCACGGCCGCTCGCTCATCGTCGACGCGATGAGCTCGTTCGGCGCGCTGCCGATCGACGTGCGCAGCACGCCGTTCGACGCGCTCGTCGCCGCCTCGGGCAAATGCCTCGAGGGCGTGCCCGGCATGGGCTTCGTCATCGCGCGCGAGCGCACGCTGGCGCAGTGCGCCGGGCGCAGCCACTCGCTGGCGATGGACCTGCACGACCAGTGGACCCACCTGCAGCGCAGCAGCCAGTGGCGCTTCACGCCGCCGACGCAGGTCGTGGCGGCGCTGGCCGAAGCGCTCGCCCAGCACCGCGAGGAGGGCGGCGTGAGCGCGCGCGGCGCACGCTACGCCGCCAACTGCCGCCGGCTGGTCGAGGGCCTGCGCAGCCTGGGCCTGCGGCCCTTCCTGCCGCCCGAGGTGCAGTCGCCGATCATCGTCACCGTCCACGCGCCCGAGCACCCGGCCTGGGACTTCCCGGCCTTCTACCGCGGCGTGCGCGAGCGCGGCTTCGTCCTCTACCCCGGCAAGCTGACCCGGGTCGAGACCTTCCGCGTCGGCTGCATCGGCGCGATCACGCCGCACGACATCGACCACGCGGTGCATGCCATCGGCGCGACGCTGCGCGCGCTGGGCCTGCCCGCCACAGCCTGAGCCCTCCACAGGACCCGCCAAGCCGATGACCACACCGCAACTCGAAGCCGTCATATTCGACTGGGCCGGCACGGTCGTCGACTTCGGCTCGTTCGCGCCGACCCAGATCCTCGTCGACACCTTCAAGGCCGCGTACGATTTCGAGCTCAGCCTCGACGAAGCCCGCCGCCCGATGGGCCTGGGCAAATGGCAGCACATCGAGGCCCTGGGCCGCGACCAGGCCATCGCCCGGCGCTGGCAGGCGCGCTTCGGCCGCCCGCTGGGGCCGGCCGAGGTGCGGCACCTCTACGATACCTTCGTCCCGCTGCAGATCGAGCGCGTCGCCCTGCACGGCGCGCTGATCCCGGGGACGCTGGGGGTGGTGGCCGAGCTGCGTCGGCGCGGGCTCGGGATCGGCTCGACCACCGGCTACCCGCGCGCGGTCATGACCCGCCTGCAGGCGCTGGCCGCGCAGCAGGGCTACGCGCCGGACTGCACGGTCTGCGCCGACGACCTCGACGCCGGCGCGCGGCCCGGCCCGTGGATGGCGCTGGACTGCGTGCGCCAGTTGCGCGTCGGCGCCGTCGCCCATTGCGTGAAGGTCGACGACACGGCGCCCGGCATCGCCGAAGGCCGCAACGCCGGCATGTGGACCGTCGGGCTGGCGCTCTCCGGCAGCCCGGCCGGCTGGACCCTGGCCGAGTATCAGGCCGCCAGCCTGAGCCAGCGTGAGGCCGTGCGCGCGCGCGTCAAGGCCGAGCTCGACCGCGCCGGCGCGCACTTCGTGATCGACACCGTGGCCGACCTGCCCCCGGTGCTGGACCTGGTCGAGCAGCGGCTGCGAGACGGCCAGCGGCCCTGAGACTGACTGGGCTCGAGACAGGTCCGCCCGTCCCCAGGCCATCGGCGAGAAGTCGAGGACCAAACCATGCCCTGAATCCGTGACCTTGTCTAGCCACCGGACCGACAATCAGCGCATCAGGTTGGCTCCGGCCGTTCAAGTGGCCAGCGACCGCCGGGCAGCGGGTACGTAAGCCGGTGAGACGGCTACCGACTACCGGATGCCCGCACAGCGATGCGCGCTGCGGGACTGGCGGCGAGATCAGGCCCACGCCCCACCGACTCGCTCAAGGCCCCTCTGCGTCGCCACACCACAGCGCCCCAGCCTCGGCCTCGAGCCGCGCGTGGGTGGCCGGGTCGAGCAGGCGGTGGCGCAGCGCGAAGTCGAGGGTCGCGAGGGCGGCGTCGGTGGTCATCTGGCCGCTGGCGGCCAGCGCCAGCGCCTCGGCCACCGGCAGCCGGTGCAGGGCGGCGACCTCGCCGTCCTGGTTGCGCGGCTGGGCGTCGGCGGGCAGGGCCAGGTCCCAGACGTGCAGGTGCTCGCACTGCAGGCCCTCGGCGATGTCGCAGTCGAGCGCGAGGACGCGGCCCGGGCGGGCGCGCTGCAGGGTCGGCGCGGCCAGGCCGGCCTCCTCCCAGCCTTCGCGCAGCAGCGCCTGCCACGGCGACTGGCCGTGCGGCACGCCGCCGCCGATCAGGTTGTCGTACTTGCCGGGGTCGGTCGGTTTGGTCCAGGCACGCTGCGCGACCCAGACCGCGAGCGGGCGGCCGCTGGCGTCGGCGACATAGCCGTTGGCGTGCGCGCCCAGCGTCAGCGCGCCCCAGAAGCGCGCCGCGGCGCGCTCGATGACGGCCAGTGGCGCGCGCGTGCGCGGCTGCCACAGCGTGTAGGGCTCGTCGCGCCAGGCGCGGATGCGGCCCTGCGCGCGCAGCGCGGCGTGCAGCTCGGCCAGGCCGGCGCCGAGGTCGGCGACGGGGCGCAGCCGCACCGCGTCGGCGCTGGCCTCGAGCAGCCGCGGCCAGCGCGCGAGCGCGTCGAGGTCGGCGCAGGCGACCGAGCCCAGCGGCGTGTCGTCGGCGCCGAGGTACAGCGGCACGCGCGGCACGCGGCGCAGCCGCGCGGCCTGCAGCGCCGGCCAGGCGGACACCACGCTCACTGATGCACCCTGCAGCCTGCGGCCGGTCCCGCCAAGCGGGAATGAGCCCCTGCGGGCGGCCGGGCGGGGCTCACGCCACCCTCATGCCGCGCGCGACAGCGCGGCGGCAGGCTGGGCCGGCGCGCTCGCGGCGGGGGGCTCGAGCGGGGTGCCGCGCCACTGCGCCATCAGCCGCTGCCATTTGACGCGTGCGGCCTCGAGGTGACGCGCCTTGACGTGGCCGTAGCCGCGGATCTCCTCGGGGATGCGCGCGATCTCGACGGCCAGCGCGAGCCGCTCGGCGCTCGGCGCGGCCTGCAAACCGGCGAGCAGCTCGGCGATGCAGTCGCGGTACTGGCCGATCAGCGCGCGCTCGCTGCGCCGCTCGGCGCTGCGGCCGAAGGGGTCGAGCGCAGTGCCGCGCAGGCCCTTGAGCCTGGCGAGCAGGCCGAAGGCAGTGCGCATCCACGGGCCGTAGGCGCGCTTGATCGGCTCGCCGCGCTCGTTCCTGCGGGCCAGCAGCGGCGGCGCGAGATGGTGCACGAGCTTGTAGTCGCCCTCGAACATCGCCCCGACCTGGGCGACGAAGGCCGGGTCGGTGTGCAGCCGCGCGACCTCGTACTCGTCCTTGTAGGCCATCAGCTTGAACAGGTAGCGCGCGACCGCCTCGCTCAGCCGGGTCGAGGCCAGCGGTGCCTCGGCCGCGCGCACCTGCTCGACGACGCTGCGGTACTGCGCGGCCCAGGCCGCATTCTGGTAGCCGGTCAGAAACTCGACGCGCCGCTCGACGAGCTGGTCGAGCGTGGGCCGCTTGACGAAGTCGATGACCTGCGCGCCCGCGCTGCCGATGCGCGCGAGCACCGCGGCGAGGTCGTGCGCGCAGCGCCGGCCCCATTCGAACGCGGCCTGGTTGGCCTCGACCTGCACGCCGTTGAGCTCGATCGCGCGCAGCAGCGCCGCGCGCGACAGCGGCACGCGGCCGCGCTGCCAGGCGTAGCCCAGCAGCAACGGGTTGGTGTAGATGCTGTCGCCGAGCAGCCGCACGGCGACCTGCTCGGCGTCGAAGGCGCCGAGCAGGTCCGCGCCGACGCTGGCCGCCAGCGCGGCCTCGCAGTGGGCGTTGGGGCTGCTCCAGTCGGCGTTGCGCACGAAGGCCGCGGTCGGCGTGCCATGCGTGTTGAGCACGACGTAGGTGCGCCCGGGCTGCATCGTCGCCAGCGTGGCCTTGGACGCGCCGACGATCGCGTCGCAGGCGATCACGAGGTCGGCCTGCGCGGTGTCGACCTTGGTCGTGTGGATCGCGTCGGCCGCATCGGCGATCTGGATGTGGCTCCAGGTCGCGCCGCCCTTCTGCGCGAGGCCGCCGGCGTCCTGCGTGACCACGCCCTTGCCCTCGAGGTGCGCGGCCATGCCGAGCAACTGGCCGATCGTGATCACGCCGGTGCCGCCGACGCCGGCGACGACGATGCCCCAGGCGCGCTCGGCCGGCGGCAGCGCCGGCTCGGGCACCGGCGGCAGGTCTGGCTGCGCACCCACCTTCTCCTTGTTCGGCCTTTTCAGGGTGCCGCCCTCGACGGTGACGAAGCTCGGGCAGAAGCCCTTGACGCACGAGTAGTCGAGGTTGCAGGTGTTCTGGTTGATGCGCCGCTTGCGGCCGAACTCGGTCTCGACCGGCTCGACGCTCAGGCAGTTGCTCTGCACGCCGCAGTCGCCGCAGCCCTCGCAGACCCGCTCGTTGATGACCACGCGCCGGTCGGGCGTGGCCAGCTTGCCGCGCTTGCGGCGGCGCCGCTTCTCGGTCGCGCAGGTCTGGTCGTAGACGATGACGGTGGTGCCGCGGACCGCGCGGAACTCGCGCTGGAGGCGGTCGAGCTCGTCGCGGTGGTGCACGGCCACGCCGGGCTCGAGCGCCTGGCCGCGGTACTTGTCGGGCTCGTCGGTGACGATGGCCAGCCTGGCCACACCCTCGCTGACCAGGCTCTTCATGATCTGCAGCACCGAGTGGCCTTCGGGCCGTTCACCGACCGGCTGGCCGCCGGTCATCGCCACCGCGTCGTTGTAGAGCAGCTTGTAGGTGATGTTGACGCCGGCGGCGATGCTCTGGCGGATCGCCAGGATGCCGCTGTGGAAGTAGGTGCCGTCGCCGAGGTTGGCGAAGATGTGCGGCTCCTTCGTGAACGGTGCCTGGCCGACCCAGGGCACGCCCTCGCCGCCCATCTGGGTGTAGGTGCTGGTGCTGCGGTCCATCCAGACCGCCATGTAGTGGCAGCCGATCCCGGCCATCGCGCGGCTGCCCTCGGGCACGCGGGTGCTGGTGTTGTGCGGGCAGCCGCTGCAGAACCACGGCGCGCGCTCGCCGGTGTCGAGCTTGAGCTCGGCGAGCTGGCGCTCGCGGGCGTCGATCTCGGCGATGCGGCGGTCCATCCGCGCGGCGACGTCGGCAGGCACGCCGAGCTTGTTCAGCCGCCTGGCGATCGCCCGGGCGATGATCGCCGGCGTCAGGTCGGCCTTGGCGCGCAGCAGCCAGTTCTCGCTGGGGTTGGGCCGGCTCCACTCGCCGCCGCTGTGGTCGTCCTCGGGCTCGTCGAACTTGCCGAGCACGTCGGGGCGCACGTCGGGGCGCCAGTTGTAGAGCTCCTCCTTGAGCTGGTACTCGATGACCTGGCGCTTCTCCTCGACGACCAGGATCTCGCGCAGCCCGGTGGCGAAGTCGCGCGTGATCGTCGCTTCCAGCGGCCAGACGACGTTGACCTTGTGCAGCCGCACGCCCAGCCGCCGGCAGGTGGCGTCGTCGAGGCCGAGGTCGGCCAGCGCCTGGCGCGTGTCGTTGTAGGCCTTGCCGCTGGCGATGATCCCGTAGCGGTCGTCGGGGCCGGCGATGACGTTGTGGTTGAGCCGGTTGGCGCGCACATAGGCCAGCGCGGCGTACCACTTGTAGTCCATCAGCCGCGCCTCCTGGGCCAGCGGCGCGTCGGGCCAGCGGATGTGCAGCCCGCCGGCGGGCATGACGAAGTCCGCCGGCAGCACGACGGGCACGCGCGTCGGGTCGACGCTGACCGAGGCCGAGGACTCGACGACCTCCTGGATCGTCTTCATCGCCGTCCACAGCCCGGCGAAGCGGCTCATCGCGAACGCGTGCAGGCCCATGTCGAGGATGTCCTGCACGCTGCTCGGGAAGAATACCGGCAGGCCGCAGGCCTTGAAGATGTGGTCGCTCTGGTGCGCCGCGGTGCTGCTCTTGGCGACATGGTCGTCGCCGGCCACCGCGATGACGCCGCCGTGGCGGGCGGTGCCGGCCATGTTGGCGTGCTTGAAGACGTCGCTGCAGCGGTCCACGCCCGGCCCCTTGCCGTACCAGATGCCGAACACGCCGTCGTACTTCTTCGTGTCCGGGTAGAGGTCGAGCTGCTGCGTGCCCCAGACCGCGGTCGCGCCGAGCTCCTCGTTGACGCCGGGCTGGAACACGATGTGGTGCTCGGCCAGGTGCTTCCTGGCCGCCCACAGCGCCTGGTCGTAGCCGCCCAGCGGGCTGCCGCGGTAGCCGCTGACGAAGCCGGCGGTGTCGAGCCCGGCCAGCAGGTCGCGCTGGCGCTGCAGCATCGGCAGCCGCACCAGGGCCTGCACGCCGCTCATGAAGGCGCGGCCGCGCTCGAGGGTGTACTTGTCGTCCAGGCTCGCGCGCTCGATCGCGAGGCGCACGGATTCGGGCAGCGGGGCATTCATGCGGGGGTCTCCTCGGGGTATCGGGGTCCGGTCAGGCGTGCGCCGGCAGCGCTCGTGACGCTGCGGCGCGCGAGCCTTCAGTGTAGGAGCCATGGCCAGACAGGTGTTTTCCTTTCCTTCGTTTGGACCGATGATTCGCGCATCGATCTTTCGTCGCAACCCGCCATTCGAAACCTATGTCATCGTCAAGCGACGAATCAGGGAAAACCAGGGGGTCGCCCGGGCCCGCCGGGCTGGACCGCCACGACATCGCCATCCTGGCCGAGCTGCAGCGCGACGCGCGGCTGAGCAATGCCGAGCTGGCCGCGCGCATCGGCCTGTCGGCGGCACCGACCTGGCGGCGCGTGCGCCGCCTCGAGGCCGAGGGCTACATCAGCGGCTACCGCGCCGAGCTCGACCGCCGCCGCATCGGGCTGGGCGTGCTGGCCTTCGTGCGCGTCGACACCGAGCGCGCCAGCGGCGCGGCGATGCGCGCGCTCGAAGACGCCGTGCGCGCGCTGCCGCAGGTCGTCGCCTGCCACTACGTCAGCGGCAGCGGCACCTTCGAGCTGCAAGTCATCGCCACCGACCTCGACGCCTACGCCCGCTTCTCGGTCGAGACGCTGCTGAACCTGCCCAACGTCAAGGACATCCACACCCGCTTCTCGCTCGGCGAGGTCAAGGCCGCGGCCGCGCTGCCGCTCGAACACCTGCGGGGGCCGCGTGGCTGAGGCCCCACGCAGCGACGACAGCGGCGCGCTCGCGCGGCTGCTCGCCGAGGTCGAGGCCGATTTCGCCGCGACCGCGCACGCCACCGGCTGTGCGCAGCTCGACCCGCGCGTGCGCGCAGCGCTGGCGGCGGTGCCGCGCGCGCGCTTCGTGCCCAGGCCTTGGCGGGCCTGGGCGCAGGCCAACCGGCCGCTGCCGATCGGCCACGGGCAGACGATCTCGCAGCCGTTCGTCGTCGCGCTGATGACGCAGTTGCTCGCACTGCGCGACAGCGAGCGCGTGCTCGAGATCGGCACCGGCTGCGGCTACCAGGCCGCGGTGCTCGCGCAACTGGGCGCGCGCGTGACCAGCGTCGAGCGCGTGCCGGCGCTGAGCCGGCGCGCGCAGCGCACGCTGGCCGCGCTCGGCGTGGCCGGGGTCGAGCTGCACGTGGCCGACGGCCATGCCGGCTGGCCGCCGGGCGCGCCGTACGACGCGATCATCGCCACCGCCGCGGCCGCGGCGCTGCCGCCGGCCTGGGTCGAGCAGCTCGCGCCCGGCGGACGGCTGGTCGCGCCGGTCGGCCAGCCCGATGGCGAGCAGTGGCTGCACCTGCTGCGCAAGGCTGCCGACGGCAGCCTCGTGCAGACGCGGGCGCTGGCGGTGCGTTTCGTGCCGCTGCTCGGTGCGACGGCGCCGGCCGCGTCAGCGGAGCCGCGGTCGTGACGGCCGCCGGGCCGCGCTCACGCCGCGGTGGCGGCGCGTCGGCGGGCGGCGGCCGTGCGCCTGGGAGCGGCAGGCGGCGGGGCCGGCGTCGCGTCGGCTCGCGGGGCGGCGCGCTTGGCGGCGCGCTTGGCCGCCGGTTTTGCGGCCCGCTGGCCGGCCGCCGCGTCGCCCTGGGTCGCGCGCGCCCGCGGCCGCGCCGGCTTGGCCGCGGGCAGCACCTGCCGCAGCAGCGCCTCGCAGTCGTCGCGGCTCATCACCCGCGGCACCGGGTAGTTGAAGTCGGCCTCGTGGCAGGCGGCCTGCGCCAGCGCGGGGATGTCGGCCTCCTGCAGCGCGGCCAGCGTGCGCGCGATGCCGACGCGCTCGCCCAGCGCCTGCACGGCGTCGACGAAGCGCGCGGCCAGCGTCGCGTCGTCGGCGTCGTCGCCGGCGATGCCGACGCGCCGCGCGAGCGCGGCCAGACGCGGCGCCGCCGGCTCGAGCGAAAAGCGCAGCACATGCGGCAGCACGATCGCGTTGGCCAGCCCATGCGGGGTGTGGTAGCGCGCGCCGAGCTGGTGCGCGATGGCGTGCACGTTGCCGACGTTGGCGCGCGTGAAGGCCATGCCGGCGTAGGTCGAGGCCAGCGCCATCTGCTCGCGCGCGTGCAGGTCGCTGCCGTGTTCGCAGACGCGCGGCAGGTTCGCAAAGACCATGCCGACGGCGGCCAGCGCGAGGCGGTCGGTGGCCGGCGTCGCCCACTGGCTGATGTAGGCTTCGACCGCATGGGTCAGCGCGTCCATCCCGGTGGCGGCGGTGACGGCCGGCGGCAGGCCGGTCATCAGCGTCGGGTCGAGCGCGGCCATGTCGGGCACGATGCGGGTGTCGGCGATGACCAGCTTGCGCTGCGCCTCGGGGTCGGAGATGACCGCGGCGACCGTCACCTCGGAGCCGGTGCCGGCGGTGGTCGGCACCGCATAGATCGGCACCGGGCCGTGCAGTGCGCGGAAGTAGCCGGCCAGGTCGCGCAGCGGCTTGCGGTTGGCCGCGGCCAGCGCGATGACCTTGGCCGCGTCGATCACCGAGCCGCCGCCGACGGCCAGCACGGCGTCGCAGCGCTGGCGCTTCATCAGCGCCAGGCCGCGCTCGACGACCGGGATCGGCGCGTCGGGCTCGACCTCGGCGTAGACCTCGAACGCACAGCCGGCAGCGGCCAGCGCGTCGGTCAGCGGGGCGAGCAGGCCCAGGCGGGCGAGCTGCGCGTCGCTGACGACGAGCACGCGGCGGTGGCCGAAGTCGGCCACCGCCGCGACCAGCCGCAGCGCCGAGCCGGGGCCGGTCAGCAGCAGCGGCTGCGGGATCGGCACCAGCCGCGTCACCGCGCCGGCGGCGCGCTTGATCACGGGCAGCCCGGTGGCGCGGGCCAGGTCGGTGAGCGTGTGGCTGAGCATCGTCGACTCCCGTCAGTGCCGGCAGGATTTGCCTGGAGGGGCTAGTGTATGAAGAGCAGGACCCGCACGGTCATCGGCATCAGCCTGGGCTCGGCGCGCCACGACTTTGAGCTGCGCACGCGCTTTCTCGGCCAGCCGCTGCTGCTCAAGCGCATCGGCACGCAGGGCAGCCTGGCGCGCGCGTTGAAGCTGGTGCGCCAGTGGGACGGCGAGGCCGCGGCGATCGGCGTCGGGCTGGTGCGCGACAGCGACGGCCTGGGCGCGCGCGCCGAGGCGCAGGCGCAGACGCTGGCCGCAGCGGCCAAGCTGTCGCCGCTGACCACCGGCGCGCGGCTGGCCGACATCCTGCAGGAATGGGCGGTGCGCCGCGCGCAGGCCGATCTCGGCCACTACTTCGACAACGCGCGCGTGCTGTTCTTCAGCGGCACAGCCAGCCGCAAGCTGGCGCAGACGATGTCGGAGTACACCGAAAACCTGCGCTTTGCCGACCCGCTGCTGCAACTGGGCGTGCCCAAGCTGCTCGGCTCGCTCGACGCGCTGCAGCTCTACGCCAGCGGCACGCACCTGGTCGCCGACTGGGTGCCGCCGCGGCTTGCGCCGCCGGCGCTGCTGGCGCAGTGGTCGCTGCAGGTGCTGCGCCAGGCGCTGCGCAAGACCAGCGTGGTCGTCGCCCCGGTGCATGAGCTCGACGGCTTCGGGCTCGAGGAACTGGCCGGCAAGACCATCGTCACCTCGACCGTCAGCGCGCAGCGCCTGGCGGCCTTGGGCAAGAAGGGCGTGCAACTGGTGATCGACGGTGCGCCGGTGATCGGCGGCCAGGTCATCGCGCCGGACCTGCTGCACGCGATGGCGCTGGCCACCGCCGGCAAGCCCGCCGACGAGGTCCTCGAGGACGAGCTGCTCGAGATGCTGAGCGCGATGCAGCTCGAGCCGCGGCTGCTCTACCCCAACGGCTACAAGCGGGTCAACCGCTTCGCCTTCGTGATCCACCCGCTGTCGCAGGAGTATTTCAAGGTCGTCAAGCCGGTCGAGATCCTGTCGCAGGTCTCGCCGCCGCTGTTCATGGACACCCTCGAGAAGGCGCTGGCCTACGCCCCGCCGTTCGTCTACTCGCGGATCGGCGGCATCCGCAGCCCGAGCGGGGTCGAGGCCGAGGGCTGGCTGATCAGCGTCGGCGGCACGCCGCGCGAGATCATGAGCCACCCGCCCGAGTTCACCTACAAGCGGCTGCTGGCCGCGGCCGACATGGCGCGCAAGCTCGGCGCGCAGATCATGGGGCTGGGCGCGTTCACCAAGGTCGTCGGCGACGCCGGCGCGACGGTGGCGCGGCGCGCCTCGCTGCCGATCACCACCGGCAACAGCTACAGCGCCTCGGCCGCGCTGTGGGCCGCGCACGACGCGCTGCTGCGCCTGGGCCTGGTCGACAAGCCCAGCGGCAAGGGCCGCGTCAAGTTCAAGGCGATGGTGGTCGGCGCCACCGGCGCGATCGGCGCGGTCTGCGCGCGGCTGCTGGTGCGCGCGGCCGAGGAGGTCACGCTGGTCGCGCGCGAGCCGGCCAAGCTGCTCGCGCTGAAGGCGTCGATCCTGCGCGACACGCCCGACGCGCAGGTGCACCTGGCCGCGCGGCCCGAGCGCCACCTCGGCGAGATGGACATGATCGTCACCGCGACCTCGGGCGCCGGCAAGAAGGTGCTCGACATCATGCAGGTCAAGCCCGGCTGCGTGATCACCGACGTCGCGCGCCCGCTGGACCTGCCGCCCGAGGAGGTGCGCAAGCGCCCCGACGTGCTGGTCATCGAGTCCGGCGAGATCCAGTTGCCGGGCGAGCCGACGATGAAGAATATCGGCCTGCCGCCCGGCGTGGTCTACGCCTGCCTGGCCGAGACCATCGTGCTCGCGCTCGAGGGCCGCTTCGAGAACTACACCGTCGGCCGCCAGATCGAGTGGGAGAAGGTGCGCGAGATCTACCAGCTCGGCCTCAAGCACGGCATGAAGCTGGCCGCGATCAGCGGCGTGCACGGCGTGATCACCGACGAGGACATCGCGCGCGTGCGCGAGCTGGCGCTGGCCGCGCGCGCAGCCGCGGCCCGACCGCGCCGGCGGCGGGCGGCGGCGGCGACCGTCACTGCAAGCTGAGCTGGGTCGACAGCCGCCGCAGCGTGCGCTGCACCAGCGAGCCGGCCACCGCGGGGCGCACCAGCCGGGCAGCCTGCAACTGGTCGAAGGCGCGCCTGGTCATCGAGCGCGTGCGGCCGGCGGGCTCCTCGGCCAGCAGCAGGTACAGCCCGCGCGCGCTGCGCCAGAGCAGCTGCACGCGCGCCCAGCGCCCGTCGATGAATATCTGCGCCGACTGGCCGACGGCCAGCGCCGCCGGCGGGGCGTCGGGCGGGTCGGTGGTGCCGGGCAGCAGCTCGGCCGGCACGGTGTCCAGCGACCCGAGGTCGATCAGCGAATCGGCAAAGCCGCCAGCCGGCGCGGGCTGGTGCGGGGCGGCGGCGGCGGCGGTGCCGTGCGCGCCGGCCGCAGCCGCGCCCGGCTGGTCGGTGTGCACGGCCAGCAGGGCGTCGAACACCGCCTGCCGCTCAGGCTCGGCCAGCCCGATCGCGCCCATGCCGGCGCGCAGCGCCGCCAGCAGCGCCGGCAGCCTGGCGGCCAGCCGTCGCCGGCCGGCGGCGTCGCTGGGCACGTCGAGGCTCCAGAGCAGGTCGTCGACCGTGCGCCAGGCCTGCTGGACCGCCGGGTCGCCAAGGCCGTGGTCGACCTCGGCCTGCGCGATCACGCGCGCCCAGGGCCCGACGAGAAAACGCCGCAGCACTGCCGGCAGGGCCTGCGTGGCCAGCCGCTCGCCCATGCGGGCTGCCGCCTCGAGCTGGACGCTGTCGCGGCGCTCGAGACGGGCCAGTTGATCGAGCGCGCCCTGGGCCTGCTGCAGGCGCTGCTGCCACAGCGCGTCGGCGGCGGCGTCGAGCGCGGCGACGACGCGCCGCAATGCCGCCGCATCGGGCAGGTCGAGCGCGCCCAAGCCGGCCACCAGCGGCGTGCAGACGGCCAGCAGGGACTGCCGCCGGGGGTCCCCCGCGGGGTGCTCGTCGCCGACGCGGGCGATGCGGTCGACCAGCGCCCAGGCCGGGTGCTGCAGGCCGTGCAGCATGCCGTCGTCGACCCGCACCAGGCGCAGCAGCGGCGGCTGCAGCGCCGCGATGGCGGCGTGCAGGTCCTCGCCCAGGCTGTCGTCGGCGGCGAAGGCACGGAACAGCCGCGCAACCAGGCTCGCCCGCTGCGCACCCTGCGCCGAGGGCACGCCGCCCTCGCCCACCGCGGTGGTGGCCGCGGCGCCAGCCGCCGCCGAGGGGGTGGCCATGGGGGCGAGCGCGGCGACCTCGGCGAGCAGGGCCTGGAACGGCGCAGACGCCGGCGGCGCCGCGGGCGGGCCGCGCAGGGCGTCGGGCCCGCGGCCGGGCGGCAGCCGCACGCTGCGGTAGGCGCTGGGCGTCAGGCCCTGCGCATCGAGCCGGGCGCTGGCCTGGGCCCAGGCCAGCCTCAGCTCGGCAGCCAGCGCCGGGCTGGCCATGCGCAGCAGCACCAGGCGCAGCGCCGGCTCGGTCGTCAGCGCGCAGGCCGCGTCCCACAAGGCGGCGGCATAGACATGCGGCCGCAGCGGCAGGCTGTCGGCGCGCACATGGCGCAGGCCGGCCAGCGCCGAGGTGTAGGTCTGCAGCTCGCGCAGCTCCCATTCGGCGCCGCTGTCGATGGCCTGGGCAGCGCGCGAGATCTCGATGTCGACCTCGACGCGGGATTCGTCGACCAGCTCGAGCGTGCCGATCGCGCGCACCGGCGTGGCGGCGGCTTCGTCCGCACCCCGGCCGTCGGCCAGCTCACCGGACACGCGCCGGCGCAGCGCTGCGCAGAACGCATCGGCGAACCCCGCCGCACGCGGCGCCAGCAGCTCGAACGCCGCGCGCTGGTGCGCCCGCTGGCCCGCATTCGATGGCGCCCGCGCGGCGCCCTGCAGCGCCTGCAGGGTGTCGGCGTGCACGCGCGCGGCCAGCGCAGGCGCGCGGCCGAGTTCGTCTTCGACGAAGCGCAGTACCGGCTCGGCGACGGGCATGCGGCATTATCGGCCGCGACCCGCCACGACAGCCCACGCAGATCAAGCCGGCGTCAGCGCGGCGCCACCGCGTCGCGCGGCCACAGCACCCACTTGTAGAGCGGCTGCATCATGCGCCCGGCCTGGGCCTCGGCCTGCGCGCCCCAGCCCCAGAAGAAGTCGGCGCGCACGGCGCCGACGATCGCGCTGCCGGTGTCCTGCGCGACGACCAGCCGGCGCAGCGGGCTGCTCGACAGCGGCGCGGTGGTGTCGAGCCAGACCGGGGTGCCGTAGGGCACGCTGCGCGGGTCGACGGCGATCGAGCGCCCCGGCGTCAGCGGCACGCCCTGCGCGCCGCGCGGCCCGCCCTCGGGGTCGGCCAGCGGCTCCTCGCGGAAGAAGACCACGCGCGGGTTGACCCACAGCAGTTCCTGCACGCGCTGCGGGTGGCGCCGGGCCCAGTCGTGGATCGCCGGCCACGAGGCCTGGCCGGGGGCGAGCTCGCCCTGCTCGATCAGCCAGCGCCCGATCGAGCGGAACGGCTGGTCGTTGTGCCCGGCGAAGGCCAGCCGCACCAGCCGGCGCTGGCCGTCGGGCTCGGTCACCAGCAGCCGCCCCGAGCCCTGGATCTGCAGCAGCAGCGCCTCCAGCGGGTCGGCGAGGTAGGCGATCTCGCGCCCGCGCAGGGCGGCCTGGGCCTCGGGCAGGGTCTCGAGCTGCTCGCGGCTCCAGTATGGCCGGCGCGTGGCCAGGTCGGCCGGCGGCCTGTGCAGGGCCACCGTATGGCGGGCGTCGGGCAGGCGGCGCGCGTCGAGCAGCGGCTCGAAGTAGCCGGTGATCAGCCCGCGCTCGCGGCCGTCATGGGCCTCGACGCGAAAGGGCTGCAGCCGCTGCATCAGCCAGTCGCGCGCGGCCGCGTCGTCGGCCGGCGCGCTGCGGCGCAGCTCGGCGCAGAACCCCGCCCAGGCCGCGCTGCTGCGCTCGCAACTGCGCCGCAGCGCCGGCCAGACCTCGCGCTGCGCGTCGTCGAACCAGCCCGGCAGCGCGAGCCAGTCGGCAGCCACCCAGCGCGAGCCCTCGCGCTCGAGCGTGCCGGGAGCCGGCGCGGCCACCGGGGCCGGCGCGCCCGGCGGTGGGGGCATCGCCGGCGGTGGCGCGGCGCAGCCGGCCAGCGTTCCTAGAATCGCGGCCACCCCCAGCTTGACGGCGCGCGCGACGATGTGGCTGCTACTGCTCCAGGCGCTGTTCGCGCTGCTGATCTTCGTCGTCATCGTGTGGTGGACGATGTTCTCGGGCCGCCGCCGCGGCGAGCGCCGCGAGGACCCGCCGGCCGCGCCCGAGGAGCCGCCGCGCTGAAGGCCGGCGTCAGTGCAGGTCGGCCGGTCGCGCCAGCGAGAACTCCGGCACGCTGGCCTCGAACCAGTGCGCGTCCTCGGTGATGCAGTAGTAGGTGCCGCGCATCGAGCCGGTCGGCGTGGCCAGCCGCGTCCAGCTCGAATACTCGAAGCTCTCGCCGGGCTTGAGCAGCGGCTGGTGACCGACCACCGCGAGGCCGCGCACTTCCTCGGTGCGGCCGTTGGCGTCGGTGATCAGCCAGCGCCGCGCGACCAGTTGCGCGGTGACGTCGCCGGTGTTGACGATCGTGACCGTGTAGGCAAAGGCCGGCGCGCCTTCGGCCGACTGCTCGGGCAGGTGCTGGACCTTGACGCGGCAGGTGAATTCGGGGCGGTGCTTGGCGGGCATGTGGGCGCCATTCTGGCAGCCTTCTAGAATTTGCCGATGACGAGCTACCGCATCGCCCCTTCGATCCTGTCGGCCGACTTCGCCCGCCTCGGCGAGGAGGTGCGCGCAGTGATCGCCGCCGGCGCCGACTGGATCCACTTCGACGTGATGGACAACCATTACGTGCCGAACCTGACGATCGGGCCGCTGGTCGCGCGGG